>JGI24770J26754_10002362_pt1 | contig 13076 bp, 9 predicted proteins | sample LakOneMetagenome_FD_26754 | JGI IMG/M metagenome (IMG submission 26754) | reverse complement strand
GTATTGTCGGCCTGCTCAAATGCAGAGAAGAGTTTGGACAGCACGCTGCCGTCGATGCCAATGCCGGTATCCTCGACTTCGAAGCGGAGCAGCGCATCTTCGGCATTGTCTTCGAGCAGGCGAACACGGAGCGTGACTTGGCCGGACTCGGTGAATTTGATGGCATTGGCTGCGTAATTGAGTACCGCTTGCTGCAGGGCTGTGGCATCACCCAACAGGTTGCGGGGCGTGGCATCCGCTTCGGTGATCAGGCGCAGATGCTGATGCTGGGCGCGCCCTTGCAGCATGGACGTGACGTTGGCGAGAATGCTGTCGACCTGAATTTTCGATTGGTTTAGGGTGACTTTTCCGGCTTCGATTTTTGAAAGTTCAAGCACCGTGTTGATGATATTCAACAGGTGGGCGCCGGCCGCTTCCAGTTTGTCGATCTGTTCGGCCTGTCGTGGGGTCAAGCCGCCGCGGCGGATCAGATGGGCCATGCCGTTAATGGCGTTGAGTGGCGTCCGAATCTCATGGCTCATGTTGGCGAGGAATGCGCTCTTTGCCACGCTGGCAGATTCAGCAGATTCCTTGGCTTTGACCAGTTCGGCGGTGCGTTTTTCGACCAGCTTTTCAAGTTGCTTGTGGTGCCCGATCAATTCATCCTGAGCTATTTTGCGGGATGTGATGTCTCGGGTAATCGACAACACGCAGGTGACGCCATCCAGCTCCATTCGAGAAACCGAGAACATGCCCCAGAATATGTCGCCATTTTTTTTGCGGAAGCGGGCTTCGAGGAGCAACTTGTCCTCACCATTACGAATCCGTTCGGCAAAGAGCTGGCGATCTTTGGGATCGCACCAAATGTTGAGTTCCAATGCACTCTTCCCGATCAGATCGTCGCGCCTGTAACCCGTCTTTTCGATGAATGCATCGTTGATATCAATGTAAACGCCGTCTTTCAAGCGCGTGATGGCGATTGCATCCAGCGTTGTCTGAAACACGATCTGGTAGCGTGTTTCGCTGGCGTTGATGGCCAGTCTTGAATTGATAATTTCGGTAATGTCGCGGAAGTACCAGACTCGGCCCAGATATTCGCCACGGTTGCTGCGGAGCTGCGATGAGTGACGTTTTAGGGTACGGCCATCCTTCAGCTGAATTTCGCAGACATCTTCCAGATCGGGATTGGCATACAGTTCTTCGACGCGTCTGGCGAAGGATTCTGGATCCTTAACCAGCGATATCGCGTTAGCAAGATTGTTCCGATCGGGCTTGAGCAGCAAATCGTCTAGCGAGTACGTCGGCTTCGCCATCCCCCAAACCACGAAAAACTGCTCGTTAATGGAGACAATCTCATCGTCTTGATTAATGACCAGAATACCGTCTGGCGACTCGTCAACGATCACTCGTTGCAAAGAGGCATGAAAGGCGTTACTCAGCTTGCCGGGGTCCATGATTTTGCGCGTTCTGCTGAAATTATGATTGTACGTACATTGTAGCCAACGGCGTGGTCGGGCGCTCCCTGATTAATCAATGAGCCAGCGCAAAAAAGCCCGGCATTTGCCGGGCTTTTTGTAGGTGATTTCTACTATGCGGTAACCGGAATCTTGCCGATCTTGATCTGCCATTCTTTCGGGCCGGTGTTGTGAACACTGATGCCAGAAGAGTCCACAGCAACGGTTACCGGCATGTTCTCGACATCGAATTCGTAGATTGCTTCCATGCCGAGATCTGCAAAGCCAACAACCTTGGCCGACTTGATCGCTTTGGCGACCAGGTAGGCGGCGCCGCCGACAGCCATCAGGTAAGCCGACTTATTGTCCTTGATGGCTTCGATGGCAACCGGGCCTCGTTCGGACTTGCCGATCATCGAGATCAAGCCGGTCTTTTCCAGCATCATCCGGGTGAATTTGTCCATGCGGGTGCCGGTGGTCGGGCCGGCTGGTCCAACGACTTCGTCACGTACCGGGTCAACCGGGCCCACGTAATAAATGACGCGGTTGGTGAAGTCGACCGGGAGCTTTTCACCCTTGGCCAGCATGTCGGCAATGCGCTTGTGAGCAGCGTCACGGCCCGTCAGCATCTTGCCGTTCAGAAGCAGCTTCTGGCCAATCTTCCAGGAGGCGACCTCTTCCTTGGTCAGGGTGTTGAGGTCGACGCGGGTGGCAGCCTTGAGGTCTGGCGTCCAAGTGACCGCAGGCCAGTCTTCCAGCTTTGGCACTTCGAGCTTGGCCGGCCCGGAGCCGTCGAGATGGAAATGGCAATGGCGGGTTGCGGCACAGTTGGGAACCAGTGCAACCGGCAGGTTGGCAGCGTGGCAAGGGTAATCCAGAACCTTGACGTCGAGCACCGTGGTCAGGCCGCCCAAGCCTTGGGCGCCAACACCCAGCGCATTAATTTTTTCCATCAGTTCGAGGCGGAGTTCTTCAGGGCGGGTCAGTTTGGCGCCGGTCGCGGCCTTGGCCTTCAATTCATGAATGTCGACCGGCGCCATGATTGATTCCTTGGCCAACAGCATGGCCTTTTCAGGCGTGCCGCCGATGCCGATGCCGATAATGCCGGGCGGGCACCAGCCGGCGCCCATTTCCGGAATTTTGTGCAGCACCCAGTCGACCAGATCGTCGGACGGATTGAGCATGGCGAACTTGGACTTGGCTTCCGAGCCGCCGCCCTTGGCCGCGCAGATTACTTCAACATGGTGGCCGGGGACGATTTCAAAGTGCACAACAGCCGGGGTGTTGTCCTTGGTGTTCTTGCGCGCACCGGCCGGGTCGGCCAGTACCGAGGCGCGCAGCGGATTGTCCGGGTTGCCGTAGGCGCGACGGACGCCTTCGTCGATCATCTGCTGGATGCTCATGGTGGCATCCGGCCAGGTGACCTGCATGCCGACCTTGATGAAGACCATGCCGATGCCGGTATCCTGGCAGATCGGGCGGTGGCCTTCGGCGGACATCCGCGAGTTGGTCAGAATCTGGGCGATGGCATCCTTGGCGGCGGGAGATTCTTCGCGGTCATAGGCTTCACCCAGCGCCTTGATGTAATCCAGCGGGTGGTAGTAGCTGATGTACTGGAAGGCATCGGCAACGGACTGGATCAGGTCTTCTTGTTTGATGGCGGTCATGCGCAACTCCGGGCTAGTGGTTTTTTTGATGTTGCAATGCAAGGGTCTGGGTCATGGTCTTGTCGACAAGCGCCATGGCCAGGGCGGAAAAAAGGAAGACGACGTGAATGATCACCTGCCACATGAGCGTGTGCTCGGGCAAATTGGCGGCATTGATGAAACTCTTCAGCAGGTGAATCGACGAAATGCCAATAATGGCTGTCGAAAGCTTGATCTTGAGGACGCCAGCATTGACGTGGGATAACCACTCCGGCGTATCAGGATGGTCATCGAGGTCAAGTCGGGAAACAAACGTTTCGTAGCCGCCGACGATGACCATGATCAATAGATTTGCAATCATGACGACGTCAATCAGGCCGAGTACGGCGAGCATGACGTCGGTTTCAGTAATATGTGCAGTGTCAAATGCGTTGTGGACCAGATGGCTCAATTCGACCATGAACAACCAGCAATAGACGACCTGCGCAACGATCAGGCCCAGGTAGAGAGGGGCCTGAATCCAGCGGCTGGCAAAGATTAGGGACTCAAGAGATTTGATCGGAGAACTCATCGTGGGATTCGAAAAAAGGAGAGCAGGAAGTTTATCACGCGACTGGCGAGCTTCCGGAAGCCTGTCAATTGCTGCGGCGCAGCGTGATTTCGTAAGCCGTTTGTAAGAATATCGAAGTCTAATGCCGCATCAACGCTGGCGGGGGAGGGTAGTGTTCTCCAGCTTGCGCGGCTTTACACAGTCTCGGGTCAATTCCGGGATCTACATCGGTTGTTTCAACGTAAATTGCGAAGTACCGCAGAGGAGAAGAATATGTCGAATGAGTCCGTGCAGCTAATTTATCCGTCTGATGAAATGGTCAAGAACGCGGCGGTTTCGGGGATGGACGCCTACAGGGCGCTGTGCGCGGAAGCGGATGCAGATTATCCGGAATTCTGGGCCAAGCGTGCCCGTGAAATGATTACCTGGAAGCAACCGTTTACCCAGGCGCTGGATGAGTCCAACGCCCCGTTCTTCAAATGGTTTGCCGATGGCAAGCTGAACGTTTCTTACAACTGCCTTGATCGCAATGTTGAGGCTGGTTTGGGTGACAAGGTCGCCATCATCTTCGAAGCCGACAATGGCGAGGTCACCAAGGTCACCTACAAGGAGATGCTGTCCAAGGTCTCCAAGTTTGCCAACGCACTGCGTGGCATGGGTGTCAAGAAGGGTGATCGCGTTGTTATCTACATGCCGATGACCATTGAAGGTATCTGCGCAATGCAGGCTTGTGCCCGTATCGGCGCGATTCACTCCATCGTTTTCGGCGGCTTCTCTGCCCAGTCGCTGCGTGACCGCATGCACGACGCCGGCGCCGTCGCGCTCATTACCTCTGATGGTCAGTACCGTGGTGGCAAGGCCATTCCGCTTAAGCCAATCGCTGACGAAGCGTTTGCCATGGGTGGCTGCGAGTCAGTCAAGAATGTCATCGTTTTCAAGCGTACCGGCGGCGATGTCAATATGCTGGCAGGTCGCGACACCTGGTTGCACGATGCGGTTGCCAACCAGTCTGACGTCTGCGAACCGGAATGGGTTGAGGCCGAGCATCCGCTGTTCCTGCTCTATACATCTGGCTCTACCGGCAAGCCGAAGGGTGTTCAGCACTCTACGGGTGGTTACCTTCTTCACGCCATCATGACCATGAAGTGGACCTTCGACATCAAGCCGACGGACGTCTTCTGGTGTACGGCCGACATCGGCTGGGTGACTGGTCATACCTATATCACCTACGGCCCGCTGGCTTGTGGTGCAACCGAAGTCGTCTTCGAAGGCGTTCCGACCTATCCGGATGCCGGCCGTTTCTGGAAAATGATCCAGGATCACAAGGTATCCGTCTTCTACACGGCGCCGACCGCCATTCGCTCCCTGATCAAGTCATCCGACACCAATCCGGCTGTCCATCCGAAGGCTTATGACCTGTCTTCGCTGCGCATTCTGGGTTCTGTCGGTGAACCGATCAATCCGGCTGCCTGGACGTGGTACTACGAAAACGTTGGCGGTGGTCGCTGCCCAATCGTTGATACCTTCTGGCAGACTGAAACCGGCGGTCACATGATTACCCCAATGCCGGGTGCCACGCCGCTGGTGCCGGGTTCCTGCACCCTGCCGTTCCCGGGTATCCAGTTCGCGGTGGTCGATGAAACCGGCGCCGACCTGCCGTGGGGTCAAGGTGGTATCCTGGTCTGCAAGAAGCCGTGGCCGTCCATGATTCGCACGATTTGGCAGGACGATGATCGTTTCGTCAAGTCGTACTATCCGGCTGACTTCCAGGGTAAGTATTACCTGGCTGGCGACGGTGCGATTCGCGACAAGGACACCGGCTACTTCACCATCACCGGTCGTATTGACGATGTGCTGAACGTTTCTGGTCACCGCATGGGCACGATGGAAATCGAATCCGCGCTGGTTGCCAACCCGCTGGTTGCCGAGGCTGCCGTTGTCGGCCGTCCGGATGACCTGACCGGTGAAGCCATTGTCGCCTTCGTCGTGCTGAAAGGCTCGCGCCCGACAGGTGACGACGCCAAACGCATCATCAAGGAACTGTCTGACTGGGTGGGCAAGGAAATCGGTCCGATTGCCAAGCCGAAGGACATCCGTTTCGGTGACAACCTGCCGAAGACACGCTCGGGCAAGATCATGCGTCGTTTGCTGCGTGGTCTGGCCAAGGGCGAGGAGCTGACGCAAGACACCTCGACGCTGGAAAATCCGGCCATCCTGGAACAGCTCAAGGGCTAATTCAGGCGCTGTGAACAGAGGTGGCGAGCTTGCCCGCTGCCTCTGACGAATAACAGGCAGGGAGGAGACAATGGTCGCCCATAAGGTGGCCTTCCGTGTAGTCGCAACAGACTATATGCCAACAACGGCTGGCACGCTTGGCGTGCCAGCCGTTTTCTTTTTCAGGATGGCGTTGTGAAAAGAGCAAATCCGACCCGTCAGCGATTGGCTTCACTATCTCTGCTCGGTGCACCTTTGCTGACGTATCCCTTGCTTAGCTTGCCTGGTGGCGAGATCGGCGGTATTCCTGCGACCTATCTGTATTTGTTCGGNGTCTGGGCCGGATTGATCGCTTTGGCGGCCTGGGTGGCCGAGCGAGGCAAGTAGGTGCTTTCCGGCTGGTTCATTGCATTTTTGGCNGCTGCCTATCTTGGCCTGCTGTTTGCGGTCGCNCGTTTTGGCGATGCGCGTGCCGATGCGGGTAAATCAATCATCACCGCCAATGTTTACGCNTTGTCGCTGGCGATTTACTGCACCTCGTGGACATTCTANGGCAGCGTCGGTCGGGCGACNTCTGGCGGNTTCTCTTTTCTGACCATTTATATTGGTCCAACGTTAATGATGCTTTGCGTTGGCGTCATCATCAAGATGATCCGCATCAGCAAGGCNCAACGCATTACGTCGATTGCCGACTTCATCGCCTCGCGCTATGGCAAAAGCCAGTTGTTGGCTGGNATGGTAACGGTCATCGCGGTGATTGGAGTTGTGCCCTACATCGCCTTGCAGCTGAAGGCCATGGCAGCGAGCGTCGATGTCTTGCTTGATCATACCGGCAGCAATGGGGAGGTGCTGGGGCTGGATTCGACGTTTCTGATAGCGATCGTGCTGGCACTCTTTTCCATCTTGTTTGGAACGCGCCATCTTGATGCAACCGAGCGGCATGAGGGCATGGTGGCGGCGGTTGCCTTTGAGTCAGTGGTCAAACTGTGCGCATTCGTCGCGGTCGGATTGTTTGTCACCTATGGCATGTTTGGCGGATTGGGCGATCTGTTCCAGAAAGCGAGTGCCAGTGCTGATCTCGGTCGCTTGCTTCAACTGGATTCCGGACGGGCCGGTACATGGACATCGCTGATTGTGCTGTCCGGGCTGGCGATTATTTTTCTTCCTCGCCAGTTCCAGATCATTGTGGTCGAGAATGTTGATGAGTCACACCTGAAGCGTGCGGTGTGGCTGTTTCCACTTTATCTGCTGGTGATCAACATTTTCGTGCTACCGCTGGCGCTGGGTGGATTGATCCATTTCGGCGGTGCGAGTGCCGATCCGGATACCTTTGTGCTGACCCTGCCGCTGGCCCGCGGGGCCGAGGCGATGGCGCTTCTTGCGTTTATTGGGGGGCTGTCGGCGGCAACCGGCATGGTGATTGTCGAAACCATAGCGTTGTCGACCATGGTCTGCAACGATCTGGTCATGCCCTGGTTGCTACGGTCAACCTGGTTGCAGACGGAAAACGGAAAAGATCTGTCAGGCCTGCTCATTGGTATCCGGCGCATTGCCATCGCCTCGATTCTTTTGCTTGGTTACATCTATTTTCGTCTTGCCGGGGAAGCCTATGCGCTGGTGGGTATCGGCTTGATCTCATTTTCTGCGGTTGCCCAGTTCGCGCCCGTCATGTTCGGAGGCATGTACTGGAAGCAGGGGACACGTTCCGGTGCGGTGGCTGGTTTGCTGGCCGGATTTATCGTCTGGGTATATACCTTGTTGCTGCCATCATTTGCCAAGTCGGGATGGATAGACAGTGGCTTTGTAGACCAGGGACTATTGGGGATTGGCTGGTTAAAAGCGCAGGCGCTGTTTGGTTTAACCGGCCTGGACGCCATTTCACATTGCTTGTGGTGGAGCATGCTGGCCAATATTGGTGCGTATGTGGCCGTGTCACTGAATTCCAGGCCTGATGCCGTCGAAGCGAGCCAGGCGGAGCGGTTTGTCGATGTTTTTCGTTTTGATTCGCAAAACCCTGAGGCGCGGCTGTGGCGTGGCAAGGCGTCGCCGGATGCTTTGTTGGGATTGCTTGAACGATTTCTTGGCAAGGGGCGGGCAATACTTCAGTTAGCCGCCTACGCCCGTTCCCGGGGTGCCGAAGACTGGCGCAGTCTGCCGGCAGATGGCCAATTCGTGCAATTTGCCGAGGCCGAACTGGCTGGCGCGATAGGCTCAGCCAGTGCCCGGGTAATGGTCGCTTCCGTGGCGCAGGAAGAGGATATTGGCCTTGAGGAAGTGCTCGATATTCTCGATGAGGCGACTCAGGTACGTGCCTATAGCCACGAACTGGAAGCCAAGCAGCGCGAGCTGGAAGCGGCAACGACCGAACTGCGTGAGGCCAATGACCGCCTGCGCGAACTGGATCGGATGAAGGATGATTTCATCTCTACCGTGACCCACGAGTTACGAACGCCACTGACGTCCATTCGTGCNTTCTCGGAAATGCTGCACGAAGACCCGCGTATTGAACTGAGTGATCGCAAACGGTTNCTCGGCATTATTGTCAGTGAAGCGGAGCGCCTGACCCGCCTGATCAACCAGATTCTGGATTTGGCCAAAATGGAGTCAGGGCGCGCGGAGTGGGTCACCAGCGAAGTGGATCTCGGCGAAGTTGTGCGCGAGGCCATGGANTCGTTGGGNCAGTTATTTCGCGAGCGCTCGGTTCTTCTCGAAGGCGAACTGCCGAGAGATGGTCCCGTGGTGCTGGCCGACCGTGACCGCTTGACGCAGGTCATGATCAATTTGCTGTCAAATGCCGTGAAGTTCGTACCGAGTGGCACCGGGCGGGTCCTGGTCAAACTATCCAGCACAGCCGACTTGGTACGCGTTGAAGTGCGTGATAACGGTCCCGGTCTGACGGCCGACGAATGCAATGTCATTTTCGAGAAATTCCGTCAGGGTGGAAACACCATGACCGACAAGCCGCAAGGCACAGGGCTCGGCTTGCCCATCAGTCGTCAGATTGTTGAATATTTTGGTGGTAATCTTTGGGTTGAAAGCGAGCCCGGAGCCGGAGCAAACTTCATTTTCACGGTGCCTTTACCGGCGCCGGAGGAATAACAAAGGGAGACAAACCTCATGAGCAAGAAAATCCTTATCGTTGATGACGAGCCAAANATTGTCATTTCGCTTGANTTTCTGATGAAGAAAGAAGGCTTTGCCGTGGCCGTNGCAGTAGATGGTGACGATGCGCTNGCCAAGGCGGCCAGCTTTGAGCCGGATCTGATTCTGCTTGATGTCATGATGCCCAAGAAATCCGGTTTTGAGGTCTGCGAGGCGCTCCGCGCCGATCCGTCGCGCGCCGGCTTGCAGATCGTGATGTTGACCGCCAAGGGGCGCGATACCGAGGTGGCCAAGGGCCTTGCCATCGGTGCGGACGCTTACGTCACCAAGCCGTTTTCGACCAAGGATCTGGTGGCCAAGGTTAAATCCATGCTTGGTGTTGCCTGAGTCGGAAACGACATATCCCGGTAAATATCGGCTGTTCCCGCGGTCAACGGCAAAAAAAGCCAAAAATCAAAATTCTCCGGAATGCTCGCCATGAAGGCTAAACATCGTTTTATCGTCGCGGTCATTGTGCTCGGTCTGCTGATGACCGGTCCGTTCGTCGTGACCTCATTGCTCGTCTGGCTGGATCTGAAAGACACCGAACGTGACATGCTGACTCAGTTGCTGCTGTCGCGACTGCCGGTGGGAACGATCATGACCTTGTTCGGCTTTGCCGTGGGTGTCGGCGTGTTGCACAAGCTGTTCAAGCAATATGTCGAAGGACTTTTGCGCATGTCGGAAACGCTGCGCATGATGCTCGGTGCCAATCGTAATTTCCGGGTCACCGTTGAAGGCCCGCCTGAGGTTCAGCAACTGGCACAGGCTGCCAATGATCTGGCGCAGCAACGCGATGCGCTGATGGACGATGTTGATGCGCAGATCGCGACCGCGAAGGCCTCGGTCGAGGAGGAAAAAAACCGCTTGGCCGCCCTGATGTCGGAGCTGGCCCAGGCCGTTGTGGTCTGTAATCTGGACGGTCGGATCCTGCTCTACAACAATCGTGCGCGACTTCAATTCAAGGCGCTGTCGCAGGGGCCGACCTCGGTGGCAGGAGGGGCGCTGATCGGGCTAGGCCGATCCATTTTTTCGATTCTGGAAAAGAGTCAGGTCGAACATGCCCAGGAGGTTATCTGTCAGCGCATGTCAGCCGGAAAAACGGCTATCTCCAATTTCATCACGACGACGCGTGGTGGCCAGTTGCTGCGTGCCCAGATGGTGCCTGTCCTGGCTGCCACCGGTGAGGCGACAGATGCGGCCATGTCCGGCTACGTGCTCACNGTNGAAAACATCACCCGCAGCATAGAGGAGGAAGAGCGCCGAGATCGGGCGCTGCATTCGCTGACCCAGGGCAGTCGTTCCTCGATTGGCAATATCCGTGCTGCGGTTGCCAATTTGCTCGATTACCCGGATATGGAACCGGAGCTCCGCGAACGCTTTCTGCGCGTGATCGATGACGAGGTTGCCAAGCGCAGTCAGGTCATCGATCAGACCATGAGCCAGTTCTCCGATGCCATCAAGACGCGCTGGCCACTTGAGGATATTCTCGGCATCGACATCATTGCTGCAGCACAGCGCCGTATCGACGAAAAGCTAAAGCTCCAGACCAAGACCGAGGCACTGGATGATGCCCTGTGGATCAAGGCCGACAGTTTCTCGCTGGTGTTTGCCCTGGTCAGCCTGGCATCCAAACTTCAGGATCACTACGAGCCGCGCGAACTCCGTTTTCGCCTGACATCGGCCGGCAGGCTGGCCTATCTCGACCTGATCTGGGCGGGTCCGGCAATGTCTTCAGAAACCTTCTATACGTGGGAAATGGAGGCCATGCAGATCGGCAGCGANACNTCGCCACTCAGTTTGCGTGACGTGATCGACCGTCACGGCGGCGAAATCTGGTATCAACGCGAAAAAGCGGCACATCGNGCGTATTTCCGCTTTGTGCTGCCGGTAGCCGTGCCGGAAGTTGAACCGGATCTGGAGGAACGCACCCGTGGNAACGAGCGACCNGAATACTACGACTTCGATCTGTTCAAGTTTGAAGATAAATCCATCGATCTTGATCGCAAGCTTTCCGAACTGACGTATACCGTTTTCGATACGGAAACGACCGGACTTGAGCCCTCCAACGGCGATGAGATCATCCAGGTGGGGGCCGCACGGATCGTCAACAATCGTTTGCTGCGGCAGGAAACCTTTAATCAGATTGTCGACCCCGAACGCCCGCTGAAGCCGGAATCAATTCCCATTCACGGTATTACCGAAGACATGGTACGTGGCCAGCCGAATATCGATGTCGTATTGCCGGCTTTCCACGAGTTTTGCGAAGACACCGTGCTGATTGCGCATAATGCCGCGTTTGACATGCGCTTCTTGCAACTCAAGGAAGAACGCACGGGCATACGCTTTACTCAGCCCGTGCTGGATACGCTCCTGCTCTCTGCCGTTGTCCACCCGAATCAGGAGTCGCACAAACTGGACGTTATTCTTGAGCGCCTGGGGATCGCGATCGGGAAACGCCACAATGCGCTGGAGGATGCGCTGGCGACCGGCGAAGTCTTCCTGAAACTGGTCAAACTGCTCGAGGATCAGGGTATTGTGACCGTCCGCCAAGCGCTCGAAGCGGCGGAAAAGACCTATTTTGCCCGGATAAAGTATTGAGGCCGGCGTGAACTCCGACTTCACGCTGCCGTGTCGGCAGCAACTCGCCCTCCTGGCCGCGATTGACGCGTTGGCAACGCTCGATATGGCGTCAGCACTGGCTGGCCGCCTGAGAGAATTCTTGCTGCGCAAGGCAGGTAGTGGCCTTGACGGTATCGTTGCGGCGCAATTTGTATCAGCATTCAATGATCGCCTGACATCAAAAATCATTGAATTGACGGCGCGACGTCATCACTTGCCACCGGTTGAATGGTGCTGGCTTGCGCTGGGCTCGGAAGGCAGAAGTGAGCAGACGTTTGTCACGGATCAGGACAATGGCCTGATATTCAATTCGGCCAGCGTTCAGGAAACGCTGGCCATGCGGGATCTCTTTCTGCCCTTCGCGCAGGAGGTCAATCAGCATCTCGCCGAGTGCGGTTTTGCCTTGTGCAGTGGTCAAATCATGGCCGGTAACCCGGCGTGGTGCCTGTCACTCGATGAGTGGCGGGAAAAGTTCATCAACTGGGTGCGCCGTCCCGATCCGACGGCCTTGCTCAATGCCACCATTTTCTTTGATCTTCAACCCTTGTATGGCCAGCTTGAACTGGGCGAGCGACTCCGTACCTTGCTCTTGTCGCTTACTGCTGAAACACCCGCCTTCCAGCACCTGATGGCAGCAAATGCCTTGCTGGCAGAACCCCAGCTCAATTTCCGTGGTGAACTGGCAGTTGATGGCCATGAGTCCATCGACATGAAAAAATTTGGTAGTCGCATTTTTGTCGACGCGGCGCGAATTTTCGCACTGGCCAGCGGCGTGAGGGCGGTCAATACCGCAGAACGCCTTCGAATGGCTGGCCCCACGGCGGGTATGCAGGCGCACGAGATCGCTGCGGTCAACGCCGCTTTTTCGCATATTTTGAAATTACGGTTGCGGCAGCAGATTGATGCCGCGGCCAACGGTGAAGTGGCGGGTTACGGCCTGAAACCCGCTGCACTGCATGATCTCGATCGGGCCATATTGCGTGAGGCGCTCAAACAGGCAAAACGTTTGCAGCAGCGTCTCAAGTTAAACTATGCACTCTAAGAATATGAGGTTGTCGTGACTACGCAACAGCAAAAAGATCAAGAAATGGCCGTTGGTCAGGTTGAGATGGCACTGCGTCAGGATGGACGCGCCAGGATGGCTGGCAATACGCAGGCTTTTCTGCGCAACCACGCGCCATTCAACAAAATGCAGCCAGATGCGTTGCAGTATTTTGCCGAGAAGGCGCAGATCGTTTTTTATGCAGCGGGCAGCGAGATCGTCGGGCCGGATTCCGGCAAGGTCAGGTACTTTTACCTGATCGAGTCCGGCAAGGTGCAGGCGCGCCAGGCTGGCGAGGTGACGGTCACTGAATATTCAATTTTGAGCCTGGGGGCAGGGGAAAGCTTCCCGATCGGAGCCGTCACGGCAGGGCGCCCATCGACCAATGATTATCTGGCGGTGGAAGATACCTTTTGCTACCAGTTGCC
>JGI24770J26754_10002360_pt1 | contig 13078 bp, 9 predicted proteins | sample LakOneMetagenome_FD_26754 | JGI IMG/M metagenome (IMG submission 26754) | reverse complement strand
CTGATTTCATTAAGCCAGAATAAGGCTGTGGGCCAACTCCTGGGCCAGGTAAATGTCCAGGGATCGGTCGCCAAAGGCTTATATATCTCACTATACCGTTTACATCAGGCTAATATATATGGCTACAGCCAGGCTGGTGCACTCACAGTGAGAGATTTTGTTACACGAAGAATTCGGCCGAAAATAAAATTGCATTGAAATTTCATCACACAACCCCATAATTGAATAAACTGGCTTCAAAAAGATCGAAATCACAGTTTTTTTAGGATTTTTCTTCTAAAAGCGCTGTGTTTCATCTTATGATGTACCCTTCAAAAAATTGACTGGATCAATAATATGACTGCTATTGCAAATAATCATGTGGTTTCATTCCACTATACACTGACCAATGCAGAGGGCGAGACTCTCGACCAATCTCAGGGTGAACCACTGGCTTATTTGCACGGTGCGGGTAACATTATTCCTGGTTTGGAAAATGCATTGGCTGGTAAAACAGTAGGTGAGAAATTTACTGTAAATGTACCTGCTGCTGAAGGTTACGGTGAATACAATCCTGACCTTGTACAGGAAGTTCCAGCTCAAATGTTCCAAGGTGTAGATAATATCCAGCCTGGTATGCAGTTCCAAGCACAAACTGATGACGGTGTTCAGATCGTGACTGTTAAAGCAGTTGAAGGCGAAAACGTACTGGTTGATGCGAACTTCCCGCTAGCTGGTCAAGACCTGACTTTCGAAGTTGAAATTGTTGATATCCGTGATGCAACTCAAGAAGAGCTTGATCATGGGCATGTTCATGGCGCGGGTGGTCACCACCACTAAGATCGTCTGATCAAAAAAGGCAAAGCTCAGGCTTTGCNTTTTTTATAGTTATTTTTCAGTATTAGAAATAGCTTCAGCTTGATTTTTTAANNATTTTTCTTAATGATAAACATAATGTTATTTTAATTACTGGCTTTTATGTCTGNATATCAACTGGTCTGGTTCCGTCAGGATTTACGTATTGTTGACCATTCTGCATTATGGCATGCCAGACAGACTGGTCCCTGCATTGCGCTTGTTACCCTTTCACCAGTTCAATGGCAGCAACATGATGATGCCATGATCAAAATTGATCTTTATTTAAGACAGCTTAAAGTTTTAAAAGAACAGTTAAAACAGCTCAATATCCCTATCATTATACAAACTATTCCTCTCTGGAAGGAAGTTCCTGAGTTTTTGCTTGAATGCTGTCAAAGTTTAAGCGTTCAGCAAATCCATGCCCATATTGAGGCAGGTATAAACGAGCAGCAACGTGATCAGGACTGTCAGCAACTGCTCGATACATCCGGTATTGCTTTGACTTTATACCAAGACCGCACTCTATTCCCTTTCGGTAGTATTACCAACCAAAATGGACAGCCTTATCAGGTCTTTGGTGCCTTTAAAAAAGCCTGTTATAGCCGTTTAGAAATAGCGCTACCAAAATGTTATACAGAAATTACAGCTCAAAATCCTATAACTCTCCCTGCTCTTGATCAGTTTCAGCAGACAGCGCCAGATATCAGGCAGCTTTGTGACATACCTGTTCCAGAATCCATTCAACAGCTCTGGCCTGCTTGCGAAAACCATGCTCATACATTACTTGAACAATTTCTTGAAAATCATNTTCAGCATTATCATATTGAGCGAGACTTTCCTGCACACTCCGGAACCAGTCAGCTCTCTGCCTATTTGAATATTGGCGTACTTTCTATACGCCAATGTATACAGGCTTTATTCCGGCATCAAAGCGGGTACTTTGTGCCTGAACAGGAGGGCCAGAGCATCTGGCTAGATGAGCTGCTATGGCGTGAATTTTATCAGCATATTCTTTATCAGTTTCCAAATGTTTCAAAATACTTACCTTTCAAAGCCAATGCTCAGAATATTCCCTGGCAAGATGATAAAACTGCATTAACTGCCTGGCAGCAAGGCCAAACTGGTATTCCAATTGTAGATGCAGGAATGCGGCAGTTATTGGCCACTGGCTGGATGCATAACCGGGTCCGCATGATTACAGCCATGTTCTTGTGTAAGAATCTTCTGATTGACTGGCGCCAAGGTGAACAGTGGTTTATGCAGCATTTGATTGATGGTGACCTGGCGGCAAATAATGGGGGATGGCAATGGTGTGCTTCCACCGGCACGGATTCAGTGCCCTATTTCCGTATTTTCAACCCGGTCAGTCAGTCCAGAAAGTTTGATCCTGAAGGTCAATATATCCGTACATGGATACCGGAACTGGCACATCTGGATGCTAAAACAATTCACGCACCCTATGAAAGTAAAACCGTCCAGCAACTGGACTATCCAAAACCCATAGTAGATTTAAAATACAGTCGTGCCCGGGCTATTGACCACTTTAAACAGTATTTGTGGAACTTATACTCTTAAAAAGAGACTAGATATTATGCAAATATATGTATTTTGCAGAGATAATATTGATGCTTTTTGACAGCAGATTTCATGTCTGGACTTTAAAACCTGATATAAGAAACTGCATGTCGGGTATTCACTATTCAGATTAAAAATAATGTTTATTTTAAGTGGAAATTGCATCATGACTTTTAACTGGTAATAAGATTAAAAACTGTAATGCAATTTTTAATACTACAACCAAAACAAAACAGGCAGACTTTTGACCAGTCAAAACCTTGGTATAAGGAAAATAAATAATATTGCATCTTATAACTTGGAACGTTTTTAGAATCCAAGTACAATACTGCGCTAGTCGAGGGATGCTGCGACGTTTTACAGGCACTAAATGTAAAATCGCCAGGCTCGACGATCGGTATGTCTGTTCAAGCTTACCAACAACGGCATCCGCGAACTGAATGATCCATACTATTTTTTCTAGGAGATCCTGATGAACGCGGTTACTGCTTCATTTACAGATTATAAAGTTGCCGATATTTCACTTGCTGATTACGGCCGTAAAGAAATTAAACTTGCTGAAGCTGAAATGCCTGCCCTNATGGGTCTGCGTAAGCGNTATTCAGCAGCAAAACCACTGGCAGGCGCGAAAATTCTCGGCTGTATCCATATGACNATTCAAACTGCNGTTTTAATTGAAACACTGGTTGAATTGGGCGCAGAAGTTCGCTGGACTTCATGTAANATCTTCTCGACTCAAGACCACGCTGCTGCTGCAATTGCTGCATCTGGTATTCCTGTTTTTGCCTGGAAAGGCGAAACTGAAGAAGAATACATGTGGTGTCTTGAACAGCAAATCAATGTAAACGGCAAACCTTGGGATGCCAACATGATTCTGGATGATGGCGGTGACTTAACGGCTGTTGTACATGAAAAGTATCCTGAACTGATTGCAAAAATTCATGGTATTACTGAAGAGACTACTACGGGTGTTGCACGTCTACTCGAAATGTGGAAAGACGGTTCACTGAAAGTTCCTGCCATCAATGTCAATGACTCCGTAACCAAGTCTAAAAATGATAACAAGTATGGCTGTCGTCACTCACTTAACGATGCCATCAAACGTGCAACAGACATGCTGCTTTCTGGCCGCCGTGCACTTGTTATCGGTTATGGAGATGTAGGTAAAGGTTCTGCACAATCACTTCGTCAAGAAGGCATGATTGTACGCGTAACTGAAGTTGACCCAATCTGTGCAATGCAGGCCTGCATGGATGGTTACGAAGTAGTATCTCCATATAAAAATGGTGTTCAGACCGGTAATAAAGAAGATATTAATGTAGATCTTCTCAAAAATACTGATCTGATTGTTACTACAACCGGTAACTATCACGTATGTGATGCTGCGATGCTGGATACACTAAAAGCAGGTGCAGTGGTTTGCAACATCGGGCACTTCGACACTGAAATCGATACAGCTTACCTGCGTGGCTATAAATGGGTTGAAGTTAAACCTCAGGTACATCAGGTATATCGTTCAGAAAATGAAAACGATTATCTGATTCTTCTTTCTGAAGGTCGTTTAGTGAACCTGGGTAATGCTACAGGCCATCCATCTCGTGTGATGGATGGTTCTTTCGCCAACCAGGTTTTAGGCCAGATGCACCTGTTTGCCGAGAAATTTGCTGATCTTTCAGAAGATCAAAAACAAGCAAAAATCCGTGTAGAACTGCTACCGAAGAAACTGGATGAAGAAGTTGCTGCCGCAATGGTTGCAGGTTTTGGTGGGGTACTGACACAACTGACCACTGAGCAGGCAGCTTACCTTGGTGTACCGGTAGAAGGTCCGTTCAAGTCTGACGCTTATAAATATTAAGATATCTTAAGGGCAGATGTTTAGGCATCCTGCCCTTTTCTTTGTCTGGCATATTTATAAATTAAAAAAAGGATTTGAAAAATGACTAAACGTGTTCCGATTTCTTTTGAGTTTTTTCCGCCAAAAACTGATGCCGGCGCAGAAAAGCTCAAACTGGTTCACCAGGATCTTCAACATTTGAACCCGGAATTCTTTTCGGTGACTTATGGTGCCGGAGGTTCCACCCGTGAACGTACCTTGGCTGCAATTGAAGAGTTTAATGGCAAGGGTACACCGGTAGCACCTCACCTTTCCTGTATCGGGGATGATAAGGCACGTATAGCAGAGCTGCTGGATCTGTATAAATCTCAAAACATTAAACGTATTGTTGCCCTGCGTGGTGATTTGCCATCCGGTCAGGTCGGTCTGGGCGAACTTCCATATGCACAGGATCTGGTACGTTTTATTCGTGAACATTCAGGTGATCACTTTCATATTGAAGTTGCAGCCTATCCGGAGATGCATCCTCAGGCAGAAAGCTTTGATGCTGATATTCGTCGCTTTATTGAAAAGGTTAATGCTGGCGCAAATGCGGGTATTACCCAGTTTTTCTTCAATCCGGATTCCTATTTTTATTTCTTGGATCGCCTTGCAAAGGAAGGGATTCATATTCCTATTGCACCAGGTATTATGCCCATCATTAACGCCAGCAACCTGATCCGCTTTGCTGACGGCACAGGTGCAGAAATTCCTCGCTGGATTCGTAAACAGCTCTCTGCTTATGGCGATGACAGTGTGGCAATTAAGGACTTTGGTCATGAAGTCGTGCTAAAGCTTTGCGAACGTCTGATTGCTGGTGGTGCACCAAGTCTGCATTTCTATTCAATGAACCAGACCGAACCCACCCGCCAGCTTGTACTTGACCTGGGTTTAGCCTGAGCTAAATTAATCATCTGCTTTTTTGAAGAGTAATACATTCATGCCACGTTTTTATATTGAAGCTGATTTAACTGTAGGAACAACAGTTGAGCTTACAGAAACAGTGTTTCATCATTGGGTGAAGGTATTACGTGCACAGATTGGTGACAGTGCCACCCTGTTCAATGGACGGGGTGGTGAATTTGAAGCGAATTTGACAGAAATCAGCAAGAAAACTGCATCTGTTGCAATCAGGTCGTCTAACCCGGCAGATCGTACTCCACCTTTTACAACAGTATTGGGTCAGGTCATGAGCAAAGGTGACCGAATGGATTATGTCATTCAGAAAGCCACAGAACTGGGTGTTACGACCATTCAGCTGTTAACATCAGAACGATGTGAAATGCGCTTAAAATACGATCGCGATCAAAAAAAGCTCGATCACTGGCAAGCTGTTGTAATTGCAGCCTGTGAGCAATGTGGCATGAACCGGATTCCAGAGATATTACCCCCTGTTCCACTCACAGACTGGCTACAGCAGAATTTACCAGCAACCCGGCTAGTGCTTGCTCCCAATAAGCGTCAGCAGAATGTTTTAACCGATGCTCAAACAGATCTGGCACTGTTAATCGGTCCGGAAGGCGGGTTGAGTGAAGCAGAAATAGACATGGCCAATCATGCTGGCTTTAAAAACTGGTGCATTGGAGAACGCATACTGCGTACTGAAACAGCGCCTGTAGTCGCTTTGTCTATCTTAAATCACCATTTCTCAACACACTAGACTTATACCAATATACGAAGTTAAATTAAGTCATTATTCATCACTTTTAACTCAAGCTTGTAAATACGTGATTAACTAATGACTAGTTTCAGTTATATTCGTATTTAAAAAAACCCGTAATCATTTTGATATAAGCTCTTATATCCTCTGGGCATTGTGAGCTTTTATTTTCAGCTCGCTTTTTTCTTAAAATATTTTAACTATAAAGCCAGACATTATGACTATAACTTGAGTGAATGGAAAAAGCCTGGTTTTACGCTGGGATAAGCGCTCAAGTAATGGTATATTCGATAAAATTTAGCCAAAACCGACCAGCATGCTGCTGGGCCAACACATGTAACAATCGAGATTCAAATGGACGATCAATCATTAAAACAGCAAGCTTTGTACTATCATGAATTCCCAACACCAGGAAAAATTAGCGTCACTCCAAGCAAACAGCTTGTCAACCAGCGTGATCTGGCTTTAGCCTATTCTCCAGGTGTTGCAGCTCCGTGTCTTGAGATTGAACGTGACCCTTCAGCTGCCGCAAAATATACGGCACGGGGCAATCTGGTTGCTGTGGTCAGTAATGGTACTGCTGTTTTAGGACTGGGGAATATTGGTCCATTAGCCTCTAAACCGGTAATGGAAGGCAAAGGTGTACTCTTTAAAAAATTTGCCGGTGTCGATGTATTTGATATTGAAATTGCTGAAAATGATCCCGACAAGATTGTTGATATTGTGGCAGCACTTGAGCCTACATTCGGCGGTATCAACCTTGAAGACATTAAAGCACCAGAATGTTTTTATATTGAGCGCAAACTCCGTGAGCGCATGAATATTCCGGTATTTCATGATGACCAGCATGGTACCAGTATTATTGTAGGTTCTGCCCTGCTAAATGCCTTGCAACTGATCAATAAAAAAATTAATGAGATCAAGATTGTAGCCTCAGGCGCCGGTGCTGCTGCGTTATCTTGTCTTGATCTGCTGTGTGCGCTGGGCGTAAACAAAGACAATATTATTGTTGCTGACTCTCGAGGCCTGCTAACCACCTCACGTGATGGGCTGGATGAGTCTAAAAAACGCTATGTACAGGACATTCCGCAAACCCAGCTCCATGAAGTCATGGCAGGCGCAGATATGTTCTTGGGGCTTTCTGCGGCAGGTATCCTGACCAAAGAAATGGTCAAGCAAATGGCAGAGAACCCGATCATTTTCGCACTTGCCAATCCGGACCCTGAAATTCTGCCTGAACATGCTCACGAGGTTCGTCCTGATGTCATTATGGCAACAGGCCGTTCAGACTATCCGAATCAGGTCAATAACGCCCTGTGCTTCCCGTATATCTTCCGTGGCGCACTTGATGTGGGTGCAACTACAATTAATGAAGAAATGAAAATTGCCTGTGTACATGCGATTGCACGTATGGCACATATTGAAGCAGATGCAGCGACATACGGCGAAAAATCAGCTTCATTTGGCCGTGAATATTTAATTCCGCGTCCACTGGATCAACGCCTAATTCTGGAAATTGCTCCTGCTATCGCTCAGGCAGCGATGGATTCTGGTGTAGCTACCCGCCCGATTGAAGATTTCTCAGCTTATCGCCAGCGCTTGTCCGAGTTTGTTTATAACTCGGCATTTATCATGAAGCCAATTTTTGCACAGGCGAAGACTGATCCGAAACGCATTGCTTATGCTGAGGGTGAAGACCTTCGTGTATTACGTGCTGTTCAGATTGCAGTAGATGAAGGTCTGGCTAAGCCGATTCTGGTTGGACGTACTGCGGTTATTGAAGCTAATATCAAAAAACTAGGATTGCGTCTTGAACAGGGCGTAAATATTGAAATCGTAGATCAGGAAAAGAATCCTGACTATGAAAAGTTTGCGGACGATTACTATCAGTTAATGCAGCGTAAAGGTGTAACACCCGAATATGCACAGCGTGAGGCACGTCGCCGCTCCACTTTGATTGCAGGCATGCTGGTACGTCATGGCAAAGCAGACGGTATGCTCTGCGGTACATATTCAAGCTATGACATTCACCTAGATTTTGTTAAAAACGTTATTGGGTTACGTGAAGGTCGTAGTACGTTCTTTACTTTAAATGCATTAATGCTTGAAGACCGCACCCTGTTTATTGCAGATACCTATGTCAATACTAATCCGACTGCCGAACAGCTCGCTGAAATGACAATTCTGGCAGCTGAAGAAGTACGCCGTTTTGGGATCGCGCCCCGTATTGCCCTGTTATCACATTCAAGCTTCGGTTCTGACCAGACGGATGCAAGTGCACAAAAAATGCGTCAGGTATATGAAATTCTGTCACGCATTGCGCCAGAGCTGGAAGTTGAAGGTGAAATGCACGGTGATGCAGCACTTGATGAGAATATTCGTCATTTTGCATTCCCCAATTCACGCTTCAAAGGTTCTGCCAACTTGCTGATTATGCCAAATCTGGATGCAGCCAATATTTCGTTTAACCTGCTTAAATCTACTTCAGGCAATAACGTAACAATTGGCCCGATTCTGCTGGGTGCTGCCAAACCGGTGCATATTTTAACCCCAACCGCCACCACCCGTCGTCTGGTTAATATGACTGCACTGACTGTTGCTGAAATTCAGCAAGCTGANGTATAAGCTTTAACTGAATAAAAGCTAAAGTTCTTTACTTGAGAAAACCTCTATTCTGTTGCATGATTGCTTGAAGAATAGAGGTTTTTTCATGCAAGTTTATTTAGTAGGCGGTGCTGTCCGGGACCATTTGCTTGGCCATCCCTATCAAGAAAAAGATTATGTTGTGGTAGGAGCAACGCCTGAGCAGCTTCTCGCTCAGGGTTTTATGCCAGTTGGTAAGGATTTTCCAGTATTTCTGCATCCTGATACTAAGGATGAATATGCTTTAGCGCGTACTGAGCGTAAATCCGGTCAGGGCTATCACGGTTTTGAATTCCATACGGATAGCAGCGTGACTCTGGAAGAAGATTTAATCCGTCGCGATTTAACGATTAATGCTATGGCCATGGATGAACAAGGTCAGGTATATGATCCATATCAAGGCCGGCAAGATCTCAAAAATAAAGTTTTACGCCATGTTTCCGATGCCTTTATTGAAGATCCGCTTCGTGTATTACGTGTTGCCCGTTTTGCTGCTCGCTATGCTCCTTACGGTTTTAAGATTGCTGAAGAGACCATGAGCCTCATGCAGCAACTGGTCAATACGGGCGAACTGGATACTTTGACCCCAGAGCGGGTCTGGAAAGAAACCTCTCGTGCCTTAATGGAACAGCGCGCTGATGTCTATTTTGAAGTTTTACGTGAATGTGGCGCCTTAAATATCCTGTTACCCGAACTGAATGCCCTGTTTGGAGTTCCTCAACGGCCAGAATATCATCCTGAAATTGACTGTGGTATTCATACGCTGATGTCCTTACAGCAGGCATGTCAGGCGAATTATTCACTTGATGTACGTTTTGCGGTACTGGTTCATGACCTTGGCAAAGCTCTTACGCCAACAGATATTCTACCCCGCCATATCATGCATGAAGAACGTGGTGTAAAACCCGTAACTGCTGTATGCGATCGTTTAAAAGTTCCTGCTACTACCAAGCAACTGGCTCTGGCAGTCTGCAAAGAACACTTAAAATGCCATCAGGCTTTAACTCTAAAACCTGGAACCTTATGGCGCCTGCTGCAACGTTTAGACGTTTTACGCCGTCCGGAACGGGTCGAAGCTTTTGTACAGGCATGTGAATGTGACTCTAGAGGCCGCTTAGGTCTAGAAAACCGTCCTTATCCGCAAGCCAGCTACATGTATCAAGTCATCGAGATTGTCCGTTCAATCAAGGCACAAGACTTACCTCCGGAAATACAAGGGCCGGATATTGGAGAAATGTTGATTCAGCGCCGAATTGAAGCTATTGCCACATTTAAGGCTGAGTTTCTTTCTTCTCNATCCTCTAACCAGTTNTAGTTTTAAAATAAATATAAAAAAAGCCTCCATATNGAGGCTTTTTACTGGAAGATTAACGGCGAGGTAATGGAATAAACTGGGAGTCCTGATTCTGAACTTCNCGCTCTCCTACATTTACGTTTAAGGTCTGCTGCTTACCTTCGCGCTCCACCAGAAGCTGNATAGTGCTGTTCGGTGCTTGCAGAGCGACATAATTGATTAAATGCGATGTTGAGGTAATCTGCTCATTATTCACTTTTAAAATGCGGTCCCCTACCTTTACACCGGCTTTGGCAGCTGGGCCATTACCCAGTACTCCCGCAACCACGACACCTGGCTCACGTGGTGCCAGTACATCAGTTTGTGCAGGTGGAACCAGACTGATTCCTAGCCATCCTCTTACCACGCGGCCATCTTTCAAAATGGCATTTAACACCTGCTGACAGACTTTAGCCGGAATGGCAAAACCTATTCCAAGTGAGCCACCGGTCTGTGAGAAAATTGCCGTATTTACCCCAATCAGATTACCTGCAACATCGATTAATGCACCGCCTGAGTTACCCGGGTTAATTGCAGCATCTGTCTGGATAAAGTCTTCATAGGTATTTATTCCCAAATCAGAACGGCCAGTTGCAGAGATAATTCCCTGTGTTACCGTTTGCCCTACCCCAAACGGGTTACCAATTGCCAACACCACATCACCGACTTCATTACCACTAAGTTTAAAAGGTAAAACAGGTAATTTATCCAGTTCAATCTTGATAACGGCAAGGTCAGTATCAGGATCAGTACCAATAATTTTTGCTTCAGCACGGCGACCATCATTTAAAGCCACCACAATCTGTTCTGCTTGTGCCACTACATGGTTATTGGTCAGGATGTATCCATCAGGACGTACAATAACACCTGAGCCAAGACTGTTTTCATTCTGCTGGCTATTAAACTGGTCTGGTAGCTGGTCCCCAAAAAATTCACGAAATGCCGGATCATTTAATAAGGGATGATTCATCTGCCGAACTTTTTGCGTGGTAAAAATATTAACCACCGCAGGTGCAGCAACTTTTACTGCCGCATTATAAGAGACTACTCCTCCAGAACGGGAGGTATCAATTAAAGGTTCAACTTTTTCAGCAGGCATTTTTACACCATCAGCAGCGACTGGCGCTTTGGGCTGATGGAATTTCTGCCAGCCAATAAAACTGATAATCACAATGACCAGCAGTACCCAAGGTAACCAGGCAAAGGTTCGGCGCACGTTATTATCCTCTAGATTCTTTTGATTTGTTAATGCGTAATAGATCTAGGTGATTGTAATACAAATACAAAATATACGCTTTAAAACACACTAAAGTTTTGTCTGGCTTTAGTTACAAGATAAAATATGTTTCTATATCCCATTGTCCAGTTTAATTATTAAGGTAAATCATGGCCAGGTTGACTGATATTCTTCAATGGTGTGATCAGACATTGAAAACTTCCGAATTTCGTGACTATGCGCCGAACGGTTTGCAAATTGAAGGCTCGCAGGAAGTAAATAAAATTTTGTGTGCAGTTACTGCATCACAAGAAGCTATTGATGCGGCGATTGCACAAAAAGCAGATCTGTTATTGGTTCATCATGGTTATTTCTGGAAAGGCGAACCCTATCCGATTACCGGTATGCGCGGCAAACGTATTAAAACTTTAATACAGAATAATATCTCTCTTGTCGCTTTTCATTTACCTTTAGATTCGCACCCAATATTGGGTAATAATGCTGCCATTTCTGATTTACTTGGCCTTGAGCATCTTGAAGCACTTGATCCATCTGAACGGCATCCGGTGGGTAACATTGGTTATTTACCAGAAGCATTAAGTCCGCAAGCATTTAGAAATTATCTGGCAGAACGTTTAAACACCCAGGTACTTCATCTACCTGCGGAAAAGTTATCTGTGCAAAAAATAGGTTTTTGTACTGGAGCTGCTCAGGATTTCATTACTAAAGCAGCTGTTCAGGGTTGTGATGCTTATATTTCCGGTGAGGTTAGTGAGCGAACTTATTATGAGGCTCAGGAATTAGATGTGCATTACTATGCCTGTGGGCACCATGCGACTGAACGTTACGGTGTACAACGCTTAGGTCAAGCACTGGCTGAACAGTTTGCCCTCGAATATCATTATCATGAACTGAACAATCCGGTTTAAACCTTATGTTACGATTGGAATCGTTTACAAGTTTATAAATTCGGCCTTTATTATGTATTGTTATTTAAAAAGCGTGGCCTACCATGCAGATAATCAATTACAATAGAGGCACTTAATTGTATAACCCAGCAAATGCAAGGAATTAGAACATGACAACCATTACTTTACCTCCTCTTCCTTATGACTACGATGCGCTTGAGCCGCACATTAGTAAAGAAACTTTAGAATTCCACCATGACAAACATCACAACACTTATGTGGTGAATCTGGTTAAAGCAATCGAAGGTACTGACCTCGAAGGTAAAGAGCTGGATGATATCATCAAAGCAACTGCGGGTGATGCATCTAAAGCAGGTATTTTTAACAATGCAGCCCAAGTATGGAACCATACATTCTACTGGAACTGTATGACTAAAAATGGTGGCGGTAAAGCTACTGGTCCTGTTGCCGAGAAAATTGATGCAGCTTTCGGTTCTTATGAAAAATTTGCTGAAGAATTCGCAACTGCGGCTACTACACAGTTTGGTTCAGGTTGGGCTTGGTTAGTGGCTGATGAAGTAAATGGCAACCTGTCAATCATGAAAACTTCAAATGCAGATACGCCATTGGCTCATGGTAAAGTAGCGATTCTGACCATTGATGTATGGGAGCATGCATATTATATCGACTACCGCAATGCACGTCCTAAGTACATCTCTACTTTCCTTGAAAGCCTGGTAAACTGGGAATATGTAAATGCAAAACTTGCAGGCCAGCCTGCTGGAGTTGAGAAATAATCTTTCTCTTGCCTTAAAAAGTCACCCTGCGGGGTGATTTTTTATTACATTATTTTATAAATGAATATTTATAGATCAATCAGTTTATTCTTATAAATTATTTAATTGACGCCTATATAATTGATCCGTAGAATGGCCCACAGATTCTCCCATAGCTCAGTCGGTAGAGCGACGGACTGTTAATCCGCAGGTCCCTGGTTCGAGCCCAGGTGGGAGAGCCAAGATTCTAAAAAGCC
>JGI24770J26754_10002358_pt1 | contig 13082 bp, 6 predicted proteins | sample LakOneMetagenome_FD_26754 | JGI IMG/M metagenome (IMG submission 26754) | reverse complement strand
ACTTTTGGTGTAAGAAATGTAAAAATCTACTGGAATGGCATTCCTTTCACGGATGCAAATGGCAATACTTATATCAATGAACTTGCTTTTAATAATATCGGAAAGATCGAATTATTAAAAGGGCCTTCCGGCAGCTTATACGGATCGGGTACCGGTGGTGTTGTTTTATTGACAGGGAATTTTTCATCCATTAAAGAAAAGAGTTTTACGGTACAGGCAACAGGTGGCAGTTACGGGCTGTTCTCAACCAATGCTGCTTACAATCAATCGGGCAAAAATTCAATTACAAGTTTATCTTTCTCTCACCAGCAAAGCGATGGTTACCGCAGGCATACCAATACGCGGCGTGATGTGGCAAATTTTACCGGCACTTATTTTATCAGCACTAAACAAAATATAAGCGCCAATATCTTTTACAGTGACCTGTACTACCAGACACCCGGTGCATTAACGGTAGCCGAGATGAACAGCGACCCACGCCAGGCCAGGCCTGCAGCCGGTATCAATAAGAGCGCAGAAGCACAAAAAGCTGCCCTCTATCTTAAAACTTTGTATGCAGGTTTTGCAAATGAATATCGTTTCAACAGNANCTGGAACAATACCACTTCCATTTATTTTTCAAATACAATTTTCAGAAATCCCACCATACGCAATTACGAAAGAAAAACGGAGCAGGGCATCGGGTTGCGTTCTGTTACAAAATATAAAAGCCAATACTTTACCGGCACTTTCGGTGCAGAATATCAATACGGTTTTACCAACACGGCCACTTTTGGAAATAACCTCGGGGAAATTGATACGTTACAATATCATGATGAAATAGATTCCAGGCAGTTCAATGCATTTGCGCAGGCGGATTTCAGTTTGCTGGAAGATTTTATTTTGAACATGGGGATAAGCTATAATAATTTTCATTACGGTTTTATAAGATTGAGCCAGTTGCCTGCNGCCAATCAAAGCAGCGATTTTAAACCCCAATTTGTTCCCCGTGTATCCATACTTAAAAAAATTGCCGGCAGGATCAGTTTGTATGCTTCAGTGAGCAAAGGATATTCACCGCCATCCATTGATGAAGTACATGCAGGTGACGGGAATTTCAACAGGCAGTTAAATGCTGAAACGGGTCTCAATTATGAAGCAGGTGTAAAAGGGGATATCATAAAAAATAAATTATCGGTAGATGCCTGCTGGTATTTATTCAAACTCAGCAATACGATCGTGAGCCGCAGGGATGCAAGCGGGGCCGATTATTATGTGAACACAGGCAAAACAAAACAGCAGGGTTTTGAAATTGCTGTACAATACCTGCCCATCAATAACAGCACGGGCTTCACCAGGCAATTGAAATGCTGGGCCAACTATACTAATATCCACGCCAGGTTTGTGAATTATGAACAGGCCACTTCAAAGTATGACGGGAATAAGCTGACAGGAACATCACCTAATGTTTTTGTATTGGGAGCAGACCTGAATACCGCTATCGGCATATATACAAACCTCACTTATAGTTATACTGATAAGATCCCGCTGAATGATGCCAACAGTTTTTATGCAACCGCTTATAATTTGTTCTTCGCAAAGCTTGGATATAAAATAGGTCTCGGTAAAAAAATCATGGCCGACCTGTTTTGCAGTTATGACAGATCGTTCAATACGCCTTATAGCCTTGGAAATGATCTGAATGCTACCGGCAACAGGTTCTTCAACCCTTCATCAGCACAGAATTTTTATGGAGGCGCTAAATTGAAATTCATCTTATAGTTCGTCATTGCGAACGCAGTGACGAAGTTGGCAAACTGAGACACTAACTGTCTTTGCGGCAATAAACCCTATTAAGTTTATCTTTGCAAAAATCCTTCACATGAGTTTTGATGATATTGCTGTCAAGGAAATACTGACGGTAACTTTTACGCTTTTTGCTGTAATAGATATTATCGGATCTATCCCGGTACTGGCATCATTGCGCATTAAAATGGGTGGAGAGATACGTTCTACCCAGGCAACGCTGATCTCGGGAGGATTGATGATATTATTTTTACTCATCGGGAAACAATTCCTGGATTTCCTCGGACTGGATGTGCACTCATTTGCGGTTGCCGGCAGCATCGTGATCTTTATCATTGGACTGGAAATGATACTGGGCCTTGAGTTCTTCAANCCNGATAACAACCCGAAAAGCGGCAGCGTGGTGCCGATCGCATTCCCGCTCATTGCCGGTTCNGGAACACTTACAACCATCATGAGTTTAAAAGCGAATTACCATGATGCCAATATTTTTATTGGCATATTGATAAACTGCGTGGTCATCTACCTGGTCTTAAAATCATTGAAATGGATCGAAAAAATGCTTGGCCCGAACGGTATGGTAGTAATAAGAAAATTTTTCGGCGTAATATTGCTGGCCATTGCGGTAAAGATATTTGGTACAAATATCCAGGCATTTGGAAAATAGCTGATTGAAGGCCTCGTCGTACAATGGATAGTATAAGAGTTTCCGAAGCTCCAGATCCAGGTTCGATTCCTGGCGAGGCCACTAATTCACAGTTATGTATTTTGCTTATGTTCTCAAAAGCATTGAACATGATCATTTCTATAAAGGCCATTGCAAAGATCTTGAAAAAAGAATTCTACAGATAATTCAGGTATGACAGAATCTATCAGGCCCTATATTCCTTTTAAACTTGTTTATTTTGAAAGATTCGAAACTGAAAAAGAAGCTATCCTAAGAGAAAAATATTTTAAGACCTCAGCAGGAAGAAGATTTTTGAAAATAAAATTGAAGCCTCATCCGGAGAAATAATATAAGAGTTTCCGAAGCTCCGGATCCAATTGTTCCCCGCCCGAACGTACCGTTGGGTACGGGCAGGGATTCCTGGCGAGGCCACTAATTGATCATAACTTCCTTAATAGGCATCACTTCTCAAAAAAACGGGTGTGCTGCTGGGTATTACCTTCGTTTTCTTCTGCCTTTATATAAACTTCATTATCGAAATCCCTCAGGAAATTTTTTAAGCGCTCATTTTCCTGTTCATCGTCCTGGGAGGCCATGGCCAAATTAGTGATACGGAATTTGATGGGTTCGATCCTCAGGTCAAAACTGCCACCTTTGTTAATTACCCGGATCTTGTTTTTAAAAACAATGTCTGATTCGCCGTTTGACCTGTCTTTAATGTCATAGGTCTTCAATTCGCCGGAATACCTTTTCGCATATTTCCATTCGATCAGTGTATGTTGTATCAACGATAAAGGATATTTTTCCATACTAATAAGGGAGCAAACTTGGGTCCAGTTTGTTAAGCAGATATAATGGCAGGAATGGCGGCGCTTTGTATCCATTCATCTGCCCACTGCCAGGGAGAATATAATAAAATTATCAGAGAGCCTTTTCCAGTTCACCTTTCGCCTTTGCTTCAGCAAAGATCTTCAATTGCTTCGTCATTTTGATATTGTTGTTCTTGTTCTCACAATAATTCAGCAATATTTTTACAGCATTCAATTTTACAAGGTTGGCATCTTTGGCTGAATCCTTGTTCTCAAGCGTATACTTTACCATTGCCGCCATATAAATGCCCAGCACATCCGTATTACCCTTGCTTACGGTATTCCGGGCGTATTCAAAATTGAATGAATAATCAGGTGTGCCACTCATCCATTTAAAAAGAAATTCAAGCGACTTTACCCTGTTACTGTTGTCTTTCTGAAAACCTGTTATCAATAAATAATTTGCCGTCTGCAAAGCAAATGGTTCTGCGTTTTTAAAATCAGACACTTTTTCAAGCTTTATCAGCGCAATATCAGGCATCGTCTGGGCGCCTGCTGCATTGCTGTAAGCTAATAAGATTCCAATGACCAGTATGGTAAGTTGTTGTTTCATGAGTGTATCTTTTTACGAAAGGTTGCAGCTAACGCCGGGCATTGCCGCAATTTGGGAATTTGATGTTGTGTCCGCCCGCTGATGACGCTGATTAAAGATGAGAAAATTAATTGTTATTACAAAAGCTAATTGAAAATCGGTCAAGCCGATGATGAAGAAAAAATGCTGAGAATATAACTGTCCACCCAAATTGCCGCAATGCTATATTAGTGGTTCGTGCTATCTTTTTCAGCGACATTCGGATAGCAAAAGCGGTCATTTTTTTCATTATTGATTTATCGTCTGCTTTATTTATCATGATTATAAGGAACCTGAACATTTACTTCGCAGCCTTTACCCGGGAAAGAAATAATTTCAACCTTCCCCTCCAACATCTGCGCTCTTCTCCGGATATTTTCCAATCCAATTCCTTCTTTTTTTGAGTTGATGTCAAATCCCTTGCCATTATCCTTCACTTGTAAATGAATCATATGATTCATGGACCGGATATTGATTTCTACTGCGGATGCTTCAGCATATTTGAGTATATTACTCAGTTGCTCCTGCAAGATCCTGTAAAAAGTAAGTTGAGTATTATTATCCAGCGGTTTTTTAAACTCATCAATATGAACTGAAATGGATAAATTTTCATCCATTTTTAAGCTCCTGGTAAGCCATTCAATTTTATCACCCAGGCCAGTATCTTCTTCAACCGAGGGTGCTAACTGGTGTGAAAGTCTCCGTAGTTCAGTAATAGCTTCAGTATTATATTTTTTCAGGTCATCAAGTATCCTGTTGACTGTTTCCTTATCATCCAGTTTTTTTTGTGCAATTTGCAGAAACAGCCCTGATCCTGCCAATATTTGCTTAACATTATCATGTAATTCCATCCCTATCTGAAGCCTCTCTTTTTCCTGTGCATCCAAAACGGCCTGGTTGATCCTTCTTTCCTCCTCGATACGATCAGTGATATCTACAAGTGTGCCGATAACAGCAGTTTCATTATTATAATTTATCAAAGAGGCGATTACTTCAATATGCAAAATGGCTCCGTCATTCCGGATTGCTCTGAAAATGTATTGTGGTTTTGCCCCGTGTTTGTTAATTCGTTTATTATAGATATTTTGCACCAGGTCAATATCATCCTCATGCACCAGGCTTTCAAAAGACATTTTGTTAAGTAACATGTTTTTTGAGTAGCCAAATATTTTTTCAAATCCGGGATTTACATAAACAAGTTTTCCGTTCTGGATAATGTATATTCCTACCAAACTTTGTTCAACGATACTTCTGAACTTCTCTTCACTCTCAAGCAGCACGGCCTCTGCCTGTTTTCTGTCATCAATAGATTCTGACAAAAGCCTGATACCTATCAGTTCGCCCTTCAGGTTGTATACGGGAGAGGTTTTTGACTCGATCCAGAAATAATTTTCTGTAACCCCTTTTACTTTTATTTCTTCCGAACGGTAAATTCCTTTTAGTGAATCATTAAACATGGAATAAAAANTGTCAGTATTGTCGGGAAATAAATATTCCCTGAAATCTGCACCAATCTGCAGTTCCATTCCCCGGGTTAACAGTATTTTTTCTTTGGCTGTAGTATTAAATTGCAGGAGTTTATATTCCGGGGAAATAAGATAAATAGACTCCTTTGTATTTTCGATAATGGCCCGGAATGTTTCTGTTTGTTCTTTAAGTAAATCTTCCGCTTCTTTTCGCTTGGTAATATCATGGTTGATGGAAAGGTATTGATAAACTTTTCCGTTCTCGTCCAAAAACGGAACAATGGAAGTATCAACCCAATACAAAGTACCATCTTTCGCCTTGTTGCAGAATTCTCCTCTGAATGGGATGCCGTTTTGCATCGCAATTTTCAGCTCCTCAAAATATTCAGGGGAATGAACGCCTGACCAGATAATACTATGCTGTTTGCCTAATAATTCTTCGGGACTATATTTACTGGCTTTACAAAAGTTCTCATTTACAAAAGATAAAGAGGCATTTGCTCCTGAAATGCTAACAATAGACGCAACATCTAATGCATATTTATAATCTTTCAGTTCAACTTTGCGTTCTCTCCGCTCCAAATCAATTTTAAGCATTTCAGCTAACATATTGATAAGATTGCGTTCCTCATTCAGAAACGGGCCTTCATCAGATGCTGGCATAGGTTGCAGGTAAACTACTTCAATAAGTACTTTGGTTCCATTAGCTGTTTTCAATTCAACCTGCTGGCTGTACTCAGATGGCTTATAGTTGTGGGTGGCATATTCAGTTTCAGCAATACATATACGGGCCGCAGTAATACCGGGATACTGCCAACCCGGTGGAAGAACTTCAGCTATTTTACTAAATAGTTTTTGATGCGTAGCATCTTCATCTTGCAAAATATGACTTACCGAGTAGAGTGTTTTCAATTCCTTTAGTCTCTCTCCAAGGTAATAAAGTGTCTGATCTTTTATTTTTTCCGATTCCTCCCGTTTTAATATTTCACGTTGCATAGCCAATAAACCGGTACGCAGGTGATTGGTAGCGTAGTATTGTAAGGCAAGGATAGTACCGAAAGGAATGATGGAAGCAATCCAACGGGTTAAAGGATTATGCACTACTGCCGGCGCTGGCAGCTGGCCGGTTAACTCAAGATATACCAACCCAAAGTCTGCAAAAATCGTCAATAAGCCAATTGCCATCCCACCCTTCCAGCCAAGTAAAAATCCTGCAGTTAGTATTAAACTTATTTGCATTAAAATTCCCGGAGCCATTATACCACCTGCCGAATAACATGGAATGGTAAGATACAACCACAGCATAATTGTTAGCGACCAGCTTGCCAGGCGGGTGTAACCAAAATGGTTTAAGCTGAGGTTAAAAACAGCTATGAATAGTGAAACAGCAAGAAATACCAGCCACCGTAGCCAGATTTGAGGAAAGAAATAGAACCCTGCAGAAACGATCACACTAGTTACTACTGACCATATAATGGCCAGTACATAAACCATATAGCCCTGGTAGTTCTTTTCCTTGTCAGGCACGGAATAGAAGTTAGTCATATAAGGCGGTTTTGTTTTGCATTCTATTATGAAGCCGGAACGGAAATATTCAAAAATAAATTTTTATACTTTCTGTAGGTTCCCAAAAAGTCAATGAGCATAACCACTAACACAAAGATTGGCGCAATACAGCAAAAAACCAAATCTATCAACCTGCTGTTACCCGTATCATTTTGGAGGGCAGTGTTTTTCAGCAAACAGGCTGTTTCATCCCCGCCCTGTCCAACAAATTATTCCTTTACCACGTTTATCATTAAAATTAATTGTAACTTATAGAACTAACATAAACCCGTTAATTTTGTTATCGTATTTTCTATGAAAAATATTACAACAGAAATTAATACCCCGGGGTCGCAACGAACAGATCAATATGATAAGGCTTATGGCCCTATCATTTCTACCCGCAGATCGGCCCTTATCGGTATCAGTACTTTTCTCATACTTGCCATTTTAGTTATCGGGTTCATTTACCAGCGATATAATAATTACCGCGTACAACAAAGGGATGAAGCCCTGGCACTGGCAAATAATATCAGGGCAAGGATGCAGGAGTCGCTGGCATACAGCCTGTCGGCCACCAAAACACTCTCATTCTTTATTCAAAAAGATGGCTCCATAAAAAATTTCGATTCNATTGCCCCGCAGATACTGGAAGCAAGCAATGACATTGATGCCATACAACTTGTTCCNGGCGGCGTGATCCGCTATGTATATCCATTGGCAGGAAATGAAAATGCGATCGGTTATGATATACTNAAAGATTCTACCAGGAATAAAGAAGCGCTGAAGGCGATCCANAAAAATGAATTATTCTTTGCAGGCCCCTTGCAGTTGCGCCAGGGAGGNATCGGCGTTGTAGGGCGTTTGCCGATATACAGGAACGGGAAATTCTGGGGCTTTACCGCAGTTATTATCAGGATGCGTACCTTATTGAAAAATGCCGGCATCGACAATAACAGCAAAGGCGGTTATTATTTCCAGCTTTCAAAAATCAACCCNGATACCAGGCAGGAAGAATTCTTCATTCCCAATAAANCGGATATTTCAGGCAGTTATTCTGTTTCGGTGAATGTGCCGAATGGCGAATGGAAACTTTCTGTGATACCNGTGCATGCTTATAAGGATTTTGGCGATATCCTGCTGCTGGGCATACTGGGATTATTCCTTTCATTGGTAGGTGGCATATTCATCTTCAATGAATCCGGCAGGCCTAAGAAATTAAATGACCTTGTCAAGGAACGCACCCGCCAATTAAAAGAAAGCGAAGAGAATTATAAAGTACTATTCGAAAAAAGTCCGCTCCCGTTGTGGATATACGACCTGGAAACGCTCAAAATACTGGAAGTGAACAATGCCGCGATAAGCTTATACGGCTATTCAAGGGAAGAATTCTTAAGATACGACCTGGAAACGCTCAAAATACTGGAAGTGAACAATGCCGCGATAAGCTTATACGGCTATTCAAGGGAAGAATTCTTAAGCATGACGCTGCTTCAGTTGAGGCCGGAAAGAGATATAGAAAAATTCCTGGCTAATATCAGGAATATAGGTGATGCATTAAGGGAATCCGGTGTGTGGACCCATATTAAAAAGAATAAAGAAGAGATACAGGTACTTATTTTTTCAAGGAATATTTTTTATAAAGGAACCCCGGGCCGCCTGGTATTATTAATGGATGTTTCCGAAAAAGTAAAGATCGAAAATGAACTTATTAAAAGCGAAGAAAAATACCGCTCGCTGACCGAACAGGCATCAGATGGTATCATACTTTATTCATTCGATGGTACGATACACAGTTTTAATAAAGCAGCCTACCAGCAAACAGGATATACCAAAGAAGAATTTGAAAAACTGAACCTGAAAGACCTCTTCTTTGAAAGTGATGTCATCAGGAACAGGCCGAAGGAGAATAAGGTATATGAAGATGAATCCACCACTTTATACCGCAAATTAAAAAGAAAGGACGGCTCTCTTTTTATAGTTGAACTTAATACCAGGATGCTTCCTGATGGTAAGATCATTGCCATTGTAAGGGATATCACCGAACGGGAAAAAACCGAAGCCGCACTCAAGGAAAGCGAAGAGAAATTTTCCAAGGCATTCCATTCCAATTTGCTCGGCTTTGCCATTTATGATCTTGATTTCACGATCGTTGACCTCAATGATGCCTATGCAGCCTTACTGCAGGCAGGCAAAGAAGAGTTGCTGGGAAGATCCGGTGATGATGTCGGTATCACCAGTAAAATAAACCCCGCTAAACAAGATGCCTTCAATGAAAAGATCATGCAGCTGCTGGAAGCCGACGGCAAGATCCACAATTTTGAAACTGAAATTGAATTTAAGAACGGAACGACAGCCACGATATTATTTTCAATTGAAAAACTGGAACTGAATCACAAGCAGCACTGGCTGACCTCTGCCATTGATATCACTGCAAAGAAAAATACAGAATTGCAGTTACAGGAAAAGGAACTGAAATACCGTTCATTGATCGAGCAGGCTTCAGATGGTATCGTTATTACAGATCTCAGCGGCAGGATACAGGAAGCAAACAGGAGCATTTGCAACATGAGCGGGTATAGCATGGAGGAAATGATCGGCAAGCACCTGTATACATTCATTCCCCAGGAAGATATTACTGCAAAGCCACTCAGGTTCGAAGAATTGCTGGAAGGGAAAAGCCTTTTGTATGAACGCAAATTATTAAGAAAGGATGGCAGCACGATAGAAGTGGAGGTCAATTCCAAAATGGCGAGCACCAATACACTCATCGGTTTTGTAAGGGATATTACGGAACGAAAGCTTACAGAAGAAGCGAGGAAAATAAGCGAGGAAAAATACCGCACCCTCGTTGAACAGGCAAGTGACGGTATTTTTATTGCCGACAATGAAGGGCGTTTTTTAATTGTAAACTCCAGCGGTTATAAAATGTCGCAATATTCCGAAGAAGAACTGGAGCATATGAGCATTTATGACCTTGTACAGTCAGAAGACCTGGAAAAAAATCCTTTTCATTTTGAAGATATGAAGGACAGCCATGTTGCAAGGGCGGAACGAAGGATGAAAAGAAAGGACGGTACCCTGGTAGAAGTGGAGGTAACTGCAAAATTCATATCCGGCAACCGTTTTCTTGCATTTGTAAGAGATATCACCGAACGGAAGAAGAATGATTATACCGTTCGCTACCAGGCAAGATTGCTGGATGTGGTATCGGATGCCATTACTTCGCTGGACAGGGACCGCTGCATTGTAAGCTGGAATCATGCCTGCGAAGAACTATACGGGTTTACAAGAGCCGAGGTAATGGGCAAGCGCATCCCCGACCTGGTCAGTTTTGAATTCCCTTACTCAACCAATGAAGAAGTATTTAAAACCGTATTTGAAAAGGGCCAATGGAAGGGTGAGTTCAATTTCATTCATCCAAAAAATAAAAATAAATATCATTTACTCAGCAGTATTAATTTATTAAAGGACCAGGACGGAAACAATATCGGGTTCATACTCACCAGCAGCGATATTACAGAAAGAAAAAAAGCAGAGGAAGAGATGAAGAAATCGAACGAACGTTTTGAATTGATAGCAAGAGCGACAAATGAAGTTATCTGGGATCATGATTTTACCAGGAATGAAACATGGGGTAATAAAAAACTCTATGAGTTATATGGGTTCAACAACAGCAATGAGAAGATAAACCTTGAAATGTTCCTCGAACATATTCATCCCGATGAACGCGAAGGCGTTGAAAAGAGAATGCAGGAAGCCATTGCTGCATCCAATACATCCGTATCAGAAGAATTCCGTTTTAAAACTGCCGGCGGCGAATTCAGGAATTTTTATGACAGGGGTTATATCGAATACGACAACAATGGCATCCCGCTAAGGATATTGGGCGCCATGCAGGATATCACGGAAAGGGAATCCATCAAAAAACAGATCATTAAAGAAAAAGAGCTTTCCGATTCCATCATCAACAGCCTTCCCGGCATATTTTATCTTTATAACAAAGAAGGAAAATTCCTGCGCTGGAATAAAAACCTTGAGACCGTATCAGGTTATACCGCTGATGAGATCAGTAAGATACACCCGCTTGATTTCTTTGATAAAGATGAACAGGAATTATTAACGCAAAAGATCGGGAATGTTTTTGTGGCAGGCGAAGACAACGTGGAGGCAAATTTTCTCTTAAAGAACAAACAAAAGGTTCCATATTATTTTACCGGGCAGGCCATCGAATATGAGGGCGAGCACTGCCTCATGGGTGTGGGCCTCGATTTTTCTGATAAAGAGAAAGCAAAAAATGCCATCCTCGCCAGCGAAGCAAAATACAAGGAACTGATAGAACAGGCATCTGACGGCATCTTTATTTCCAACCGCGATGGAAGATACATTGATGTAAATACAAGCGCCTGCAGGATGCTCGGCTATTCAAAAGAAGAATTGTTACAAATGAGCGGCGCCGATATCCTGTATCACCCCGAAGATGTAGAATTATTACACCAGAGTTATGATGCACTCAAAACAGGACAGTCTTATATCCGTGAAACCACTTTAAAAAGAAAGGACGGTTCTGAACTGGAAGTTGAAAGCAATTCCAAAATGTTATCGGATGGCAGGTTCATCGGTATTGTGCGTGACCTTACCGAACGCAAAAAAGCAGACAAGGCGATCCGGGAAAGTGAAGAGCGATACAGGGTACTGGTAGACAATGCCACCGAAGCATTGGTTGTATTTGATGTGAAAAAACAAAAATTCGTGAACGTAAGTGAAAGTGCAGAGAAGCTTTTCAAAATGTCGAGGGAAGAATTATTAAAACTTGGGCCGCAGGATGTAAGCCCGGAATATCAACCCGACGGAAGGTTATCTTCGGAAGCAGTAAAAGAAAATGTGAACGATACCATTGAAGGAAAAAAACCTTCTTTTGAATGGATCCATAAAGACAAAGAGGGTAACATGATACCATGCGAAGTATGGCTTGTGCGGCTCCCTTCTGAAAATGAGATATTGATCAGGGGAACACTTATTGATATTTCTGAAAGAAAAAAAGCCGCAGAAGAAATAAAGACAAATTCAGAATTGCTCAGGGAATTGTATAGTTACCTGCAAAATATCCGGGAAGAAGAAAGGACCCATATTGCCCGGGAGATACACGATGAGCTCGGGCAGCAGCTTACCGGGCTTAAGATGGATCTCTTCTGGATAAACAGGCATTTAAAAACAGAAGAAAAAAAGATCACCGAAAAGCTGGCTACCACCCTTAGCCTGATCGATACAACGATCACCACCGTACGGAAGATCGCAACAGAACTCAGGCCAAGCATATTGGATGACCTTGGGCTTGCAGCGGCATTGGAATGGCAGGGCGAAGAGTTTGAAAAACGTTCGGATATTAAAGTTAAATTTGTAAGCACCCTGAATGAAACAGCAGTATCTCCTCATATATCTACAGCATTGTTCAGGATATACCAGGAATTGCTGACCAATATTGCACGGCATTCAAAAGCAAGCATGGTGAATACAAATGTTTATATAGAATCGGATAATCTTAACCTGAAAGTAGATGACAATGGAGCCGGGTTTGAGGTAGACAATATCCTGAGTAAAAAAACACTTGGTTTAAGAGGTATTAAAGAACGGACCAGCCTTATCGGGGGTACCTATGAAATTAAAAGTGTTCCCGAAAGAGGAACAAATGTATTAATTTCTGTTCCTTTGCATAACACGATCAGTAATTCAAATAAATAAATACATGTTGCGTATTTTAATTGCAGACGATCACACAGTAGTAAGAAAGGGCCTGAAGCAAATATTGCTTGAAGAATTTCCTACGGCGCATATTGAAGATGTGCCCGATGCCGAGGAAATGATAAAGAAGGTAATGAATTCCAATTGGGATGTTGTGGTAAGCGATATGTCGATGCCCGGCAGGAGCGGCCTTGATGCACTTCAGCAGATCAAACAGATCTATCCCGATCTTCCCGTACTCATTTTAAGTATCCATCCCGAAGAACATTATGCATTAAGGGTTTTAAAAGCGGGCGCCTCCGGTTATCTCAGCAAAGGCTCTGCTTCCGATGAACTCGTAAAAGCAGTGCAGACAGTGTTGCTGGGTAAAAAATATATATCTGCTTCCGTAGCAGAAAAACTTGCTTCCAGTTTTTCTTCCGATTCGGCCAAGCAGG
>JGI24770J26754_10002354_pt1 | contig 13088 bp, 13 predicted proteins | sample LakOneMetagenome_FD_26754 | JGI IMG/M metagenome (IMG submission 26754) | reverse complement strand
AGCAACTTCGCCGACAGGGAATTGCTCCACCCGGCCTGCCGCACCCGGGAGACGAACGTCGTGATGATCCGGCGCAGAGCCGGATCGTCGTTGGTCGCCGTGACGAGGTGGTGCAGGCGCTTTTCGAAAGCCGCATTCGGCGTGGTCCACGTGGTGGACGTTCCCGCTTCGCGGGCGGCCTTCTCGGCGTAGGCGCCCAGGCGATCGGGCGAGATCGGCCAGGCACCCACGACCGCCTGCCAGAGCAGGTTTTCGAAAGGCGGATCCCCCAACGGCGCCGCCGTTCGCAACGCGTGCAGGGTGTGTTCCCACTCGGCCGGGATCTCGGCCAGCACGTCGATGCGGGTGCGCACGTCTTCGCCGCGTTTGGTGTCGTGGGTCGACAGGGTGGTCATCGAGGCGGGGAATGCCGCCAGCCGGTGCTGCTGGCGGCGGTGGAACTCGGCCGGGTCAATCGAGAATTCGTCCGGGTCTGCGCCGACCTCGTTCAGGGAGGTCAGGCGGGAGAACCGGTAGTAGGCGGTGTCTTCGACACCTTTGGCCATCACCATGCCGGACGTCTGCTGGAACCGCACGGCCACCAGATGCCGCGGGTCGAGCAGGAGCGGCAGCAACCGGTCGATCTCCCCGGCGAGTTCGGGCCGATGATCGGCGGCACGGCGGGCCGATTCGCGCAGCTGGAGAGCTCCCACGGGCAGGTAAGACCGGTACACCGGAAAACAGGCGAGCAGCTCGGCGATCGAATCGGCGGTGTCGTCCGTTCGCCACTCCACCAACCGGGTCAGCCGCAGCACCTCGGAGCGCAGCATTCCGTCCGCGATCGCCCGCTTGGTGTCGTGCACAAGCTCGCCCCAGACCGGCCGATCACCCTGCAGATCGGCTTCGAGAGCATCAAGCGCGCCCTGACCTACCGGATCCACCAGCACCCGGTCCACGTCGGCCAGGGCGTCGTAGCCGGTGGTTCCGGCGGCGGACCAGCTCGTGGGCAGCTGCTCGGAGCCCTCAAGGATCTTCTCCACAAGAACGTAGGCACCCGCCGTGGCTTCGCGCAGGCGGTCGAGGTAGCGGCCGGGGTCGGCCAAGCCGTCCGGGTGGTCGACCCGTAACCCGTCGACGAGTCCCTCGCGCACCCATCGCACAATCTCCGCGTGCGTGTCATCGAACACCCAGGGCACCTCCACGCGCAGACCGGCGAGGCTGTTCACCGCGAAGAAGCGTCTGTAGTTGAGCTCGGCGTCGGCCCGGCGCCAGTTAACCAGTTCGTAGTGCTGCCTGCCATGGACCACCGCAGCGGATGCTCCGTCAGCGGCGCTGCCCGGCGCCAACGGATACCGATTGCCGTAATAGTGCAGCTCATCGTCTGTGAGGGTGAGCCGATCGAGCTCATCCGGAGCATCGGCCAGCACATCGGCCAGCACCGGGATGCGGATCTTTCCGTCCCCGGCGGCCCAATCGACATCGAAGGCCTCGGCGTAGCGCGATGCCTCCCCGAGCCGCAACAGGTCCCACCACCACGCATTCTGTGCCGGTGTGTTGACGCCCATGTGGTTGGGCACGATGTCCACGAGCACACCCCGGCCGGCATCCGCTGCTGCTGCCGCCAGCCGGGTGAGGCCGGGCGCTCCGCCTCGAGCCGAATCGATGCGGGAATGATCGACCACGTCGTAGCCGTGGTCCGATCCGGTTTCGGCCTGCAGCAGGGGTGAGAGATACACCCAGTCGGCACCGAGGCGGGAGACGTAATCGATGACCCCGGCCGCGGCATCGAGGTCGAAGGACTCGCGTACCTGCAGCCGGTAGGTCGAGACCGGCACCNTCACGTCACGAACCCGTGCCGCGACACCGCGGCGGGAANCGTGATCGTGCCCGTGAGACCGGCCAGCGAGGCGGCCACGGAATGGTCGGGTGCCGAAACGGGTGCGGTGTACGCGCGCAACACGACGAGGGAACGCGCGGCAATTGTTTGGATTGCCCCGGCCGGTCGAGGAATATTGTCGGCCCCCTCCCCTGCGGTGTCGACCACGATCTCCCACTNTGCCGCATACTCTTCCGGCGGCAGGGTGAATTCCACGTCTTCCGCATCCGCGTTGAAGCACAGCAGAAAGTTGACGTCGGTGATTTCCTGCCCACGGGCATCGCGTTCCCGGATGCCCTGGCCGTTGAGAAATTTGGCCACCATCCGGGTGTGGTTCTGATCCCAGTCCTCGGGCTGCATCTCCTCACCCTCTGCGTTAAGCCAGACGATGTCGGGCAGGGACTCCCCGGCCACTCGNTTGCCGGGGCGCCCGTCGAAGAAACTCCGGCGGCGGAACGTGGGGTGGTCCCGCCGGAGACGGGAGACGGCGGCGGTGAACTCGATCAGTGGCTGGTCTGCCTCGTCCCAGTGAATCCACGTGAGCGGTGAATCCTGGGCGTAGGTGTTGTTGTTGCCGTTCTGGGTGCGGCCCAGCTCGTCACCGTGCAGGAGCATGGGCACGCCCTGCGACAGCAGGAGGGTGGCCAGGAAGTTGCGGTGCTGCCGCGCGCGCAGCGCCCGGATCGCCGGATCATCCGTGGGTCCCTCCGCCCCGGAGTTCCAGGACCGGTTGTGGGATTCCCCATCCTGGTTGTCCTCGCCATTAGCCTCATTGTGCTTCTCGTTGTATGACACGAGGTCGGCCAGGGTGAACCCGTCGTGGGCGGTGACGAAGTTGACCGACGCCACCGGCAGTCGGCCGGAGTGCTCATANAGGTCAGCCGACCCGGCAATGCGACTGGCGAATTCACCGAGGGTCGACGGTTCCCCGCGCCAGAAATCGCGGACGGTGTCGCGGTACTTTCCATTCCATTCGGACCACTGCGAGGGGAAGTTTCCCACCTGATAACCGCCCGGTCCCACGTCCCAAGGCTCGGCGATCAGTTTGACCTGCGACACGATCGGGTCTTGCTGAACAAGTTCGAAGAAGGTCGAGAGCTTGTCCACGTCGTACAGGTCCCTGGCCAGCGCCGAGGCCAGGTCGAATCGGAAGCCGTCGACGTGCATCTCCGTGACCCAGTAGCGGAGGGAATCCATAATGAGCTGCAGCACGTGCGGGTGGCGCACGTTGAGGGTGTTCCCGGTTCCGGTGTAGTCCATGTAGTAGCGCTTGTCGTCGTCCATGAGCCGGTAGTAGGCCTCATTGTCGATGCCCTTGAACGACAGTGTCGGACCGAGGTGGTTGCCTTCTGCCGTGTGGTTGTAGACCACGTCCAGGATCACTTCGATGCCGGCGGCGTGCAGGCTCCGTACCATGCCCTTGAATTCCTGTACCTGCTGACCCTGATCACCGGTCGACGAGTAGGTATTGTGCGGGGCGAAGAACCCGATGGTGTTGTAGCCCCAGTAGTTGCTCAGGCCCTGGTCCATGAGGGTGCTGTCGTTNACGAACTGGTGCACCGGCATCAGCTCAACAGCGGTGACGCCGAGTTTCTGCAGATGGTCGATCACCGAGGGATGCGCGACGCCGGCGTACGTTCCGCGCTGGGACTCCGGAACGGCCTCCTGAAGTTGNGTCAATCCCTTCACGTGCGCCTCGTAAATGAGTGTCTCGTTGTAGGGCGTGCGCAACGGGCGGTCGCCTGCCCATTCGAAGAAGGGGTTGACCACGACCCCGAGCATCATGTGTGANCCGGAGTCGTCATCATTGCGGGACTCGGGTTCACCGAAGGTGTATGAGTACAGCGACGGATCCCAGTCGATCGCGCCGCAGGTCGCCTTGGCGTAGGGATCGAGAAGTAATTTGTTCGGGTTCGCCCGGTTTCCCGAAGCCGAATCACCGTCGCCATGAATGCGATAGCCGTACCGCTGCCCAGGCTGGGCGAGCGGCAGGTAGCAGTGCCAGATATAGGCCGACGACTCACGCACAGTGATGAGGGTTTCCGCCCCATCGTCATCGATGAGNCACAGCTCTACGCGCGTGGCGGCCTCGCTGAAGACAGCGAAGTTAGTGCCGTTACCGTCGAAGGTAGCCCCGAGCGGATAGGGGGTTCCTGGCCAGGTTTCCATGGGACTCCTCGAAGTGCAGATGATCTGAGGGGCACACCGGGTACCCTCTCAGTACGCTACCTCCTCACCGGCGCGATGGTGGCCGGGACTCGAGGCGAACGCTTTCCACTTACTCCGAGGCGCTCGCCCTGACGGAAGCCGTTGCCGCACGCCGTGAACGCCACCACGCCAGCACCCGGCTGAGCACGCGTTTCATGAACGCGGCAACACGGTGCGCCGCCGGAAACTCGGTGCCCAGGCACGCCACACCCACGAAAACGATGAGCCAACCCGGCCCCGGCAACGGAATCAGGATCACGCCGACAACAATGATCACCGTACCCAGCACGGCCACGACCAGGCGGTACGCCCAGCGGAGGCTCGGGTACTTCTCCACCCAGGAACGGCAACGGCGCAGGAACGCCCGCAGCGAGTGCCCGGGGCTGTCCTCCTGCGCAACGGTGCGTTCCAGCTGCTTGGTCATGACATCAATCTAGGCGGTCAGGCTGGGAATGCTCGCGATTGGGCACACGGACCACCAGACTGGAACCGGACACCCCCGCACCATCCCTCGACTGGAGCCCTTATGACCGAGCATGACCTCATCACTCTGTGGAACAAAGCACGTTGGCACATCATCATCTCCCAGCTCGCACCCACCTTCCTGCTCACATCGCTTGTGGCCCTGCTCACATTCGGGCTGGGCGAGGCAGAGTTCACCGTGCGGCTGGGCGCCGCCGGGATCCTGCTGGCCTCGGAGTACTCGGGGCGCTGGTACAGATCGCAGCGGCCAATGAAGCTCTTGCCGTCGTGGCCGATCTGCGCACCGCGGGCACGACGTCGGCTCTCAGCCGCCGAATCGTGGCGTCGGCACCGTGGATCAATGTTGTCCGTTTTCTGACGCCGACGGTGTTCGTGGTCGTCTACGTAGCCTTGCTCGCGGCGCTGTTCCTGCCCGCCTGAGTCCCCGGCGCTACTCGACCCCGTCGATATAGAACCACGTGCCACCGACGCGCTCGAAGCGGCTGGTTTCGTGCTGACGCACCCGTTCTCCGTGGCGGCGACAATAGGCGGTGAACTCGACGACGCCCTCTCGATCGAAGGGACCGCCCCGGCGAGTTGATTCAATGTCGAGCCGAGTCCAGACCACATCGGCGTCCAGATCGAGTGTGACCGGCCGGGTCAGCGGATGCCACGTGGCCAGCAGGTAGGCTGCGTCACCCACGACGAAGGCCGAGTAGCGCGAACGCATGAGGAGCTCGGCGGTGGGGGCCTTGGCCTGTCCCTCGTGAAACCGACCGCAGCAGGCGGAATATGTTTCACCGCTCAGACAGGGACACCGGAGGGAAAGTGACGACGACATTTCTCAATTATCGCGCGGGATGCCCATGGATGCCGCGCTCCGCTCACCGAAGCCCCGCAACTGACAACCGGTCGCAAAATCCCGAATAAATTCTTTGGCCGACCGACAGACGTTAAAGCAAAAAACCCCGACCAGGTCGAGGTTTTCTGTGTTCCAAGTGGATCCGAGGGGATTCGAACCCCTGACCCCCTGCATGCCATGCAGGTGCGCTACCAACTGCGCCACGGACCCGGACTGTTGTTCCGAATTGCTCCGGAACAACTTGTTTAGACTACTGCATGTTTCAGCAGACGCGAAACCGAACTACTCGCGCGCCTCCGCGGAAGCGAGCTCCAGCGGGATAACCGGGCAGTCTTTCCACAGGCGCTCCAGGGAGTAGAACTCACGCTCTTCCTCATGGAACACGTGCACGACCAGGTCGCCGAAGTCCACGAGCACCCACCGGCCGGCGGCGCGACCCTCGCGGCGAAGCGGCTTGTGTCCGGCCTCGATGAGCTTGTCCTCGATCTCACCGGCAATGGCGATCACATTGCGCTCGGAGCGCCCGGTGACGATGAAGAAGATATCGGCGAGCGGAAGTGGGTTCGAGACGTCCAGGGCGAGCAGGTCTTCGCCGGCCTTCGACTCGGCAGCCGCGACGGCAATCTTGAGCAGTTCGCGTGAGTGGTCTGTTGCGGTCATTGAGTAAATCCTTGATGTTGAGACGTCTTTGATGAAGAAATCGTGAAAAGGGGAATTGGGACTGTCGAACACGTCGGCATTAGAAAATCTGAAACATATGGCCGGCGAAAAGCAGTGCCGATACGCTCACAGCCAGAGCTGCGGTTGAAACAACGAGCACTACCGGAAGGGTGAGGCCGTGCTTCTTCGGCGGCGTCATCACTCCTCGTGTCGAAGCGTGCGTGCTGACGGCACGACTCGCGCTCACGGGCGCATTGTCGCCTTGGGCGAACTCGTCGTCCTGGTCCAGGATCTGGTCCACGTCCGAGGAATCGAAGTGATTGGGGTGTTGACCGGTCTCGCCCAGGCTTCGGGGCAGGTCGAACGAACCCGTGATCAGAATCTCGCCGGTATTCGAGAACGGACCCGACGACGCTCCCTGATTCGGGATCGACGGCAGGATCAGCGCGTTGGTCGTTGTGGGAATGCCACCGGCTCCGACACCGCGATTCATCAGGTCGTCGAGGGACTGCAGGGGCTTGACCGCGACAGCTTCGTCGTCGTCACCCTGGTCGATCGACCAGTGACCCACGGGAGGATTTAGCGCGGTGACATCGTCCACGTCCGGGCGGGTGGGCTTCACGTCGGGCGCTTCCGCCTCGAGCTCCAGCGCCTCGGCCGCTTCTTGCGCATTGAGGGCCCGCAGCTCACGCCGGGTCAGCGTGCGCCCCGTGGTCGAGTCCGTAGGACTGACCGAAGTCGGACGCTGATCTGACAGTCGCGGTGCGAACGCCGCCACCGCGGGAAGCACAACAGGGCGAGAGTCTCCGGCGGACTCCTCGGGTCTCAGCATGCCCGCTGACCGACCAGGCTCTGGTGCCGTGGCGATGGTCGTGACTGACGCCACGGGCGACTCAGGGCCCTGAGAACTCTTGTTTCCTGAAGCTCGGTGCTTCTCCGCTGCGCGCGCCATACGGCCGGACGGCGCATTCACGCCGGCTGCGTCGGCAGCAGATGAATCAGCGCCGGACGAACCAGCACCGGACGAATCAGCAGCCGATTCTTTCGGCGCCGGCTTCGGGTCGTGGCTCGGTTCTGTTGACGCTGAAACGTGGTGGTGGGAGCTGGTCGCCGGGCTTACCTCAGCGGCGGCGGCCTGCTCGACGGCTTGGGCAGCTTCGCGGGCCTGCCGTCGGGTGAGTGGCGGCTGGCTATTGCCCAACGTCATACCACGCTCCGATACAGATGATGCTTTGAGATGTACTGGACGACCCCATCCGGGACGAGGTACCAGACCGGGAAACCCCGTTTGACCCGTGCCCGGCAGTCAGTCGACGAAATGGCCAGAGCCGGGACCTCCAGCAAGCTTACGTCCTGGTTCGGCAATCCTGAAACGTTCAGTTCGTGTCCCGGTCTACTCACAGCCACAAAATGGGCCAGTTCCCACAACTCCCGCACGTCTTTCCAGCCCAGTATTTGGCTGATGGCATCCGCTCCCGTGATGAAGAACAGTTCCGCGTCGGGACGCTCAGTGTGCAGGTCGCGCAGCGTGTCGATCGTGTACGTCGGCCCGGCGCGATCGATATCGACCCGGCTCGTCGTGAACCGAGGGTTTGACGCGGTGGCGATCACCGTCATCAGATAACGGTGCTCGCTCTCGGTGACGTCGGACTTCTGCCACGGCTGACCGGTGGGCACGAAGACGACCTCGTCGAGGTCGAAACTCTGCGCGACCTCGCTCGCCGCCACTAGGTGACCATGGTGAATCGGGTCGAATGTTCCGCCCATCACGCCTATCCGCCGGCGACGGGGCGTCATACTCTGCCGATCATGTGGTGCCGACCGGCTAGTGGCTGCCGGGACCGACCATGCCGCTGGTGGACGCGGCACCGCCGTGCGCGGCGGCGTAGGCGTTGGCCTTCGCACTGTGGCGGTTGGCCACGTCGCGGAAACTCCACAGCACGAGAGCCAGGGCAAGGAACAGCACAAATGCCACGAGCGGGTAGGCCCAGATGGGCAGGGGCAGCTCCACGTGTCCGACCTCGGTCAGAACAGCGCTCACAAACGACATGGGTTCTCCATTTCACACAAAAATTAAGGCTTGCGCCACGAAGTCAGTCTAGTGGGACCTACGCCCGAACCTGGCCGGATCCGCGTACGATCCACTTCGTGCTGGTGAGTTCGGTGAGACCCATCGGCCCCCGGGCGTGCAATTTCTGCGTGGAGATGCCCACCTCGGCCCCGAAACCGAATTCGGCACCGTCGGTGAAACGCGTGGAGGCGTTGACCATCACCGAGGCCGAATCCACTTCGTTGAGGAATCGCTCAGCATGTGCAAGGTCATTCGTGATGATGGACTCCGTGTGCCCGGTGGAGTATCGACGAATGTGCGCAATGGCTTCATCGAGGGAATCAACGATACCCACGGTCACATCGAGACTCATGTACTCGGTGCCCCAGTCTTCGTCCGTAGCCGGCACTGCAGTGGGATACAGCGCGCGAACCCGGGCATCGGCATGGATGGTGACGCCGGCTTCGCTGAGCTTATCGAGCACGCCTGGCAGCAGGCGGGCCGCCGATGCTCGGTGCACGAGCAGCGTTTCNAGAGCGTTGCACACGCTCGGTCGCTGCACCTTGGAGTTGTGCACGATGTCAATCGCCCACTGAGCGTTCGCGCTCTCATCGAGGAAGATGTGCACCACACCCGATCCGGTCTCGATCACGGGAACCTTAGCCTCTGTGACGACCGTGCTGATCAGATTGGCACTGCCACGCGGGATGAGTACGTCCACGTAGCCGCGGGCCTGCATGAGCGCTGTCGCCCCGGCGCGACCGAACGCATCGATGGTCTGAACGGCCTCCCTGGGGAGCCCCACCGACGAGATGGCATCCTGCACGAGTCCGACGAGAACGCGGTTGGTGTTCTCCGCCGCTGAACCGCCGCGCAGCACGACGGCGTTACCACTCTTGAGGGCAAGGGCGGCCAGATCGACGGTCACGTTCGGACGAGCTTCGTAGATGACCCCGATAACGCCGAAAGGCACTCGTACCTGGCTGAGCTTGATGGCATTGGGCATGGTGCTTCCGCGCACCACTTCGCCCACCGGGTCGGTCAGGAGGGCAACCTGGGACACCGCGTCGGCCAGGGCTTCGACTCGCGGTTCATCGAGCGACAGGCGGTCGAGCAGCCCGGCCGTGAGTCCGTTGGCCGAGCCGAGGGCCAGATCGACCCGGTTGGCCGCGAGGATGGAATCGACATTGCCCCGCAATCTGTCTGCGAGGGCATTGAGGGCGGCATTCTTGAGCGCCGTTGGAGCCGAGGCAAGCACAATGGACGCGGAGCGTGCCTCTTCGAGCGTGGGCGTGAGCTGGACATCGGGAAGAACAGTCTGCAACATGTGCCTAGTTTACCAAAGACGGCGAAAGGGCGGTTCGGCCGGCTCGAACCACGTACCCACGTGCTCACCGCGCAGGGCTTCGGCGGCGAGGGCCGTCGCCGTCACGAGCACTCCGGTGCCGGCAGCGGCGGCAAGCCGGGCCGCGGACACCTTGGTGCTGGCCCCACCCGTGCCGACCCCGTTTACCGAGGTGGAGCCGAATTCCATCCCCGGCAGGGTGTCACCGGACGCGATGAAAGAGATCCGTTCGGCGCCGGGCCGTTCCGGAGGTTTGGTATACAGGGCGTCGACGTCACTCAGCAGCAGCAGCAGATCCGCACTGATGAGGGCTGCGACGAGCGCCGCCAACCGGTCGTTGTCACCGAACCGAATCTCATGGGTGGCGACGGTGTCATTTTCATTCACGATCGGCAGGATGCGCAGGTCGAGAAGCCGGTCCATGGCACGCTGGGCGTTGCTTCGAGGGGTGGCATTCTCCAGGTCACCAGCAGTGAGTAAGACCTGCCCGGCCGTGATGTCGAAGCGATCCAGGCTGTTCTGGTAGCGGGAGATCAGCAGGCTCTGGCCCACCGATGCAGCCGCCTGCTGGGTGGCGAGGTCGGTGGGGCGATCATTCAGCCGCAGGTAAGGCATTCCCGTGGCGATCGCCCCCGAAGACACGAGCACGACTTCAGCGCCGCGGCCATGCGCCTCGGCGAGGGCGTCCACCAACGGAGCTATCTGGTCGGAATTATCTCCACTGATGGAAGAAGACCCGACCTTGACCACGATCCGAGCGGCCAAGGCGATGTTCTTGCGTGCCAATGACGTCATTTTCATTTCCTCCCCGGCCCGGATCACGTCACCTCGGGCAGCTTACCCGAGACCGACCACCCCTGATCTACAGCAGAGCGCGTTCCTCTTCGCCTTCCACCGGCTCGAACCAGGTGCCCACATGGTCTCCGCGCAGAGCCGCAGCAGCGAGTTCGGTTGATGTGACCAGAACGGCCGTGCCGGCCTGCGTCGCCAGGCGGGCGGCCACAACCTTGGTGCTCGCTCCCCCGGTTCCCACGCCGGTTGCTCCGCTGGAGCTGAATTCGAAGTCCGTCAGCGGGTCGTCAGACGCGATAAAGTCGAGTTTCTCGGCGCCCGGAAGGTGCGGGGGCTTCGTGTACAGGGCATCGACGTCGCTCAGCATGATGAGCAGATCAGCGCTGATGAGCGTGGAAACGAGTGCTGCCAGACGGTCATTGCTGCCGAAGCGCAACCCATACACGGCAACCGTGTCGTTTTCGTTGACAACGGGGAGGATACGCAGGTCGAGCAGCCGGTTCAACGCCCGCCGAGTGTTGCTGCGGTGCGGCTCATTGAGCAGATCTCCCTCGGTTAGCAAGACCGTGCCGGCGGCGATCTGGTAGCGGTCCAGGCTTTCCTGATAGCGGAAGATCAGCACGTTCTGGCCGACGGCTGCGGCCGCCTGCTGGGTGGCGACATCGCCCGGACGCTCATCCAGATCGAGGAACGGCATTCCCGTGGCAACCGCGCCGGACGAGATCAGAACGACTTCGGTGCCGCGGCCATAGGTCTCGGCCAGGGCATCCACGAGGGGGGTGATCTGGTCGGAATTCTCGCCGCTGATCGACGAGGATCCAACCTTCACCACGATACGTTTCGCGGATGCGACCTGGTCGCGCTTTAAGCCAATCACTGCTAATCCTCTTTCGTTGTGCCGTCGGTCCCTGCCGGTGCGCCGGAGCGCACGTCTTCGTTCTGTTCTTCTTCACCGGTCTGCCACATGCCGGCTTCGCGCTCACGGACCATTTCGGCACGGGCAGATGCCTTGGCATCCATTCGCCCGAAGTACGCCTCGCGCCGTTCGTTGCTGGTGCGCCGTTTGGACTCGTCGAGGCGAGTGTCCGTTCCGCGCGGAGCAGTGATCAGCTCGGCGGTCGAAGTCAGGGTGGGCTCCCAGTCGAACACCACGCCCTGGCCGGGGCCGATGATGACGGTGGAACCGGCGATGGCCCCGGCCTTGTACAGTTCGTTCTCGACACCCAGCTTGGCGAGACGATCGGCCAGGAATCCGATGGCCTCGTCATTGGTGAAGTCGGTCTGCTGAATCCAGCGTTCCGGCTTGGCGCCGAGGATGCGGTAGATGTTGCCGAAGGACCCGCCCTCGACACGCACGACAAAGCCGCCGTCGTCAACGGCCTTCGGGCGAATCACGATGCGTGGCTTCTTGGCTTCCGCAGCCGCGATCTCGGCCCGGCCCTGTTCGACGGTCTCGGCCAGCGCATAGCTCAGTTGCTTGAGCCCCTCGTGGGTGACGGAGGAGATTTCAAAGACCCGGTAGCCGCGGGCTTCGAGATCGGCCTTGACGAATCCGGCCAGTTCGCGACCTTCGGGAACGTCGATCTTATTCAGGGCAACGAGCTGGGAGCGCTCGAGAAGCGGCTTCTGCCCGTCAGGAACAGGATACGCCGCGAGTTCACCGAGGATGACATCGAGGTCGCTGATCGGGTCGCGTCCCGGCTCCAGGGTGGCGCAGTCCAGCACGTGCAACAGTGCGGTGCATCGTTCGACGTGACGGAGGAATTCGAGGCCGAGTCCCTTGCCCTCGCTGGCACCCTCGATCAGTCCGGGTACGTCGGCAATCGTGTAGCGGGATTCACCGGACTCGACGACGCCGAGGTTAGGGTGCAGGGTGGTGAACGGGTAGTCCGCAATCTTGGGCCGCGCGGCAGACATGGCCGCGATCAGGCTGGACTTGCCCGCTGAGGGGTAGCCGACCAGCGCCACATCCGCCACGGTCTTCAGCTCGAGGTAGACCGAACCCTCGAAGCCGAGGGTACCGAGCAGGGCGAATCCCGGAGCCTTGCGCTTGGTGGATGCGAGGGCCGCGTTACCGAGGCCGCCCTGTCCACCCGGCGCCACCACGAGGCGCAGTCCGGGCTCGTTCATGTCGAGGAGCTCGTTGCCCTCCGCGTCTTTGACAACGGTTCCGAGGGGAACGAGAAGCTCGCGGATTTCACCGTTGTGTCCGTTACGGTGGTCCCCCATGCCGGGTCCGCCGTTGTCGGAGCTGCGGTGAGGTGACCGGTGATAACCGAGAAGAGTCGTGGTGTTCGGGTCGGCGACGAGAACGAGGTCTCCACCGCTGCCGCCGTTGCCGCCGTCAGGACCGGCGAGCGGCTTGAATTTCTCCCGCTTTACCGAGACACAGCCGTTTCCTCCGTTACCCGCTCGCAAATGCAGCGTCACGTGGTCAACGAATGTGGCCATGGAGTGCCCCTTTCAGGTGGCGCAATAGTACTAATACTAGAAACACGTAAGGGCGGACCTCAGGCCCGCCCAAACGTTCACAACTGGATGCCTACTCGGCAGCCGCCACAATGTTGATGACCTTGCGGCCACCCTTTGCGCCGAACTGAACGGAACCGGCTTCGAGGGCGAAGAGAGTGTCGTCTCCGCCGCGGCCGACGTTCACGCCGGGGTGGAAGTGGGTGCCGCGCTGGCGAACGATGATCTCGCCCGCTCCGACAACCTGACCGCCGAAGCGCTTCACGCCGAGGCGCTGGGCGTTCGAGTCACGACCGTTGCGAGTGGAACTCGCACCTTTTTTGTGTGCCATCTGTTCTTCTCCTGGCCTTAGACGATGCCGGTAACCTGAACGCGAGTGAGCTCC
>JGI24770J26754_10002348_pt1 | contig 13095 bp, 6 predicted proteins | sample LakOneMetagenome_FD_26754 | JGI IMG/M metagenome (IMG submission 26754) | reverse complement strand
GATGCCAAGAAGTTGGGTTACAGCAAGGCAGCGCACAAGGCAGTGCTCAAGTACCTGCGAGCGCTGCGCATGGGTCGCATCGTGCCTGGTTATCACGGCTACATCATCAAGCGTGAGAACGGCATCAGCCGGGGTGCGCATTACCACCTGATGGTTATCCTCGATGGACATCTGCACAAGGGCGCCTGGTTCCTGACCCAGCGCTTGGGAGAGAAGTGGATCAAGCGCGTGGGCTACGACAAAGGTAGTTTTTTCAATTGTTACGCACGGAAAGACCGCTATCGCTACAACGGCCTGGGGCTGGTGCACGTCAGCGAGATGAATAAGCTGATCGGCATTCGGAACGCACTTTGGTACATGTCCAAGCAGGACTCGGAGCTAAAGGTGGACAAAACCAAGGTCAAGAATTTCTGGCGCAGCCTGACGCCGAAGGGCCCGGGTGTTCGCGGTGCGCCGCGCAAGAACAAAGACGGAATGTGCCTGGTCAGGAACATGTTGGGTGGCGAGCGAAGCAAGTACCCTCCGGGCTTCGAGTCGCCCAAACCGGTGCGCGCAACTCGCTGAGTCCGAACTAGGTGCCTCCCGGCCGTGGAACACGAGTTTGGTTCCACAGGTAAAAAGGCAGTCGCAGGACTGTGACTGCCCGTCGTTACCGTGTGGCGGAAGGCAGAATGGGGGAATAGCGGGCTATAGCCCAAAAATCCCCTCCACGAACCTTAACGAATTGGCCCGCACAGCTACCCCATGGCCCAACACACCCCACTGACTCCCTACCAGAGCCAATACGTCGCCTGGTTGCTGACCCGCAAGGCAGCCGGTGACACGGTCGAATCGTTGGCATCCACGCTAGTGGACTCCCAGGTGGACCTCAACCCCCACCAGGTGGACGCCGCGCTGTTTGCGTGTCGCAACCCCCTGTCGCGGGGCGTGCTCCTCGCGGATGAGGTGGGCTTGGGCAAGACCATCGAGGCGGGTTTGGTGATCTCCCAGCGCTGGGCGGAACGCCGGCGACGCATCCTCATCGTCGTTCCGGCAAACCTGCGCAAACAATGGCATCAGGAGTTGCAGGACAAGTTCGGTCTGCAAGGCCTGATCTTGGAGGCCAAAAGCTATAACGCCATTCGCAAACAGGAAGGGAAGAACCCCTTCCTGACGGTTTCCGGGCCTGTGATCTGCTCCTATCAGTTCGCCAAGTCCAAGGCGAAGGACGTCAAGGAGGTCGCATGGGACTTGGCCGTGCTCGACGAAGCGCACCGCCTGCGCAACGTCTACAAGACCGGCAACGTCATCGCCCGGACTCTGAAGGACGCCTTCGACCACGTCCATTCCAAGGTGCTGTTGACCGCCACTCCCCTGCAGAACACGCTGCTGGAGCTTTACGGCCTCGTTAGCATGATCGACGACCGCGTCTTCGGCGACCTGGACAGCTTCCGCACTCAGTTCGTCGGGGCTGGCAGGGGGCAGAGCTTCGGTGTCTTGCGCGAACGCCTGTCCGCCGTCTGCAAGCGCACCCTGCGTAAGCAGGTGCAGGCCTATGTCTCCTACACAGCGCGCAAGGCCATCGTCCAGGAGTTCACACCGTCGGCCGAGGAGCAGGAACTCAGGCAGCTCGTCGCCGAGTACCTGCGCAGGCCCAACCTTCAGGCGCTGCCGCAAAGCCAGCGCCAGCTGATCTCGCTGGTTCTCTGGAAGTTGCTGGCGTCTAGCAGCCATGCCATTGCGGGTGCGCTGGCGACAATGAGCAATCGCTTGCAGGGCGTGCTGGACCAGGCCCCGGTCGTCGACCTGACCGAGGAGCTGGATGAGGATTACGAGGCGCTCGATGAGCTGGCCGACGAAGACGGTGATGAGAACGCGTGCGGCGACCCCCTCAAGCCCGCCCCTATGTCCCAGGAAGAGCGGGACGCACTGGTTTCGGAGATCGACGAGCTTCGCCGCTTCAAGGACCTGGCCACCAACATCCGCGAGAACTCCAAGGGCAAGGCGCTGCTCACCGCGCTCGACCGGGCCTTCGCCGAACTGGACCGGCTGGGGGCGGGTAAGAAAGCCATCATCTTCACCGAGTCCAGGCGGACGCAGGACTACCTGCTTAGCCTGCTGGCCGACACGCCTTACGGCGACGGCATCGTGCTGTTTAACGGCACCAACAGTGATGCACGCGCCCAGGCCATCTACAAGGACTGGCTGAAGCGCCACGACGGCACCGACCGCATCACCGGCTCCAAGACTGCCGATACACGCGCCGCCCTGGTCGAGTACTTCCAGGAACGCGGCAAGATCATGATCGCCACCGAGGCGGGCGCGGAAGGCATTAACTTGCAGTTCTGCTCGCTGGTCATCAACTACGACCTGCCCTGGAATCCGCAACGCATCGAGCAGCGCATCGGCCGATGCCACCGCTACGGACAGAAGTTCGACGTGGTGGTGGTAAATTTCGTCGATCGCAGTAACGAGGCCGATCGCCGGGTGTACGAGCTGCTGGAGCAGAAGTTCCAGTTGTTCGATGGGGTGTTCGGCGCCAGCGACGAGGTACTTGGCGCCATCGGCTCAGGCTTGGATTTCGAGCGGCGCATCGCCGACATCTATCAGAACTGCCGGGATACAAGCGAGATCAAGGCGAGCTTCGAGCAGTTGCAGCTCGACCTTTCCGGCGAGATCAACGAGGCCATGGTCAAGACGCGCCAAGCGCTGCTGGAGAACTTCGACGAGCAGGTGCAGGAGAAGCTGCGCATCAGCGCCGAGGACAGCAAGAACGCCCGCAGCCGCTACGAGCGGATGCTGCTGGATTTGACCCGTGCTGAGCTCGGCGACCTGGCCAGCTTCGACGACGGGGGGTTCAACCTGCATCGGGTTCCCGAGGGGCTTGCGGTGGCTGGAGTGAGTCCGGGGCGTTACGAATTGCCGCGTCGATCGGGGGAGGCGCATCTGTACCGCATCGGCCACCCGTTGGCAGTGTGGCTCGCGGAACAGGCCAAGGACCGGGCGCTGGAAGACGGAAAGCTCGTGTTCGACTATGCGGCCCACGGCCAGAAGATCAGCACTCTGGAGCCGTACCGGGGCAAGTCGGGTTGGCTGACGGTCAAGCTGATCGAGGTCAAGGCCTTGAGCGACAGCGAGCAGCACCTCGTGGTGGCTGCCAGCACCGTGGATGGCTTGGCATTGACAGAGGACGATCCGGTCAAGCTGCTTCGCTTGCCGGCTTCGCTGGAGGATGGGTGGCCATTGGGGTCCAACAGTACGGTATTGACCGATGCTGAAACCCGCAAGGACGCGCTTCTGAGGGAAATCAACCAGCGCAATCTCGGCTACTTTGAACAGGAAGTGCTCAAGCTAGATGCATGGGCTGACGACCTCAAACTGGGGTTGGAACAGGAGATCAAGGAGATCGATCGCGAGATTAAGGAGGCACGCCGCACCGCAGCGACCTCGCCGACGCTGGAAGAAAAGCTGGCGCACCAGAAACACCAACGCGATCTTGAGGGCAAGCGCACGAAGCTACGGCGCGAGTTGTTCGATCGACAGGACGAAGTGGAAGCGCAGCGAAACAAGCTGATTGGCGATCTCGAGAGTCAGCTTCAGCAACAGGTCGAAGAGCGCACTCTGTTTTCAGTTGGGTGGGAACTGAAGTAGGCCCGGAGGGAACATGGGGACACCATCGGAAGAGGTAGCCAAGGAAGTTGTCTGCTCTCTGGGGGAGAAGAATTTGCTCCTGCCGGACGACGGAGAAAAGCTGGAAGCCAAGATTGCAAATGGAACCATGAAACCGGAAGACTGGTTGCTGGCGGCCCAGAAGGCGGTCGACAAGGGGGTGGGTCAATGACCGCTTCCACGCTTGTCAGTTTGTCCATTGAGAATCTTCGGGGTTCGGTTACCCCGTTCACCTTGGAATTCGAGAAGAACAAGAAGCTCACGATCGTCTACGGTGAGAATGGGACGGGGAAATCCACGATTTCCGATGCGCTGGATTTGCTCGGAAACGAGAAGGTAGGCTCGTTGGAGAATCGTGGTGTTGGAACCGCAACACGACCTTTCTGGCCTTCCGTAGGGAAAGCGCATGCGGATGTAAGGGTGGCGCTTACAACTACGAACGGCACCTGCACCCTGTCCCTCGGCAAGATCGGCGTGGTAGTCGATAATCCAACGCATAAGCCGCAGGTCGCGGTTTTGCGTCGCAGCCAGATCCTGAGTCTGATCGAGGCTCAACCGGCAGAACGCTACAAGGCAATCAGTCGATTTGTTGATGTAGCAGGGGTCGAGGCATCCGAGGCCACCCTACGCAAGCTGATCAACGATAAGGCCAGAGACTACGAAACCGCTACCGCACGCCTTGGTACTAGCAGGACTTCCATCGAAAATTTCTGGGCGCAGGCTGGAAGTCCTTTGCCAGACGCATTTTTGTGGGCAAAGGCTGAGATACAAAAGGACCAACAGGAACTCGATCAGCGTAAAACGGCCATCGATGGTTTGGTTTCTCGTTGGGACAAGATCGTTCCTCATCCGGGCAAGCTGGCCGAACTCGAGAAGCAACTGAATGTGGTCAATGCTGGCTTGGAACAGGCCGATGCATCCTTGTGTGCAATAACCAGCGACGCTGCTGATGACTATTTGGAGGTTCTGGATATTCTGAAGGCTGCTCAGCAGCACTTTGCGAAGCATCCCCAGCCGACGGCCTGTCCACTTTGCGAAAGCAGCGAGAGGGCAGTAGGCCTGGTCGCTGAGGTCAATCGGCGCATCGAGTCCCAAGGGCTACACGACAAGTTGGATGTCGCGAAGAAGTTATTAGAAACCCAAAAGAGCGCCGTACAAAGGGCCATTCAGCGCCTCGAAGATTTCAAGAAGGACGCGGCAACTGATGTCGCTGCATTGGAGTCGTACTGCGCTGAAACAAACGAACTTGGCGGGCTGGAGTTGCCTGCATTTCCCATCCCTGCCGCATCGGAGAAGTGGGCCGAATGGGTCGATGGCAACAAAGACAAGCGCAACGTGTGGAAGCTGGCAGCGGATGCCTGCGTGGATGCCAAAAAATTCGTCGAAACCTTGCGGCTTTCGTTGAATAATCTCGATGAGAACGATGCCTCAGCCAAGGAGTTGGAGGTCATTCTTCCTCGCCTCCGGACTATCCTGAGGGTCACGGAAGATGAGCGAAAGAAGTACACCGATGCCGTGCTGAGCGCCATATCTGCTCGGGTGGGCGAGCTGTACGAGGCCATACATCCGGGAGAGGGACTGAACAAGATCGTCCTTGCGCTGGATGCTGCCAAGCGTGGTTCGTTGGGCATCGCCACGGAGTTTGCAGGCAAGCAGGGGACGCCTCCACAGGCGTACCTAAGTGATTCCCATCTGGATACACTGGGGCTGTGCATTTTCTTGGCGCTGGCAGAGCGTGAGGCTCCTGAGCAGAAGATCTTGGTGCTGGACGACGTGCTTGGCAGTGTCGATGAGCCGCATGTGGAGAGGGTCATTGGCCTGATATATGGCATCAGCCCAAAGTTCCAGCATGCTGTCGTCACCACGCACTACCGTCCGTGGCGGGAGAAGTTCCGCTGGGGAATCCTGAAGCCGGATCAGGTCTGCCAGTTGGTAGAGCTGAGACATTGGTCCCTTGGTGACGGAATAGCGCTGACTGGCTCGATTCCTGAAATTGTGCGGTTGAAGACATTGCTGGATGACCCCAATCCTGATGTCCAGGCCATTACCGGGAAAGCCGGGGTTATCCTGGAGGCCTTGCTCGACTTCGTTACCTTGAAGTATGGGTGTGCGGTACCGAGGCGGACGGGCAATATTTATGTGCTGAGCGATCTGCTTGGCGCGGTAAATGGGAAATTGTTGGCTGCTTTGACAGCAGAATTGATCACGGTAGATGCTGCCGGTTCGCAAGTCATTACGTCAGTGCCGATTAAGCCGATTCTTGAAGAGATCAAGATGATCGCTCAGGCAAGGAACGTGCTGGGGGCGCATTTCAACTCGCTGGCTTTTGATCTATACCCAGTAGACGGAATCAGGTTCGGTCGCCTCGTCGAACAACTATGTGATTCGCTTATCTGTCACGACCATGGCTGGCCAATGAAGGATACGGGCAGCTACTGGAAGAACGGTGGTGACACACGTCGCCTTCACCCATTGAAGAAGCCGAGTTAATCGCGCATGGCAAAGCTAGAAGCTCACTACATGACGATTCTGAAGAAGGTTCTGGCTGAACAATTCGTTCCGTTCTTGCCGCCACTCTTGGACACCAGCAAACCTGCTAACGACCAGGAGGCCAAGCAGCTATCAAGGGCCTTCAGCGCTTTTGTGCTCCACAAGCTGCTCGACATTTCTCCGCAAGATGCTGCCTCTTCTGTCGTGGATGACTTCAACGACAAGGGAGTCGATGCCGTCCATTATGACGAGATCTCGGAAACGCTATATCTGCTGCAGACCAAACTCAAGGAGTCTGAGCAGTTCAAGCAGGAGGATGCCCTTCCATTTTGCGAAGGAATCCGCTCCCTGCTCAAGCAGGACTTCGCTGCCTTCAATGTCAATGTCCAAAACCGCAAGGCAGAGATCGAGGCGGCGCTCGATACATGTAGTCACATCAAGCTCGTCGTCACGTATACGGGCGACGGCATCTCTCAAACAGCAAGCGATGCTCTGCAGTCACTCCTTGATGATGAGAGTCTCGACGAGGAGCGTCTCGTAAAGCTGGTGGACCACTACACGGCCACGGAGGTTGCAAGGGACCTCTTGGCGGAACAGGCCTATCAGCCCGTTCACGCGGAAATCGCCCTTCAAAAGCATTCTAAGGTCGAGGAGCCGCGAGTAACGTACTACGGAATCGCTAGGCTTGCCGATCTTGTGGCGCTGCATCTTGAAAAAGGCAGGGCGCTGTACGAGCGCAACATCCGCTATTTTCTGGGGAGCCGCTCCGATGTTAACAAGTCCATAAAGAATACGTTGCGAGATGACCCTAGGAGTTTCTTTTATCTCAACAATGGCGTTACCGCGGTTTGCGACAGCATTGAGGTGAAGGGAAACAATCCTAATGGTGGCTTCAGGAGGTTCAAGGTTCGTGGTCTGTCCATCATTAATGGTGCGCAGACAGTTGCCTCGGCGGCTGAGTTTGTGTCGGAAAACTCCAGTAGCGACATTGGCGATGCAAAGGTAATGCTCACTCTCGTCAAGGCGCCGACGGATAGTCAGTTCGGCAAACGTGTCACGAAGGCACGCAATCACCAAAACCCCGTCCAGATCGCAAATTTTGCGTCATTGGACGAGAATCAGGAGCGCCTGCGCCAAGAGATCGGCTATCTTGGATACACGTACCACTACCGCCCGGAAGCAGTAGTCTCCGGGTCGAATTCGATTACCTTGGACGAAGGCATTCGTGCATTGGCGCTTCAGCAGAAGGATGCTCGCTATCCGGCTTGGATAAAGACCGACTTCGGTCGATTGTCCGATCCCGAAGGAACTGAGTACCAAGCCATTTTCCTGTCGACGGTGACCGGCTTCAGTCTGGTCAACAGCGTTTTGTTCTACCGAGCGATACGCGATCTTGTTGCAGGCTACGACGCGGGCGCCGCAGCAGGAAGCCAAGAGCGACTTATCTACAGGCATGGGAACAATGTGATTGCGTCCGTTATGATGAAGCGACTGCGCAATCGTATCGGCAAGGCAGAGCTCGCAGATGGCGCTGCCGTCAGTGGCCTGATTGGCCCACCGCTTGATCAGCTCCGTCAGGAGACGGCCAACCTTGCTGCTTCTCAGCTGGGGGTAAGTGGGCCGCTTTCCTTCTTCAGGAGCCAAGGGAATGTTGTTTCGTTCGTGGCCTCGCTAATGGAGGCGCATTATGGCTTGGCCGCTGATCCAGCTGTAATTCATTTGCGCAATGTTGCCAACGCTGCGGACGAGTATCCGCGCAAGAGCTTGATCAACTACCTGTCTGATCGCGCTCCACAGATTTGAGACCAAGAGAATGACTAAGCAAAAACTGGAGCTGACCTGGGTAGGCAAGGACAAACGGCCTAAGCTGGAGCCGCGCATCCTGCTTGAGGATCCGGATAAGTCCTACCACGCTGACCATCGCGTTACCGATAGCGATTTGTTCGACAATAGGCTGATTTTCGGGGACAACCTGTTGGCGTTGAAGGCGCTGGAAGCGGAGTTCGCAGGACGAGTGAAGTGCGTTTTCATTGACCCGCCGTACAACACTGGCAGCGCGTTCGCGCATTACGACGACGGGTTGGAGCATTCGATCTGGCTGGGGTTGATGCGAGATCGACTGGAGGTCATCAAGCGACTGCTGACAGATGATGGTTCTTTGTGGATTACGATCGACGACAACGAGGCGCACTATCTAAAAGTATTGTGCGACGAAGTGTTCGGCCGAGCTAACTATAAATCAACGGTGACGTGGCAAAAAAAATACAGCGTCAGCAACAACTATCAAGGCATCGCGAGTATTTGTGACTATGTTCTTGTGTACGCCAAGGGCGACCAGTTCAAGAACAATTTGCTTCCCCGTAGCGATGAATCTGCCGCGCGCTACAGCAATCCGGACAATGACCCGCGTGGCCCTTGGAAAGCAGTCGATTATTTAAATCAGGCGGCGCCAGAGAAGCGCCCCAATCTGTGCTATGACATCATTAATCCGAACACCGGTGCGGTAATCAAGAACACAAAAAAGGCGTGGAAGTACGAGCCTAGTACCTACCAGCGCCATGTAGACGAGAAGCGGATTTGGTGGGGGCGGGATGGAACTAACACTGTGCCTGCCTTGAAACTGTTCCTATCTGAGGTCCGTAATGGAATGACGCCGCACAATTGGTGGCCGCATCAGGAGGTGGGGCACACCGACGAGTCCAAGAAGGAGATGATCGCCTTATATGGTCCTAGGAACGTGTTTGACACTCCGAAACCAGAGCGACTTCTTAAGCGAATCTTAGAGATTGCTACGAATGATGGCGACCTCGTTCTTGACTCTTTTGCAGGCTCGGGAACAACCGGCGCGGTCGCCCACAAAATGGGCCGGCGCTGGATCATGGTGGAGTTGGGTGAGCACATTCACACCCACATCATTCCACGCTTGCGAAAGGTGATCGACGGCGAGGATCAGGGCGGCATTACCGAGAGCGTGGGCTGGCAAGGCGGCGGCGGTTTTCGCTACTACAAACTCGCGCCCACCCTTATCGTGAACGACCGCTGGGGCAATCCCGTCATCAATCCGGCCTACAACGCCGCGCAATTGGCAGAGGCGCTGGCCAAGCTGGAAGGCTTTTCGTACGAACCGTCGGAGACGCACTGGTGGCAGCACGGCCATTCCAGCGAGCGGGATTTTATCTATGTCACTACGCAGAACCTTGCGGTTGACCACTTGCATGCGTTGGCCGAGGAAGTAGGCGAGGAACAAAGCCTATTGGTGTGCTGCTCGGCCTTCCATGGCGTGACGGCGGCTCAGGCTGCAACTCGTTGGCCCAACCTGACACTGAAGAAGATCCCGAAGATGGTGCTGGCCCGCTGCGAATGGGGACACGACGACTACAGCCTGAACGTGGCGAACCTGCCTATTGCGGAGCCCGACCTCGTTGCATCCGCGGTTACCACGGGTGCGTCCGGGAAAGCCAAGGGCAAGAAGACTGGTGCGGGGCAAGGCGGATTGTTCGGAGGCGACGAGCAATGAACAGCCGCGTCCTGCACGCCGTCACCGGACGCCTGTCGCTGCGTCCGCCGCAGGCGGAGTCTCTTGCCAAGCTGGCCCGTGCGATCGATGCATCGCCCGGGCTTCTCGATCACGAGCGTGATGTTGCGTCCATTTTATCCACCCTGAAGGCAGAGTTCCTGACGCTAGAGGACTTCGAGCGCGAGTTCCCGTCGTTGTGCTTTGCGCTGGCCACCGGCGTGGGCAAGACGCGCCTGATGGGCGCGTTCATTTCCTATCTGCACCTGGCGCACGGCATCAACAACTTCTTCGTCCTGGCCCCCAACCTGACGATCTACAACAAGCTGATCACCGACTTCACCCGGAACACGCCCAAGTACGTGTTTAAGGGTATCGCCGAGTTCGCGCAGCAACCGCCGCTGATCATCACCGGAGACAATTACGACCAGACCGGTGCGGCGGTGGAGGACCAGCCGAAAGGCTTCGCCCACGACGTACGCATCAACATCTTCAACATCTCCAAGATCAACTCGGAAGTGCGCGGCGGTAAGGAGCCGCGGATCAAGCGGATGCGGGAGGTGCTGGGCGACAGCTACTTCAATCACCTGGCGAACCTGCCCGATCTGGTCCTGCTGATGGACGAGTCGCACCGCTACCGTGCGCAGGCCGGCATGCGCGCGATCAATGAGTTGAGGCCGCTGATGGGGCTGGAGGTCACGGCGACGCCATTCGTGGAATCCGGCAAGGGGCCTATACCGTTTAAGAACGTGGTGATGGATTACCCCCTGGCGCGGGCGATGGAAGACGGCTTCGTCAAGGAGCCCGCCGCGGTCACCCAGCGCAATTTCGACGCCAAGGCGCATACACCGGAAGAAATCGAGAAGATCAAGCTGGAAGACGGCGTCCGCCTGCACGAGAACACGAAGGTGGAGCTGCTCACCTACGCCCGTGAGAACGACGTCAAGCCGGTCAAGCCATTCATGCTGGTCATCGCCCGCGATACCACGCACGCCGGGCAGCTACTCGACCTGCTGGAGTCCAGCGCCTTCTACGAAGGACGATACAAGGGCAAGGTGATCCAGGTCGATTCCAGCCGTACCGGCGTGGAAGAAGAAGAAATGATCACGCGCCTGCTGGCGGTGGAAAGCGTCGACGAGCCGACCGAGATCGTCATCCACGTCAATATGCTCAAGGAAGGTTGGGACGTGACCAACCTGTACACCATCGTCCCGCTGCGCGCTGCCAATGCGCGTACGCTGATCGAACAGAGCATAGGCCGCGGCTTGCGACTGCCCTACGGCAAGCGCACAGGCGTGGCGGTGGTCGATCGGTTGAATATCGTCGCCCACGACAAGTTCCAGGAGATCATCGACGAGGCCAATCGCGGCGATTCGCCGATCCGCCTGAAGTCGGTCATCCTTGAAGCGCCCAGCGCGGACGACAGGAAAGTGAGCGTGCAGGTCGAGTCGGGCGCAGCGGCCAAACTCGGCCTGACGAATGCATCTGCTGTGGCTCCGTCGCCGAAGACCCCCAACGGTGGCGATACCATTCCGGCGGCGACGCCCGTATTCACCTCGGAAGCGGAGGTCCAGGCCGCCCGCACGGTCATGGACGTGATCGGCAAGTATGAGGTCAAGCCCGATCAGGTGCCGACCAGCGGCGATTTGCTCAAGCCGGAGGTCCAGAAGGAGATTCAGGCGAAGGTTGCCGAACTGCTCAAGCCAAAGCAGGGCAATGTGCTGGAGGGTGCAGACGACCAGGCGCCTGCGCTTGACCTGTCGGCCGTGGTGGCGAAAGCCACCGAGATCGTGGTGCAACAGATCATCGATATCCCTCGCATTGCGGTGGTCCCGAAGGGTGAGGTCACGACGGGCTTCCGGCCGTTCACGCTTGATGTCGGCCAGCTCCGCCTGCAGCCGGGCGAGCGCGAGATCGTCGGACAGAACCTGCGCACCAACGAGCAGTTCACCTTGGCTGCCGAGATCGGCCTGAAGGAGCAGCGGCCAGAGGACTACATCGTCCACGCTCTGATCGACTTCGACGACATCGATTACTTCACCCACGCCGATCTGCTGTACGACCTGGCGGGGCAGATGGTGCGGCACCTGCAGGGTTACCTGCCGGAGTCCGATGTCGTCAACGTGCTGGACCGGGATCGCCGAGTGATCGCGAAGGAGATCCACGCGCAGATGATGGCGCATTTCTTCGAGGAGACGACCGATTACGAGATCCTGGTCAGCCGGGGCTTCACCGAACTAAAGCCCTGCAACTACACGGTTACCGCAGGCCAGACTCCGCGCAACTACCGCGACACCGTGGACGACGTCAGCCGCATCAAGCAGTACCTGTTCGGTGGCTTCAAAAAGTGCCTGTACCAACTACAGAAATTCGACTCTGATTCGGAACGCCGTTTCTCGGTCATCCTCGAACGGGATGCCATCAAGTGGTTCAAGCCGGCCAAGGGGCAGTTTCAGGTCTTCTACAAGCTCGGCACGGAACAGCCGGAGTACGTCCCCGATTTCGTGGTCGAGACCGACAATGAGATCTTGATGGCGGAGACCAAGAAGCGCGACGATCTGAAAACCCCGGAGGTCAAGGCCAAGGCCGAGGCGGCCGTTCGCTGGTGCAGGCATGCCTCCGACTACACCGCGAAAGTTGGCGGCAAGCCTTGGAAGTACCTGCTGGTGCCGCACGATGAAGTCGTCGAGAACAGGACGCTGGCCGATTACTTGCGGTTCGAGCAGAAGGCTAGCGCATGACGGACGCAATCAAGCCGGCGAGGATGCTCGCGTTCTCGGAAGTGGGTTGGTCGGAAATCGTTCCTGCGGCCGAGTCGCCATTTGAATTTCTGACGTTCAAAGATATTCCTGTTTATTACAAGGTAGATAGGGAAAAGGGTGTTGTTTACCGCGAATACCAAGCCGTACTCGGATATACAGACTCTGAAGTCGCCAATTGGCCGATTGGCGTAGTTGCTATTCCAGACATGTCTGCGAACGAGGAAGTCAGTATCGCGTCCATGCCGTTTGCGGGGTTTAATGAAGACATTGCTTTTCTTCGGATCGATGAAGATGAGATGGTCGAACTTGCTTCGTATGGTTTTTGTCATGCTTCCGCTTTCAAGAGCGAAGGCATCCAAATGCCCGCACTCTACGAAGTCAAAGGTCGCACTGTCCGCGAAATANCGCGCTTGGGAAAGAAAAATTCTTCTCTTGCGAGAGTCTGGTTCGACAAAGCATTGATCGTCGATAGAAAACGCTATGCTGCCGCTGAGAGATCGCCGTGGGATAAGCCAGATCCCAACCAGTTCGCAATGGTGGTCGAAGTTCGTAGCGACAACCTTTACCTGTTGTCCACGGATATTGAGGCGTTAAAGCTTGAGCGAAAGCAGAGTCGTGTACTCGTCAAGTACCCTTATGCCCACGCGGAGCGGATGCCGAGTATTTATTGGATGTTCCAGG
>JGI24770J26754_10002347_pt1 | contig 13095 bp, 11 predicted proteins | sample LakOneMetagenome_FD_26754 | JGI IMG/M metagenome (IMG submission 26754) | reverse complement strand
TCTGTTGCGCAGAAGCGCGGAGTTCTCCGCGGTTCTGCGCAACAGAACCGGGGTCGAGCCGTCAGCCGAGGAGGAAGTCGCCGGCGATGTAGCTGACGAGCAGGGTGAGCCCGCCCACGATCAGGCTCCGACCGAGCGTGCGGGCCGCGGACAGCTGCGACGCTCGGGCAGAGACGACCGAGGTCAACGTGAGCGCCACGACCACCGCAGCCACGATCGCCCACGTCTCGACGTTGACCGGAGCGAAGTACGTGATCAGCAGCGGGATGAGCGCACCGGCGACGAAGGCAGCACAGGTCGTCACGCCGGACAGGACCGGCACCGCTGCCGGCATGGGCTTGTCGAACCCGTACTCCCACTCGAGCTGAGCTGCGAGGGCGTCGTGCTCGGTCAGTCGAAGGGCGACCGCACTGGCCAGCTCCGGCTCCAGGCCGCGACGCTCCCAGTGCTCGATGAGTTCCTGGATCTCGGCGTCGCGGTCCTGTTCCAGCTCGACCTGCTCGCGGTGCGCGATCCGCAGTTGCGACTCACGCTCGGACGCATCCTCCGCCCACTTCGCTCCCCCGGTGCTCAGACCGCCGGCGATCGTTGCCGCAGTGGCGGTGAACATGAGGAGTCGGTCGCTCGCCCCTGCGCCAGCGAAGCCCTGGAGGATGCCGGCAGTGGCGATGACGCCGTCGTTCGCGTCCACCAGCCAACTGCGCCTGGAGCCTGGGTCCCGCGCCCACTCCCAGATGTCGTTCCACCGGTTTGGATCGGCCACCAAGGTCATCCCACCTCCGGTGGGGATTCTCGCGCCGGTCAGGCCGCTCGCCATGCAGCATCGTCAGGCTCTCGCCTGATGTCACCCGGACCCGTGACCGACCGCGATGCTCCGACCGCCCGGCCAGTGAAGTCGGCACTGGCCCTGCTACTCGGCACTCTCCGACGAGTAGCCCTGCTCTCCGATCAATGGCACGAACCGGACCGGACCCAGGCGGTCGCGGCGGTAGCGCCCGCTGCGTCGCCGAAGCCGGATCAACTCCTGGCCGGCTCGCCCCGCTCCGACCGGCATCACCAACCGTCCACCGTCTGCGAGCTGGGTCAACAGCGCCTCGGGCACCTTCGGCCCGCCGGCAGTGACGATGATCGCGTCGAACGGAGCCGCGGCTCGATACCCGAGAGTGCCGTCACCGCGGACCACGTGCGCGTTGTCGTAGCCGAGCGACTGCAACACGGCTGCCGCACCGAGGGCCAGTGCTTCGTGGCGCTCGATCGCCCACACCTCATCGGCCAACCTGCTCGCCACCGCCGCCCCGTAGCCGGAGCCAGCACCGACCTCTAGCACCCGATCGTCAGGACCGATCTCGGCGGCTTCAGTCATGCGGGCAACCATGAACGGTTGGGAGATCGTCTGCCTGTCAGCGATCGGCAGGGGGCGGTCGTCATAGGCGACATCGGCCATCTTGTCGGACACGAACCGCTCGCGAGGTACCGAACCCATTGCCTCCAGCACCGCCTGGTCCCGCACACCCCGCGCGGCGATGTCCCGATCGACCATCCGGCGTCGCCTGGACGCGGCGTCGACGTCAGCGCCGCGTCGCGACCGACGATGACGACGGGGACGATCGGGCGTTGGCGGGTCCGCCATGCCTCGAACGCTACGCCGACACCATCGACATGGACGGCTCACGAGTTCTGTGTGCGCACAGTCATTCCATGCGCAACCCACGACACACAAAACGATGACCCACGAGTTCTGTGTGCGCACCGTCATCCCATGCGCAACTCACGACACACAGAATCTGGGGGCTGGGGCGATTCGCCCACTTCAGACCTGGGATCGACCAGCGGTACCGTTGGTCGGTCCGCTGGCTGGAGGAGTGTTGATGGTGAACGGTCGAGCGCGTCGCATCGGCGCCACGGTCCTCGCGACGGCTGTGCTCGTCGTCGGCGCTGCACTCGTCGCTGCATGCACGTCGCCCGGCGGACTTGATGCCGCCTTCCTGATGCCGGCCGATCCGTCGGTCTCGTTCGCGCTGCACGGCTCGCGGGTGCTCGCCCCCTCGGAGCTCGCCGCCGACTCGGTCGTGTTCCCCACCGCCAACGGCGAGTTCCCACGGCTGCCCGTCGCGGTGGCAGCGACCAACGGCGACATCGTGGCAGTCGCGTCGATCCGCATGGGCTCGATCGCCGACAACGCCTCCTCGATGCTGCGGGCAGCCGTCAGCTCGGATGGCGGAAGCACCTGGCAGCAGCACCCGATCTCGACTCAGGTGAACGGCGTCGAGCCCGGACCGGTCGGCGTCGTCGACCCGGCCACCGGACAGATCCAGGTCCTCGGTGCACACCGCTACACGAGCGACGACGACGGCCGGACGTGGACCTCACGTCCACTCGTGGTTCGACCCAACGAGGCCGGTGTCGTCGGCGAGCTCAACAGCCCGGCGGCCGGCATCGCGCTCCGCACCGGCCCACACGCCGGCCGACTGGTCGTGATGTGCCGCGTGGCCCTGCCGGACTCGGTCCGCTCACCGATCCCCTTGCCGTTGCAGTGGCTCGACTGGTCCGACACAACCAACTGCGTGCTCTACAGCGACGACCACGGCGAGACCTGGCAGACCAGCCAGACGGTCCAGACCCATGTGGGCGAGGGCGGCGTCGTCGAGCTCGCCGACGGCTCGCTCTACATGAGCTCGCGGACCTACAGCTTCGACGGTCGACGTTCCGAGGCGTTCAGCTACGACGGCGGCGCGACGTGGACCGACTTCGCACGCTCGGTCCTCCCCGAGCCGTACTTCGGGGTCAACGGCAGCCTCGCGTTCGTCGACGACGGCAGCGCCGATGGCGTGGTCGTCTATGCGAACGACCCGGAGTGGAACGCGCTGTTCGAGAACATCGGGGCGACCCGCAAGGAGCTCAGCCTCTACCTGTCGACGGACGGCGCGCACACGTGGCGGTTCGGCGCGGTGCTTCGCCACGGACCGGCGGCGTACAGCTCGCTCGTGACCCTGGGCCACGACGTCGGCGTGCTCTACGAAGCGGTCGTCTCGGGCGTCAACAGCACCCGCGGACCCTCGGACCCGCCCGACGGGATCCGCTTCGCCCGTGTCGCGCTCAGCGACCTGGCCCACCCGTAGCGACCGCTCAACCCAGGACGACTCGGTTCTGACGACTCGGTTCTGACGGACTGCACCTGACGACCCGACCATCAAGACGAGTCTCACGACACCGGTTCCGCCGAGGCGTTGACCGTCGCCCAAGGATTGCGCACGACCACCTCCCGTTCTGTTGCGCAGAAGCGCGGAGAACTCCGCTGTTCTGCGCAACAGAACGAGGGTCGGAGCGACGTGGCACTGTGTGCGTACGAGGGCCGGCCGGCTCCATCCCACCGCGGCAGAAGGGCACACCGTGAGCCCACCAAATGACACTGCCCGGACCATCGCCCGCTGGGCCCTCGGAGCCGTGCTGCTCTTCACAGGGGTCGGGCACCTCACGTTCCTGCGTGACGATTTCCAGGCTCAGGTGCCGTCCTGGTTCCCCGTTGCACCGGACGCGGTCGTGATCGTGTCCGGGATCATCGAGGTCACCTTGGGTGCGGCGTTGATCCTCGGCGGTCGCCGCGCGGCGCCGATCGGCGTCGTGGTCGCCGGCTTCTTCATCGTGGTCGTCCCCGGCAACATCGCTCAGCTCGTAGAGCACCGCGATGCCTTTGGCCTGGACAGCGAAGCCAAGCGCTTCATCCGGCTGCTCTTCCAACCACTGCTGGTGCTCTGGGCGCTGTGGTCGACCGGTGGCTGGAGCTGGCTCCGCTCACTTCTGCGCAACCGGACCCATCCAGACCCGCTGCCCTGAGCCCGCGCCGAGCCGCCGCCGATTCTGTGTGCAACCAGTTCCGCTGACGACAACCCAGCGCACACAGAGCGCAGCAGCTCCGGTCGAGATGTCGGGTCAGAGCCTGACCGCTGCGACGACGACGGAAGCGAACGCGATCATCACGCCGATGTTGGCGACGATCGTGACGATCAGCGCCCGGGAGATGTCGTCCTTGACGTCGGACCGCAGGTCCGACATCTCTGCACGGATGCCCAACAGCTCCGCTCGGAGGAAGTCCTTGCTGATCGGCTCGTCACCGTCACGAGTGGGGAAGTACGCCAACATCTCGTTCACGGCCTCCTCGTCGACGATCTCCGACAAGCCCTCGTAGAGGGCAGATCGATGCTTGTGGGTCAGTGCCATTGTGGCCTCCGGTCCTGCGTGTCGCACGAGCAACGGCGAAGATCGCCGTCACGGAGGGGAAGGCGACGCACCCTACGAACCCGGTGTGACGCTCCGCGGCGACTCGTGCCGATTCACCAGCACGACCAACCGATCGTCGAAACCAACCACCGGTTCGTCAGGATCCTGAGGATTGAGGACCACGGTCGCCGCGACGGTGCCCTCCGGTTCTGGCGAGTGCACGTACCCCAGCGCGATCAGGCCGCCGTTCCACACCTCTTCCTGAACCTTCCGGAACGTCCACTTTCCGCCGGCGGAGATGTCGATTCCTGGCACGTCGCCACACTTGATGACATCGATCTCGACCCCGGAGTCAGGCGACGCGAGCTCGTTGACGATCTCCTTCACCTCCGGGTTCACCGCATACTGCGCCAGCATCAACGCGACCAGTGAGTCGCCCACGATGAGCTCGGTGTAGAGGTGCTTCACGAGGTACCGACTGGATCGCTTCCGCAGCTCGGCCACCACCGCGTTCGGCCGATCCGTCGCGCCGGGCGGGTGCAACGCCTGGATGGTCAGCAACGTCATGGCGTCGGACACCTCCGCCGACACGTCGTCGTCACCGAGCACGATCACATGCTTGCCGTGGAGCTCGGACGGGCAGCCGTGCTCGTCGATCCACTGTTGGATGCCATCGGAGCGGATCTCCCACATGAGGTCCGCTCCCGATGCGACGTCGTCCGGTTGAAGACACGGAGCAACGACGTGAATGGGCGACGAACCCGACGAACCGGCGCGGATCATCTCCACGAGCGAGGCCGCCCGGTGGTTCCAGCCCAGGATGACGACGTCGCCGACTTCGGAGAGCGGCGCGGACCGTTCGCGCGATTCCTTCGGAGGTTGCTGCTTGCTCACCGTTGCCGTGACCGATCCGGCATCATCGGCGACGACGATCAGTTTGGCGTTGCCCGACAACTTCTGATCCCACGACGGCCACAGATCGATCTTCAGTCCGCTCTCGCCGGGAGTCAGTCCGCTCTCGCCGGGAGTCGTGCCGTTCTCGTCGGACGGATGATCGATCACGCCGATGACGATGCCGCCGGTGACGGCCGCAACGACGGCTCCGAAGGTGACCGGCCCATCGGATGGCTTCAATGCATCTGGTACCGACACCTGGCGGAACTCACAACCGCTGAAGTCGAGCAGCTCGTCGTAGATCCTCGCGAGGTCGCGCTGACGAGACACCTGGGCCGTCAGCCGAGTCATGATCGACGAACCGTCGACCGTGACCACCTTGATGCCGCTCACCACGTCAGCGAACCGCGACTCGATGCGCTGGGCGACCCGAGCGGCGTGCACGGCTGTTTCGGCGACCTCTACGACGACAGTCGGCGGCGCCGGATCGAGTGCGGACGCTGACTGCGACGTGCGGTTTGCAAGGGCCGCGTCGATCGCCGTGAGCGTGGTGATGACGTGCGCGGTCGCGTCGCTCACCTCGTCCGGCCCACGAGGTGCGCCGGTGGCCTCGATCGACGAGTGCTCCGGGGCGAGGACGATCACCGACGTCGCCTTCTCGATCTGGCAGATCCTGATCAGGTCACGCTTGTCGGCCGGGTTGCCCGTCCGGAACTGCCAGTGCCGAGGCAGCATGGACTCGTCGTGGTCCCGCCGCGCATCCACCTGCGCCTGCATGTCCTGCACCGGCATCTGCGCCATCACCGTCACCAGCGGAACACCGCTCCGATCGCCGTTCTGGCTGTGCATGTCCGTCGGCGTCGACTGCGCCAACTCGCTCAGCACCTTGAGGCTGACCTCGCTCCAACCGAGGACCACGTAGTACGGAAGGCGGTCGAGATCCCGTTTGCTGAGCCTCGCCGGCTCTCGACCGCGCTTGACCTCATCGACGCGCTGCTGCACCTGGTTGTTCATCAGAGAGATCAGCGTCGTGACGAGGAGGAGTCCGATGAGGGTCGTGATGAGCGCCGCGATACCGAACGCTCCATGTGCGTTCGCCAGTTGACCCGGGTCCATCGTCCTCTGCAGCGCTTCCCAGATCGCTCCTCGGGCGGAGAGCCGGGAGTGCTGGTCCGGACCGAGGTCGAACACGAAGAAGATCGTCGCCGCCAACAGGGCAACGGCGATCGCCGCAGCACAGAGTGCGATGACGAGCCGTCCCGGATTCTTCAGCAGCCCCTGATCGATGAGGTCCGGCACGCTGGCGCGCCGACGTTGCTTCCTCGGTTCATTGCGCCCTTCCATGGAGCGACAGGGTACGGGTCAGCGGCCGACAGACACCGAAGCGGTCTCATGTGCGCCGAGCACCGGAGTCGAGCACCGGACCGTCGCAGAGGCCGGCCTTTGCAGCGCGCTGCGACACACCGGCATCAGTCGTCGGCGCCAGCCCCGACAGCCGCACCACCCGCTCCGGCGTCGTACAGCCGGCCGGCGATCGCGGCGATGCGCTCGCCCGAGGTGATGCGGTCCCGCCACTCCGACGGGATGGCGTCGAACCCCCACCGGGCACCGGCGAGCTGACCGGCGATCGCAGCGGTGGTGTCGGCGTCGTCGCCCAAGTTCGCCGCACGCAGCACGGCACTGCGGAAGTCGTCGGCCTCGCCGACCGCCCAGAGCGCCGCTTCGAGCGCATCGATCACGAAGCCCGTTCCTCGGATGACGCCGCTGCGGCCACCGTTGCGCCACGAGCCTCGGACGACCGCCTCGACGTCAGGATCCAGCGGCCCGAACGACCAGAACCCAGGATCGAGCACGACCTCGGCGTCCACCCTCTGGATGAGCGCCGCGATCATCGCCCCGAACGCACGACACGCGTCGACCGGACGGGCTGCGGGATGCGTCGGTCGGCTCGACTCCCCGGATCGCTGCGCCGCCTCGACGACGTCCGCGTGCCACCGAATCGGCACCGCGGCCAACCGCATCAGTGACCCGTTGGCGGCCTGGTCCTGGTTGACCTCACCCGACGCGATCGCTTCGCCGGTCCGGACGAATCGGTCCAGCGCTGCGCGTGTGGTGCCACCGATGTCGAAGCAACGCCCGGTCGAGGACCAGTAGCCATCCTGCTGCCACGCCACATAGCGGCGCATCTGATCGGCCGGGTCGAGCGTGCCGGTGTCGAGGATCGACTCGGCCAAGCACACCGCCATCGAGGTGTCGTCGGTCCACTGGCCGGGCGCCAGGCCGAACGGACCGCCTCCGACCATGTCGGCGATCGGCGTGAACGTACCCGGGGCGCGGAACTCCAGCGTCGTGCCCACGGCATCGCCGACCGCCAGTCCGACCAGCGCTCCGATTGCTCGATCTCTCACGGGCTCTCCTCCCCGATCCGCACCAGACGCCACCACGGTCCACGTCGGCGTCGGCGTCCACACCGGCGTCGGCGTGACGAACGCCTACCTTCCCACGCTCGTCATCAGCTCCGTGATCGCCTCCGCGTCCGCGCTGCTCGGGAGCCCCCAACCTGGCTTGTAGGCGAACAGCTCGTCGACTCGGACCGAACGCAGATCCACGTCGAGCAACTCGAGCGCCTCCAACGGCACCAGCGCCGGATGCACCTGACCGCACGCCCGGGCGAGCGCCATCAGCTCGAAGCGCAACGTCGCCAGGTAGTTCGCGCACCGCACCGACTTGAGCTCGGGGTCCAGACCCCGCTGCAGCCACTCCGACTGCGTGGCCACTCCCGTCGGACAGCGACCCGTGTGGCAGCGCTGGGACTGGATGCAACCGATCGAGAACATGGCGGTCCGCCCGACGTTCACCATGTCGCAGCCCATCGCCATGGCGAGCAACGCGTTCTCCGGCAAGCCCAGCTTCCCGGAGCCGACGAACACCACACCCTGATGCAGGTCCCGCTCGGCGAATGCCCGGTACACCCGAGGGAACGCCCACTTGAACGGCAACGACACGTGATCGCTGAACACGAGCGGCGCGGCGCCGGTCCCGCCCTCGCCGCCGTCGATCGTCACGAAGTCGACGCCATGACCCGTGGCAGCCATGCGCGACACCAGGTCGTCCCAGAACTTCGACTCGCCCACCGCAGACTTGATCCCGACCGGCAGCCCGGTCGCCGCCGCGATCGACTCGACCAGGTCGAGCAGCCCGTCGACGTCGTCGAACGCGGTGTGTCGAGCAGGGCTGCGACAGTCGACGCCGACCGGGATGCCACGGATCGCCGAGATCTCCGGCGTCACCTTCGCACCCGGGAGCATCCCGCCGAGGCCCGGCTTGGCGCCCTGGCTGAGCTTGAGCTCGATGGCCCGAATCGACGGCGCGGCGGCCACCTGATCGATGAGGCGGGGAAGGCTGAACTGGCCGTCGTCGTCGCGGCAGCCGAAGTAGCCCGTGCCGATCTGCCAGATCAGGTCGCCACCGTGCAGGTGATGCGGCGACACCCCGCCTTCGCCGGTGGTCTGCAACGCTCCCGCGAGTGCGGCGCCCTGGTTGAGCGCCTGCACCGCTGCGCCGCTGAGCGAACCGAAGCTCATCGCCGACACGTTCACCACCGACGACGGCCGGAACGCATGTGCCCGACCGCGAGCCGCCCCGAGGACCTTCGCCGACGGCAGCGCAACGGCCGGGTCGGGATGAGTGGAACCGTTCGGCGGCACGGGCTCCGGGAACGCCGACTGCTTGACGATCACGTAGTTGTGGACGCGCTCCATGTCGTTGTCGGTCCCGAACCCGAAGTAGCGGTTGATCGACTTCGCGGAGGTGTAGACCCAGCGCCGTTGGTCGCGACTGAACGGCTTCTCCTGGTCGTTGTCGGTGACGATGTACTGACGGAGCTCCGGACCGATGCTCTCCAGCAGGAATCGGAGATGCCCGACGAGCGGGTAGTTCCGAAGGATCGAGTGCTCGCGCTGCAACAGGTCCCACCCGGCGACCCCGGCAGCGGCCGCCCCCAACGTCACGGCCACGTTGCGCAGCTTCATCGGGCCACGCCGGCGCATCGGGCCACGCCGGCGCATCGGGCCGTGCCGCTCCGGCCGGTCCCATCCGGGCGAGTTCGGATCATCATCCCCCGATCCTGCCGATGAGTGGACCCAGCGTCCAGGGCCGCAAGTCCTCTCAGGCACCGATTGTTGGCGAACCCGAGCCAGCAGCCATGCTGTCGGTCCATGTTGACCGAGACCACGGCGGCCTTGGCCGACTCCACGACGACGCCCACACGCCTCCCCACCCGAGCCGAGGTCCGCGCCGCCATCCCTGATGAGTGCTTCGAACGCGGCACCGGGCGGGCCATGCTCTACCTCGCCGGATCGTTCTTCCTGGTGGCGGCCCTGTTCGTCATCGGCACGCTCATCCCGATGACGTGGGCGTGGGCGCCGGTCTGGGTCCTCTACGCGATCGCGACCGGCACTGCGGCAGTCGGCCTCTGGGTCATCGCCCACGAGTGCGGTCACGGCGCCTTCTCCCCCCACCAGCGGCTGCAGGACACGATCGGGTTCGTGCTGCACTCCGCCCTGCTGGTGCCGTACTTCTCCTGGCAGCGCAGCCACGCGGTGCACCACGCCCGCACGAACCACCTCGACGAGGGAGAGACGCACGTCCCGGGCCGTGTCGAGACATCCGCCGACGGTGCAACCGAGCTCACCGCCCGGACCAACTCGAACGCAACCGCCGCGCTCGTGATCTCGCGCAAGCTGCTCCTAGGCTGGCCGGTGTACCTCCTGATCGGCGCGTCGAGCAGCGAACGGCGCGGCCCTTCCAACCACTTCTGGCCGGTGCGCCCGTTCCAGACCGACCTGTTCCCGCCCCGCTGGCACGCCCGGGTGTGGGCATCGGCCGCCGGTGTCGCCGCAGCGATCGCACTGCTCATCGCCGCAGCGGTGTGGCTCGGCCCCGTGCCGGTCCTGCTCCTGTACGTGGGGCCGTACCTCGTCGTCAACGCCTGGCTCGTCGGCTACACGTGGTTGCAGCACACCGACGTCGACATCCCGCACTACCGCGAGCCCGAGTGGTCGTGGCTCCTCGGTGCGTTTCAGACCGTCGACCGACCCTACGGCCGGCTGTGCAACCTGCTGCACCACCGCATCGGCAGCACCCACGTCGCACACCACATCGACCACCGCATCCCGCACTACCGCGCCGCGGAGGCCACCGACGCCATCAAGTCCGCGTTCGGCGAGTGGTACCGGTTCGACCCCACCCCCGTGCCGGTCGCGCTCTGGCGAGTGGGACGCGACTGCGTGGCGGTGTCCGAGACCGAGGACGGCTGGCGCTTCTGAGCCCGCTCCGCCGACGGCGCTGAGCTCACGGCCCAACGCCACCGGCGCGACTCCGTCTCGGTGGAGCCCGCTCGCCTGCCCGGCGTCTACCCGGCGTCTGCCCTGTTTCAACAGCGCTCGCTCGCCTGCCATCGGCGCGTTGCTGCGGGCCGATCGTTAGCCTTGCGGCATGCGGGATGAGGACCGAGCCCAGGGGTTGACGCGGGTTGACCAGGGTGCGGCGAACATGCGGCGCTGGCAGGTCGTCGCCGCTGCGGCACTGGTCGCGACGCTGACTGTTCTGGCTAGTTGCTCGTCGACATCCGAGCGGCTGTCGGCGGACGCGACGACGACCACCGCAAGCGGCGCAGCGACCGTGAGCGAGCACCAGACAGACACCCCAGCGGCCCCGCCGACCGTTCCCGAGGCGACGGCGCCGGTCGCCACCGAGGCCCCCACGACCGAAGCACCAGCCGCGCCCGCTGGGAACACCGTCGTGGTCATCAAGGTCGTCGACGGCGACACGATCGACGTCGCAGGCGGGGTCCGCGTCCGGGTGATCGGCATCGACACACCCGAGCGCGGAGTGTGCGGCGCCAAGGAGGCGACGGAATCGCTCCGCACCCTCATCGGCGATCAGCGCGTCACCCTGGTGCCCGGCGCTCGTGACGACCACGACCGCTACGGCCGGCTCCTGCGCTACCTCGACGTGAACGGTGTCGACCTGGGGTTGCAGCAGATCCGCACCGGTCATGCCATCGCCCGCTACGACTCCCGCGACGGCTACGGCCGACACGCCCGCGAGGATCAGTACATCGCGACCGCAGGTTCGTCGCCGCGGCCGTGCGGCCTGGGTGGGACGGCCCCCCAGACGACGGTCGCCGCGGCGCCCGCTCCCGCTCCTCCGGTCGCACCATCCCCGGCGCCGGCGCCCGCTCCCGCCGCCGGTGGGACTGACCAGCGATTCGGAACCTGCGCCGCGGCCATCGCCGCCGGCCTCGGCCCGTACCGGAGCGGCGTCGATCCCGAATACGCCTGGTACCGCGACGCCGATCACGACGGGACCGTCTGCGCACGCTGAGCACCCGCCACAATGGCGTCGTGACCTTCCCCACCAGCACCCCGTCGACCCAGGGCATCGACCCCGCCGGGCTCCACGCGTTCCTCGACGCCCTCGACACCGATCCGGTGATCGAGCCACACGGGCTGATCATCCAGCGTCACGGTCGGCGAGTGCTCGAGGGCTACTGGCGACCGCACACAGCGGAACAGATCCGGCTGGTCTATTCGTTGAGCAAGTCCTTCACCGGCACAGCGTTGGGGTTGGCCATCGGCGACGGACTCGTCGACCTCGACGACCTCGTGGGCGACCACCTACCGGAGCTGACCGCCGATGCATCGGCCCGCACGCTGGAGATGCGGGTTCGCCACCTGGCATCGATGTCGACCGGACACGCGGACGAGACGCTCCTCGACGCGTTCATCGCCAACCCGACCGACCCGCTCGCGGGCTTCTTCACCGTCGAACCGCAGCACGACCCCGGCACGTGGTTCGCCTACAACCAGCCGCCGGTGCTGGCCCTTTCGGCCCTGTTGCAACACGCCACCGGTCGACGCATGAATGACCTGCTCCGCGAGCGGGTCCTGGACCCGATCGGCATTCGTGACCTGCGCTGGTACCAGCACCGACCCGAGGTCGATCTCGGCTTCTCGGGCGTGTTCACCAACCTGGATGCCATCGCCCGCCTGGGCCAGCTCTACCTCGACGACGGCATGTGGGACGGCGAGCAGGTCCTGCCGCAGGGGTGGGTCGCGCTGGCATCGAGCACCCAGACGGACAACTCGCACCGACCGGAACCGGACTGGAGCCGCGGCTACGGCTTCCAGTTCTGGATGTGCCGACACGGCTATCGGGGCGACGGCGCGTTCGGCCAGTACATGGTGATCCTCCCCGAACACGACACCGTGGTGGCGTTCTTCTCCCACACCGAGCCGATGCAGTCGTTCATGGACCTCATCTGGGATGTGCTGCTGCCGGCCCTCGGACCGACGGACGAGTCGCTCGCCTCGGCCGATCACGACGTCGGCTCGGCCCTCGCCCTCGCCCTCGGCCCCGATGGCGATGCTGCGATCGCCCAACGCACGGCGAGCCTCGCGTTGGCCACGGCAGCGCAACGCACCGGTTGGGGCAACCCGCTCGACCGGGCGGTCGCCGGTCGGTTCGAACGCTCCGACAGCGGCGCCGACCACCCGAGCATCACGTCGATCGATGTCGAGCTCGACCTCGACGTCGATCGATCCTGCACGGGCTCGGCTTCCGTCGGCACGCTGGTCGTACACGAGGGTGACCACTCGATTCGGGTCCCGTTGTCGAGCGGGTGGACCGAAGTCGACGGTCACCCCATCGCGACGAGCGCTGCGGTCCACGACGACGGGTCCATCTCCGTCGACCTCATGATCACCGCGTCACCGCACCGGTTGGAGATCCGCACCGACGCGACGAGCTCCACGTTCAGCGCCACATGGCCGATCACTCCGCTCTTCGGCATGGGGCTCGACAGCGTGCTCGCCAAGATCGCCCCACCCGACTGACCGGCCACGACCCGTCTCGACGGGCACGACCGGCGCGACCGGCGCGACCGGCGCGACCGGCGCGACCGGCGCGACCGGCGCGACC
>JGI24770J26754_10002343_pt1 | contig 13105 bp, 19 predicted proteins | sample LakOneMetagenome_FD_26754 | JGI IMG/M metagenome (IMG submission 26754) | reverse complement strand
CACGCTCCGGACCGCACACCATCCGTAGCGGNGGAGCCGTAAAAAGGCCTGTGGTTTCGCATGAGAAGGGGAATCGGCTTGATCAGTAGCCAAGTTGGGCGGAGGATGCTGCTCAGGTTCGGCGGCAACTGGCCGGCAACGGCCGCCTCTCGTACATTCTCTTGAATAGGAACCCACATGTTGGCGACCTCCGGCCGATAATCCGCCACCGGCTTCATCTGACGCACCTTATCTTCACCAAGGCGCGCTACAAGCAGCTCAATCATGCGTAGCTGGTCTTCCTCGGTGCCGCCCGGCTCAGGGAAAAGCGACTCGGTAGGAGGTTCCATTGGTTGTAGCTGGGTCGTATGGAGCACCAACCCGATTACCGGTGCTTCCAACACGAGCTTTCCGAGCCGTTCCTTCAGCAAACGCACGATGTGATCGCTATGCCAGATAGGCTCAGCCAGGAGGATTTCGACTTCGGTTGGCGCGCGAGCGACCCGGCCGCGCTCGTGTTCCAGCTTGAGCATGATGCCCTTTACTGCAAGCTGCATCGCACACAGCCAACCGATCAGCTGCAGAATTAGACGCTGCGCTCCAGCCAGCAGTAGGTCGGCATTCTCGATGCAGTCAAATAGCTCCATCTTCGCTTCGAACGTAGCGGGCGCCTCCACCCATTCGAACATCTCAGGAGCGCTGCCGAACGCACAATCAAGTGGATCTAGCAATGCACGGCCACACCGGCGCTGAAGACCCGGGCGCGGAAGTCGCCGCAAGTCGCCGATCGTCGCGCAACCAATCCCCTCAAACCAGCTAGCGAAAGCCCTCGCCGCGGGCAGGATTATTACAGGGAGGCGGCTCAGCGCGCGCGCTGATGACTGTTGCTTTAAGGCGCGGCCGCCCCCAGCTCGGGCGAGCATCCACGCCGCTCGCGCAGTTGGAGCGCAGCTCAACCTCCCGGTGAATCCTAGAACACGGAGATCGGCGCGAACGCGTCTATGTAATGACCGTATGCCACCGAACAGCCGCAAGCTCGCGCCGATGTCTAGCAACAGTGTTGACTCTTCCGCAAGCGTTACCTGAGGCGTGTATTGAAGCATTGCCATCGCGACAGCCTGTAGCGCAGCTTCTTCCCGCGCAGTGCTACGTTCATGGATCTGGGCATCCGGTGCCAGCATTAACACACCACCGCGGCGCATCGCGGGCTTGATGCCAGCCATGCGCGCGCCGCGCGACATCGTTAGAACCTTCTCTCGTTCGAGGACAACCGTAACGCTGTCACTCGACCAGTTCGGTTCGAAGACCTCGAGCGAGAGCTGGGGTAGATGTAGTCCGATCCACAGGGGCATGGCGATGAACGAAGGAGGGAGACAAGGGTAAAAATAGTGCATTTTCGCGCTGTGGCCCACGACGTTTGAGGAAGTCAATTTCGACACCTCCGCGCGCCGGCCGGACCCCGAGCCGCAGCAGCGCAGGCGAAGAATCCTGCGCTGCGGCGAGCGGACGGAACAAAAAGAAGAGGCTCTCTCCGTCTGCAGCCGCCAAATTCAAACGCCGAAGGCTCTCATTGCGAACGTGAGCTGCCCAAAACAATAGAGCGTGACATCCGCCACTTCGAAGAACTTGTTCTGCAGCCCAGAGCGCGTCAGCTATACGCTCAGGCTGCACCCAGGTAACTTGTGATGGATTCAATCCCATAGCAGCCAGAGCAATCGAATTCGGCACATGTGGAGGCTGAATCATCATTACCCGACGTTTGCCGGCTGCTGCCAGCGCAGGTTGCAGAAGCCTCAGCTCGCCTGTACCAGGCTGGCGCAAATGCAACTCAACCATGCTGCTGATTGGCCACCCTCCTCCCGGTAACTGGGCAGACAAGACGGGATGGCCAGTGTCAACGCAACGCGTGCTTGAACGAGCAAGCTGCGAGGCACGCCATAGCGACGGGTGAATCGCCTCCGGGGTCGAGTGGATTTCAGATAACATGTCAACCTCACAATACTGTATGCCCATACAGTATATGATCGATGAGGTTTTAGCAAGGCATGGATGGGCGGACCTGAGGTCACGAGCAAAGCCGGAATGAATAACATCTCCAGATGTATGCACTTGGCAACATGATGTGCACCGGGGACAACGAAATGCAGCACAGAGGCGACTCGGAACATCTCCGCCGATGGCACCAATTGCAGCTGCTGCGTCAAGTGTAGGCGGGCCTGCGCCCAGTATCTGAGGACGGCGCCGCGAGGACGTCTTGTTCAGCAGAGACTTTTTCCTTGTACAGGGCCTCCTTGCACTCCAGCGTCACACGTGTCTCCTCGATCCACTACGCACTTGCTGGATGAGAATTGCCTGAAACTTTTGACCGAATCCTCAATCAATACTATCTAAGAGCGCACTTAGAATTTGCTGAGTCTGCAATCACACGGTTCCAGACGTCGAAAAGCAACTTTCCCTGCCGCGCGCATTTCCTCATGCTTCGCCAGATCGATCATCGCTGCTGCTCGCGATGCTTCTTGATGAATTCCGCCAGCGAATCCTCTTTGCGAGTCCCGAACATCCCGACCCCCACTGCGATAACCATAACCAGGCTGGCAACTACCATCATCACCTTATCCGACGCCCCGAATTCCATCACCGCCCGCTCGAGGTCGGAAGCGGCCGATAGCACGTCGGCCTCGAGGCGGCTTAGAAGAAAATACGTCAATGTGTACCCTGTGAACGATGCGCCCAGCCGAAGGAGCGCCGGATGTCGCGAGGCCCAGTACGAGAGAGCGACTACGGCCAGGGTACCGGCCACGACTACGGGAACGGGCGGGTAGCCCAAGTAAATTGCTGCCATCATCACAGCGACGATTAGATATACCATTCCGATTTCCCTAGTTGGCGGCAACGCGCAGGACACGCCGCTCGATATGTTTTCCAGCCCGGCAGTTTAGGATGTATGCGCCAGCCCGGTCAGGCGTCCAGGTGATGTTCGCCGCGCTGGCGCCGTGCGAGACGACTGGCTGTGTGGCAGCGCCTTCGATCTGACAGGCCAGTCCGGCAGCAGGCATCGAAGTGGCGATATCGATGCTCGCCGCGCGACCAATGTGGAGCGGCTGCGATGCGCCAGTGACCGTGAAAGGGCGTGATACCGCCGGCAGCAGGGCCGCAGCGCCCCCGCCCTCTTCGTCTTCGTTGAGTGCGTCAATCTTGCCCTGAATCCAGCTGCGATCCGATGCCGAAAGGTCATGCTGGCTCAGGAGCGCAACGAGCACGGCGGTGCCGATCCATCCCGGGCCGGACCGCTCGCGCTCACGGATGATCTGCGTGAGGCGGGAGGATGGTTGCGGACCGGCACCCAGGAGCGAGCGACGCGCCGTGCTGGGCGACTGCCTGCCGAGCTGCTTATAAGGACGTGCTGCGGCTGGCCGCGCAGCCGATCGCATGCCAGCGCCAGCGCCTGCCGAGGTCGGCCCGCGCACGGAAGGGGCCGAAGATGCTCGGCCGCCGGCACCGGGCCCGATCGAGGCCGTGCTGCGCGTCGACGTCGACGTTGACGTGGATGCGCGGCTGCCGCCCGACGAGCCACTTCCCGGTCCTGCATTCGATTCGGTGGCGAGCATGGCCAGCGCGGTGGCCAGCGTGAGGGCATGGGTTGATCGCATTTAGCCTCCCGTGTCGGTGAGCTCGACGACTGACATGTCCTGGGCCGCCTACTGGGCCTGCTTAATCGCATCAGGGCTCAGTTGCTGCTGCAATGTGTCCAGGTTCACCTGTGCATCACGTTCGCACTTGCCGGTGCACCGAAGCGACCACAGGTAGGCGTTTCGATAGTCATTGTCCGCGATGTAGAGGCGGCTTGCCGCACTTGCGGCTTCTACATCGCCCGCTGCCCACGCGCGAGCGAAGAAGGTTGCCGCTCGCGTGGTGTCCCTAACAGCGTGTTTCCCTTCCATTACGAGCAAACCCGCATAGCGCAGCAGCACGCCCTCGCCTGGCGTGGTGCCGGCGATTCGGTCGGCGTATGCCAAAAAGCTGGTGGAACTTTCTGGCTGGCTCCGGACACGTTCGATAGATGCCGCCGAGTTACCGTAAGCCGGGGCGTACACGGTGGCTAACGCCTTGGCGTCCCCCCGCTTGAGAGCAGCCGTGAGGTACTTGACCTCATCGTCCCCGGCCTTCACCCAGAGGGGATGGTGGTCACAGCTTCCGCTCGGGCAAAGCGTCGCTTTCACCGCCTGCACAGCCTGGAATGCTTGGAGGGGATCTGACTGGTTCGCGGCTACCTTGAGTTGCGTCGTTAGCGTCTCTTCTTTTTTACCTGCTCAACAGGCTCGCAACCGGCCAGCGCCAGCGAGACAGCTACTGCGAGAGCGAGTTTCGTTAGATGCATCTATATATTCCTCTCCATCGACATGGTACCGGCGCGCTCACTGGTAACCAAAGGTGCGCTTATCGCACCAACAATATCATGCACCAGTGAAACTTTTGTGGTGATTCTTGAGAGTGTGAGCTATGGTGGCGACCTTCGCAAAACTCGACTTGCGCGGGGCAAATCGGGTGCTACGCTGCCCCGAGGAATTTCCTGTCTGTCGCTGTCAGCGCCAGGGGAAACTACGAACGGAGTGACCATGACCGAAGTGTCCAGCGATTTTTTTAATCAGGTTCAACGAAAGTTGGCCGAAATGGGCTTCGACGCCCCGATGACCCAGGATGAGCGTGATATCGTGGATGATTACGAGATGCAACAATTTGGCGCTGACGCTTGTGTCGAACATCTCGCAAAACAGCGTACCTAAAACCGAAATACAACTGAAAGGATCACACAACCGATGAGCACTTCAACTCCTGCGATAACAGACCCTGCTCTGGCAAATGATGCACCCCAACTGACGGCAGCTGAGCAAAAAGCTTGGGGCCGTCTCGACAAAATCTTCGAGTATTTCGAGCGCTTGGGTGTCGCAAGTGCTGTGGGTGTTGGCGGAATGGCCGTGATTCATTTCCGGAACGAGGTATTCCCAGGCGGCCCCATTTTGCCTGCGGTGCTTGGCGTGTCGCTGATAGCCGGAGCCTTCTTCCTGCTCGTATTCGCCACGGCAGCGTCCGTGCGGGCAGTCTTTGGCAACGTAAGCGGCTGGGTGTTGGGGGTTACAACTGTACTGTCCCTTGCTGTCGGTATCTCTTTCGTCCGTGCGGGGTTCTATGTCGCTGCAGCCTCGCTGAACCCCCCGGCCCCTGCGGTAGCGCCAGCGCAGCCCGTGCAGTGCGAGCCGGTGACGATTATGCAAAGTGAGGCGGCACCGCCAAAGGCTGGCACTACTGCCGCTCCGACCACCGCTAAATGACGCACGCCCCTCGGGGCTCACGGCACCGTCCCGATGTTGAAGCCCTGTTCGGTAGCGAACGGGGCTTTTGTACATCTGCGCAGAGCGCGCGGGCGATGTAAGCTGAAAATCGGCAGACGAAAAAAAACCCCAGTCCAGACAGCGGAATGGGGTCGGTGCTGCTGCCAAAGTTACTTGGCGATTGCGGATGGATCGTTCGGCACGAAAGCGATTCCGGCTGGTGGGAAGATCCCAGGCGATGCCCGAGTCGGCATTGAGGCTGAGCCGTTGCATTGGTCGACCAGCGCCAGCGGCGTGACAGCCGACGGGCCGGCCGAGACCATATCGATCTCGTCGATGGTGAGTTCGCGCATGGTGGTTCTCCTTTGTGAGGGTTTCAGGGTGAGGCTTTTCAGGGAAGCCGGCGCCAACTGGCTCCGGCTTTTCGTCACGCCGCTTGTGGCGTGGCGAGGACGTTCTTGACGAACGGCGCCAGCAGCCGCAGCGTGATGTCCACCAACTTGTCGTAGTCGGCGGCCTTCATCGCCGCAGCCTTGGTACCGTCGATGTTCGTGATGCCAGCCATCGTGTCGAGCATCGCGGTCTTGGCAAGGCGCGTGATGTTTTCGGCCACCAGGAGCGGACAGTGGTCGTCCGTCTCGGCCGGCAGCTTCGCGGCGATCCGTTCTTCGTTGCAGCGCTTTCGATAGGCGGCGAAGTCGTCGGTACCCATCATCCAAGCGTACTTCGGATCGGTGATGCGGTCAGGGATGCCAGGGGCGTTACTCATGGCTGGATCCGAACGCCACTCGCGCTCAGCGATAATTTTCTTCTGATAGCTCTCGACGATCGGGCGGGTTGTGCCCTCCATCGCCATCGCCAGGAATACATTTTCTGCCGCCGTGATCATCTCTGGCGTCGGCTTGAACTGTGGTCGGTTCGTGTTTGCGGGATTGGTCATGATGCTCCAGTAGTTGTATGCGCCGGACGACGTCGGGGACGTCGTCGGGGTGCGGTTAGATGCCGAAAATCGGCGTGGAAAACCGGTGGTGAAGCTGGTCGGTGCGAGCGCACGAAAAAGCTGGAGACTGGCGGGAGGGAAAGCCGGCGCCCCCGAAAGTCAGGGGCCGCCGGCATTAGTTGTAGAGGAAAGTGCTTGGCAGTCGAGCGCTGGCTGAAACGCGAGACATCGCACTGGCCATCCAGGCTGACATTTCGGCCGTCCTTCTCTCCATCGAGTTGGAGACGCCGGTTTTGTGTGCCTTCACGCGGGAGTTGAAGTCGTAAGCCATCGAGTCGGACGAAGCGATAAAACCCATCTTCGAAATCTCGTTCAAGGCTTGGTTTTTCACGCCAAAAAGATGCGCCCGAGATCCTTTCGGGAAGTTGCGGCCGAGAGCATCAACTATGGCCAATAACCCTTCGTCCGGATCATGGAGATCGCGCCGGCACATACTGCCCACGCCAATTAACGCAGGTGTATCGAGCCAACCGCTCCAGCGATCCCAGACGGAGTTAAGCAGCTCCAAACTGAATAGGTAGTCGCCGATGTTGCGGCCTTGCAGAACCGGTACCGGTGGCCGAAGTAAGTTGGCCACGACCGTTGAGTTACACGATCGAGCAAGCTCGTTTTGCCACGCGTAGAGGATCTGAAGCATCCCCTCGAGTAAAGTCGCCGTTGCACGGATTCGGTAGTCGATCGCTTCACGGTCACGAGCTACCTTCTCTTCCACGCACAGGTCTGCTTGGCTATACCAGCTGCAGCCCGACAGGTTCGCGAATTCCATATAGGCTGCGAAGTCCCAAGGAAAGACGCCTGCAATACCGTCCTGCAGGCCCTTTCGCTGAAAATTCAGAATGCCCGTATAGCCGGCGCTGTCTAATGCGAAGTCGAGTTCGCTCAGGTCGGTGGCTTCTGGCATGTGGAACTGGCGCTTGGCCCGGTTCCAGAAAGCTGACGCACTGACCATGACAGCAAAATTTTCATTGAAGGCGTGAGCCGCCAGGCGGCCGCTACTGTGGGGTATTCCGACTCGCATAAGGAAGTCGTCGGAAAGGGTCGCGTTTTGCTGCCGCGTGGGCAGTACGTTGAGCGCGTCGTTGTACATTGTCGATCTCTTTTAGGAAGGGCACCCCGAAAGGTGCCGGTTTTTATGCGAAGGCGCGGATATCGATGCGGCCGGCTTCCACCTGTGCGTCGACGAACGCTTCGACGGTATCGAGCGTCAGCGCGTCAGCCTCTGCGAACATCGGGTGCTCCTTCGGGAATTCGATGTAGCAAACGTTGTTCATGCCGACGCGGATGCCGCCAGTGGTGGTGCGAGCCGCGAAGAATGTGCCGTTGTCGAAATTGAATGTGAGGGTTTGGGACATAGGTTTTAAGGGGAGCAAACGCGCAGCTTGCTGCGCGTTCGGGTTTGCAGGATTAGAAAAGACCGAGCTGGTGCGCAGCGCCATCAGCCGCGGCGCTATGCAGCGCCGTGACGTCGGTGCTTGGCGCCAGCGTCCATGCCACTTGTCCGTTCTCGAGCGTGGACAGCAGGTACTCCTCGCCCAGGTCACGCACGACGCCGAAGGTGGTTTCGTAGGTTTCAGGAACGTCCTCGACGGACGCGAAGATGCCGAGCGTGACAGCTAGCTTTTTCGCGTTGCGCAGGTAGTAGCTATGCTCCGTCTTGGCCGGCGTCACGGTGATGACCGTGTTGTCGGGGAGTTCAGGCGCTTCGTTGCACAGATCCCGGAACTCGCGGATCAAGCGGTAGGCGCTGAAGCTGGATTGCATCTCGATCGGATAGGCCACCTCGCGGATGAATTCTCCGACCACGCTGTAGCGCCAGTTCATTTGCTGGAGCGGCCCGCCGTCGATGCTCACCACGACGTTTTCCTTGTCGACGGCATAGGCAACTGCCGTAGGCATGGCCACAGATCGTTTGGCAATCGGCGCCGCCAGCTTCTCATCGGTGTACAGGTGCCCCCATTTGCCGCGGATTACCTTCCACAGCGACAGGCTCGTACCAACCCCGTAGAGGCCGGTCACAACGTCCGTGTCCCTGTGCAGGCTCACCTTTACGGTGGCGCCGCTTTTGAGAGCTTCAACCAGGTCGAGCCTTCCGATGCGCTCCAGTGTTGCAAGTGCAGCTTCGACGTTCGTGTCTGGGATCGGCGCGTACAGCGAATCGCCGCCCAGCTTCAACTCGATTTCCTGATCTGCCATCTGGAATGGCTCGCTGAAACAGACGCGCCAACTCTTCAGGTAAATTTCTGGCTTCGTCGGGCCGCTTCGGGTTTGCAGCATGCCGCCTTCACAGGAAGCCGCCGACGAGTAGATGACCTTCATCACCTGTTCGTAGGTACCGATGGCACGAACGCCCCAGTCAGTGATTCGTGGGTGGTCGTTTTTGGCATAGGTTTCTTCATAGACCAGGTAGATGACCTCGCCAGTAGTCGGGTGACGGAAAGCAGCGACGGCCTTGCCAGTTACAACAGTTGCGCCCATGGGAATAGCTCCAAGATAGTGTGCTCCGACGCATGGCCGGGGCTTGCAGTTGAGATTGAATTTGCGGCCCGGATCGAGCGCGCATTTGCGATGCCGAAAATCGGCGGGAGAAAGGCTTGAGCGGCGTGCTCATCCAATCCAGAGGGTTGGAGGAACAGCGTGCGGCGCGGGACGCGCCATTGGTGGAGGTGTGCCGCCCGGCCCTGCGGAAGCAGGGACCGGGAAGGAACTTAGAACAGCGGCGCCGTGTCGAGGTCGACGGGGGCTGCTACTTTTTTCGGTGCTGGCACCTGTACATGGTCTTTGCTGATGTCGCTAGCTGGGACCGTTGCGTTGAAGCGGTCGCCGACCCCGCGCAGGGTACCGTCGGTGAGCGATAGGTACCCAGCCTCCGAGATCGACGCGATCTTAAAGCTCATCTTGCGATGTTTGCCTTTGTGGAGCAGTTCGACATCGCGGAGCATCTGACCAGGTTGCAGATTTAGCTCGCGAAGGCGAGCGAAGTTGCGAAGGATCGTCCGCTCGAGCTTTGCGTGGCAACGTGCAAGATAACCTTCATACGAGAGCAGGCATTCCTGAATTTCCCGCACTGCCGGCTTCGGCCCGGAACTGCGCATCGTCCTGCAGTCGCTGACGTAGCCGTCGCCGGCGTGGATGGCGATGTGCCAGCGGCCCTGGTCACACAAGAGCGCGATCGCGCCGCGTGGAGCCGTTTTGAGGCCTTCCTTGGCCGCCTTGAACGCTTGCCAAGCAGGTTGGTCGTTGCGATGAAGGTGGGCCACTGCAGGGTCGGTGACGCCGTCGTACACGATGCCGCTGGTACCGAACTGCGGATCAGGCAGCGCCGCGATATAGTCCGCAGCGAAACTGTCCTGGTAGTAGGTTTCGTTACCGTTCCATTCTTCGTGGACGTCGAGCAGCTTGTGCGAGACGCGCAGCGCTTCAAGCCACAGGGGAAAGAAGGATTCGCTGAGGTAGGGATAACCGTTCGTCTTGCGGAGGGCTACCGGGAGTTGTGTCGGGNCTTTGATAGGCCACCGCGAGACGTTGCTGACGCACCCGCCCATCAATGAGGCCGGCGCCTTTTTGATCTTCCAGTGGTTCGAGTTGAATGCGATGACGCGGTCTGCCTCCAGGGCGGAACTACCGTGGTCGACATAGTAGCGAGCGTTCTCGAATTCGAAGACAGAAGCCGATACTGCAATCAGCTTTTCATGGTCGGCCAGATCCGGGGTTTTGACTTCCCTGATGCTGTCCCAGTCGCGTTCGTTCTCGCTATTGACGCCCAAATAGAGCGCGAGTGCAGACCTGCGGTTGTCGATTGCCGGAATATTAAATGGCAGCGGTTCGTTGTTCATGGCTTTTCCTTACGCGGCAGGGCCGCAATTGAAAACGCCGAGTGCAAAGCTCGGCGTGGTGATGTTTCGGATGGTAGTGCGCTATTCCTGGAAATCGATCAGCGCGTTTTGGTAGTAGGTGCCGATCAGGCTCGTGTCGTCGTCGTTCGCGAAGCACGCGAACACGCACTCGTTGCGGAGGTAGAAGGCGTTGTAGGCCCCGGACACGAATTTGACACGGACTGCCACGGTCGGAAGACCGCTTTGCGCAGCGTGTGCACGCTCGCTAAAACGGGCGGTGCGAAATGCACGCACCTGGTCCTGCGTGAAAATTTGCATGGTCATGGGATCTCGTAAAAGTAAGTTTTAGAAAGCGAAGCTGGCCTGCTGGAGCTGCTGCTTTGGCTGGATGCGCGCCACGATCGCCAGGGCCGGCGCCACGGCTTCGAGATCGTCGTCCAGCGCCAGCACTGGGGCTGGAGGTGAGCATGCGTTCTCGATGTGCGCTGGCGCTTCGGTAGGCCAGTCATGCGGCTTCTGGAAGACGATCGACACGGTTTGCGCCGAAGTGCCGCTTTCCTTGAAGGCGTCCTTGTGGTTGACCGTGATCTTTGCCCCCATCGAATCGAGGAAGGCGCGGAACTGAGTGGTCTTGCTGTTGGTGCGGAACGTGACTGCGATCGACATGATCGCTGCCATGGTGCCGGCAGGTTCGAGAAACTTGAAGGCGTGGAGGACGTGGTCGATATCCTGTTGCTTCTCAAAAGGCGGGTTGAGGATCACATGGGTGAACCGCGGAGCGGGCTCGACAGTGAGGAAGTCGGCCTGCTCGACTTTGAAGCCGAGGCTTCGCAGAACATCGCAGTTTTTTTGCTGGATCTCGTAGCAGGTCACACTGCCCTTCCCCACCACTTCCGCGCAGATGCTCGCAATCCCTCCCACACCTGCCTCGGGCTCGAGAACAGTGTGGCCAGGTCGCAGGCCTGCGAGCTTCACAAGCTCCCGCGCCAGCGGCGCCGGCGTCGGGAAGAAGCCGAACTTCTGGGGCTTATCGAGCTTGCCGGTCTCCAGGAAGTTCGCGATCGCCTCTTCGGGGTCACAGCTGGCGAATACGTGCGCGCCCGCTTTCTTGTTCCACTTGCCGCCGAGGCCTTCGAGAATCTTGTTGACCTTGGCATAGTCCGCACGATCGAGCTGCGCGGACAGTTTTGCCGAGGTCCCCGACACCGACATGGTGGTCAGGCTGTCGCGAATCACATCGGAGATCGACTCAGGCTCTCGGCCTTCGTTGAAGTCTTCTGCAATTTCGCTGAACACGACTTCGCCGTGTGCCCATTCGTCCAGCTGGACGTTTTCTGACAGGTAGACGGACTTGACGTCGGCTGCCGTTACGGTGCCGTCGACGCGGCGAAGGGCGTCGATCTTGGCGTGGATTTTTGCGCAGTTGCCTATCGTGAGCGACGCGCTGTAGGTGGCCGAAATGCCGTAGTGCTCCGAGCGTGGAAACTGGATGGCCAGCAGCTCGGCTTCGGTAAATTTCATGGTCTTCTCCGTGAGGTAGTTCGCCGCTGGGGTGGCGAACGCGGTAGTTGCAGGTCTGGATTGCTTTTGAGGTTCGTGCTGCAGGACGCGGCACGATGATGTTTGCCAAGAGAGGCAGGAAAAGACTTGAGCGCGGTGCTCATCGCTGAGGGGCAGCGAGAAGCAGTGAGGAAGGGCTGGGAGGGGTGGTCGGCGCTTGTCGTCAAGCGCCTCCCGGGTACATCAGTTCAGTGTTTGTTTCACGTAGAGCTCTGGCGTGCTGCTCCCCAGGATGCGGGAGTAAGCTTCGGTATAGATGCGCTCGATACGTTCACGATTACCAGGCATGTGCAGCTCGATCGAGCCGTCCATGCGCTCAAGCCAACGTACGTCGGCCTGATTGACTCCGACGTTGATCATCCACTGAAGTTGGTTCGGAGCGGTAGAAGTGTTCATACGATTATTTTCCTCAAAAGGTAGATGGACGGGTTGTCCCTGATGCGGTCTTGTGAAAAACCGCATGAGAGACAACCCGCCCCAGAAGGGGAAGGTCGTCGAACTAAGCCACCGTTTTAGAGCCTGACACCCAAACGACTGAGTGCCTGACCGACTTTTGCGGCAGCCATGCAGGCTGCAGCTTGTGGCAGGTCTTGCTGAGGGATCTTCGCGATCCGAGCAAGGGTGCTGCTCTTGTTCGCCGAGAAGAACTCGGTCGTTGCTGGGATAGCGAAAAGCCTGCTGAAATCGAACCGCGTGTCGCTGTTCATCACCATGCTGCTGTCGTTCGTACAGCGCAGGATGAAGTCGCTACCGCTTTTCGATTCCTTACCGGCTTGCATCCGAGTAGTGCCGTAGGCGACAACCCAGTGCGTGGCGCCGTTGACAACCGTTTCGCCCAAAAAATAACCGGTCGAAACTTCGGACCGGCTACGTTTGGATGGCCATCAAATGGTGTCCAAGCTCTAAGAATGTCCCCCATCGCGAGGGCTGGATTCTGCATTTTCATGTTGGTCTCCTGTACCCTCGAGAAGCTTTTTGAAAGCGTCGGCGAGTGTTTGTTGTGGTTGGTTTGCATGTGCATCTGCGGTGTGCTGACGCTGGGCCAGAAGTTCGATCTGCGCGGGTGTGAGCGAGGGCGAATCCAGATCGAGATCCGGGATCACTGTCTGCGCCCACATGGTCACCGCGCGGGTGATCAAGGCTTCGGGTGTTACGTTGTAGCTGGCCGCGAGCAGGCGCAGCGTTTCGGCGGAAATGCCGAACGCGCTGTTGTGCTCGTCCAGTTCGATTTTGAAAGTATTGGCGTCCACGGAAGTAGACCCCAGCTGATTTTCTTGTTTGGCTTCGGTCATGAAGTTCCTATTGATTGTGTGTGTTCTGTCGAGGTCGCTCGGCCAGTGTCGATTGCTCGACACACCAGCTGATTTGACGGCCTGCGATACTTGCTTGGGACACGAGCGAGG
>JGI24770J26754_10002338_pt1 | contig 13118 bp, 12 predicted proteins | sample LakOneMetagenome_FD_26754 | JGI IMG/M metagenome (IMG submission 26754) | reverse complement strand
GGTTGGTTGGCGTTGCTGAGCCCGTAACTGCACAAGCCGTATTTACCTGGATCGATCCGTTCGCAGTGATTGATCCGCAGCCCCCCGTAAGCGTTACTGTGTAATTGAATGTACCTGTTATAGAAGGCGTACCACTAATGGTAACCACATCTGCAGCCCATACTCCATTCACTCCTGATGGCAACCCGGTAACTGTAGCACCTGTTGCGCCTGTAGTAGCGTAAGTGATATTGGCTATGGCTGTATTTACAGTAACAGTTTGTGCATCGGTCCCAGCCAGAGAACTAAGGTTTATTGTATTGTTCTGGTTGACGTTAATAGTAGCCGATCCGCTGTTGCCGGAGCCAACGCATGAATTAGCGTCTGTCACAGATACCAATGTATAGGTTTTAGTTGTAGCCGGTGATAGAGCAATATTGCTTCCGCTGGTATAGCCCGGTACACTAAAATTATTCGTACCGTCATTGTAAACAACTGTAAAAGGAGAAGCACCGCCTGTGATAGTTACTTTGATATTGCCCTGGGATCCGGTGCAGATAGTTGTAGCTCCCGATACACTGATCACAGAAGAAGTAGCACATGCGTTTGTTACCGTTAGTAAAGCGCCTGTTGTATTTGCGCTGCTGCAAAGATTTGTTCCAACCGCCCTGTATAAATTTCCACTCTGGCTAAGATTGGTAACAAATACCAATGGGCTTGAAGTTGCACCGGCAATATTATTATAAGTTCCACCGCCATTGGTGCTCACCTGCCATTGTAATGTTGGGGTAGGAGAGCCACTGAATGAAGCAGTAAAGCTTGCATTGCTGCCGGCAGGAACACTTTGATTGGAAGGATTACCTGTAACTGCAGGTGCAGTATTAACCGTTAGTAAAGCGCCTGTTGTATTTACCGAACCGCAGGTATTGGTTCCTACTGCACGGTAAAGGTTTCCATTGTTTCCTGCAACTGTTGCAAAGGTTAATGGTGAACTTGTTGCACCTGCAATATTATTATAGATGCCTCCTCCATTGGTACTCACCTGCCATTGTATGGTTGGTGTTGGTGTACCGCTGAAAGAAGCAGTGAAGCTTGCATTGGCTCCTGCACAAACAGTCGTGTTTGATGGATTGCCTGTTACAGCAGCGCCTGGATTGATCGTGAAACTGATTTTGGCTGGAGCTACATCATTGTTTGGAACATTATCAACCACAGCATTTACACTTCCTGTTCCGGCTGTACCGCCTGCGGTAAATGTTACTGTTGCTGCGCCATTATTCTGTATAGTTGCCTGTGCACCTGAAAGTGATCCCAGGGTTGGATTTACAAAACTAATGGGCTGGCCAATTAGCGTGGATACGTTTGCGTTTGTTACAGCTTCAGCGTTGGAATTGGCAAGGAAACTGGCTGTTACGGTTGCGCTGCCACCGGTACAAAGTGGGTTCGTGTTGATACTGGTTTTTAACTGCAGCCACTTGACTAAATTAATCGTAGCGCCTGCTGCTAATACTACTGCATCATTTGCCGCCGGGCCGCTATTGGTGCCCCACCAGTTATTATCCGCATTTATTACCTGGGAATTACCTCCTGCTACTGCAAGCGTATTTCCGTTTGTTGGAATATTTGCCGTATTTCCAATAAAGCGGCAGAAGCTAACATTCAACGTGCCATTTGAGAGCATAATAGCCCCGCCCTGTGCGGCCGTTGTTTGATGGTTATTAACGAACGTGCAATTTGTTACATTATGGGTTCCGCCATTACCGGTAACACTTAATGCACCGCCGCTACCCCCCGTGTTGGTGCCTGCAGATCCGGAAATGTTTCCTGTTGAATTATTGATAAACTTACAATTTGTAATAGTGGCCGTTGACGTTGTTTGAATATTCACTGCGCCGCCACCACCGCCGCAAAAATTATTATTAAAATCGCAGTTGGTAAGTGTTACACCATTAACGTTGGCTGCACTGCTTAAAAAAGCGCCACCATTTCCAACCTGTATATTAAAATTATTAATGGCTACATTGGTCATCGTGGTAACCGCATTTATTCCTCCTGCCTGTACGCAACCGCCACCCCCTGAAAGGATCGTACCAACAGGCCCGGTATAATTCATCGTGAGGTCATTGATATTAAAAGTAATGGCGCCGGTTCCGGTAATGAATATCCTGGCAACAGTTGTTTGGTTAATGGTGAGTACAGCTTTACCGGGGCCATTTAAGGTGATATTGTTTCCTACAGCAGCACTGCCAACGGTTATTTGGCCGAGCGTAAGGTTGATGGTTGTAATACTACCAGGTATGGTAATAGTATGTGTACCTGCAATCTGTGTTGATGCTTCCATAGCCGACCGCAAGGTGATCTGTGCACCAGCATCGAGGGCAGATGCGGTTGGCGTAACAGCATGCGTATCCCCATTGGAAGTTACAGTAAAATTCTGGGCAGATGTTGCCGCAGAAATAATGGAGAACACGCAAACCAGCAATACAGTGGCTTTAATATTGTTTAAAATGCTTAATGCTTTTTTAAACGAAATGTCAAAATGATGCATGATGGATTCATTTAATGATTTGTAAAAGAATAACTGCTGGCTGAGGTCACTGGATTCGTGGGGTGAGAGGTATAACAAAGTAAGGAGATTATTTTAAATAACCTCCTTACTGAAAAAATATTAATTGCGTTGTGGGTAAACCCCAACCAATGCTATGCAATAATTCAGCGTAAGGTAGGGCGACATATTATTGTGTGGGGTTCCTGAACCCGAGAATGATATCATTCCGGTATTCATGTTAACATTTGTGCCTGAAGTTGCGGCATTGTATGCAATCAGGCCACGATCTGCTCCCGGGGTACCCAAAATATTTCCTCCCGGGCCGGCAGTATCTCCTGAGTCATTGAAACAATTCACATTGTGGCTATGAACAGCCGATTGGTTTGATAAAAGTGTAATGTTTTCCGAACCGCCAACCTGCCCAATGGTATAAGACGACAGGCCATTGCCCTGGCCTTGCCCAACTGCCGCACGGCTGCGCAGGTCTGGCAATCCAAATGTTGTTTGCCCGTTACCGCCATACATTGTTCCTACTAAAGAGAACAAGGCAGTATTCTGTTGAATGGAAAGAAGCTGCCCCTGGCAAAGCGCCCATCCCACTGGTGCAAAATTGCATCCAAAGATTCTTATTTCTGATACGAATGGATCCATAAAAATATTTTTAAAAGATGAGTTTATTAGTTTCTTGAAGGGAATACGCCTACCAATGCGATACAATAATTCACTACAAGGTATGGCTGTAGATTCTGGTGGCCCTGGCCACTGCCCGCAACAGCAATGGTACTGCCCGACATAGCCGTGCTATTTTGTGTATTACTATAGAGGGGGAAACTGCCATTTTTTGCAAGCAGGTTACCATCGGCGTTAGGAAGATCGGCTGTATTGGAAGAAGCCTGCATTAAGTGATTGTGCTGGGGCATTTCACCTATTGTCAGGGTATGGCTCTCCTGCCCGCCAACCTGGCCCTGGTTATAATTGCCGTTTCCCGGCGACTGGCCAAAACTATTCGGGGTTCTGCCCATTAAATTAGGCAGTTGAAAGGTTGTTTGCCCGTTGCCGCCGTAGGTTGTTCCCAACAATGCAAACAATGCCTGGTTCTGTGCAATGGAAAGCGTTTGACCATTGCATTGCGCCCAGTTCTTTGGAGCAAACTGGAAAGCAAAAATTTGTATCTCTGATATGTATGGTTCTAAAGCCATTGTAAAAAGTTTAAAGGATTAATGATTTATCAATTCTGTGTCGGGAAGATGCCTTCCAGTGCGATCACATAATTCAGGCACTGGTATGGCATGATATTATCATGCGGCAATCCACCTGGTGAATTCGTTGTAGCATTGGCTTTCATGATCGCATTTGCAGGCGTAGCTGTATATGCCAGCAGATCAGATTGTGCCGCAGGAAAATTGTTTGCAGGATCACTTGAATTTGCAGCACCCGAATTACTTGTCACTACGTGATTGTGAACAGGTAAATTCTGGGCGATCAGGGTAACCTGTTCAACACCGCCAACCTGTCCCATCACATAATTTGAAAGGCCTGCGCCTTGTCCCTGGTGAATAGGTATCCTGCTGCGCAGGTCGGGCAACGCAAATGTATTTTGGCCATCTCCGCCATACGTAGTNCCGATGAGGGTAAACAGGGCTTCGTTNCCTGCAATGGCCATCAACGACCCATCGCAGAATGCCCATCCAAGCGGAGCGAACNTGCCACCAAACATCATAATATTTCCAATAAAGGGTTCTGACATAAAATGTATTTAAGGGTGATAAATTATAAAACAGGAAAAAGACCTTTTGAATGATTTCATTGCTTGATCGTTATTGCTGAAAACCGGTCTTGTAGTTATAGAGTATGAAAGCTACATCGAATAATATGAAAATACAAGCTGTATTTTTTTATACAATTCTTTTTTTTGAATAAAAGAATGCATACAAATTAGATAAGATAACGGGAATAAGGAACCGTATTACTACGCAAAATAAATTACGGTTATTACCATTTTTAAAATGGAAGGTATAATTGTCAAATTGGTTCGAACCGGTTACCGGGAATGATCCCGAATGCTTTTAGCCGGCCTGCCAATAAGAATCCTTCATCGTTGTATACCAGCGTTACACAGATGGTTTCCTGGTTTGCTGCAGCTATTGTCAATCCTTCCTCATTAATAGAAATGATAGTTCCGGGCAAACTATCTTTTACGGGGGAATGCTCCACACGATAGGCATCCAGCAACCGGATGATATTATTGTTAAGTTTTGTTACCGCCCCTTTATTCCAGGGATTGCATGCCTGGATGAGCGCTACAATAGAAGCTGCATCCATANTATTCCAGTCAATGCTTATATCCTTAGCTGATTGCTTTTTATAATAACATGCCTTCGAATTGTCCTGCACACGGGAAGGGATTTCTATATCAAAGCCGGCCATCTTAACCAAAGTTCCAACAAGCCGGGTTGCCAGTTCAGATAACTTAGTGGTAAGGATTCCGTAATTGTCGGTAACGTTTAAATGAATTTTATCCGATAATACTACTTGCCCGGAATCAAATTCGTTGTCGACCTTATGTATCGTTACCGAAGCATACACTTCTTTATTTTTTATTTGCTGAAAGATAGGATCGGGGCCTCGGTAAGCAGGTAACGGGCCGGGATGAATATTAAAAAAACCTTTGGCGGGCATTTTATAAATGGCTTCCGGTAATTTATAAGAGAAGGTAAACATCAATCCCATGGTAGGCGCATACTTCCTGATAGATGTGTTGAGTGTTTCCGTAAAATCATTTTTGTTTACAGTGATAACAGGAATATTACTGTCTTTCAAAAGCAATTGAACCTGTTGCAAAAAACCAGAACAATGTTGAGGTATCACAACCGCTGCTAATTGCTGCTGAAAAAAAAGGTCACGCAGAACGGGAATAGCGATCCTGCTTCCACACAACAATATCAGCTTTGTTTCACTCATAACTTAATAACATAAATAAGTATTCATCCAGCCTGTGATAGCCCCTTCAGTGGGCTTTGAAGTAAAAGCACGCCATTCCTTTTCGAGATCCGGGATGATGGCCATGCCAGGAATTTTTGAACCGGCTTCCAGTTTGTATTGTATGGCGGGTGAAACATAAAATTGTGTTTCTGCATCCAGCTTTAATGAGCCACGTGGACTGCTCAATGACCTGTTTTTAAGATGAGCGACCAAAGCATCGCCATTGCTGCTATCGTCTTTAAAAGTTTGTAATAGCTCATCAATGATGATAGCAGTTTCCCATCCCAGTAAAGAAAAAATCGTTGCCGGCCTGCTAATGGTCCTGACAAAAACTTCATTCATTTCATTTTCCATTCCTGCATGCCATGGAATAAAACCTTCGACCGAATATGCAAATCCGCTGTCATGCGCCTTTATTGCTTTTTCCTGCAACATCATCGGGGAAACAAAAAGATGCAAGCGGCCGGCAGCCGTATAATCGTCGAGGTGCCTGTAAAAAAGAGCCGCAGGCTGTTCATCAAAAACACAGACCAGGTTTTCACAGGAACTGTTAGCCGATAAAAAATTGGTCAGCTGGCTTATTTCGAAAGAATCATTATAAGCCTGGTTATTGATATAGTTGAATTTTATATCTCCACCTGCATCCAGCAAATTTTTAACCATTGCCGCGGCATGCATATAACCACAATCATAATACGTGGTAGCCAAAGCAGCATGGCCATTGCCCGACCTTGCAGCCAATGCGCCGCTAAGCCAGCAAAGGAATGCGTGCTGCAGGTTCAATTGTATAACGGTTGGCTGGGCTATCCAGTTAACAGGATAATTAGCTCCCGGGTTTACTACCAGCATTAACTTGCCGGTGGCCTGTGCAAGTGGATAAAGCACCGGCAATATCTTTTCATCCACATAAGCAATCAACAGATCCACGTCATCGCTTATCAATAATTTTTGTGCTTTTATGAATACATCCTTTTCCATAGCTCCAAAGCCAATGCCTTCTTTTAAAAAACTCACAGATCCTGTATGTTGTTTGTATTTGAGAAAGCTGTTCAGCCCATCCATAAAATCCATTCCCATGCCCGGGTGCACATTTGATAAAGGGAAGAGTATTCCTATTTTCATGCAAAAACTTTATTTCTTTGGTTGATAAAAGTAATTGTAAAATACTGAAATAACCGGTTGTTATTTTTTTATGAAAGTACTTAATTGAAATGGCGGAATAGAGCAGCGGCATCTGCGGGAACCTTTTAAGCACGCATCCATTTGATCATAAAAGGATAAGGTTCCATGTTAGATTTTGCAGCGTTCATTTCGTCCAATGTCAGGCCGATCCATTGCAGCATTGGTACCCCAAAATATTTTTTACCGGCAAAATTAGCAGCAATACTTTTTCCTGCCCCCTTGTAACCATCATCGTGAAAAACAAAACCCGGTTCAATGTCCAGGTGAATGCAGGCTGCATAAGACCAGGCAATAGCCATCATTTCCTCAGCCTCCCGGTTCTCCCTTTTTTCAATCCCACCTGCATCCAGGCTGCTCCTTTCAATTGCAGGCACAACTGCAATATGGCCGGCTTCGTGTAAGATATCACCGGGGTATTTAAGCTTCGCTTCATCAATGATTATCCTGCCTTTCTCAATAGAAAGCCCGGGAAGAAAACAATCCCCATGGATCGCCTGGAACTGTGTTTCAATGCCGATCTTATTCAGGAACGCAATACAAGTATCGAGTTCAGCGGTTTGGATGGGGCGCATATTATTCATTTGCATCCGTTCTTTGAGGGATTTAAAAGTTGTTCACAAACAAAGTTGTCTGAACTCTAAAATAGAAAATTAATATTTGATTTTGTTTTTATTGTGATTACATTTAAAAGACAAAATCATTTGTTATGAATACAAGAAGAAAATTCCTGCTTCAAAGCAGCATGGCAACGACCGCCTTTTTTGCTGCAAACCCGTTTAAAACATTTTCAAATACGATCGCACCCGTGGCAGGAGTTTCTGTGCATAACAATAAAGTGATCTTTCTTCACACGAGTGGTCATAAGGCTGTAAACCCTTATCAAAAACTGAAGCATGTTGCAGGCCTTGCGAAAGGATCCGCTGCGGTAGCTTTACTGCATGCCGGTGATAAACTGCAGGATATTCCTGCCGGTCTTGAATTTGATGCAACGATGGAACAAGCCAGCGATATTTCTTTTGTCGCAAAGAATTATAAAACATTTTATAAAGGGGATATCAAGATCGCTGTAATAACAGCCCGTGATGGGGAAGCCAATGTGATAAAAAGAACCAACGACCTGGCTGCATATTTAAAGAATGAAAAAAAATGCCATATCGTTGTTTGCCTTTCACAACTCGGGTACAAAAATAAAAATTCGGTAGATGATATCAACCTTGCTCAACATTCAAGTTGCCTTGACATCATTATCGGCGGGCATCCCAGCAACTATTTCGCTCATACGGTTGTAGCTGCAAATGCCAATAAAAGTGAAGTGATCATCCAGGTTGCTCCCGGAAATAGTTTCGGCTTTGGAAACATCGAAGTTGGTTTTGATAAAACCGGTAATAAAAATGCGCTTGCCATTAATAATTTAGTGGCTCCCTCAAAGTTCAATAAATACCTGTGCTGATTTTATGATCAAATATCTTCAACTGCCATTTCATTTTGATGTGCAAAAACTGCAGGAAGAAGTTCAGTTATTAGATACCGCACAATGGCAACTGCATTACCAGAAATTACATTACAAAGGCGAATGGAGTGCTATCCCGTTGCGGAGTGCAGGGGGCAAACCAGATAATATCATCATCTCCCAGCAAAATAACATCGCCTGCATGGATACTGTTTTTTTAGACAGTTGCCCATACATCCGCCAGGTATTGCAGACATTCAAATGCCCTTTACAGGCCGTGCGTTTATTAAAATTAAACGCCGGGGCAATGATTAAAGAACACCGGGATGCTGAACTTTCCTTTGAACACACTGAGATCCGGCTGCACATACCTGTTAAGACCGATCCTGAAGTGGAATTTTATTTGGATAAAGAAAGAATGAATTTGCAGGAAGGGGAGTGCTGGTATATGAATTTTAATTTGCCGCATAGTATCCATAATAAAAGCAGTATCCACCGGGTACACCTCGTGATCGATGCATTGGTGAATGATTGGGTAAAGGATATTTTCAATAATGACAATGTTCCTGTTAAGAAGGAAATAGCAGACAGCGCTAAACAATATGACAGCGAAACAAAAAAACAGATGATCATCCTGTTAAGGGAAATGAATACAGCGACTGCAAATAAAATGGCTGAAAGGCTGGAGAAAGAACTGCTTCAATTAAAATAGCACCGCTTATTTTTCCAATAATATTTTCAGGGAGCCAAGCATGTTTGCCCAATACGCTTTTAATTCAGCTGCTTTTTTACTGCCGGCAATTTTTTGATGTTGAACGACCACCTGCGATTTATTTTCACCCTTCACATAAAAATCCACGCTTAATGAAGTTTCGTTATCAGCCCAGGTGATACGTGCCGATCTGTTTTGCGTGGCCTTGCGGATCGTTATCTTTTCTTTGAGCCAGCCATTTCTTTGCTTATTGTCTATCCATGCATCATACAATTTATCAATAGCAATATCGATGGTTTTGCTGACGCTGATCTCGTAGCCATTTTCTTTTTGCCCCCTTCCTTTCAGTCCCCGGTTCCATTCATAAGTTGTTGCCAGCAGGTTTTGATTCCATTCGCCCAAAGCTTTGAGGCCCGGGGTACTGCTGATCAGGTTGTAGATATCTGTATGCTTCAGCTGCCCGGCACCTTTTTTATCCAGCAGGCTGAACCATTGCTCCATGGGCTTCCCGGTCTTTTCAATCACCAGTTTATCGGTAATGATGGCCCTTTCCTTTTGTGTTGTCATTTCTGAATTTATATTTTTTAAATATACGGCCTTTGCTTAAGGCCAACCGGTTACCGGCTTCCCTGTGCATTTAATGTGAAAAAAAAATTCTGAATAATAGTAATAAAACTCTATGTTTGCGCATCACGAACCGGCCATGCTACAATTACCGGTTCATAACTTCAATAGCCACCAAGAAAAGATAGCCATCCGTGTTCACGCCAGGTAAAGACCTGGATGAATTTTTCTTAAAGCCCCTGGATACTGTTTGCATATTAGCTGACAATTGTTTTTTATACCTGATGGTAGATTTTTAATAAAATTTATGATCATGTTACATATAAGATACGATTGGAGAAGGCCAGCCTTCTGGTCGGCTCTTTGCCTGAGTTTATTTTTTAGTTCACAAACTAAAAGCATAAAAGGGGAGCCGGTGCCGGACAGTGAAATGAGCCAGGCAGGCAATCAAACAAAACCGGTAGCAGGTAAACAAGAACATTACGACCGTTTTTCAACTTATTTATTTGTTGTCCAATAATATTGTTACAAACAAACTTCTTTAACCCCGCCTTAAGATCCATTGTGTGCTCATCAATCGCCTGCCGTATGGCAGGTTTTTTTGTGGGTGAATGGGGCAATGAGTGAATGGTGAATGGTGAATGGTGAATAGTGAATAGTGAATAGTGAATCGGTGAGAACAGCTAAACAAGATAATTTCAATTCATTGAACCAACAGTTCATTTTACAGAGAATTTGTAAACGGTCGTTTGCCGGTATGTTGATCCGGGCCTTAGTATAGTTGTTGGAAAAGCGGGTTCGTTCGGGCTATTGGGAAAATGCTGTGCTTCGAGGCAAACCGCAGCATGCCTTGTATAATTTTCTCCATCCGCCGGGTCTGTTATGGCAACATGCAGGAAATTCCCTGAATAAAATTGAAGGCCGGGTTCGGTCGTGAACATTTCCATACAGCGGCCGCTTCCAGGTTCATACAATATGGCGGCCTTACCTGCTTCTCCATTTAAAACAAGATTGATATCATACCCGTTTGGCAGGCTGCTGATATCTTTCCCGATCTTTTTAGCTGAAGTAAAATCATAAGGGCTGTTTTGTACAGTTTCAAGCCGGCCGGTGGGAATGGCAGCTTCATTTGCAGGCGTGTATTCATCAGCAAATAATAATAACTCGTGATCCAAAACGGTTTTTGATCTGCCTGCGGATAAATTAAAATAACAATGGCTGGTAAGGTTAACGGGAGTGGCTTTGTCTGTGGAAGCAGTATAGTCTATCAGCAACGCATTGTCAGGATAAAGCCTGTAGATCACTTCAATATTTAAATTACCCGGGAAGCCTTCTTCAGCATCCCTGCTCAGGTAATTTAATTTCAGGCTGCAATCTGCTTCATTCTTTTCAATATGCCACCAGGCCTTGTCAAAACCTTTGATGCCGCCATGCAGGCTATTCTCCTTGTCATTCTTTGCCAGGCTATATTCTTTTCCATCGAGTGAAAATCTTGCATGGGCAATGCGGTTGCAATAGCGGCCAACGATACAACCCATATATTGGGCGCTGTTCTGGAAATAACCATCCAGTGAATCAAAACCAAGGATGACATTTCCCGGCGTTCCATTCCTGTCGGCAGTGATTATCTTAGTGATCGTTGCGCCATAGTTGATAACAGAAACCTGCATACCATTTTCATTGGTAACTGTGTATTCTGTTACGGGTTTGTTTTCAAAAACCCCAAATGCTTTTTCTGTGATGCTGCGGCTCATATGATCGCTTTCAATTTTCTACTATTAAGATAAACGTATTTTCTTTTTAAAAGTTCCATATCCATAGAGATAATAATTTTGTATTTTTTTATTGCCACTGATTCACTGATTAATCAGTGAATCAGTGACAACTTTCTTTACCAGAATAATGTATATAAGGCTATCAATATTCCACATGCAATCAATGCCCCCACTGCAAATGATGTATTTACTTTGAACATCGACCTGTCTACTTCCAAACCATTTGGCACTACACCTTTCTTATTGTCGATCTTGCTGATGATGACCATACCCACAATACAAAACAGGAAGATGATGGCCATCCTGTCGAGGAATGGTATAATGAATACACCGGTTGCATCTTTTGTTGCAAAGCCAGAACTGGCAAGGAAAGAAAGGTCCATCATGCCCGGCAGGAATTTAAAAAATATGGCGAATGCAAATCCACCGATCATGGCAAATAAGGCAGCATTGGATGTTGTTTTTTTCCAGAAGAAACCAAGGATGAACATAGCAAATATACCCGGGGAAACAAAGCCCGTATATTCCTGGATGTATTGAAATCCCTGTTTGCCCTCGCCCATGAGTTTTTCACCAACGGCCAGCGATAGCAATACTGCAATGAGCATGGAAACAACCACTGTTATTTTTCCAACATTCACCAGTTTTTTCTCATCGGGGTTTTTATTGATCGCTTTCTTATAGATATCTAATGAAAAAATTGTTGCAATGCTGTTTGCCTTACCGGCCAATGATGCAACGATGGCTGCGGTGAGTGCGGCAAATGACAATCCTTTTAATCCAACGGGCAATAAATTCAATAAGGACGGGTACGCTTTGTTTACATCCGTTACGCCTTTTGAATCGAGCATTTCGGTATGGAACATTCCCTTTTGATATAACATATATGCGGCAATACCCGGCAACACAACGATCACAGGCATCAGTAATTTGAGGAATGCAGCAAACAATAGTCCCTTGCGTGCTGTGGGCAAACTGGCTCCCAGCGCACGTTGTGTAATGTACTGGTTGCAGCCCCAGTAATTCAGGTTGGCGATCCACAAGCCGCCTAATAAAACAGAGAGACCTGGCAGGTCGCCATAACTTGCATTGTCTTTTTTTAAGATCATGTGGAAATGATCATTGGCCTGTGTTGTCAATACATTAAACCCATTCAACAACCCGGTTTGCCCGGAATTCTTTGCAACTAAATTCAAAGCAATATAAGTTGCCACCAATCCGCCCAGCACTAAAAAGAAAACCTGTATCACGTCGGTGTAGCCGATCACTTTCATTCCGCCAAGAGTTATGAAAATGGCAAACACAGCGAGCAGGCCGATGCATAGACCAATATCCAATCCTGAAATACCATGTATGGCCAATGCACCGAGGTAAAGGATCGACATGAGGTTTACCACTACATACAATAACAGCCAGAATACCGCCATGATCATGGCCACGGTACCGTTATACCTGGTGCTTAAGAACTGCGGCATGGTATAAATTTTATTTTTCAGGTATACCGGCATGAAAAATACGGCAACAATGATCAGTGTCAATGCGGCCATCCATTCATAAGATGAAATGGCGAGGCCCATTTTAAAACCGCTGCCACTCATGCCGATGAATTGCTCGGCAGAGATATTGGATGCGATCAATGATGCCCCGATGGCCCACCAGGTAAGTGAGCCTTCTGCCAAAAAATAATCATGCGAAGCAGATATGCTTTTCTTGTTCTTCCTCCTGTACACCCAGTAGCCATAGCCGGCTACAATGATGAAGTAAATAAAGAATACAATGTAGTCTTTGGTTTGTAATGCATTCATGATAGCATTGTTTTTGGTCGTTGATAAAATGATAATGGTTCTTCAAGGAATAATATTTTTGCCTCATCCCCAATCCCTTCTCCTAAAGGCGAAGGGAAGGAGCGTATCATTAATCACAAAT
>JGI24770J26754_10002335_pt1 | contig 13125 bp, 9 predicted proteins | sample LakOneMetagenome_FD_26754 | JGI IMG/M metagenome (IMG submission 26754) | reverse complement strand
GTCCCATCCGCCCTGCAACTTGCGGATCAGCAAAATTTGTCCGGCATGATAGGCGTTGTGGGCGTTGATATTTGATATCAAGGTCGCCCACGACGCCTGATTTGTTTTTGAAACCGGTTCTTCAAATTTGTTCGCGTCGGCATTTCGTATCAGTTCGCGAAACTCCGTCATGATCGCGTTGAGTTTTGTTATCTCGGCAGCCCATGCCTCGCCGGTCGCTTCGCCGGCCGTAAATGTCGCGTCGTTGTCTTCCGCAGGATATTGATAATCAACGCCCTTAAACCGCTCGACGTACGCGAAATTGTAATAGTTCAGATGGCTCACAGTCTCCCAGATCGAATTGTCCGATCCCGCAGGTTTCCACAACGCCTGATCCGCCGTCACACCTTCCAGCGTATTCTTGAGAGCCACGAACCAAGTATTTTTGTCGTAGCAGGCGGTGAATTGTCCGAGCAATAGTTCCTGAGCGGTCATAAATATATCTACAGTAATTTTTCGGCCTTCTTCAATACATTCTCGACCGTAAAACCGTAATCACGGAAAACGTCCTCAGCCGGAGCTGACGCTCCGAATTTGTCTACACAGAGCGTGTCGCCTTTATCTCCGACGTATTTTGACCAGCCCATGCTGACGCCGGCCTCGATGGCTAGGCGGGCGGTGATTTTGGCGGGTAAGACCTCTTCTTTGTACTTCGGAGATTGCTCGTCGAAGAATTCCCAGCACGGCATTGAGACGACGCGGGTCGGCATGCCATCGGCGTTTAATTTCTCCCTCGCTTCCATCGCGAGGCCGACTTCGGAACCGGTGGCGATGAGGATCAGTTTGGGTGTAGTCGTCTTGCCGGCTTTCGTTTCGGCTTCGGCGAGGATGTAAGCACCTTTGTGCAGGCCTTTAGCGTCTGCGAATTTTTTGCGGTCTATTAGGGCGACCTTTTGTCGGGAAAGGGCGAAAGCGGTCGGGGCGTGTTGGCGTTTGATCGCGGCACGCCAGGCTTCGCGGGTTTCGTGGGCGTCGCAGGGGCGAATTACGGCAAGATTTGGTATTGCACGCATGGCGGCGATATGCTCAACCGATTGATGCGTCGGGCCGTCTTCGCCGAGGCCGATCGAGTCGTGCGTGAAGACAAATATCGTCTGAATATGCGACAACGCCGCCAGCCTGATCGCCGGACGCATATAATCCGAAAACGTCTGAAACGTCCCGCCAAACGGGATCACGCTGCCGTACAAGGCCATACCGTTCATCGCGGAGCCCATCGCGTGTTCGCGTATGCCGTAGTGGATGTTGCGGTTCTGGTATGTTCCAGGCTGGATGTCAGCGGACGAATTGATATACGTGTTGTTCGAAGGCTTAAGATCGGCGCTGCCACCGACGAGGCTCGGCAAAACGTCGGCGATCGCATTGATCACTTCGCCGCTGTAGGCGCGCGTCGCTTTTGCCTCGGTGCCTTCGAATTTAGGCAGCGACTTTTCCCAGCCATCGGGGAGCGAATTGCTGCGGATCGCGGCGAATGTAATACCGAGTTCGCTGTCGGCCTTTTCGTATTGTTTGACGAGAGCGTTCCAATCCTTTTCCATTGCCGCGCCGTTTTTCACGGCTTGACGCATGTGTGTCGCGACTTCTTTCGGGACGTAAAAACTCTTATCCTCGGGCATTCCAAGATTGCGTTTTGTTTCCTTGACCGCCTCTTCGCCGGGAGCGTCGGAGTGAGCCTTACTTGTGCCCTGTTTTGGCATTCCAAAACCGATGATCGTGTGGACGCGGATCAGCGACGGTTTGTTTTTGACCTTTTGCGCGTCTTTGATCGCTTTTTCGATGGCTTTGAGATCGTTGCCGTCCGCAACCTCCAAGACGTGCCAGCCAGCTGCCTCGAAACGCTTCGTCCGGTCCTCGGTAAACGCAAGATCGGTGGAGCCATCGATCGTGATCTCGTTGTCGTCATAGAGATATATGAGATTTCCGAGCTTTAGATGCCCGGCGAGCGAAGCGGCCTCGTAACTGACGCCCTCCATCAGATCACCATCGGAGCAGATGCAGTAAATATGGCCATCCGCGACCGGAAACCCTTTCCGGTTAAACCTCGCCGCTAGATGTGCCTGTGCGATGCCCATACCGACGCCGTTCGCAAAACCCTGCCCGAGCGGTCCGGTCGTTACCTCGACACCGGGCGTCAAAATGTTCTCGGGGTGTCCCGGCGTTTTCGAATGCAATTGCCGAAACCGCTTGATCTCATCCATCGACAGATCGTAGCCCGTCAGATGCAGTAAGCTGTACAACAACATCGACCCGTGCCCGCCCGACAGCAAAAAACGGTCGCGCCCGAACCATTTCGGATTCTTAGGATTGTGCCGCAAAAACTTGGTCCACAACACGTAAGCCGACGGCGCCATCCCCAGCGGCAGCCCCGGATGTCCCGAATTTGCCTTTTGAATAGCGTCCAACGAAAGCGTTCGAATGGTATTGATACAGAGTTGGTCGAGGTTGAGTTTTGTAGTTGTCATTAGGAATTGTTCCAACGAACTAAATTTGGTTTGATTCGATACTTTCTATTTTGCCAATACTTTCGAGTGCAAGCAAAACGGCACCTCGCAAAGATGATTCTTGGACGTTGCTCATGGTCAGTTCGCGGCCGAGGACGTCTGAAATTATTCGGGTCCAGACGGGCGAATCGCGGAGAGCTCCGCCGGAGGCGACGATCTCTTTTACTCTTACGACCGAGTTTAGCTGTTTTAGTATTTCAGCGAAGCGATGGGCGACCGATTCCATTGCGGCTTGCAAAATGTCGACCGTGTCGTGCGAAGCGGTGAGACCCGTGATCGCTCCTCGGGCGTCTTCGCGGTATAGCGTACTGCGTTCGCCGTGAAAATATGGTGAGACTGTGAGGCCGTGAGCACCGAACGGACGGTTTGCGATCTGCTGTTCGGCATCTTTTGGAAGGTTGAGGTTCTTCTTCATCCACGCGTACAGATTGCCGCCGTCGGACAAGGCTCCGCCGAGAATGACGCGGTGGCGGTCTATACGATAGCACCAGAGGCCGTCGGGAATTTTCGCTGGCGGTTCGCCCTCGTAAGCGACACGCATCGCTCCCGAGGTGCCGACCATCAACGCGGCTTTTGCCTTTGTCACGCAGCCCGAACCGATATTGTCCGCCGCACCGTCGGCTATCGTAGGAAACCATTTCGCGTTGGCGAGCCGCGGCCAGCGTTTGGCGTATTTTTTATTAAGTTTGAAGGTATGATCGTCCGCCGCGATCGTGGGAAGAATCTTGGGCTTGATCTTTAGATATTTGAGCAATTCCCCATCCCATTCGCATTTTCGGATATCAAAAATCCCGGTTCCCGAAGCCATTGACACGCTCGTCGCCATTTCGCCAAAAAATCGCAGGCCAAGCAAATCGCTGAACGACATCACACCCGCAGCCTGAGAAAACGCATCTGGAAACTCTTTTCTAAGCCACATCAATTTTGCGGGCCAAAAGCTCGAATGAAATCTTGCACCGATTCGGTCATGGATCGTCGTTTCGTCAAAACGCTTTCGCAACACATCGGTAAACGCGCGGCTTCGTGTGTCGGCCCAGCCTAAGACGACGGGCGTGTGACTGCCATTCGCATCGACACCGACGAGACTGTGCCAAAACGAGCATGACGCGACAAACGCTATCTCGCCTTTTAATTTGCTTGTCTTTTCGAGGATCTGATCGATCGCCGCCACGACCTGATCGATCGCAAGGCTTGTGCCGATCTCAAATCCTCCGTCGGGCGTGACTTTGAATGAGCGTTCGATCTTTACCGACGAACGCGGGATTGGATTTGCGTCGGCATCATAGATCGCGGCACGAATGCTAGATGAGCCGATGTCTAATGAAAGTACGAGCGGGTTTTTCAATGGAAAAAATCTATTCCTAGCTGCCAGCTTCTAGCCACCAGCTCCTTGTTTTTTTCTTACTAGCAACCAGCGGCTAGCAGCTAGTAAATAGGAGTGTTTCAGCCAAAGGTCTTTTTCATCCACCAACGCATGCCGACGAAGAGAAAGCGGTAATCTTTCATGAATTCGGGCGGTTTGCCTTCGAAATAGTGGCCGATGAATTGAAGGATCCAACCTACGATAAAAAGCCCTGCGGCGATCCGCCACATGCCGTTGACAAAGAAAATCGACGGTATCAAGAGCAAGGAAATAGCGATCATCGGGATGCCGAATTGATGCGTCAATTTGTTGATCGGGTGCTGGTGCGCCTCAGAATATTCCTCGATCCAGTCATCCCATGTACGCCCGCCCATCATAGATCTTTTCTCCCGCCGAATTTGCGATTATCTTACACCAATTTCATTTTCGTTGCAGTATTTTGACAATGAGATCGTCGCCGAGATCGTGTTTTTCGATCTCGGTGAAATCGTCGAGAAAATCTCGCGACATAAATGTGTCCGCATCCTCGACCTCGACAGGCACAAATGTGACGATCCAACGATCGATCACGTCGGCAAAATCAGCATAAGTTTTTGCGCCGCCGATGATATAAATGTCTTTGTCGAATTCTCGTGCAAATTCGATCAAATCTTCTTTTCTCGCGAACCGCAATACGTCGGGGGGTGTTTCGACATTGCCTGAACTGCTGAGCACAATATTCAGACGATTTGGCAGCGGACGGCCGATCGAACGCCAGGTGTTTGCTCCCATAACAACCGCATTTCCGGTCGTTGTTTCCTTAAAAAACTTAAGATCGGCGCTGTAATGCCACGGCAACTTTCCGTTCTTGCCGATCGCGTTGTTTTTAGAGATCGCAACAATTCCAATTATCGCCATACAAAAACTATTAACTAATCACTAATAACTATCAACTGAACAAAAGAATATCTCAATTCTAACAATTAGCAGTCTATGAGTGATNAGTTAATAGTTTTGCCTTTGTAAACGGNGACTTCCGAACCTTTCGCGAGTAACACTGAGTATGGTTTTTGGTTTGCTAGAAATGCAAATTCGTCGCCGTATGTGCCGGCGAAATCGACNTCGATCACTTCGTTTTTGACGGAGAATAGTTCCCACTTCGGGTGTTCGACCTTGTATTCGTCAACGCGGCCGCCGACGCCTCGGGCTGTGTAGCCCCAGTAGTGTTCGATGATAAATTCTCCGTGCGATCCTGCGGCGGGAACGCCGACACTTTCGTCTATCTCGACGCTCAGATGATTGCAGCAACCGCGTTTAGACCAGTCGTACGAGACGGTCGTTTCGGTGCGCGTGTGGTCCATCGACCAACATTCATATGGTTCGCCGTACATCACGCGGGCGACGGTTGCGATGGCGAATCGCGGGACGATCTCTTTTACAAAACAGACGGCACGGCGAGTTTCGCTGTCCATCTCGCGTTTGTTGTAAAAGCGTAGATTGACCTCTTCGAAATTAATGTGAAACGGTATCGGAATTCCCAGCACACGCGTATCGAGAAACATAAATCCGACGAGGCTGACAAAGCATTTGCCGTCTTGCAGGTCGAGTTCCGTTCCGGCTGGCAGGCGAGGTGCTAGGAGTGACGGGTCAACTTCGTAGTTGGCCATGATCAGGTCTTGCCAGCGTGCTGTCAGGAATTTTTGCATTACAAAATTATCCGTTTGTCCGCCGAACGAGAGGTCACGTGCGTCCGGTCAAAATATTCGAGCAGCGGGATCGCGTATTTTCGCGACACGCCGGCTAGCGTCTTGAATTGTGTAACATCGATAATCTTATCGCCAGTTTCTGCAAACTTTCGCAGCTTTGCAGTCAGCGAATCGATCACATTTCTTGTGAAATAAAATTCTTCCGTAACTTTAACAAGTTCTCCGGAATCGAGGAATTGGGCAAAGAGTTTTCTCGCCGTCTGCATGTCGAGCTTTGCGGTGCTCGCTGCCTCGGTCAGGGCTTCGTCAAATTTCGGGACCTCAAGTCGGGCGTCAGAATAGATCGAGAGTAATTTTTCGCTCAACAGCGTCTCCGCGGGAGATAGAACGGCCTGATGAGTGACAACGCGGACGATGTCATTGTCGGTTGCGATCTTGCCGACGGCTTCAAGAGACGAAATGACCGCTTGGAAAATCTCGTTTGGCAAGAATGCGAACGTGCTCTCGCGTAAGGCTTCGCGGTGAATTCCTTTCGCCAAAGGTTCACGTTTGTGAAAATTCTCGACCTCGGAAAGAGTGCGACTGCTCAAAGAGTCGAATTCTGCAGCTGCAAGGTAAACGCCGCCACAATCTACAACAGTCCGCATGGCGATGTTTTCATTGATGGCCGCCGTCAGAGCTTCCTTTTTTAATCCAGTTCGTGCCTGTAGGTCAGAAAATGTCAGTCCAGTCGAACCGGCGTTAGAGACAAATGTCGAGACTTGGGCGAGCGGGTCGGCGATCTTTAACTCGGATAAATAGTTGTGAATTACCGTGAGGTCTTTTCGGCGGTGCTTCGCGGCTCCGTTGTCGAGCACCGTGCCTCCGGCGATCGTTATCTGCGGCGAATAGCTGCGAATGATGAATCGCTCGCCGGGAACCGCAACGACGGGCGTTTCGAGCCTGATCTGCACGAATCCTGTTTCACCCGGTTCTATCTCGCCTGCACCATTTAGCACTTGAATGCGAGCCAGAACCTCGACCGTGCCGAGATGGACGCGTACTCGTTGACGCGTCCGAACGGGTTTCGCGGCACTGAGCAATACCTCGATCTCAGTATCAATTATTTGCGTCGGCCGCAAAATGCCTGATTCGGAGAGCACCATCCCGCGGATCACTTTTGAATGGTCAATACCGCCGAGATTTACGGCGACACGTTGCCCGAGCGACGCCGATTTGACGCTCTTGCCATGGACCTGAATGCCGCGAACACGCACCTTTAGCCCGTTAGGCAACAATTCCATCTCCGTCCCTTCATCAATTCTGCCCGACGCAAGCGTGCCGGTCACGACGGCGCCAAACCCTTTGACAGAAAAGATGCGATCGATCGGCAGACGCGATATCAACCCGCTCTCACGCGGCCGCACCGTTTCTGTGATCTTTGCCAATTCGCCCTTTAGAGTTTCGATCCCTTCGCCGGTTCTGGCACTCACTTCGATGACGGATGCGTTTTCAAATGGTGTGGCGGTGACGAGTTCGGCGACGTCGAGTTTTGCCATTTCGAGCGTTTCGGCGTCGGCGAGATCGGTTTTGGTGAGAACGATGATGCCGTCGTCAACGCAGAGCAGACGGCAGATGTCGAAATGTTCGCGTGTCTGCGGCATCACGCCTTCGTCAGCGGCGACGACGAGCAGGACGAGATCGATACCGGACGCCCCGGCGAGCATGTTCTTTACAAACCGTTCGTGGCCCGGAACATCGACAAAACCGATATGCAGGCCACCAATATCAAGCTCTGCAAACCCCAGATCAATCGTTATTCCGCGCTGTTTTTCCTCCGGCAGACGGTCGGTATCAACGCCGGTCAAGGCTTTGATCAAAGCCGTTTTGCCGTGGTCGATGTGTCCGGCGGTGCCGACGATGATATCCATTTGGATTAGGTAAAATAGATAAAGAGAACGGGTAGGCTCAGCACAACGACGAAAAACGCGATCGACGCAACGAACGAGTAAAGCCAAGGTTGCGGCACATCGGTCAGTTTCAAAAAGCGTATCAGCAGCCGTTTTGCTAAGGTCAGGAGAAGGATCGGGAAGATGCCCGCGATCGCCACGATTGCCCAGATACCGGCGTCGCCCGCAGGCATTTTCTGTAGCGAGCCATCCCACGCGAGAGCCAGCAGCACGCCGAAGATCACGAACGAAACAAAGAAACCGATCGATACACTAAAAATATTTGACGCAAAAGCAAATGCGAAAAACCGCCCGCGACGCGACGCATCGTTTCGGCTCAGCCAGACCATCTCACCGATGGTGAAAGCGAAAAAGCCAACGAAAAACAGTGCTACCGTGATCCACTCTATTGTATTAGAGGTCATAGATTAAATTGCGGGCGAACTAGTCGATGATCTCAAAATCGATCGACTGCGAAGATACGCGGTTTGCTACCTTGTCGCGAATAATTACCTGCAACGCATATTCGCCCGGTGCGAAGCTGGCTTCGAGGCGTTTGATCCCCGATTCCTCGATGCCCGACTTTGTCTGACGGCCGGCAGTTTCGATCGGCGTTTCCTCTTCGGGGGCGATCAGCTGGCCATTGCGGTACAGGCGGACCTCTTTGGTAATTCGAACAGTTCCGTTCGCGTTTTCGGGCTTTGCATTATTGATCGTAAAAATATAAGGCACCATCGATCCCGCACGAAATTGCCTGATCGACGGCGTGGACATCGAAAAAACAGGTGCAAACGCGGCATTCATGGGGCGGCCGGTGATCGGTTTTGGCTTGCCGTCCGGCGTCAATTCGGTTGTTATGAGACCGGAAACGAACAGCTTGTCGCTCTTTGCATTGGGGATCTCGATAAAATCTCCGGCGGTGCCGAGACGCTTTGAATTATTGTCTCGAACGGCAAGACGCAGCGTGTAAAGTCCCGCCTTTTTGAGTGTGATATCGCTCGAAAAATCGAGACCGTTCTTTTGGACGGTCGCGACACCGCGAGCCGGTATGCGAATCGGATATGTCCGGTTAAATTCGTCGACGGGCTTTCCCTTTTCGTCCAAAACAACCGCTACGACGTCGAAAACCGCCTTTTTATCGCCGCCTTGCTCATCGGTAAACGTAATATCGCTGCCCTTGACATGAAAGATCGTCCGTACAAAATTGGCAGATCCGTCGTCCTTGCCGAGCAAGGTGGTCAATTGGATATCGAGTCCGTTCTCTTCGATCGGCGAGCTGATCGCCTGAAAAAGCGGGCTGTCTGGCGTTTTATAGACAACTTGCGTTTCTTTGTCCGTACGGCCGAAAAAGCCTTTACGGTAGCTGACCTTTAGTTCCGGTTTGATGACGTTGACATCGATCTTGTGAAACGATTTCCCTTTGAACGTGTCTTCGTCAGGCTCGTAACCGATAAGATAATAACCGGTCGTCGAATCAAGCACGCGGGCGATCTCCCTTGATAGATCGTTGGAATTTCGCGAAAACTTTCCGCCGGTGGCATACGCGAGGTAGGAAATACCGGAATTCAAAGCAACTTCTTCGTCGATCCTGGCCTGTTCTGCAGGACCGGTATTGTCAGTGCCGTTACCTATTCCCGGTAACACCTCGTCTCTTGCCTCCAGCATTCCGGGTACCGTCAGGCCCTTAGCACTCACAGTATTGATGACAACAGATGCCCGAGCAGCCTTGTCCGCCAGCTCCTGAAGGGCGTCATTTGTGTCGGAGTCGAATTTCGCCATTATCCCGTCCGAGAGTAAAAAGACGGTCTTTCGCTGCGGTACGTTTTTAAGCCGGTCAACGACAAAATTCAGAACGCCGAGCGTGCCAGTCACTTGATTTCGAACCTCGCGTGCTTCGTTGTCTTGACGCGACTTCTTGCTTTCGTCGCTTTCAAACGAGGCGGCTCCCTTGCCGGTGGTTTTCAGCGTCGAATTGTCCCGCTGCGTGTCGAACGCACTGCCGCAGTTTCCCTCGGCAATCAAAATTATCTTGTTCAATTGCCGTTTCAGAAGCTCTTTGTTTGAGGTGTAGATCTGCATCAAGCTCGCCCCGCCGCGTGTTCGGTAGATCGCGACGCGGTCATCAGGTAGCATTTTTTGATCGATGAATTTCTTCATGTCATCGCGCATCATCGCCAGACTACCGGTTGATGCCAAGCAATTACCATCATCAACAACGAAGGTAATTATGCGGCCTTGATTTGACCTGACACTGGTTGGGGGAACAGGTACCGGTTGTTTGTCGGGTTTTGAACCTTTTAGCTCTACACGCGTTCTTACGGCAGTTGTCGAATCGACGTAGGTAAGGCTGGTGATCTTTTGCGGCTTTCCATCCTGTGAGATCGTAAAATCCTCGGGCCGTAGCCCGGTTACGACGGTTCCGGATTTGTCGGTTACGACGACGTCCATCTGGACGAACGAGGTCGTTACCTTGACCGTATCATCCTGGGCCGGAGTGGGCGTAGCTTGTTGAGCAAATGATCGGGCCGCCCCGACGAGCACGATGAGAGTGACGAGTCCGGCTAGTCGAATTTTCATACTGCTTTTCTCCCTATTCGGCAAACCAACTTCGGTGAGAGTTGCTTTGTCTGTGTACCAAGTTTAACTGAGTTTGATGCGGAATTACAGATTCTCCGTACCGTATTCGCCGAGCTTTCGGTAAAGCGTTTTGCGGCCGATATTGAGAAGACGCGCGGCGTGCGATTTGTCACCGCCGGTATAATCGAGGGTTGCCTCGATCACCTGTTTTTCGATCTCGTCAAATGTTGATGGCATTTCGATCTCGATCCCGAACGCACGGCCTTCGCCCGCCGCGGCAGCACGCTCCTGCCTGACAAACGCCATCGCTCCGGCGGCGGTGCGGCTGATCGCCTCGGGCAGATCNNTTAGTTCGATCTGACGGCCGGAGGCAATGATAACAGCGCGTTCGATAGCATTTTCGAGTTCGCGGACATTGCCCGGCCATTCGTAATTTACGAGAGCACGCATCGCTTCTTTTGAAATACCGGAGATAAAACGCCCCGATTTTTGCTTGTAGCTTTCGAGAAAATGAAAAACNAGCAGATGAATATCCTCGGCCCGTTCGCGAAGCGGCGGCAGCGAGATCGGAAAAACCGAGAGGCGATAATAGAGATCCTTTCGAAATGTGCCGTCTTCGATCGCTCTTTCGAGATCGGAATTTGTCGCCGCGACGACGCGAACNTCAGTTTTCAGCAACTGTTTGCCACCGACACGCGTAAATTCNCCATCTTGTAAAACTCGTAGCAGACGAACCTGTGCCTGCAAAGACATCTCGCCAATCTCATCCAAAAACAATGTACCACCGTTTGCCTCTTCGAAACGTCCTTGACGCTGCGAACGAGCATCCGTAAACGCCCCTTTTTCGTGGCCGAAGAGTTCTGATTCGAGCAGCGTTTCGGGAATCGCGCCGCAATTAATTTTTACGTACGGCCGGTTTTCGCGGCCCGAATTGTAGTGAATGAGATTCGCGATCAGCTCTTTACCTGTTCCGGATTCACCGGTGATCAGCACGGTTGTATTGGTGTCGGCAACATTGAGGCCCAGTTCAATCGCACGGCGTATCGACGGCGCCTGACCGACTATCTCNCTCTGGCGTTGGTGGAGCTCGCTCTTGAGCCTCATCACCTCGGCCGAAAGCTGATCGCGCTCGAGCGCTGTTCCGATCTGGTCGGAGATGCCCTCGACGAGCGCGACATCGTGGTCAGCAAACGTACTTTCCTTACTCCAGACAAACCCGAGCAGGCCAAATGCTTTGCCCGCGACGTGAACGGGCGTGACCAACGCCGCTTTGCCGCCGAGCTGGGTGTTAAAGAACAAACGGATTGCAAACGGCAACTGCGAATCGACCAGACGGAGCGTTTTGCCGTCGCGGAGCAGTTCGCCGAGCGCGGAAAATGAATCGACATCGAGCGATTTGTTATGCTGCTCGATCATCTTGAGGACCTTGCCGAGTTTGATTCCTTCGGCTGATTTGAACGACGCCAGCGAGATACGTTTCCCGCTCTGATCGAGCACGCCGAGCGCGCCATAATCAGCGCCAACGAGGCCGATAGCACGCTCTAGAACGTCCGCCGAAACCTCTTTAAAGTCAGACGAAGAATTGAGCGTATTGGCGATCTCAAGCAGTGCGTTTGTCCGTTTGGTCTCCTGCTCCTGCGTTACATAAAGACTCGTATATTGATAACCGATGGCGAGCTGTTGGGCGATCGATTCGAGAAAGGCGACTTCCTCATCAAGCCAGACCCGCGGGCTGTGAGTGTCGTGTAAGCCCAGTAAACCCAATACCTGATCTCTAAGACGGATCGGAATAATTAGCAGCGATTTTGTTTCGAGGGCCTTGGTAAAAAACTTGAGCGTGGAATCTTTCGTCTTTGAGGTGTCGTTGATCCGGACAGGTTTTGCGATATCGAATCGCTCGCCGAGTTTGGCCGCGTCGAACGGAATGGTTGTGCCCTCGCTTTTCGGAACCGAGCGGTCCTTTCGCCATTCGTGGCTGATCTTTAGTTCTTTACCATCACCGAGCTGGAGCAGGTCGCAGCGGTCGGCACCAAGCATCCGGCCGACCTCGGAAACAACGACGTTTAGAAACCGTTCGAGATCAATGTCCGTCGGTAGATCGCGAGACAGACGATAAATGATTGCTTCGCGGGCATCCTGCATCAGGGCCCGCCGCTCGGGCGAGAGTGTCTGTGTAGTTTCGAGTTCGATCTGCATATTAACCAAGCCCCATGGTTAATTTGCGGTGTGTCAGCGGCAATGTCAAGTTGATACACGTCGCGCTCGATGTGTGTATTTTCGAAACACTAGTGGCGTGTCGAGGAGGGTTTCGGACCGCCCGGACGCTCCAATTTCTTGTCCTTTGGTTCCTCCTTTTTTGGCTTGGTCTCGACCTTTGGTTTTGTCTCAGTATTCGCGGGCTTTGTGGCCGTGTTTGAATTGCTGGCAACATTCGCGTTGGTGTTTGAGTTAGTTGACGAAGTCGCCGACGGTTTCTTGGCGGAGTTGGTATTGTCGGGCTGGTTGAAATCTATTCGCTTTGCACCGGCTTCGGCGTCCTCGAGTAATTTTTCGGCCTCGGGGTTTTCGGGGTCGAGTTCGAGGGCCTTTTTGAGGGGAATCAGGGCTTCGTGATATTGGGCGAGTTTGATCCGGATGCCCCCGAGTTCGGTTTGGTATTCAACGTCGTCGGGTTTTAGTTTGACGGCGGTCTCGAATTCCTTTTCCGCCTCCTCGTCCTTGTTTAGTTTGTTATACGCCCGGGCCAGATTAAAGTGGGCCGTCGCGTCGTTATGCGATGCGGCGATGAGTTTTTTGTAGGCGCTTACCGCCTTTTCAAACATCTTTTCCGAGTTTGGCTTAACGGTCTTGTTGCCGCTCGTCTCGCCGGGAACGATGTCGCCGGTGCCCGTTCGCATTGCTTCTTTTTCGATCAGAGCGTAGGCGATGCCCATTTTGAAATAGGCCTCGGCAAAATCGGGGTTGATCTCGACGGCGCGTTTGTATGCGTCGATGGCGAGCTCGGTCTGGTTGTCGTCAAACAGGCGATTGCC
>JGI24770J26754_10002332_pt1 | contig 13138 bp, 11 predicted proteins | sample LakOneMetagenome_FD_26754 | JGI IMG/M metagenome (IMG submission 26754) | reverse complement strand
GTTCAATGCTCCGGCCGACGCGGCTCTGCACCGTCTCGGGCCGCGCCTGCAGGATGTAGAGTTGCCCATCCTGTCCGTCGCGCGCCCACTCGATGTCCATCGGGCGCTGGTAATGCTGCTCGATGACGAGCGCCTGGCGGGCGAGGCCTTCCACGTCGGCGTCGCTCAGCGAAAATCTCGCGCGATCGGCCGCCGGCACATCGACGGTGCGCACCGGCGAGGGTCCGCCCGGTTCGGCGTAGATCATCTTGATTGCCTTGGCGCCGAGGTTGCGCCGCACGATCGAGCGCTTGTTGGCGCGCAGCGAGGGTTTGTAGACGTAGAATTCATCGGGGTTGACCGTGCCCTGCACGACCGTCTCGCCGAGCCCGTAGGCGCTGGTGATGAACACGACGTCGCGAAAGCCCGATTCGGTGTCGAGCGTGAACATGACGCCGCTCGCGCCGATGTCGCTGCGCGCCATGTACTGCACGCCGACCGACAGCGCCACCAGCGCATGATCGAAATTCTGGTGCACGCGATAGGCGATCGCGCGGTCGGTGAACAGCGAGGCATACACGTGGTGCATGGCCGCCAGCAGTGCCGTCTCGCCGCGCACGTTGAGGAAGGTTTCCTGCTGGCCGGCAAACGAGGCTTCCGGCAGGTCTTCGGCGGTCGCCGAGGAGCGCACCGCGACCGCGATGCCGCGGCCCTGGTCCATCGCGCGCCACTGCGACAGCACCGCCTGCTGCAGCGCGGGCGGAAACGGCGTCTCGAGTATCCATTGGCGGATGCGCGCGCCGCTGGCCGCGAGCGCGTTCAGGTCATTGACGTCCAGTGCGGCGAGTTCCGCATTGATGCGCGTGGCCACGCCGCCCTGGGCGAGGAAATCGCGATAGGCGGCGGCCGTGGTCGCAAACCCGCGCGGCACGCGCACGCCCAGTTTCGACAACGAGCGCAGCATTTCACCGATCGAAGCGTTCTTGCCGCCGACACGATCGATGTCGGCGAGGCCCACCGCATCGAAGGATATTACGTAGTCATTCACGATCACCCTCGCGCCCGTAGCAGGCTCTCGCGCCCGGAGCAGGCGCTTATTGTCCACCATTTCACGCCGTGGGACACTGCGGCGAGTGCGCAACGCACGCGATCAACGGGGCGGGTAGTGTGAACAAACGCACGGTGTTCTTCGTTTCCGACCAGACGGGCGTGACCGCCGAGACCATGGGGCACAGCCTGTTGACGCAGTTCGACGGCGCCCAGTACCAGTCGCAGACGCTGCCGTTCATCGCGAGCGCCGCGCAGGCCGAGGAAGTCGTGCAGCGCATCGACGAGGCGGGGCGCGCTTCCGGATTGCGTCCCATCGTGTTCGCGACGCTGGTCGACGACGCGGTGCGTACCGTGCTGCAGAAGGCCAATGCGTTGGTGCTCGATTTCTTCGCGGCCTTCCTCGGGCCGCTGGAGACCGAGCTCGCCATGCCCTCCGCGCATGCCAGCGGTCGTGCGCATGGCATGGCGGATCTCGCGGCCTACACGGCGCGCATCAACGCNACCAACTTCACGCTGGCCAACGACGATGGCGCCGGCGCGCGCGATTACGCCTCGGCCGATGTCGTGCTGGTCGGCGTGTCCCGTTCGGGCAAGACGCCGACCTGCCTCTACCTCGCCCTGCAGTATGGCGTGTACGCCGCGAACTACCCGCTGGCCGACGAAGACCTGGAATCGGGGGAATTGCCGCCGGTGCTGCAGCCGCACAAGGACAAACTGTTTGGACTGACGATCCGCGCCGACCGGCTGCAGCAGATCCGCCACGAGCGGCGCCCGAACAGCCGTTACTCGTCGCTGCCGCAGATCCACGCGGAGCTGCGCGCGGCGCTGGCGCTGTTCGCGCGCGTCGGCCTGCCGTACCTGGATACGACCGAATGCAGCATCGAGGAGATCGCCAGCCGCATCCTCGAACGCAAGCGCCTCGTGCGGCGCGTGCGGTTGTGAGCCGGAGCGCTAGCTGCCCTTGAAGCGCGGCGCGCGCTTCTGCAGGAACGCGGCGACGCCCTCGCGGAAATCCTCGCTGTCGATGCACTGCGATTGCGTCTCGATTTCGCTGCGGTAGTTCTGCGCGAACGTGGCGCCGTTGGCCTCGCGCAGCAGCCGCTTCGTGTGGCGCATCGCCAGCGGCGCGCGTTGCGCCAGCCGCTCGGCCCATTGCAGCGCGGTGTCGACCGCCGTGCCTTTCGCGACGACGCGATTCGCCAGGCCGAGGTCGTGGCAACGCGCCGCACCGACCTTCGTGCAGTCGACGGCGAACTCGTATGCGCGGCGCGCGCCGACCTGGCGTTCGAGCAGCCAGTTGATGCCGCCATCGGGCACCAGGCCGATGTTGTGGAAGGGCAGGGTGAAATAGCTGTCGTCGGCCATGACGACCAGGTCGCTCGCCAGCACGAAGGCGCAGCCGATGCCGGCGACAAGGCCTTCGACCGCGGCGATCACGGGTTTGGGCATGTCGAGGATGGCGCGAATGCCGAGGCCGTATTCGTCGTTCAACTGCCGGCTGACTTCATTGCCGTCGGCCTTGCCGGCGCCCATGGCCTTCAGGTCGGCGCCGGCGCTGAAGGCGCGGCCGGCGCCGGTGAGCACCACCGCGCGCACCGGAGCCTCGGCCGCGGCGCGCTGCAGTGCCGCGCCGAGTTGCTGGCGCAGCGCGGCGTCGAAGGAGTTCAGCGCCTCGGGCCGGTTCAGCGTGATCATCGCGACCGCGCCACGCAGTTCATAGGCGACCACTTGCGCGGCGTCGGTCATCGGCGTCCCTTGAGTTCCCGGAGGCTGGGCACGAAGAAATCAGGCGTCAGGTCGGCGTCGGCCACGCCCGGCGGTGCGTAGCCGGAAAGATCGGTGATGCCGTGCGCGGCGAGCAATTCGTCATCGACATAGAAATTGCCCGTCGTCGTGCGAGCATCGCTCGTCAGGACCAGGTAGGCCGCATCCGCCATGATCGCGGGCGAGCGCAGCGGCCCGACCGGCAGGTGACCCTTCAGCATCGCCATCGCGGCGGTGTCGATCGCCGTGCGCGGCCAGAGCGCATTGACGCCGACGCGGCCGCGGTACTCGCCGGCCACGCCGAGCACGACCATGCTCATGCCGAATTTCGCCATCGTGTAGGCCACGTGCGGCGCGAACCACCGCTCCTGCATCGCCAGCGGTGGCGAGAGCATCAGGATGTGCGGATTCGCGGACTTGAGCAGGTGCGGGAGCACTTTTTGCGTGACGAGGAAAGTGCCGCGCGCGTTGACGCCGTGCATCAGGTCGAAGCGCTTCATCGGCGTGGCGAGCGTNGGCGTCAGGCTGATNGCGCTGGCGTTGTTGACGCAGAGGTCGATGCCGCCGAAACGCGCGACCGTCGCGGCCACCGCGGCATCGACCTGCGCTTCGTCGCGGATGTCGCAGACGAGCGGCAGTGCACGGCCACCGGCGGCCTCGATGTCGGCCGCGGCAGTGTGGATCGTCCCCGGCAGCTTCGGGTTCGGCTGGTCGGTCTTGGCGGCGACCGCGATGTTGGCGCCATCGCGCGCGGCCCGCAGCGCGATCGCGAGGCCGATGCCACGCGAGGCGCCGCTGATGAACATGGTCTTGCCGTGCAGCGGGCCCATGGGCTGATTATATGGCAGACTTCGCCACCTCGATGAACCCAAAGCCAGCGGGAATGCTCCTATGAACACGGCAGCGAGCGCGGGCGCGCGATTCCGGGCGGCGGTACTCGAGGAACGCCCGCTCCAGGTCGCCGGCGCCATCAATGCCTACGCGGCGCGCATGGCCGAGGCGGTCGGATTTCGCGCGCTGTACCTGTCCGGTGGCGGCGTGGCCGCCAATTCGCTGGGGCTTCCGGACCTGGGCCTGAGCAATCCGGAGGACGTGCTCACCGACATCCGCCGCATCACCGATGTCACGACCGCGCCATTGCTCGTCGACGCCGACACCGGGTGGGGCGGCGCCTTCAACATCGCGCGCACCGTACGCGCCATGACGAAGGCTGGTGCCGCCGGACTCCACATCGAAGACCAGGTGCAGGCCAAGCGCTGCGGGCATCGGCCCGGCAAGGAAATCGTGCCGGCGGGCGAGATGGTCGATCGCATCAAGGCGGCGGTCGACGCGCGCACCGACGAGAGCTTCGTCGTCATGGCGCGCACCGATGCGTTGGCCGCCGAAGGCATCGAGCGTGCGATCGAGCGCTCGCTCGCCTGCATCGAGGCGGGCGCCGACATGATCTTTCCCGAGGCGGTGACCGACATCGCGATGTACCGGCGCATCAAGGATGCCGTGCGCGTGCCGATCCTCGCGAACATCACCGAGTTTGGCCAGACGCCGCTGTACACGCGCGACGAACTGGGCGCCGCGGGCGTCGACATCGTGCTGTATTGCTGCTCCGCGTACCGCGCGATGAATGCCGCGGCGCTGAAGACCTACGAGATCATCCGGCGCACCGGCAGCCAGCGCGAGGCGCTGCCGATGATGCAGACCCGCGAGGAGCTGTACCGATTCCTCGACTACCACGCCTACGAGCGCAAGCTCGACGAACTGTTCGCCGCGGGGCGGAGCTGAGGGACGATGGGCGAGCCGTCAGCCAACCTGGGCAACAAGCCGAAGAAATCGGTGGCGCTGTCCGGCGTCGTCGCCGGCAACACGGCCTTGTGCACGGTGGGGCGCACCGGCGATGACCTGCACTACCGCGGCTACGACATCCTCGAGATCGCCGAGGCCTGCGAATTCGAGGAAATCGCCTTCCTGCTGGTGCACGGCAAGCTGCCGAACGAGGCCGAGCTTGCCGCGTACCGGCGCCGGCTCCAGCAGCAACGCGGCCTGCCGGCCGCCTTGCGGGCCGTGCTCGAACTGCTGCCCGCCGATGCGCATCCGATGGATGTCATGCGCACGGCGGTGTCGGTGCTGGGTTGCCTGGAGCCGGAACCGCCCGGGCACGAAGCCGAATCGGCCCGCGGCGTGATCGATCGACTCGTCGCCTGCCTGCCGTCAGTCCTGTGCTACTGGCACCACTTCGTGCACGACGGCCGGCGCATCGAAGTGGAAACCGACGACGCGACGGTCGCGGGCCATTTCCTGCACCTGCTGCACCAACGCCCGGCGCCGGCCGAATGGGTGCGCGCGATGCACACCTCGCTGATCCTGTATGCCGAGCACGAGTTCAACGCCAGCACCTTCGCGGCGCGTGTCATCGCCGGCACCGGCGCCGACGTGTATTCGGCCATCACCGGTGCGATTGGCGCGCTGCGCGGCCCCAAGCACGGCGGTGCGAACGAGGTCGCGCTCGAGATCCAGCAGCGTTATCGCGATCCGACGCAGGCGGAGGCCGATATTCGTGCGCGCGTCGCACGCCGCGAAGTCGTGATCGGCTTTGGCCACCCGGTGTACACGGTTGCCGATCCGCGCAACGAGGTCATCAAGCGCGTCGCGCGCAAGCTCGTCGGGCAAACAGGAGATGATCGGTTGTTCCGCATCGCCGAGCGGCTCGAAGCGGTGATGGCCGAGGTCAAGCGCATGTTTCCGAACCTCGACTGGTTCAGCGCCGTCAGCTACGCCGCGATGGGCGTGCCGGCGTCGATGTTCACGCCGCTGTTCGTCATCGCACGCACCACCGGTTGGGGCGCGCACGTCATCGAGCAGCGCGAGGACGGCAAGATCATCCGGCCGAGCGCGCATTACACCGGGCCCGAACAGCAACCGTTCGTGCCGCTTGCGCNGCGCGCCTGATNCGCCGGGCCTGATGCAATGAGCGCACACGATTCCAGGTCGACGCAGCGCCCGCCGTTCGACGCGCTGCTCACCGANATCGCGCNCTACGCACGCGACGCCGCCATCGACAGCGACGTCGCCTATGACACTGCACGCTACTGCCTGCAGGATTCGCTCGCCTGCGCTTTCCAGGCGCTCGCCTATCCCGCCTGCACGAAGCTGCTGGGGCCGGTCGTGGCCGGCGCCTCGCTGCCGGGCGGTGCGCGCGTCCCGGGGCTCGATCACGAGCTCGATCCGGTGCAGGCGGCATTCAACATCGGCACGCTGGTGCGCTGGCTCGATTTCAACGACACCTGGCTCGCGGCGGAGTGGGGGCACCCCTCCGACAACCTCGGCGCGCTGCTCGCCGTGGCCGACTACCGTTCGCGCCGCGGCGACGCGCTGACGGTGCGCGCGCTGCTCACCGCGATGATCAAGGCGCACGAGATCCAGGGCGTGCTCGCGCTCGAAAACAGCTTCAATCGCGTCGGCCTCGATCATGTGCTGCTGGTGCGCGTCGCATCGACCGCGGTCGCCACCTCGATGCTGGGCGGCACGCTCGACCAGGTGCGCAACGCGGTGTCGAATGCCTGGATCGACGGCGGCGCGCTGCGCACCTACCGCCACGCGCCCAACACTGGTTCACGCAAGAGCTGGGCTGCCGGCGATGCGACGGCGCGCGCCGTGCGCCTCGCGTTGATCGCGTTGACCGGCGAGATGGGCTACCCATCGGCGCTGTCGGCGCCGGCCTGGGGATTCCAGGACGTGCTGTTCAAGGGCAAGCCGCTCGTGGCGCCGCAGCCCTTCGGCAGCTACGTCATGGAGAACGTGCTGTTCAAGATCAGCTATCCGGCCGAATTCCACGCGCAGACCGCCGTGGAATGCGCGTTCAAGCTCCACGCGCAGGTGCGCGATCGCCTGGATGACATCGAGCGCATCGTCATCGAGACGCAGGAACCCGGCGTGCGAATCATCGACAAGACCGGTCCGCTCGCCAACCCCGCGGACCGTGACCATTGCATCCAGTACATGACTGCGGTGCCGCTGGTCTTCGGCCGCTTGTCTGCAAGCGACTATGAAGATTCCGTTGCCGCCGATCCGCGCATCGACGCCTTGCGCGCGAGGATGCAGGTCAGGGAAAATAAGGGTTTCACCGCCGATTATTACCAGCGTGAGAAGCGTTACATCGGCAATGCCGTGCAGGTGTTTTTCCGGGATGGCACCGCCACGCAGCGCGTGCAGGTAGACTATCCGGTCGGACACCGGCGCCGGCGCGCAGAGGGCCAGCCCTTGCTGGTGCGAAAATTCGAAGACAGCGTGCAAGCCTGCTTTGAAGCGCCGCAGGCGAAGCGAATCGTGGCCTGCTTCGCCGATCCTGGAGCGTTGCTGGCGATGCGCGTCGATGAACTGATGAACCTGCTGGTCAAGCGGGCGTGATGGAGCAGAAATGAAAATTGTCGTGGGCGTCAAGCGGGTGGTCGATTACAACGTGCGCGTGCGGGTCAAGCCCGACGGCAGCGGCGTGGCGCTCGACGGCGTCAAGATGAGCATCAATCCCTTCGACGAGATTGCACTCGAAGAGGCGCTGCGCATCCGCGAACGCGGCCAGGCGACCGAAGTCATCGCCGTCGCGATCGGTCCCGATGACGTGCAGACGCAGTTGCGCAGCGCGCTCGCGATGGGCGCCGACCGCGCCATCCTCGTCAAGTGCGACGCGGCGCTCGAGCCCCGCGACGTCGCGCGCACGCTGCTCGCGGTCATCAAGCAGGAAGGCGCCGGGCTCGCATTCCTCGGCAAGCAGGCGATCGACGACGATGCCGGCCAGACCGGCCAGATGCTGGCCGCGCTGTGGGACCGTCCGCAGGTGAGCTTCGCCTCCAAGGTCGAGATCACCGGCGAGGTCGCGCGGGTCACGCGCGAAGTCGACAGCGGCCTCGAGACGCTCGAGGTCGACCTGCCTGCCGTGATCACCAGCGACCTGCGCCTGAACGAGCCGCGCTACATCAAGCTGCCCGACATCATGAAGGCGAAAAAGAAGCCGCTGGCTGTCACCGACATGGGCGCGCTCGGCGTCGCCGCGGCCCCGCAATTCAAGGTGCTGAAGACCGAGGCGCCGCCGCAGCGATCGCGCGGCATCATCGTCAAGGACGTGCCCGAGCTGGTCGCGGAACTGAAGAAGCGTGGAGTGCTGGCATGAGCAAGGTGCTGATCATTGCCGACCATGATGGCGCGAAGCTGGGCGCCGGTGCGGCGCGTTGCGTCACCGCCGCCGGCAAGCTCGGCGCCGCCGAGATCCATGTCGCCGTGCTGGCTTCGCCGGCTGCTGCGATTGCCGCGGAGGCTGCGACGCTGGCCGGCGTCAGCAAGGTGCTGACGGTCGAGCGCGCCGAAAACGCGCATCCGCTCGCCGCGGTGCTGGCCCCGCAGGTCGCCAAGCTCGCAGCGAACTATCAATATGTGATCGGGCCCTCCAATACATTTGGCAAGGACCTGCTGCCGCGCGTCGCCGCGCTGCTCGGCGTCGGCCAGGTGAGCGACCTGATGTCGGTCGACGGGCCGCACACGTTCAAGCGCCCGATCTACGCGGGCAACGCGATCATCACGGTCGAGTCACCGGCAGACGCGAAGCTCGTCGCGACCATTCGTACGGCCTCGTTCCCGGCTGCCGCGACCGGCGCGTCCGCGCCGATCGAGGCTGTCAGCGTCGATGCCGTGTTGCCGACGCATACGCGCTTCGTGAGCCTGAATGCCGCCAAGAACGATCGTCCCGACCTGCAATCGGCGCCTCGCGTTGTATCGGGCGGACGCGCGCTCGGCAGCGCGGACAACTTCAAGATCATCTACACGCTGGCCGACAAGCTCGGCGCCGCCGTCGGCGCTTCGCGCGCCGCGGTCGATGCCGGCTACGTGCCGAGCGACATGCAGGTGGGCCAGACCGGCAAGATCATCGCGCCGGCGCTGTATATGGCGATCGGCATTTCCGGCGCGATCCAGCACCTGACCGGCATCAAGGATGCGCGCACGATCGTCGCGATCAACAAGGACGCCGAGGCGCCGATCTTCGAAGTGGCCGACGTCGGTTTGATCGGCGACCTGTTCAAGATCGTTCCAGAGCTGACGACGTTGCTCTCATAGGACCGGCTCCAGCCAGCCGGCGCTTCTTGCTGCAGAAATCCTACTGGAGCGATACCGCTCCGCTCCCGGGCGACGCCGACGATGCGCCGTTGCCTGCGCGCGCCGACGTCGCTGTCATCGGCGGCGGCATCACCGGACTGAGCGCAGCCCTCGCGCTGCGCCGCCGCGGCATCAGCGTCGTCGTGCTCGAGGCGCACCACATGGGTTGGGGCGCGAGTTCGCGCAACGGCGGCATGGTGCTCACGGGCCTCAAGATCGATGCGGCCAAGGCGATTGCCCGCTACGGACTCGATCTCGCGCGCGAACTGTACAAGGCATCTGTGGATTCGGTCGATTCGGTCGATGAACTCGTCCGCAGCGAATCGATCGACTGCCAGTTCGAACGCCGCGGTCACCTGGCGCTCGCCGGCAAGGCAAAACACTACGCGGGCTTCGAACGCTCCGCGGAGCGGGTGGCGCGGCTATTCAATCATCCGACACGGCTGGTGCCGCGCGAAGCGTTGGGCGCTGAGCTCGGTTCAACGCGTTACTTCGGCGGCCTGGTCGACGAGGCGAGCGGCGGCATCAATCCGGCGCAATACGTGGCCGGGCTGGCGCGCGCCGCGCGCGCAAGGGGCGCGCTGCTGCGCTCGAATGCGCCGGTGCAGCGCNTGGAAAGGCAGGGCGCGCGCTGGCGGCTGGCCACCACGCGCGGCGCCGTCGAAGCGAACGACGTGCTGGTGGCGACCAGCGGCTACACCGGTACGGCGACGCCCGAGCTGCGCCGCCGCGTGTTGCCGATCGGATCGTACGTCATTGCGACCGATCCGCTGCCCGAGGCGTTGGCGCGCGAACTCAGCCCGACGCGCCGCATGATGTACGACTCGATGCACTTCCTGCATTACTTCCGCCTGACCGCGGACAACCGCTTGCTGATCGGCGGTCGCGCGCGCTTCGTGCCGGAGACCGCCGATTCCGTGCGCGCCAGCGCCGATGTGCTGCGCGAGGGCATGCTGTCGATCTACCCGCAGCTGCGCAATGTGCGCGTCGCCTATGCGTGGGGCGGCACGCTCGATTTTGCGTTCGACACGATGCCGCACGTCGGCCAATTAGACGGCTATCACTTTGCGCTGGGCTACGCGGGCCACGGCGTCGCGCTGGCGACGCACCTGGGCCTTGCGGTCGGGAATGCCATTGGCACCGATGCGCTCAGTGCAAATCCCTTTGCGCGCGTGNCGTTCAACGGGGCGCCGCGGGCGCTCAAGAGTGCCAANGACAGCGTGCTGCCGCTGGTCGCGGCGTGGTACCGATGGCTGGACTGGGTGAGTTAGCTACGCACGGTCGGCGCCCGACGCACGGACCCGGTCAATGCCACAGGCCGAGCACGAGCCCGTACAGCGTGAACTGCAACGTGAAATATCCGCCGTTGATCAGGAACAGCCGCAGCGGTCGACGTTCGAACAAGTAGTTGATGCCGACACCGGCCGCGACCCAGCACAGGCCGGCCGCGAATCCCGCGCCCACCGCGAGCTTGAGGCCCGGCGCCGGGCCCAGGAACATCGCGAACACGAAGGCCGCGACCAGCGACAACAGGAAAGCGCCGCCAAACACCCGCGCGCCTGGGGGCGAGAGCGTTTCCGGCATGCCTGCCGCGCGCATCCAGGCCGACGCGAACAGCGCGGGCGAATACCAGATGGCTCCCAATACCAATGCGGATGCCGCTGCGGCAAACACCGCTGCCAGGTTGATGCCGTTCATTTTCGAGTGGCTCCCTTTGTTGTCGTGGCGATGGATTTCTTCTTGTTCGGGGTCCGCGTGGCGGGGCGGGCGCCGGCCAGCAGCCTGTCGAAGTAGCCGCGCAGCTGGCGCACCGAGCCGTCGAATCGCCTGATGTCGCGATAGGTGCGCGCCTGCATCACGGCGCCCTCCATGGCGGTGAGCACGAATCCAGCCAGCTCGCGTCGATCGAGCCCTGCGGGCAGGCGATCGCGCGCCTCGTCGAGGCAACCTTCGATGGCGGTAATCCAGTTGTCGAAATTCTGCGCCAGCAGTTGGCGCACCGGTGGATCAGGCTCGTGCAGTTCGAGCGCCAGGCTCCCGATGGGGCAACCGTAGGTGCACTCGGTCTGCACCAGCAATGCGCGATAGCGCGCCAGCAACGCGAAAATGCGCTCGATCGGGTCGGCGACGCCGGCCCAGGCCGGCTGCAGCAACATGGGTCCGATGCCGGTGCGGTAGGTATCGAGCACCGCGAGCAGCAGTTCCTGCTTGCCCGGGAAGAAGTGGTAGAGGCTACCCGAGTGGATGCCCGCCGCCTGGCGCACGTCGGCCACGCTGGTCGAACCGTAGCCTTTTGCGGCGAACAGCTGCAGTGCCGACAGCACGATGCGATTGCGGGTCCTGGATGAAGCGGCCATGGCTTGATTGATCGCTCAACCCAATCAGTTTATCGGCGACTTGATCGATCGGTCAAGCACGAGCCGGCGCCGTTCAATCGGCCCACGCCGTGGGCCGGGGCCAGATGTAAGTGCTTGATTGGTTGGCGCTCCCTACGAGATTCGAACTCGTGTTCCAGCCTTGAGAGGGCCGTGTCCTGGGCCTCTAGACGAAGGGAGCGAATCTCCGGCGGGCGAGGCGAAAAGGCGCGGTATTATAGGCGGCCTCGTCTTTTGCTCAAGTAAATCAGGCCTGTTTTGAACCAGAATCCGGACCTTCCGGCGGCGCCGGGCGCGCCGCGCATCATTCCGCGCTCCGAACACCCGGTTTCGCGGTCGAATATTTCCCCCAACGCGCTGCGCGTGCTGTATCGCCTCAAGGAAGCGGGCTTCCAGGCGTTCCTGGTCGGCGGCTGCGTGCGCGACATCATCATCGGCCGCCATCCGAAGGATTTCGACGTGGCGACCGACGCGCTGCCCGAGGAAGTGCGGCGGCTGTTCCGCAACTGCCGCCTGGTCGGGCGGCGTTTCCGGCTCGCCCATATCGTGTACGGGCGCGACGTCATCGAAGTCGCGACCTTCCGCGCCGCGAGCGCGCCGCCGCCGAGCGAGGAGCCGGTGCCGACGCGGAGCGAAGACGAAGCGGAGCTGCTCGAAGAGGAGCTCGAATCGGAAGACGACGATTCGGATGACGACGGCCCGCCGCGCGACGAGCACGGCGACATCGACGGCAATACCGATCCGAACTACCGCAACGCGGGCCATCGCGTGCAGGACGACCACGGCCGGCTGCTGCGCGACAACGTCTACGGCAGCATCGACGCCGACGTGTGGCGGCGCGATTTCACCGTCAATGCGCTTTACTACAACATCGCCGATTTTTCGATCTGGGATTACGTCGGCGGACTCGAGGACATCCACGCGAAGCGGTTGCGGCTGATCGGCGACGTCGAGACGCGCTACCGGGAAGATCCGGTGCGCATGCTGCGTGCGGCGCGCTTCGAGGCGAAGCTCGGCTTCACGATCGACGAGGCCAGCGCCGCGCCGATCGAGCGTCTGCGCGGCTTGCTGTCCAGCGTGCCGCCGGCGCGATTGTTCGATGAGACCGCCAAGCTGTTCCTCACCGGCCACGGCGCCGACAGCTATCGCGTGCTGCGCGCCCGGGGGCTGTTCGCGGCGCTGTTCCCGGCCGTCGATCGCTACATCGATGCGCATCCCGGGAGCCTGGTTGAAGCGCTGCTCGTGGAAGGATTGCGCAACACCGATCGGCGCGTCGAGGATGACAAGCCGGTCACGCCCACGTTCCTGTTCGCGCTGCTGCTGTACGGCCCGATCGCGGCAATCATCGAATCGCTCCCCGCCGAGCGCTGGCACGACACGGCCTCGATCCTCAATGCCTGCGACCAGGCGCTGCGCGAGGCGCAACAGCGCGTCTCGATTCCGAAGCGCATCGCATTCGGCGTGCGCGACATGTACGCGTTGCAGCCGCGGCTTGAAGGGCCGCGCGGCCGGCGCGCGCTGCGGTTGCTCGAGCAGCCGCGATTCCGGGCCGCCTACGACCTGCTGATGCTGCGCGCGGCGCAGGGCCTGGCCGTGCCGGAAGTCGCGCAATGGTGGACGACGCTGCAGGCCGCCACGCCCGCCGAGCGCGAACAGATCGTGGAAGCCATGCCGGGCAGCCGCTCGGGCGCACCGAACCGCGACACGTCGACCAACACGGGCAGCGCGGCGCCGCGTCGTCGGCGCCGCAGGCGTTCGCGGGGCGGCCGCGGCGGTGGGGGCGGCGCAGGTGGCGGCGGCACTGGTGAAAGCGGTGGCGGCGCGAGCGGCGG
>JGI24770J26754_10002328_pt1 | contig 13158 bp, 14 predicted proteins | sample LakOneMetagenome_FD_26754 | JGI IMG/M metagenome (IMG submission 26754) | reverse complement strand
GGCGGCCGACGGACGCCCGGGCGCCGCCATGCGCCTGCTGCGCGACACCCTGCGCAATCGGGGGCTGGGCGCCGGCTGGATCAACCGCCTGGGCGTACGCCTCCTGCTTGCCTGGCTGGCCCGGCGCCGCGGATGAGGCCGAATTTACCGGCGCGGGGTGGGAAGAAAGCGACATTTCGTTTGCCGAACATGGGCGGCATGTGACACACTTTACGTATTCATGCCTACTGGCAAGCCTTCTCTGCGGAACTATTTGCACTCGATGCTACGTCGCCTGCCCCTGTCGCTCACCCTCGCGGCGGCCCTCACGCTCGGGGGCGGCCTGGCCGCGTCCGGCGCATTGTTCCTGGGCGTGAGCCACCTCGAGTACGACAATATGGCCCTGAGCTTCGGCCAGCGTTCGGACGAACGCGTCGCCGCCGTGCGCCAGGGCATCGAGCAGGCGGTCGAGGTGCTGACCGTCACCAACCAGCTGTTCGCGCGCGGCGAGCCCGTGAGCCGCGAGCAGTTCCGCGACTTCACCGCCGCCCTGCTGCGGCGCCACGGCTATATCCAGGCCTTTTGCTTCCACCGCTCGGTGCCGGGCGAGGCGCGCGCGCTCGTGGAGGCGGAACTCGGCCGGGTGCGCCCGGGCACGGTGTTCACCGAAATGCGTCCGAACGGCGGCGGCCTGGACGTTGCGCCGCAGCGCGCCCGCTACCACATCGTCGACTACGTCGAGCCGATGGCCGGCAACGAACGCGCCTTTGGCCTGAACATCACGGAAAACCTGCAGGTGATGAGCGCGCTCGAAGTGGCGCGTGGCGAAGGCCGGGCGGCCGCCACCGATCTGTTCCAGCTGGCACAGGACGCCCAGCCGCAGCCTGCTTTCGAACTGATCATGCCGGTGCTGGACCGCCACGGCATGCTGGCCGGCGACACCGCCGTCGTGATCCGCGGCCCTGAACTGGTGCGCGCCTCGCTCGACAACGCCGGCCTGCTCGATGCGCGCGACGCCTCGCGCGACATCGCAGTCTCGGTCTACGCGGGCGAATATGCCGCCAGCGGCGCCCTGCTGTTCTCGACCGGCGACACCAGGGCGGACGGCGGCAGCCGGCTCGACAGCCTGCTGGCGCCCGCCCACAGCAGCCGCAGCGCCGACATCCTGCGCGTGGCCGGCAAGACCTGGCGTATCGAGGTGGCCGGCGCCCCGCGCCCCTTCCTTGCCGACCACATGGCCTCGACCTCGCTGCTGGTCGGCGGCATCCTGATGACCCTGCTGGGCACGGCCTTCGTGCAGGCTTCCGGCCAGCGCGCGCGCAAGGTCCAGCAGCTGGTGCGCCAGCGCACCGCCGACCTGCGCCGCACCAACCGCCGCCTGGTCGAGGACATGGCCGCGCGCGAGCGCGCCGAGCGCGCCCTCCAGCAGAGCGAGCAGCGGTTCCGCCAGCTGGTGTCGATGTCGTCCGACTGGTACTGGGAACAGGACCGCGAGCTGCGCTTCACCATGGTCACCGGCGGCTTCACCGAAAAGGCCGGGGTCGCGGTCGAGGGTGTGCTCGGCAAGACCCGCTGGGAATTCGTGCCCTCCCTGCTCGAGACCGAGAGCGGACGCGCCCACATCGCCCAGGTCAAGGCCCAGGAACCGTTCGCCAACCTCGAATACCAGACCGTCGACGCGCACGGAGACACCCGCTGGTTCCTGGTCCATGGCCAGCCGGTGTTCGACGACCAGGGCCTTCTCATCGGCTACCGCGGCACCGGCAGCGACATCACCGAACGCAAGCTCACCGAGCAGCGCGTACACCACGTGGCCCAGCACGACGTGCTGACCGGCCTGCCCAACCGCTCGCTGCTGCAAGACCGCCTGGGCCAGGCGATCGCCTACGCCAACCGCAACGGCCGCCCGATCTGGGTCATGCTGATCGACCTCGACCGCTTCAAGTTCGTCAACGATTCGATGGGCCACAAGGCCGGCGACGTGCTCCTGATGACGGTGGCGGCGCGCCTGACTTCCTCGCTGCGCGACACCGACACCGTGGCGCGCCTGTCGGGCGACGAATTCGTGGTGATCCTGTCGGAAGACCACGACGAGCCGCTCAGCCCGGACATCGTGCAGCGTGTGATGGATTCGGTGGCCCAGCCGGTCATGCTCGGCACCAAGGAATTCTTCGTCACCTGCTCGATCGGCGTGGCGGTCTACCCGAGCGAAGGTACGCCGGCCGACAGCCTGATCGAGCACGCCGACATCGCGATGTACTGCGCCAAGAAGATGGGGCGCAACAACTTCCAGTTCTACACCCCGGCCATGAACGAGGAGTCGCTGGAACGCGTACGCATCGAAGGCGCGCTGCGCAATGCCCTGGAGCGCAATGAATTCGTGCTGCACTACCAGCCGCAGGTCGACCTCAANACGGGCCAGATCGTCGGCATGGAAGCCCTGATCCGCTGGAAGCACCCGGAACTGGGCATGGTGCCGCCGAACCGCTTCATCGGCATCGCCGAGGAGACCGGCCTGATCGTGCAGATCGGCGCCTGGGTGCTGCGCACCGCCTGCGCCCAGAACAAGGCCTGGCAGGATGCGGGCCTGGGCCGCCTGCGGGTGGCGGTGAACCTGTCGGCGCGCCAGTTCGGCGCCGCCGACCTGATCGCCGGCCTGGAGTCCGTGCTGGCCGACACCGCGCTCGACCCGGACTGCCTGGAAATCGAACTGACCGAAAGCCTGTTCATGAGCGACGTGACGCCGGCGGTGGAGCTGCTGCACCGCATGAAGTCGCTGGGCGTGAACCTGTCGATCGACGACTTCGGCACCGGCTACTCGAGCCTGTCCTACCTGTCGCGCTTCCCGATCGACGTTCTCAAGATCGACCGCTCTTTTGTCGCCGACATCACCCACGACGCCAACGATGCGGCGATCGTCACCTCGATCATCGCCCTGGCCCACAACCTCAAACTGGCCGTGATCGCCGAAGGCGTCGAGACGCTGGAACAGCTCGACTACCTGCGCAGCCATGGTTGCGACGAAATGCAGGGCTATTTCTTCAGCAAGCCGCTCGCGGCCGAGGATTTCGAGTCCCTGCTGCGCCAGCGCCGCTCCCTGCCCGCGCCCAGCGCCTGCGAGGCCGAGGCGGAAGCGCTGCCGGCTTGAATTGTTGTGCAGGCCCTGTAGCCGTGCACGCGTTCAAACCGTGCATGAAGCGCATGCGCGGCGTCCCTTCAGGCGGGAGTTGAACGCGCGGACGGGGGACCCGTCCACCCCACGCAAGCCGAAAATCGCTATTAACTCGAAATTTCTCTAGTAAAACTACTAGAAAGCTATTTATTTATAGCTATTTCAATATTGTTAGCTTTAAAATAGCCGTGTCTCTATTGCAACCTTGGACATACGGATATTTATGATGATGAATGAAATGGGTGAGCTGGCTCCCGCCGCCGACAAGGTGCGCCACAAGCGCCTGGACACCCGCACCCGCGACCTGGTCAACCAGGCGGTGGCCTCGGTGCCGACCCTCGGCCTGCAGCGCGCGGCCGAATTCCTGGCGACGATGAACGTACCGGCCGAAGTGGCCGTGCGGGTGCTGGTCTACCCGAACCGCCGCCGGGCAAACTGAAAAGCAAGGCCGGACGCGCGGTCCGGCTTGGGATGGGTTCGCCTAGCGGCGTTCCCGTTCGTTGCGCTGGATGTCTTCCAGCGATTCGCGGCCCTTGTCGCTCAGGGCGTGGCCGCCGCCTTCCACGGGCACGATGTGCGATTTGATGCTCAGGAAACGGCCGACGTCGGCATCGACCGGCGCCATCGGGTCGTTCGCCAGGGCCTTCATGGTCTGCACGCAGCGGCGCAGGAACAGCAGCTGCTGTCCCTTTTCCGTCAGCACGATGCGCCCGTCGCGCATGGTCTGCATCATCTTCAGACCCGACAGTTTCTTCAGGTTGCGGCCGACACAGGCGCCTGGATTCTCGCGCTTCACGCCGCGGCGCACCAGTTCGAGGGCGTCGTATTCGTCCGTCGTCAGTTCTTCGTTTTTCATTCCTGCTTTCACATCGACCAAGGGCGCCATGGTACCCGGCGCGACGGCCGAGGTCAACGCAGGGCCAGCCAGGCGAGTCCCGCGGCCGCCAGGCCGCAGGCCAGCGCCAGGCCGGCGCGGCGGCCCGGACGACGCGCGCCGCGGCCCAGGCGAATGGTGTTGTACAAGGTGTGGCCCATGGTGCGCTCCGTGCGTGAAGGGGAATCCGACCATTCTAGGCCGCGCCTGTGTCACCGCCATGACACGCGTCGACTCCAGCCTTGCTCCAGGGCAGGCGCGCGCCGGTGGCGGGCTTACCCTGCTAGCATCGTGGGACATCGACCACCACCGGAGCACAGCAATGAATGACCCGACTCGCAAAGTCGATCCCGCGGCGCACGGCCGCCCCCTGTACGACGAAGCCGACATCGGCAGCGGCGAGAAGTCGCCGGGCCAGCACGAAACCGAGGAAATGATCCGCCAGATCCCGCCGCTGCCCGACAAGAACGAGCAGAAGGATGCGCCACAGGGCCGGCAAGGCGCCTGATCCGTTTTCACCACACAAAAAAAGGCGCCGGCCGCAGGAATGCGGCCGGCGCCTCGTACTTTGGGGTTCAGAGGGCCCGGATCGGCGGCTCGGAAAAGCCGGGTTCCTCGACCGGCGCATTGACCGGATCGGGAACGTCGTCGGGGACCGGAGGCCTCGGGTCGGGCGGCTGGCGGTCCGGCGATTCCGGATCCGGCGTGCTGTGCAGCCGCTGTTCTGCTGGGATCGATGTCATGGCCAGCCCCGTCAGCGGCGCGCCTTCTGCTTGGCGCCGCCGCCCGCGCCCTCGTCCTTGCCCGCCTTCTGGCGTGACATGTGGTCGTGACTGCTCTTCTCGGTCTTCCCGGCGCGCTGCTTGGCCAGGTCTTCTTCCGACATAGTGCTTGACTGCTTGTTGGTCTGGCTGCCGCCCGATTTCGATTGGCTCATCGTCATTCCTCCTGTGCGAACATGGTTGGTATCAGCCTAGCATGGATGCAGGCTGCCGGCTTTCAATCGTGCGCGGCACCTGTTCTCCGGCGGCCCAAGCTCGGCTATAGTGCGGTTTCCACTTTATTGTTGCCCATCATGAATCTGCGCCGCCTCCTGCCGATCTTCCTGCTCGCCACCGGCATGCAGGCCGCCCTTGCCGCCACCCCGATGAAACTCGACGACTACCTTGCCCTGACCGGTCCCGCCCCGACCGCCCGCCTCGCCTACGGCCCTGCGCCCTCGCAGTACGCCGAACTCTTCCTGCCGCACGGCGGCGGCCCCTTCCCGGTCGCGGTGCTGGTGCACGGCGGCTGCTGGACCAGCGAGTTCGGCGGCATCACCCAGCTGCGCAATATGGCGGGCGCCCTGGCGGCGCGCGGCATCGCCGTCTGGAACGTCGAGTACCGCCGCAGCGACGAGGCGGGCGGCGGCTATCCCGGCACCTACCAGGACATGCATGCGGCCCTCGAGCTGCTCGCAATCCAGGCCCCGGCGCGCAAGCTCGACCTGCAGCGCATGGTCGCGGTCGGCCATTCGGCCGGCGGGCAGCTGGTGCAGTGGATGGCGGGACGCGCGAAGATCCCGGCCAGCAGCCCGCTGTACCGGCCCAATCCCTTGCCGGTACCGAATGTGGTCAGCCTCGGCGGCCTGGCCGACCTGCGCAACGAGGCGGCCCTGATCAAGTCCAGCTGCGGCCGCGATACCGTCGAACTGGCCGGCCTGCCCAGCCGCGAACGGCCCAACGTGTTCGTGGACACCAATGCGGCCGAGCTGGCGCCGAACGGCAGCCGCACCTGGCTGGTGACGGGCGAGCTGGACACGATCTCGCCGCCGCGGGTGGCGCACGACTACGCGGCCCGGGTGCGCACACTCGGCGACGTGGCCGAGGTGGTGATCCTGCCGGGCGCCAGCCACTACGACGAGGTGGCCGCCACCTCGCCCGCCTGGCCGCAGGTGCTGGGCGTGATCGAGGGCGCGCTCGGGCTGCCGGCGCGCTAGTCGAACACGATCGTGCGCGCCAGCGGCGCTTCGATCTCGAGATTGCCGCGCGCCACCGCCACGCAGGGCAGGATGTAGCCTTCGCGTCGTTCGTCGAAGGACAGTCCCGGCCACTCGATCAGGTGGGCCGCCGTGCCGCCCTGGAGGCGGCAGATGCACGTGCGGCAGGTGCCGTTGCGGCAGGAGCTGGGCAGCGCGATGCCGGCGCTTTCCGCCGCGACGAGCAGGGAGGTCGCGCCGTCCGCCGTGAANGACAGGCCGCTCGGGTGCAGCACGATGGTGTAGGTGCTCATGTCCACGATTGTAGCGCCGCCGGGCTCGACTGCTTGAGTTCGTTCACGCACAGACCCGGCCTCTCCGGCCTACTACGCTGAGGTTTCCAAAAGCAATTTTGCAGGAAACCACAATGACANCTCCACGCACCGCCCCGATCCTCTTCGCCGCCCTNCTCGGCGCCCTTCCCTTTGCCCAGGCCCAGCAAGCCGCCCCTGCGCCACAGCAGGCCGCNGCGNCCGNCGACCCGGCCGCCGCCAAGCAGGCCGAATTCGAGCGCCTGCTGCACGCCCAGGTCCTGCTCGACCGCGCNCGCNTCTCGCCGGGCGAGATCGACGGCGCCTACGGCTCGAACATGCGCCAGGCCCTGAACAGCTTCCAGGCCACGCGCAAGCTGCCGGTCACCGGCAAGCTCGACGAAGCCACCTGGAACGCCCTGGCGCAGGACAACACGCCGCCGCTGGCCAACTACACCCTGCTCGACGCCGATGTGGCCGGCCCCTTCCGCCCGATCCCGGAAGACATGATGGAAAAGTCGAAGCTGCCGGCCCTCGGCTACGCCAGTGTGCTGGAAGGCCTGGGCGAACGCTTCCACGCCAGCCCGGCCCTGATCGAGCGCCTCAACCCGGCAAGGATTTCAGCCGCGCCGGCGAGCAGATCGTGGTGCCGAACGTGGGCGGCGTGGCGCCGCTGCCGCGCGCGGCCAAGGTCGTGGTCAAGGACGAGGCCAAGATCCTGCAGCTCTACGACGCCGGCGGCGCCCTGCTGGCCCAGTATCCGGCATCGACCGGCAGCTCGAACGATCCGCTGCCCGTGGGCAGCTGGAAGGTCAATGGCGTGCACGCCAACCCGGTCTACCACTACAACCCCAAGCTGTTCTGGGATGCGGAACCGGGCGACAAGAAGGCCAAGGTCCAGCCGGGCCCGAACAATCCGGTCGGCGTGGTCTGGATCGACCTGTCCAAGGAACACTATGGCATCCACGGCACTCCGGTGCCGGGCCATGTGGGCAAGACCGAGTCGCACGGCTGCATCCGCCTGACCAACTGGAGCGCGGCGGAAGTGGCGGCGGCGGTCGCGGCCGGCGTGGAAGTCGTGCTGCAGAACTGAACCCAGTAAAAACCACTAGCCTGAGCTGACGGAGGATGCGATGCGATCGATCATGACCTTCCTGCTCGGCGTGCTGTTCGGCGCCGGCGCCCTGTTCCTCTTCCTGCGCGCGGTGCCCGACGAGCCCGCCCCAAGCGTGGCGGCTGCAGCGCCCCCGGCCGGCGCCCCGGGCGTGCCGGCTGCGCGCATCGACGGACAGCTGCCGGGCGCGCCGCTGGTCGAGGCCGATCTCTCCACCCTCGACCTGCCGCTGCGTCCCTCCGAGGACCTGCCGGCCGCCGATGCGCCACCGGCCCCGGCCGATGCCGCCGCGGCCGCGGCCGGCACGGGCAAGCTCCTGGTCCCGGTCCAGGGCATCAAGCTGGCCGCGCTGTCCGACACCTACGACCAGCCGCGCGGCAAGCAGCGCCAGCACGAAGCCCTCGACATCATGGCCGCGAAAGGCACGCCGGTGCTGGCAGTGGCCGACGGCAAGGTGGAAAAGCTGTTCCAGAGCAAACCGGGCGGCACCACCCTCTACCAGTTCGACCCGAGCGGCCGCTACGCCTACTACTACGCCCACCTGGACCGCTACGCCGAGGGCGTCAAGGAAGGCATGGAACTCAAGCGCGGCCAGGTGCTGGGCTATGTCGGCGTGACCGGCAACTCCGACCCGAACGCGCCCCACCTGCACTTCGCCATGTTCGCGCTCACGCCCGAGAAACAATGGTGGAAGGGAACGCCCGTCAATCCCTATCCGACGATGGCCGACACCGTCACGCAATAAATTGCCTCCCTTCCATCGGTGTCAGGTCTGACATTCGGACACGAGCTCAGCGCTAAACCGGCTTCATGCATGAGTTCGTGTCCGTTTGTCAGACCTGACCCCGGGGTGAAATTTGATGCAGTCTCAGTCGGCTTCACGGGCCGGTTCGTCCATGTCAGCACCGACATTGATGGCTGCGTAGGCGCGCTGGACGGCGACCGCCTCGCGGCTGTCCTTGCCGTAGAGCTCCTCCGCTGCGAGGATCATCTTGGCGCGCGCATCGGCATAGTTGGTGCTCGAGGTGAACTTGGTGGTGTTGGCGTGGAACCAGATGCGGTAGGCCCTGTCGACGCCGATGCCGGTCATGGCCTGCGGCTGCTTCACCAGGTACTTGCTGTAGTAGTCGCCGGCGGCGTCGGCGCGCGAACCCTTGGCCAGGAAGTAGAACATGCGGTTGTTCGGCCCGCTGCTGTAGTGCACGTCGAGCCGGCGCAGCGAGGTGCTCCAGGCGTCCGGGCTGCTGCCGTCCTTGCTCGGCCGGAACATCCAGCGCAGCGGCGTGGCGTTGCGGCTGATCTCGGTTCCCAGTTGCCAGTCGTTGCCCTCGTCCGGGAAGGTCTCGCCCTTGCCGCCGGCGCGCGCATAGGCTTCCACGATTTCGCCGTTGATGTCCGATGCCGATTCGTTCAGGCCGCCCGACTCGCCGGAGTACACCAGGTCCGAGGTGGCCGCCGTGACGCCGTGCCCCATCTCGTGGCCGATCACGTCGATCGCGCCCAGGCTGGTGAAATAGGTGCCGTCGCCGATGAACATGCAGCGGCAGGTGTCGCTGTAGTAGGCGTTGTCGTAGCCGCGGTTGACGTGGGCGGCGATGTAGGTGGCGGTGTCGCGCCCGTCGAGCGAGCGCCAGCCGAGCACGTTCTTCAGCGCGTCGTAGGTGTTCATCAGGCCCCACATGGCGTTCACGGCCGCGGTCTGGCCGTTCGGGCCGACCGTGCTGCCGCCCTCGACGAACTGCTTGCCGTCGCCCCAGACATTGGTGGCATTGGTGTAGACCTTGCCGGCGCTGCTGCCGTTGTTGGCGTTGGTGATCGCCATGGCGCCATGGGTGCCGCCCTTGCCGCGCTCCGGGTCGAGCAGGAGGTACTGGCCGTCCTTCAGGGTGGTGCTGAGCGGCACCTCGCCGTTGTACTGGCTCTTCCCGACACCCACCACGGTCTGCAGCATGTTCCAGCGCTCCAGCACCGCGCCGTCGCGGGCGCTGACGACCGTGTCGTGGTAGACCGGCTGCTCGCCCATGCGCATGCGGGTGCGCACGAGGTAGGCCAGCTCGTAGCGCTCGACCACGTCCTGCACGTCGACGGCGTTCAGTTCTTCTTCCGCCTTGGCGCCGGCGCCGACCACGCGCTGCATGCGCATCACCGGCCAGATCAGGAGTTCGGCGCGCGGCTTGACCACATGGGTGGCGCCGGCCGGCAGGGTCGCCAGCGCGGCGGCGATGGCCGCCCTGGCATTGATCTGCGGCTGGACGCTGAAGCTGGCGGTGAGCGCGCCCAGGCGGTTGCCGCTGCCCGTGCCGATGTGCTGGCGGCGCTCGGAAGCCGTCTCTTGCAGCACCTTGGCCCTGGCGTCGAGCACGACCACGGAATCGGAGCCGAAGATGCGCAGGCCCTTCCAGGTATGCGCCGCGCGCAGCACCTGGGNGCCGTTGGCGCCGGGATGCTGGGCCGTGATGCGGTAGTCATGGTCGGCATCCAGTCCCTTGGCCTGGCGCTGCGCCGCCAGCTGGGCGAGGACGGCGGATTTCTCCTTGGCGCNCAGCGTCGTCGGGGGGCTCATCATGGACGCCGCCTGGGATGCCAGGGGCGCGAGCAGCAGGGCCGCGCCGAGCAGCGCTGCCGGGAAGGTGGTGTGCGGGCTCATCTCGTCTCCGTCCGTAGGAACACGGCCCGGAAATGGACCGTGTGGACGAGCTTCAGTTAAAGGGTTTGCTCAGGCGCAAAATCTTGCGCGCAACAACGCCGCCCGGCGCCATGCGCGCGCCGGGCGGCGTTTCACCGCCATGCCGTCAGCGGTAGTCGCGCCCGCGGCTGTAGCGGTCGTAGCGGTCGTCGTCGCCGTGCTTGCGGCGGCTCAGCAGGTACCACACCCCGCCCACCACGGCGGTGGTGACCAGGGCCTTCCTGGCCAGCCCCGCCGGGTTGTGCTTCAGTTCGGCCTTGATGCCCATCTCGCCGAGGATGTTCGGGATGTGCCCGCGCGCCAGGTCGTCGGCCACGCCTTCGACCACGTTGACGCGGTCGGCCAGCAGCAGGAGCAGCCAGTGGCGGATGTCGTTCTCGCTGCTCTTGAAGGCCAGGCGCCGGATCATGCCGGACAGGCCCGAGGGCGGCTGCACGGTGCCGAAGACCTGCGTGATGCCGGGGCGCTCGGTCGAGACCAGCACCTCGACCTTTTCCGGCTGCTGCTCGGGGTCGCCGGCAGGCTGGTGGATGAAACGCGGCGGGGTGCGTTCCATCGGCACGCCGGGGCGGTTCTTGCGGTCGAGGTCGGCGCCCCAGCCCTGGATGTGCTGGAGTTCGTCGCGCGAGGGACGGCGCGGCGCGATGTGGCCCTGGCCCGGGTGCTGCTGGATGTGGCCATGGTCATGGTGGTGCTTGTGTTCGGTGACGTCGTTACGTGCTTCCATGTTCGCTCCTCAATGCAGTGCGCTGGCCGAGACCGCTTTCACCTGGTTGGCGCTGGGCGGAATCAGGACGGTCTTGATGCAGTTGTCGAGTTTGCCCGAGAAGATGTGATAGGCGTCCGACACCTCTTCCAGCGGCACGCGGTGGGTGATGATTTCCTTCGGATTCAGGCGGCCTTCGCGGATGTGCTCGATCAGGCGCGGCAGGTGGCGGCGCACGCTGGCCTGGTTCATGCGCAGGGTCAGGCCCTTGTTCAGCGCATTACCGATCGGCACGAAGTTGAAGGTCGGGCCGTAGATGCCGACGATCGACACATTGCCGCCATTGCGCACCGAGTTGATGCACCAGTGCAGCGCCGTGGCGGAACCCGCCTGCATCATGGTGTAGCGGCCGGTGAGCGTCTGCATGGCATTGCCGGAAGCCTCGCAGCCGACCGCGTCGATGCAGACGTCGGCGCCCATCCAGTCGGTCATCTTCTTGATGTGCTCGGCCATGTCGCGCACTTCCTTGAAGTTGACCACCTCGCACTGGGCATAGCGCTTGACGAATTCCAGCCGGTACTCGATGTGGTCGACCACGATCACCCGCCCCGCGCCCATCAGCCAGGCCGACTTGGCCGCGAAGATGCCGACCGGGCCGGCGCCGAACACGACGACCGTGTCGCCTTCCTGGATGTCGCCCATCTCGGCCGCCTGGTAGCCGGTCGGCACCGCGTCGGTGAGCAGCACGGCGTCGTCGTCGTGGATGTCGTCGGGNATGATCATCGGGCCGACGTCGGCCATCGGCACGCGNACGAACTCGGCCTGGCCGCCATCGTAGCCGCCGGCCGTGTGCGAGTAACCGTAGATGGAGCCGACGGCGGTGGACTGCGGATTCATGTTGTGGCAATTGCCGAACAGTTCGCGGTCGCAGAAGAAGCAGGAGCCGCAGAACACGTTGAACGGCACCAGCACCTTGTCGCCCACCTTCAGGTTCTGGACCCCGGAGCCCACCTCTTCCACCACGCCGATGAACTCGTGGCCGAAGGTGTGGCCGACGCGGGTGTCGGGCACCAGGCCATGGTACAGGTGCAGGTCCGAGCCGCAGATGCAGGACCGGGTGACGCGCACGATGGCGTCGCCCGGATGCTCGATGACGGGGTCGGGCTTGTGGTCGGCGCGGATGCGGTAGGGTCCGCGGTAGTTCATTGCCAGCATAATTCCTCCTCGGTAGTGTCACGACGTTATACAAAGACGCCCGCCATGAGCGGCGGGCTGACGTGGNAACGATATGTCAAAACTTCGGGGAAGGCGATACGCGCACGGAAACGAACAAGGCCTTTTTGCCGGGTTTTCCCGGCCGTAGGGCGCATGCGAGGTTCAGTCCTACAACTGCTTCGCTTCAAAGGTATTGCACTGCTCGACCTGGCCGCTCTCCAGGCCGCGGGTGAACCAGCGCACCCGCTGGGCCGAGCTGCCGTGCGTGAACGAGTCCGGCACCACGGTGCCCTGCGACTGGCGCTGCAGGGCGTCGTCGCCGATCGCGGTGGCCGCGGCCAGTGCGGTCTCGACGTCGCCCGCCTCGAGGATCTGCTCGCGCTGGTTGGTGCGGTTGGCCCAGACGCCGGCGAAGCAGTCGGCCTGCAGCTCCAGGCGCACCGACAGCGCATTGCCCTGTTTCTCGGACGCGCGCTGCTGGGCGTTGTGGACCTGGTCGGACACCCCCAGCAGGTTCTGCACGTGGTGGCCGATCTCGTGGGCGATCACATAGGCCTGGGCGAACTCGCCGGCCACGTTGAAACGCTGCTGCATCAGGCGGAAGAAGCCCAGGTCGATGTAGACCGTGCTGTCGGCCGGACAATAGAAGGGCCCGGTGGCGCTGCGGCCGGTGCCGCAGCCGGTATCGGTGGCGTTCTCGAACAGCACCAGGCGCGCCGGCCGGTACTGCGCGCCCTGGCTGGCGAAGATCTGGGTCCAGGCATCCTCGGTATACGCCAGGGTGGTGCGCACGAACTGGGTCTCGCGGTCGTTCGCGGGTGCGCCCTGCTGACCGCCGCGCGGCGCCTGCTGGACCGGAACCGGACCGCCGCCGCCCAGCAGGGCCAGGATGGTGCCGGGGTCGACGCCGAAGATGGCGCCGCCGACCAGGGCAATCACCAGGGTGCCGATGCCGACCGTGCGTCCGCCGAATCCTCCGAAGCCGCCGCCGCCACCGCCGCGGCGGTCTTCCACGTTGTCGCTCTGTCGATCACCTTCCCATTTCATGGCCTGCCCTCCCTTGTACTCCTCAGCGTCCCGGCGAACGCTTGAGCGTGTTGACGTCGATGCGCTCGCGCGCATCCTTGGTGCGGAACTCGTCCTG
>JGI24770J26754_10002322_pt1 | contig 13173 bp, 10 predicted proteins | sample LakOneMetagenome_FD_26754 | JGI IMG/M metagenome (IMG submission 26754) | reverse complement strand
CCGGATTTTGCGAAACTGTTCCGCGGCATCACCGAAACCCAATACACCGGCCTGGATCTGGCCGATCCTGCCAAATGCCCGAATGGTCGTTACAACCCGGATGTGGCCAACTGCAATGTGCAAATTCGCCCGGACATCGTCACCGGTGGCAACCCCAACCTGAAGCCGGAGGAAGCCAAGCAGCGCAGCTTGGGCTTTGTCATCGCACCGACGGCCAACTTCAATGTCAGCGTGGATTGGTGGCAAATCGAGCGCTTCAACACCATCCGCAGCGGATTCAATCTATCCACGATGACCGCCAACTACCCCATGTATGCGTCCAACTTCATTCGTGACAGCAGTGGCAACATCATCCAGATCGACCAGCGCTACATCAATACCGGCGGCACCTTGACCAGTGGTATTGAGCTGGATGCCAACTTGCGCGGCGAGCTTGCCGGAGGCAATTGGAACATCCATCTGAATGGCAACTACCTGGATACGTTCAAGACCAAGAGTTTCGACAGCCTGCCCTACACCGGCAACCTGGTGGGCGAATACGAGCGCTACTTCAACCTGCCGATCAAGTGGAAGCACACACTTGGATTTGCTTGGCAGAAGGGCAACTGGGCGCACTCGCTGACCCAGGTCTATCGCGGCGGTTACAAGGACTGGGTGCCACCGGGAATTGCCAACGGCTATACCCCTGCCGCGTACAACCCGAAGGTGGACAGCTACACCTTGTACAACTACAGCGTGAGCTGGACCGGTATCGACAAGTTGAAGCTGACCTTCGGCATCCGCAATCTGCTCAATACCGATCCGCCGTTCACCCTGCGCTACCTGGATGATGGCGATGGTGCCGCTTGGGAAGCACGTGTGGCCGACCCTCGTGGCCGCGCATTCAACCTGGTGGCGGAATACGCGTTCTGAGCCGTTCCACTCGCGCAAATGAAAACAGGCCCCGCATTGCGGGGCCTGTCGTGTTTCTAGCCGGTGCGATCAAATCCCGCGCTGCTTCAGCCACGCATCGATCTGCGGCATCCGCTGCGCACGCAGTTTGACGCGGGTCTGGATGCCTGCCATCACTTGTTCGGCATCGCGGCGCGAGGTGGCTGCAATGTACTTGTCCGCAAACGCCTTGATCTTGTCGACCATCGCCAGATCACGTGCGGCATTGCCTAAGCCCGGGTAGTAGCGTGAGCGCGAGGTGGAATCCACCAGTTTGTCCACTTGCTCGCGATGCGCCACCGCGAAATCGAAGGCCAGATCCGGATGTTCCCACGACACCCCCGAGATCATTCCTGCGGAATTGGTCGCACCCGGCTCGTCGGTCAATGCCATGTCGAGCGCACGCTGCGCCAGTGCCTTGTCCTTGCTGCGTGCCAGCAGACCATAGTATTGGTCACGCAACATTGCCGATTTTTCCGTTTTCGCCATCGCGTGCAACTTGTCCCATGTGGCGGCATCGGCATTGCGTGCCACCAGGCCCAGCACGGTGCGACGCAGATCCGGCGGCAATGCTTGCGGGTCGGTGGCCGCGGCCGCAAAACGACGGCGCGCTTCGGCCAATACCTTGGCATCGCCCAGCCCGCCCAACATGCCAATCAGACTGGTACGCAACTGTTTGCTGGAACTGGATTCACCGGCACGGGTGTTCCATCCCAGTTGCTCGAATTTGGGCGACAGTTTGGCCAGTGCAAATTTGCGGAATGCGGCTTGCCGCTTGTCGTTGCCTTTGAGCATGTCATCAATCCCGCCCATGCTGCCTGCCACCATCTGCCACAACTCCGGAGCGGCGCTCATTGGCACCTGCATGGCCAGATCCAGGGGGTCCGATTCGGGCTGCAAACCCACCGCTGCCAGCGCGCTGGCATCCATCATCACGCCCATTTGATCGACCACCGGCAGCTTGCTGAAGCCGGCACTCAGCGTCTTGAATTGCGCCGGCGAATATTGGGTGCGGAAATACCCTTTCTGCCCGGCATTGATCAGCATCGGCGCATTGCACCCCGGCACGCTGACACTGGCCTTGCCGTCCACCAGCAGACGCACCTCGCTACCGTCGCCCGCACGCACGGTAACCGGCACGCGCCAGCGCAATGGTGTCTTGTCGGGGCGATCGACCGTGAACTCGCCCTGCTCCAACGCCAGCTGGGTCTTGCCATCCACGCACACCTGGCTGGCCTTGATCAACGGCACGCCGGGCTGCAAGGTGAAGTCATGTGCCACCTGCTCGAATTGCTTGCCCGGTGCGGCTTTCTCCATTTCCTGCCACAGCTCATCGGTCACCGCGTTGCCGTAGGCATGCTTGCCGATATAGCTGCGCACGCCGCTGCGCCATGCATCCTCACCCACATAGTCTTCCAGCATCGAAATCACCGCCGAGCCTTTGCCGTAGGTGATGCCGTCAAACGCCTGACTGGCTTGCTCGACGGTGGCCACGTGCTGCACCACGGGGTGAGTGGTGGCATACGCATCGCCGCCCATTGCGCCACGGCTGGTAAACGCCGCATCCACGCCGCTGGTATCCCATTCCGGATGCAATTTGCGCGTGGTACGGCCCTCCATCCAAGTGGCAAAGCCTTCGTTCAACCACAAATCATCCCACCACCGCATGGTGACCAAATCGCCAAACCACTGGTGGGCGATTTCATGCGCGGCGGTGGTAAAGACGGATTGTTTATCACCAATGCTGGACGTGGCAGGATCCAGCAACAACGCATATTCGAAGGTGAAAATCGCGCCCCAGTTTTCCATTGCACTGAAGAACTGGCTGCGTCCCGGTGCAGCGATGTTATCCAGCTTCGGCAGCGGATACTTCACCCCGAAGTAATCGTTGTATTCGCGCAATACATCGCGGCCGGCCTCCAGCGCAAAACGCGCTTGCTCGGCCTTGCCTTTCTGCGCGATGACGCCCACTTCCACACCATCATCGGTGGTCAATGTGGCGCGGTCGAAATCACCCACCCCCAGAAACAGCAGATAGGTGGACATTTTCGGCGAAGTGGCAAACGTGGTGCGGGTCAGCCCGTTACCCAGGTCTTTGACGTCTTTGGCGGGCATGTTGCCAACCGCCATCTGGCCGGTGGGCGCGTTGACGGTCAAATCGAAGGTGGCCTTGAAGTTGGGTTCATCCCAGGACGGAATGAAGCGGCGCGCATCGGAGTTTTCGAACTGGGTATACAGCGCGCGCTGCTTGCCGTTGGCGGTGGGGTAATCCAGCGCGAAGAAGCCATTGGCCTGGGTGCCAATCTTACCGGTGTAATCGGTGGAGAGGACATATTTGCCTGGTGCCAGTGGCTTGTCGAACGCAAACGTGGCGGTCTGCGCCTGCGCATCCACACTCACCTTGGCCAGCATGGACTTGCCCTTCGCGTTGATCACGATGCTGTTGGCAAACGTCATGTCGATGGCCTGCAACACCACTGCATTGGTGGTTTCCAACACCTCGATATCGATCCTCGCCTTGCCATCGAAATTCATCGCTTCGGCATGCGGGGTCACCTCGATGGTGTAGTGCCACGGCCGCACATTGCGGGGAAGCTGCGTGGTGACCGCATCCATCGATGCAGAAACAGATTGAGCTGCGGCAGACTGTGCGGCGGCGGCAAAACTGCCGGTGGACAGAGCCAGGGCAATGGCGGAAGCCAAGATGCAACGCATGGGAAAACCTCAGGGAGAAACGGCGAAGGTGCCGATCATCCCGCCTATGCCGCCCCGCGCACACCGCCGGAAGTCATAGAACCCTGTGGGCTACAGCAAATGCTGCATGACCGAAATGTAATGGCAGGTGCTGCCGGCGATCACAAACCCGTGCCAAATGGCATGCGAATAACGCAGTTGTGGGCGCATGTAGAAAAACGTACCCGCCGTGTACGCCACGCCACCGGCCAGCAGCCACAGCAGGGAAGCGGTGCCGAGGGCGTGCAGCATGGGCTTGATCGCCAGCACAATCAGCCAGCCCATGCCGATGTAAATACCGGTGGACAGCCGCTTGAAGCGACCGGTGAAAAACAATTTGAACACCACGCCGGCCAGTGCCAATGTCCAGATGGTGCCAAACAGCCACCAGCCGGTAGGCCCACGCAGACCCACCAGGGTGAATGGGGTATAGGTGCCGGCGATCAGCAGATAAATCGCACAGTGGTCGAACACCTTCAAGCGGCCCTTGAGCACCGGGTGTGAAATTGCGTGGTACAGGGTGGAGGCGGTGTACAGCAGCAACAGCGCGACCCCGAACACGATGGCCCCGGCCAATTGCCAACCGTCGCCAAAAATCGCAGTCAGGGTGATGAGTACCGCACCCGCCGCGAGCGATGCGGCCGCGCCTACCCCGTGCGTCCATGCGTTCGCCAGTTCTTCACGGGCATGCTGGATCGAGGGCAACGGGAATACGGCAGGTGGGACTGGCAACGTGCGCATCCGGCAAGCATACCACTCGGTATGGATGACATATGAAAGCCCGCTGTCAACCACGCTGGCGCAGCATCGTTCATCCACATGCACCTCTGCAGGAGCACCACATGTTGCGCCACTTGCTACCGCTGGCCCTGCTGCTGGCCAGTGCAACCGCCACCGCCGAGACATTGGTGATCGACGGGGTGCCGCGCACCTATGAACTGCGCACGCCCCAGCAGCATGCCGCCCCACTGGTGCTGGTGTTGCACGGCAATACCGAACAGGGCCGTAACATCCTGGAACACACCACGTGGCCAGAAGTGGCCCGCCGTGAAGGCTTCGTGTTGGTTGCACCGGATGGCCTGAACAGGGCATGGGCAGATTTCCGCGGCCACGGCGAAGCCGTCGGCAAACGGCCACCCGCAGGCACCGACGATGTGAAATTTCTCACCAGACTGGTCGATGATTTGGTGCAACGCGGCGTCGCCGACCCGCAGCACATCTATGTGGCGGGCATTTCCAACGGCGGTGCGATGGCGATGAGCCTGGCCTGCGTGCGGCCCGACCTGTTTGCCGCAGCCAGTAGCACCATCATGGCAATGACCCGCGGGCTGGCAGCCCACTGTCACCCGTCCCAAGGCACGCCAATGCTGTTCATGAATGGCACCGAAGATCCGCTGGTCAACTTCAATGGCGGTCGTGGCACGAATCGGATGATGGGCGTGTCTGGCCTGCTGTCGACCGAAGACACGCTGCGCTGGTGGCGTGGCGTGGATGGCTGCGCGCGCGACGATGGCGCGGCCAGCAACCTGCCCGACCGTGTTCGCGACGACAATTCCAGCGTCACCCGCATCGGCTCACACTGCCCGGCGGGCTCCGATGTGCTGCTCTATCGCATCAATGGCGGCGGTCACCGGCTGCCGGACACCATCGCCGACAGCGTGCACCTCACCGGCATGATCGACCGCCTGCTTGGCCGGCAAAACCGCGATATCCAGGGCCCGCAGGTGATTTGGGACTTCCTGAAACAATTCGCCCGGCACTAGGCCGGGCGAAATGCATGGCGCTATCAAACGCGATCAGGCGAACGGGTCGTGCAGCACCATGGTGTGGTCGCGATCCGGACCGGTGGACACGATGCTGATCGGGCATCCGGCCAGTTCTTCCAGCGCACGCAGGTAGGCGCGCGCTGCCGGCGGCAGCTTGTCCCACTCGGTGACGCCGTGGGTGTTCTCGCTCCAGCCCGGGAACTCCAGGTACACCGGGGTGATTTCTTCCCAGCCCTGTGCATCCAGCGGCGCGTATTCGGTGCGCTTGCCGCGGTATTCATAGGCGATGCACATCTTCAGCGTCTCCATGCCGTCCAGCACGTCGAGCTTGGTGATGCACAGGCCGCTGATGCCGTTGATCGCCACCGCACGCTTGAGCGCCACGATGTCCATCCAGCCGCAGCGGCGCGGACGGCCGGTGGACGCGCCATACTCGGCACCGCGGTCGCGGATGCCTTGACCGACGGCATCATCCAACTCGGTCGGGAACGGGCCGCCACCCACGCGGGTGGCATACGCCTTGGCAATGCCCAGCACGTAATCAATCGCATCCGCGCCCACGCCAGCCCCGGCCAGCGCACCACCGGTGGTGGTGTTGGACGACGTCACATACGGATAGGTGCCGTGGTCGATGTCGAGCAGCGCCCCTTGCGCGCCTTCAAACAGCACGCGCTTGCCGGTCTTGCGCAGCTCATGGCAGATGCCGGCCACGTCCGACTTCATCGGATCGACATATTCACCAAACGCCACGGCTTCATCGAAGGTCTGCTGGAAGTCCACCGCCTCCACGCCCAAGTATTTGGTCAGCACGAAGTTGTGGTAATCCAGCGCCGCACGCAGCTTTTCGGCCAGCGCGTCGGGATAGTGCAGATCGGCAATGCGGATGCCGCGGCGCGCCACCTTGTCTTCATACGCCGGGCCAATCCCGCGCCCGGTGGTGCCAATCGCCTTGCCACCGGCGGCCTTCTCACGGGCCTGATCCAATGCGATGTGGTACGGCATGATCAGCGGCGCGGCTGGCGAAATCTTCAGCCGTGAGCGCACTTCCACCCCAGCGGCTTCCAATTCCTCGATTTCCTTGCGCAGTGCGGCCGGTGAGATCACCACCCCGTTGCCGATCAGGCACAGCGCGTCGTCGCGCAGGATGCCGGACGGGATCAGGTGCAGCACCGTCTTCTTGCCGTTGATGACCAGCGTATGGCCGGCATTGTGGCCGCCCTGGAAGCGCACCACCGCACCGATATTCTCGGTGAGCAAGTCCACAATCTTGCCCTTGCCCTCATCGCCCCACTGCGCGCCCAACACCACCACTGACTGGCCCATACGCCACACTCCTGAAATTTTCTGGCGGCCATCGGGGCCGCTGGATGGGTGTGCTCACTGCGGCAGCGCCATTCACACACCGCCATCGGGGCGGCCTGCAACACTGCAACAGCAAACACGGAAAAAGCCGAGGCGAGCCCCGGCTTTTGTGCATTCTACCGGGTTCCATCTGCCCCCGCTTGCCCTGCCCTCAACCGCGCCTTCGGCACCCTCGCCGACTGCGCGGGTGGGAGGGCACGGGATCAGCCCCGCACCACCCACAACGACACCAGGCCCAGCATCAGCACCACTGCGCCGATGCGGCGCACTTGCTCATCGCTCATTTGCAGCATGTGTTCCACCGTACGCTTCCATGCGGCGGGGGCGGCAAACAGCAGCAGGCCTTCGAAGATGGCCACCAGGCACAGCGCCGCCCATAACTCGGCCATCAACGATCGCTGCGCATGTACTGCAGGAACGGGTCATTGCGCTCCAGCACGATCACGCTGTCGCCACCGGAGAACGCTTTGCGGTAGGCCTCCAGGCTGCGCTGGAATGCGTAGAAACCCGGGTCGCGGTTGGCGGCTTCGGCATAGATTCGGGCAGCTTCGGCGTCGCCTTCACCGCGCAGTTTTTGCGCGTCGCGTTCGGCTTCGGCAATGATCACTTGCTGGTCACGGTCGGCACCGGCGCGGATTTCGTTGGCCTGCTCTTCGCCTTCGGCGCGCAGACGGCTGGCCACTTGTTGGCGCTGCGCACGCATGCGGTTGTACACGTCGTCGATCACGCGGCTATCGGTGGGCAGGTCGAGCTGTTTGATGCGCAGATCCAAAATACGGATGCCCAATGTGGCGGCACCGCGATTGATCACACCCAACTGGCTTTTGACGATGGTGGTGCGGTCACCGGACACCGCCTGCTGCAAGGTGCGTGCGTTGATTTCATTGCGCAGCGCATCCTTGATGATGGGCGCCAAACGCGCTACGGCAGCCGATTCATCACCGCCGGTGGCGCGATAGAACGCACGCGCATCTTCAATTTGGCCGATGGCGAAGAAATCCACGCTGACGTCTTTGCGTTCGGAGGTCAGGTAGCGCTCGGGCTCGGCCGGCAATACCTGCAAGCGACGATCAAACACGCGGGCGCTTTCCATCAGCGGCCATTTGAAGTGCAAGCCGGGCTGCAGGTTGACCCGTGCCACGCGGCCCAGATTCAACACGATTGCGGTTTGCCCTTCGCTGACCACGAACATCGAGCCCATCAGCAAGACCAGCGCGGCGACTACGGCCGCCATCCATGCGGGGAATTTCATCGCACCACCTCCTCACGACCGGCAGGGCGGCCACTGCGTCCCGAACGCACCGGGTCCTCCGTACTGGCTTCCACCGGCGGCGACACCAGGGCAGGCAAGGTGGCCGCTGCGTCGGCGGCAGGTTTGCCGGTGGTCTCCATCGGCACATAGATCAATTGCCGGCCATCACCGCCCACCACTTTGCGGTTCTTCGCCAACACGTCTTGCACGGTTTCCAGCCACAGGCGCTTGCGGGTGACGTCCGGCGCGCCTTTGTATTGCGCCACCAACAGGCTGAAGCGCTCGGCATCACCGGTGGCGCGGGCGATTTCGGCGGTCTTGTAGCCTTCCGACACGGTACGCACGCGGGCGGCCTGGCCACGTGCTTCGGGCACGATCTTGGCGGCATAGGCGCGCGCTTCGGAAATCAGGCGCTGCTGGTCTTGCTGCGCGCTGTTGACGTCATCGAAGGCCGGTTTGACCTGCTGCGGCGGGCGTGCATCGGGCAGGTTGAGCTCGGTCACTTGCAGGCCGGTGCGGTAGGCCTCCAGCGATTTTTGCAGGCGTTCGCGGGCAGACACGGCCAGTTGCTCACGCGCACCCAGCACGGTGTCCAGATCGGAACGCCCCACTTGTTCACGCACAGTGCTGAGGGCCGCTTGTTTGAGCACCTCATCGCCATTCCGTGTGCCGAACAGATACAGCTTGGGATCGGCCACTTTGTATTGCACGTTGATCGACACATCCACGATGTTTTCATCGCGGGTCAATACCGGCACGCTGGCNTCGTAATTCTTGATTTGCGTGGCGTTGACCTTGGTGACGGNTTCNACNGGCCACGGCAATTTGAAGTTGGGGCCGGGCTGCATCACCCGATCGAACTGGCCAAACCGGAGCACCACGCCGCGCTGCTGTTCGGCGATCAGGACAAAGCAGTTGAACGCAAGCCATAACGCGAACACCAAGCCCACCCAACGCAGCGGGCTGCCGCCGCCCAAGCTGGGCAGGAAATTCAGGATGCGGCCCATTCCACCACCGCCGTTGCCGGTACTGCCACCAGGCCTGTTCCAGGCCATCCAGAGTGCTTTGAGCCCACGCGGGCTGCTGTCTTTTATGGTCATGCCGAGGATTCTACGGGATGCGCCGGCTCTGCTGCCGGCAAAAGGGGGCGCAGCGGTGCGCCGTCGGGTTGTGCGGCAAGACGCGTGGCGTCAATCAGCGGCAAATCCACTTGCAATTGCCAGCCGTCGCCGTCGTGGGTTTCGCTGCGAATTGCACCCAAGGCATGCAGGCGTGCACGCAGGCGGCCGGCATCGGTGGGCAATGTGATATCACCCACCACTCGACGCAGGCCCAGCCGCTCACCGAGGGCTTCGCGCAGCAGCGCCAAGCCATTGCCATCACGTGCGGATAACCACACGGCCTGCTGGTCTTCGCCACGGCTGTCGATGCGTGCCAGTGCGCCTTCGATGCGGTCAATCTTGTTGAACACCAATAGTTGCGGGATGTCGCCGGCACCAATCTCCTGCAACACCACATCCACCTGCGCCATGCGTTCATCGCGCAGCGGGTCGTCGGCATCGATCACATGCAGCAGCAAATCGGCTTCGCGGGCTTCGCTCAAAGTGGATCGAAACGCCGCCACCAGCTCGTGTGGCAAATCGCGCACAAAACCCACGGTGTCGGCCAGCACCACACCACCACCGGCCAATTCGATCCTGCGCACGGTGGGGTCCAACGTGGCAAAGAGTTGATCGGCCGCGTACGCATCGGCCCCGGTCAAGGCATTGAACAGGGTGGACTTGCCGGCATTGGTATAGCCCACCAAGGCCACCCGTGGCAGCTCGCTGCGCACCCGTGCGCGACGCATCTGGGTGTGCTGCACCTCCACTTTTTCCAGACGCTTTTGCAGCATCTCCACGCGCTTTTGCAGCAGCCGGCGGTCGGTTTCCAGCTGGGTTTCGCCGGGGCCACGCAGGCCAATGGCACCCCCGCGCTGACGCTCCAGGTGGGTCCAGCCACGCACCAGCCGGGTCGCCATGTGCCGCAGCTGGGCAAGCTCGACTTGCAGCTTGCCTTCATGGCTGCGCGCGCGCTGGGCAAAAATATCCAGAATCAGCCCGGTACGGTCCACCACCCGGCGCTCCAGCGCTTTTTCCAGATTGCGCTCTTGAATCGGCGACAGGGCGTGGTTGATCAGCACCAGATCCGCGCCCACCGCATCGCAGGCGGCTTTGACTTCTTCCAGCTTGCCGCTGCCAATCAGGATGGACGGGCTGGGTTTGTCGATGCGCGCCGGCAGCACGGCCAGCACACGGGCCCCGGCCGAGCGTGCCAGTTCGGAAAATTCGTCCAGCACGCCATCGGCCGGCGGGCCGCCAGCATGGGGTTGGATCAGCAGTGCGTTTTCACCACCGCGCGAGCGTTCGAACAATTGAGAGGACATTGGCTGACAGATGCGGGCAGTGGCGCGCATTTACAAGCCCGGCCTGCACCCCATCATTCGGCCGATTCAGGCTCGACCTCGGCCCCNTCTTGCCCNGCCACGCNCAAACGCACATTGCGCGCCGGCACCACGGTGGAAATGGCGTGCTTGTACACCATCTGGCTGACGGTATTGCGCAGCAGCACCACAAATTGGTCGAACGATTCGACCGTCCCCTGCAATTTGATGCCGTTGACCAAATAGATGGATACCGGCACGCGCTCGCGGCGCAGGGCGTTCAGGAATGGATCCTGCAAGGATTGCGACTTCGACATGGATTCCCCGTGGCTGTCGTGATGTTGTTGTTTGCATGCGCCGATGCCTATGGCATATCCCCGGCCCGTTGCCCGTCCGGCAGCGGCGGGCACAGCCGATGTTAACGCAGGCCCACCCTGCATGCATCAGCGGTGGGGCCGCCCAAGGAAGTCGGCGACCGCGGCATCCAGTGTTGCGCGCTGCGAAATGGGATCCCACCAGCGCGCATCCAGCTCCCCGCGCAGCCAGGTGTATTGCCGTTTGGCCAGTTGCCGGGTGGCGGCCATGGCGCGCTCGCGGAATTGCTGGCTGCTGATTTGGCCATCCAGATACTCCCATGCCTGCCGATAGCCCACTGCGCGCAGCGCCGGCAGGTCGAGGGGGTGCGGATGCGCAGCCAACTCCGGCAGCGCACGCAGGGTGCGCACTTCTTCGAGAAAGCCCGCAGCGAGCATGGCATCCAAGCGCGCCTCGATGCGCTGATGCAAAACGGCGCGCTCCGGCGGTGCCAGCACCAACTTCAGCACCTTCAATGGCAAGCGCGTACCGCGCACATTGCGCTGCCAATCACTGATGGTGCGACCACTGAGGCGATACACCTCCAGCGCACGTTGGATGCGCTGGGCATCGGTGGCGTGGATACGTGCGCCGGCGTCGGGGTCGATGCCGGCAAGCTCGGCGTGCAGGGCCGCCCAACCACGCGCATTGGCTTCTGTCGCAAGTTGTGCACGCACCGCGTCATCGGCCTGCGGCATCGCCGACAACCCTTGCAGCAATGCCCGGAAATACAACCCGGTTCCGCCCGCCAAAATCGGCAACTTGCCGCGTGCCACGATGGCAGCAATGGTCGCGCGCGCATCCTCTGCAAACTCCGCCGCCGAATACGGCTGCCACGGCGAGCGAATATCGATCAGATGGTGCGGCACCTGTGCCAGCTCTGCGCGCGTCGGCTTGGCTGCACCAATATCAAGGCCGCGATACACCAGCGCAGAATCGACGCTGATGATTTCGCCATCCAAGCGCTGGGCCAAATCCAGCGCATACGCGGTTTTGCCCGACGCGGTGGGCCCCATCAACGCGATGGCGTGCGGGCGCGGATCAGCTCCCATCGATCCTTCCACTCAGGCGTTGGCAGCCTTGGCCAGCATACTGTTGCGGCGCGCATAGACCAGATACACCAGCAGGCCAAACGCATTCCACACCACGCACCACAACTGTGTTTTGGTCGGCAGGCTGGAGAACAAATAGGCACAGCCAAGAATGGCCACCGGCCCGATGACCCACGCCAGCGGCGCACGGAACACACGCGGGCGCTGCGGGTCGCGCTTGCGCAGCACCAACAGACACACCGACACCGCGACAAACGCCACCAAGGTGCCGGCATTGGCCAATGCGGCAATTTCATCAAGCCGGGCCACACCGGCCAACGCGGAAGTCACCAGCGCGGTGAATACGGTGATAGCCACCGGCGTGCCGCGCTTGCCCACCCTCGACAAGCTGCGCGGCAACAGGCCATCGCGTGCCATCACGAAGAAGATGCGGCTCTGGCCATAGAAGAACGCCAGCAGCACGGTAGGCAGGGCAATCACGGCGGCAGCCGCCACGATTTTGGCCGCGCCACCATGCCCCAATTCGCGCATGATCAATGCCAGTGGCTCGGAGCTTTGGCCGAAAATCCTGTAATTCATCGCGCCCACCGCGGCCAGTGCCACCAGCATGTAAATCAAGGTGCAGCCGACCATCGAACCGACAATCCCGATGGACAGATCGCGGCCCGGATTCCTGGTTTCTTCAGCCGCGGTAGAGATGGCATCAAAGCCATAGAACGCGAAAAAGATAATGGCTGCGGCCGCCATCACGCCATACTTCTTGCCATCGACCCCCAAACTTTCGGTAAAGCCGTGCGGCATGAACGGGTGCAGGTTGCTGGCATCAAATGCCGGCAGTGCAATCGCCACGAATACCGCCAGCGCGATCAGCTTGGCCACCACCAACACCGCATTGAGCGTCGCGCTTTCGCGGGTGCCGGCCATCAACAAACCAGCCACCACCCACGTAATCAGGATCGCCGGCAGATTGATCAAACCGCCCGAATGTGACCCCACACTGATCGCCAGCGGCACGTCGATCCCGGCCCCCTTGAGGAAGCCCACCGCATAGCCAGACCATCCCACCGCCACGGTGCTGACCACTAACGTGTATTCCAATATCAGGCTCCAGCCCACCACCCACGCAATGGCTTCCCCCAGCACGGCATAGCTGTAGGTATAGGCGCTGCCGGCGGCCGGCATCAGGGTGGCCATTTCGGCATAGGCCAAGGCCGCGCAGGCGCAGACCACACCTGCGACCAAAAATGAAATCAACACCCCCGGCCCGGCCAAATTGGCGGCCACGCCAATCAATGTGTAGAT
>JGI24770J26754_10002319_pt1 | contig 13175 bp, 9 predicted proteins | sample LakOneMetagenome_FD_26754 | JGI IMG/M metagenome (IMG submission 26754) | reverse complement strand
AAAAAAATTCCATTCCTGTATCCTTCCGGATAAGTGGGTTTCAGGGAGGTTACAAATTTTTCATTTAATGGAATGGGGAAAATATCCCAATTCATTAAAGTCATTCCATTTAATGTAACCCGGTTCGTAATACCTTTCCGGTCGGTCATATCCGCGCCATAATTAATACGTCCCATAGCCTCCACTAAAATTTCCAAAACCGGGTTTTCAGTTCCTGAGGGAGGAATTGATACCTTCCATCTTCCTCCATCCCTGTTGACGGTATCAATTAATTTTCCATTTATATAAACAAACGCAAGATCATGTGGTTCGCTGATTTCCAGCGTTCCACTTTTATGGCCTATCAACGTAGTTCTGTATAAAATCAATCCACTTTGCTGGTTGAAATATTCCATGGGTTTTGGTTGCGGTGAATGAATTGCTTCCGGCAATTCTTTCCAAATGGTGGTAAATGGTTTTACTGTAAATGCAGCAATATCAATGGCTGGTACCGGTGCAGGAATTACAGGTAATTTTTTTTCAGCATATTCACTGAGCAGGTTACGCAGCATAAAATATTTTGGCGTAGTGCTACCCTGTTCATTAATGGGTGCGTCATAATCATAACTCGTAATATCAGCCTGGTATGTTTTTCCACCACCATTTGCACCAGCCCAAAAACCAAAGTTGGTTCCGCCATGGATCACATATAAGTTAAATGATTTTTTATGTTGCAATAAAAAAGTAATTTCTTTTTTTAGCTGAATCGTATCCGGCCTCGCCCACTTTTCTCCCCAATGCGTAAGCCAGCCCGGGTAAGTTTCACTGCTGAATGAAGGTACATTCGGGTTAAATTTTTTGGCCTCATTAAAATCATTTTCATCGCCCCCGCTATCAAGCCCTAATGCAGCGCCGGCAACACTTCCAGCCTCCAGCATATAGGGTGTTGCGCCATCAGCTGTATAAAAAGGCACGTCAATCCCATTAGCGATCCATGAATTTTTCAGCGTTTCCAAATAGGTTTTATCATTCCCATAACTTCCATATTCATTCTCCACCTGCACCATTAAAATGGGTCCGCCATTCGTTACCAGGAAGGGTTTTATTTCTTTTGAAATATGTTGAATATAGGTTGCCACTTCACTCATGTACCGCGGATCCATGCAGCGGATTTTTATATCAGGAATTTTTAGAAGCCAGGAAGGCAAGCCGCCAAAATCCCATTCGGCGCATACATATGGCCCTGGCCTGAATAAAACCCACATGTTTTCTTCCCGGCAAATTTGAATAAACTTTGTAATATTGTGGTTGCCGGTTTTGAAATCCCAAACACCCGGTGCAGTTTCCTGGTAATTCCAGAAAACATACATGGCAATTGTATTACAGCCCATTGCTTTTGCCATTTGAATTCTTTGCCGCCAGTATTCAAAAGGTATACGTGCAGGATGCATTTCACCACTGATGATTTGGAATGGTTTCCCATCCAGCAAAAAATTATCTGTAGAAAAACTAAACCTATGTTTCTGTTGTGCCTGGAGGAAGGAACCGGATAATACAAGTAAAACCAGGACAGGTAAAATTTTTATACCATGCATGCAGATNAATTTTATTAAAGATAACAATTCATTTTTTTAAACATGTTTTAAAAACAGGAAGCCATTCGCAATTAATTTTTCCCGGTACGATTCTGTACTTTTGCATTTATTATTTTTAAAAAATAAACAATGAATTACCGTATTGAAAAAGATACCATGGGCGAAGTAAAAGTGCCCGCTGACGCCTATTTTGGCGCACAAACACAACGCAGTATTGACAATTTCAAAATAGCCCGCGACACGAATACCATGCCGATCGGNATCATNCATGCATTTGCTTACCTCAAAAAAGCGGCNGCTATTACCAANTATGAAGCNGGCGTTTTGTCCAAAGAAAAATCTGATATTATTGGTAAAGTTTGTGATGAAATTTTAGCTGGTAAACTGGATAATGCGTTTCCGCTCGTGGTATGGCAAACAGGGTCCGGCACGCAAAGTAATATGAATGTAAATGAAGTCATCGCATACCGCGCGCACACATTACTTGGAGGTGATTTGGGAGATAAAGAAAAAAAACTGCATCCAAATGATGACGTGAATAAATCACAGTCTTCCAATGATACTTTTCCTACTGCTATGCATATAGCAGCTTATAAAATGCTGGTAGAAAAAACGATCCCGGGTATTGAAAAACTACGTGATACACTGGCGGAAAAAAGTAAAAAATTTATGCATGTGGTGAAGATCGGCCGCACGCATTTTATGGATGCCACGCCGCTTACATTGGGCCAGGAATTTAGCGGGTATGTTTCCCAGCTGGATCATGGAGTAAGAGCTATCCGCAATTCATTGTTGCATTTAAGTGAGCTCGCATTAGGTGGTACAGCAGTTGGCACAGGCATTAATACACCCAAAGATTATGCGGTGAATGTGGCAAAAAATATTGCTATGCTCACAAAGCTGCCTTTCATTACCGCGGAAAATAAATTTGAATCACTCGCTGCCCATGATGCGATCGTGGAATCGCATGGCGCATTAAAAATGGTTGCGGTAAGCCTGATGAAAATTGCCAATGATATCCGTATGTTATCATCCGGGCCTCGTAGCGGCATCGGTGAAATTTTTATTCCTGATAATGAACCTGGCTCATCCATCATGCCGGGAAAAGTAAACCCCACACAATGTGAAGCTCTAACCATGATCGCTGCACAGGTGATGGGAAATGATGTAGCCATCAGTATTGGCGGATCGAATGGCCATTTTGAATTAAATGTATTCAAGCCGATGATGATTTATAATTTCCTGCATAGTGCAACGCTCATTGGCGATGGCTGTGTTTCCTTCAATGATAANTGCGCAACAGGCATTGAACCGATTGAAAAAAATATTCGGAAAAATCTGGAAAACAGCCTGATGCTCGTGACTGCGCTGAANACAAAGATTGGNTATTATAAAGCTGCAGAAATTGCTCAAAAAGCCCATAAAGAAGGAACAACCTTNAAAGAAATGTCCGTAAAACTTGGCTATGTAACACCGGAAGAATTTGATGAATGGGTAGTTCCGGCAAATATGGTGGGNGATATTGATAAAAAATAACGACTATATTGCAGCCCTGATCAGGCTACAAAAGCAATTTAATTTTTAATTGTCCGTTATGATAAATGCAAATCCATTTTACTGAAACAATACCCTTTTATCAAAAATATGAAACGCAAATTCCTTAATTTATCTGTCCTTGCAATTACTTTATTCATTGGGATAGTGGGTTGCCAGAAAGAATATAGCCTCGAAAACGGGATATTGAATTCTCCTGCAACCGGCAGCCTTACTGATTCCCTGGGTTTCTGCCTCGGTGATTCCGTATACGGCAGTTATTATAATGGTATAACCCCCGGTGGAGATACCTGTTTTGTTGATATTAAAGTAAATGTAATTACGCCCGGCACGTACAGTATCAAATCAAACCTCCAGAATGGTTTCCTTTTTGCAGACTCAGGTTTCTTTAATTCTGCCGGTATCACCACAGTCAGGCTTCGTCCATTGGGAACGCCTATTATCCAGGTTGCTACTGATTTTTTGGTAACATTCGATAGTACTACCTGCGGTTTCTCTGTATTTGTGCAGGACAGTACCGGCCATAGTATCCCTACCGGCGGCGATTTGGATTTAGCATTATCCGATTCTGCCTGGACTTTTATGCAGGGCGCATCCACTTTTGCAGGCCCGGTTGATACTGCATTTTTACTGGATACACTTACCTTGAAAGTTTTATCTATTAATGGTTCTACAGCGGCAACAGGGGATTCAACATTTAGCATCGGCATGTTTCTGCCAGTTGGCGCAATAGCTCCGGGGGCATATCCTACCAGCACTTCAGGTTATTTTTATTTAGTGGACAATGCCAATCCAACAATACCGGTTTATTCAGCAGATCCCAGTACAATAGGGTTTGTTGTAAATATAAATATTACTTCTTATGACGATGTATTGCATGTCGTCGCGGGTAATTTCTCGGGTACGGCAAGGGACGCCACGGGAAACCCGGTTACTATATCCGGTGGCAAGTTTACTGCACTGGTGGAATAGCAGGAATTTAAAAAAAATATAAACGATGTCTTCCGGCATCGTTTTTTTTATTTTTAATCTGTACTTTCAAGTATGATCATTTTTTTTGAACATAGTTCTTCGCGGTTGACTTATATTATTGAAACGCTTTTCCCTGCGTATACTACCTGTACCAGTAACAAAAAAGAATTTATACAATATACCGGTGAAAAATTTAATTATTCCAATGAAAAAATAACGGGTCGCGAGATTTTTATCAAACCTCATACGCTCTTATATGAAAAAGATATTTCATCTCAACAAATCGAAATTTTCCAATGGCATAACCTCCCGGCATTTTTCAAAACAGGTGGCGAAATCCCTTTTGACTTCCTGGCCGCATCATTCTATTTAATATCCCGCTATGAAGAATATCTTACCTGGCCGCCGGATGAATATGGCCGCTATCCATATATTTCATCTATTGCCTATAAAAATAATTTCCTGCAGTTACCATTGATTGATCTCTGGTTTAATGAAATATTTCCGCAACAAAACGAACAACCATTTTCATTGTTACCCACATTTGATATTGATATCGCTTTTAAATATTTATATAAACCGGCAATTAAAAATTTTGCCCTGGCAATTAAAGAATGGATCACCGGAAACAAGGAGTCAATTTCACATCGCTTCAATGTGCGGAGTGGAAAAGAAAAAGACCCGTTTGACCAGTTTGACTATATAGAAAACCTGGCCCGGGATCTTTCACTGCAACCCATTTATTTTTTCCTGGTTGCTGAAAAAAACAGCCGTTATGATAAAAATATTTCTCCCGGGAAAGATGGGATGAAAAAATTGATCGCGTTCGTTGCAGAAAAAAATAAAACCGGTATTCATCCCTCCTGGCAAACTTTTGACAATGATAATTTATTAAAAGAAGAAATAGAAAATCTGCAAAAACTCAGTGGGCAAAAAATAAATAAGTCAAGGCAGCATTATATCCGGTTGACGATGCCCGGCACATATCGCAGGTTATTATTGAATGGTATCACTGAAGATTATTCAATGGGATATGGCAGCATCAATGGTTTTCGCGCGTCAACTTCAAGAACATTTTCCTGGTATGATTTGGAAAAAAATGAAACGACAAGTTTACAAATTTTTCCATTTTGCTATATGGATGCCAATTCCATTTTTGAACAAAAACAAAATCCAAAAGAAACGGAAACAGAACTGGCTTATTATAAAAATGTAATCACAAGAACACAGGGGAAAATGATCGGTATCTGGCACAATCATTTTCTCACGGAAGAAAAAGAATGGTTGCCCTGGAGAAAAATATTTGAAAATTTTTTAAAAAGTTGCCGCGAAGTTTGAAGATGAGCGCATCTATGTAAAAAATCAAATAATGCGCCTGTATAAATTTACAGTATATTTTATCAAGGCTTTCTACCCTGCAAAAATTTACAATCTTACCTTTGCAACTTCTTAAAATTAAAATATGATAAAAATAGCTGTAGCAAAAGGTGATGGTATTGGACCTGAGATTATGAATGCAGTATTACATATTTTTCGCGAAGCGAAAGTACCGCTGGAATATGAAACAGTGGAAATGGGCAAATGGGTTTTTGATAAAGGCTTTAATAATGGCATGACGCCGGCTGCAAAGGTTACTATTGAAGACCTGGGTATTTTATTTAAAGGCCCTATGGAAACGCCCAAAGGAAAAGGGGTAAAGAGTGTAAATGTTACCGCGCGAAAAACCTGGAATACCTATGCCAATAAGCGCGTGTTTCAAACATTGCATGGTGTGGATACGGTTTTTAGTAAAGCAGGCATTCCTATTGATATTACAATTGTTCGCGAAAATATTGAAGATACCTACGGTGGCATTGAGCACATGCTCACACATGATGTGGCATTAAGCAGGAGATTCATCACGCGGCCAGGGAGTTTGCAGGTGATCAAATATGCATTTGAAATGGCGCGCAAAAAAGCCGCGAAACGTATTACCTGCGGGCATAAAGCCAATATTATGAAAATTACAGACGGACTTTTCCTGGATATTTTTTATGAAGTGGCAAAAGATTATCCCGATTTAAAATCCGATGATGTGATCGTGGATGACCTATGTATGAAACTCGTAACACGCCCCGATATTTTTGATGTGGTGGTGCTCACAAATTTGCAGGGCGATATTGTTTCTGATTTATGTGCGGGCCTGATAGGAGGACTTGGTTTTGCGCCATCAGCCAATATCGGTGACCACATTTGTATTTTCGAAGCTGTGCACGGAACAGCTCCGGATATAGCCGGTCAAAACAAAGCAAATCCTACCGCGCTACTGCTAAGTGGTATTACTATGCTAAGGCATCTCGGTTTAATGAAAGTCGCTGCAATNATTGAAAACGCATTGCTCTTTACTTTAGAAAGCGGGAAACATACGGGCGATTTTGGCAGTAATGAAAAGCCTTCACTCGGTACCAGTGAATTCGCAGAAGCGATCATTGAAAATTTTAATAAGGTACCGGCTCTGGGAGCAAAACCCTTATTGGAAGATCAGCCCCCCACTCCAACGCGATTTAAACTGGAAAAAAATCCCATGCTGGAAAGTATTGAAATGGAAAATGAAGTGATCGTTGGTGTGGACCTCTTTATAGAAAGCAATGAACAGCCTGGAGCAATTGCCACAAAATGCCTCAAGCATGCAGGCGTAAAATTTTCCCTTGTTAATATCAGTAACCGGGGCACACAGGTTTGGCCCACTGGTTCTGTGTATACAAATTTAGTGAATCAATATAATGTGCGTTTTGAAAGTATTGATGGCGAACCTCTTAACCAGCAGGACATTATTGGATTGTATGTAAGCCTCAGTGGAAATTTCAAGATCTGCTCCAGTGAATTATTAAATATGTGGGGCGGCAAAAAAGCATACAGTATGGCGCAGGGACAATAATTTATATATTGCCGGCATTTTTTAAAAAAAAGATTGAATTTTTTTTGGTGGAGTAAAACAATTCCTCTTATATTTACAATTCCTATTGAAGTAATAGGAATTGAAAATTAAAAAATTGTATGGCAACTAAAAAAAGTAAAGAGAACAACCTGCGGGTTTTCATTAAAGCAACTACCTGGAGAATGGTTGGTACGGCAGACACTATATTTCTTTCCTGGTTATTTACAGGACAGATTGCTTCTGCATTGAAAATTGGTTTTACCGAAGTTTTTACAAAAATCTTTTTGTTTTACCTGCATGAAAAATTATTATGGAGTCATTTAAAGTTTGGCCAAACCTGGTCAGCGGATGGCGTACTCATTGCTGAAAAAAGTTACAGGAGCCTCATAAAAGGTATTAGCTGGCGCTTCTTTGGCACATTGGATACAATTATTATTGCACTATTCTGGACGGGAAACTTCGCCCAGGCCTTTGCAATCGGAGGCACTGAAATTGTCACTAAAGTATTTTTGTATTGGGTACATGAGCGCTTATGGTTGAAAGTAAAATGGCAAAATCTTTTGAATAAAAAAGTGGAAGTAGCTTCAAATGAAATTGATACTTCAAACATTCATCTGGTAAATCCATCCGCAGAGAAAACACCTGTGCTGGAAACTCAATAAACCCTGTTCCTATACTTTAACAGTTTTATCTTTTGTACCGGATTTATAGCCTGATATTGAAAAATATAAAATAAATAAATAGCAGGGTATCATGATCCAGAATGCCTGTTGATAGCCGGCACGCTCCCCGATATTAGCCCATAATTTTGGTAAAATAGCGCCGCCGGCAATACCCACGATTAATAATGCAGAACCTGTTTTAGTAAANNTTCCNAGNCCATGAATGGCCAACGGCCAGATCGCAGGCCAAACCAATGCATTGGCTAATCCAAGCAATGCTATAAAAAGAATGGAATAATAACCGGATGTGAAAATGGCTGCTACTGTAAATAAAATACCCAGTATTGCTGAACCTTTTAAGGCAGTAGTCTGGCTGATTAATTTTGGAATAGTAACAATACCAATTAAATATCCGGCCAGCATTCCCAGCATGGTATACGTGGTAAAATGTTTAGCGATTTCTAAAGGAATACCTATTGCTTTTCCATATACCTGGATTATATCACCGGCCATAACTTCAACGCCCACATATAAGAATAAAGCGATAAACCCCATCCACAAATAGGGAAAACTAAAAATTGTTTTTCCATCAGGCGGCGCGCCATTTGCTAAATCATCTTCTCCTTCTGCCTTGACTTCAGGCAGGCTGGAAAATTTTATAAAAATTGCGAGCGCTCCTAACACACAGGCAATAATGATATAGGGCACGATCACACGGGAGGCAAGCGCATCAAGCTCTGCAGCTTTTTGAACCGCATCCATTGTTTTAATATTTTCAACTAATGCATCCGCATTTTTCAACATGATGGCGCCCATAATCAATGGGGCAAGCGCACCGGCCAGTTTATTGCAAATGCCCATTACACTAATTCGTTTCGCAGCACTTTCGATCGGGCCGAGTATAGTGATGTATGGATTCGATGCTGTTTGCAATAATGCCAGCCCTGTTCCTATCACAAATAAACCCGTGAGGAATAAACCAAAAGTCCTGCTGTTTGCAGCAGGAATAAAAATTAATGCGCCCAGCGCCATAATAATTAATCCCAGCATCATACCAGATTTAAAACCGGTTTTTTTTAATACCCAGGATGAGGGAAATGCCATGACCGCATAAGAAATATAAAAAGCAAATGTTACCAGGACAGCCTGCGCCGTTTCCAGTTCACAGGCAATCTGCAGGTAAGGAATCAGTGTGCTGTTGAGCCATGTAACAAAACCAAATATGAAAAAAAGAACGCCGATAATGATCACCGGCATAGTATAATTTTTTTTCTCTACATAAGCAGCCTGGTTCATGATATAATTTTTATATGCTGTAAAAATGGGTTTCTAAAAATTGAAAGTAAAACATATTCTCGCGAAACAGGAAATTTCGTTTTAATGTATTAAAGTACCCTAAATTTTATTTTTGCAACAAAAGAAAATGAATAATCCTTTGGTAAAAAAAATTGAATCAGTAAAATAGTTTATTTTTTATAAATACCTTTCAAAAAAAAATTATGCCCGCAATTCGTTTGGATAAAATAAGTACACGTGCACCAAAAGGCATGAACAAAGACAAAACAAAGCAGAAGACAGATAAATTACTCGAGGAATTGAATGAATTGCAAAACCTGTTATTTGCAGAATCAAAACATTCTGTTTTGATCATATTACAGGCACTGGATGCGGGCGGAAAGGATGGCCTGGTGCGAAATGTATTTGGAAAATTTAACCCGCAGGGCGTGCTGGTACAATCTTTTAAAGTGCCTACGGCAGAAGAACTGGCGCACGATTTTCTCTGGCGCATCCACAAACATACTCCGGCAAAAGGATATATACACGTATTTAACCGTTCGCAATATGAAGACGTTTTAGTGACGCGTGTTCATAAAATTATTGATGATGAAACGGCCATGGAAAGAATGCAGGCGATCAATAATTTTGAAAAATTATTAATGCAAAACAATACACATATTTTAAAATTTTACCTGCATATTTCTCCCGATGAACAGAAAAAAAGATTAGATGAACGGATACAGGACCCGCGTAAACAATGGAAGTACAATGAAAATGATTTTACGGAAAGAAAATTATGGAAAGAATATATGGCAGCTTACCAGGATATGTTTAAACATTGCAATGATGTTCCCTGGACCATCCTGCCATCCGATCAAAACTGGTATAAAGAATATATAGCCGCGGAGGCTTTGCACACACTTTTAAAAAGTTTGAATATGCAATATCCCGGGATAAAAAAGTAAGTTTGCACTTTATTCATTTTTAATCATCATATAAAAAAAAATTATGGGATTTGTAAAAGAGTTTAAACAGTTTGCCCTCAAAGGGAATGTAATGGACCTGGCGGTCGGTGTGATCATTGGCGCCGCCTTTGGAAAAATTGTTGATTCTGTAGTGAATGATCTCATCATGCCTATAGTGGCAGCTATCATCGGGCAGCCCGATTTTAGCAATTTATATTTGGTATTAAAAGGAAATGTCCCGGCCGGTACACCACTCGTAGAAGCCCGGAAAGTGGCTGATGCAGCGATTTTTGCGTACGGCAACTTCCTGACAGTTTTAATCAACTTCCTCTTACTGGCGTTCATCATTTTCCTGATGATCAAAGGCATGAATAACCTGAAGCGTAAAGAAGAAGCAATACCTGCCCCTCCATCATCCACAGACCAGTTGCTCATGGAGATCAGGGATCAATTGAAAAAATAATTACTTCGGGTCAATACTATTTTGCCATAGCAATTTGCCTGCGGCAAAATAGTATATTTGCCTAAATCTTTTCGCGTGGAGCAAAATGGTTATCAAATAAAGCTGGATCAGTTTGAAGGCCCTTTCGACCTCTTATTGTTTTTTATAGAGCGGGACGAACTGGATATTTACAATATCAATATCACTAAAATAATTAATGATTTCCTGGATTATATTCATGACCAGGAAAAATTAAATATTGACCTGAGCAGTGAATTTATACTTTTTATTTCCACGCTCATGCGCATCAAAGCCAAGATGCTCATTCCCCGGAAAGAACTTGATGCGGCAGGAAATGAAATTGATCCGCGGCAGGAACTGGTTGATAAGATATTGGAATACCGCCGTTTTAAAGAAGCTGCTGTTAGTATGGCAGCATTGGAAACAGCTCGTTTAAAAATGGCAAAGCGTGGTAATTTGCAAAAAGAATTATACCTCATCGGCGAAGAATCGTCAGAAGGCACGGAGATCCAAAATGTCACTTTGTATAAATTAATGAAAGCGTTTGACAAAGTGATGCAGCGGATGCAGGAACGGATCAATAAACCAGTGCATACAGTAGTACAATATAACTATACCATGGAAGAAAGCAGGGCTACTGTTTCTCAAATTGTCCGCTCGGAAAAAACAGTTGCCTTCGAAAAAATATTTGGGTCTTGTGAAAATAAATTACACGCCATTTTTCTTTTTCTTTCACTGCTTGAAATGGTTCAGCAAAAAATGATGTTCTTACTCTTAGGCCAGGGTATGAATAATTTTATCGTGGAATGGAATGAGGCTTATACCGGTGAGGAAACAGGGGAATAAAACAGGTAAAGCAAAAGTATTCGATGCAATTAGAAACTGGNATCCCTGGCATCTATAAATAAATAATATTTCAGGAAAAAATTACGCCGTCGCCACTTTTACATCTTTATTTTTTACAGCAATTCCCGGCTCACTTTTTTTATCCAGCATTTCATGAACTGCAGCAGCTATTCCCTGTGCATCAAAACCACATTCCCGGTGNAATTCTTTCAATGAACCATGCTCAATAATCCTGTCCGGNATACCCAGCATTTTCACNTCAGCTATATAATTATGTTCTGCCATAAATTCAAGGATCGCACTGCCAACACCACCCTGAACGCAGCCATCTTCAACAGTAATGATTCTTTTGAAATTTGCAAAAACTTCATGCAACATTTTTTCATCAAGCGGTTTTGCAAAACGCAGGTCATAATGAGCCGGGTTGATGCCTTCTGTTTTCAATTCACGGATGGCAGTCGTCACAAAATTTCCGGGGTGGCCTAAGGAAAGTATGGCTATATTTTTACCGTCTTTTCTTTTTGTTCCTTCAGATAATTTCCTGCCTGTTCCAATTTTTATTGTTTCAAAAGGTGTTTTCCATTCAGGCATCACACCTTCTCCTCTTGGATAACGAATAACAAAAGGATTTTCATTTGAATCCAGTTGCGCAGTAAACATCAGGTTCCTTAATTCTGATTCATTCATAGGTGCACTGATCACCATATTCGGGATACACCGGAAATAAGCTATATCATAGGCACCATGATGGGTAGGGCCGTCTTCCCCAACCAAACCTGCACGATCCAGGCAAAAAATGACCGGTAATTTTTGAATAGCCACATCATGCACAGCCATATCATATGCCCTTTGCATAAAAGAAGAATAAATATTGCAAAAAACTTTCATGCCTTGTGTCGCTAAACCCGCACTTAATGTAACTGCATGCTGTTCGCAAATACCAACATCCAATGCCCTGTGCGGCATTTTTTCCATCATGTATTTTAAAGAAGAACCACTTGGCATGGCCGGTGTAATACCCATGATTCTTTCATCTGCTTCAGCTAATTCTATTATGGTATGCCCGAAAACATCCTGGTATTTTGGTGGCTGCGGAATGGCATGCGTTTTCTTATAAATTTCTCCAGTTACTTTATCAAATAACCCGGGTGCATGCCATTTGGTTTGATCTTTTTCCGCGAGTGCATAGCCTTTCCCTTTAACAGTAATTATATGCAATAATTTTGGCCCGGGAATTTTTTTCAGGTCTTTCAAAGTATCCACCAGTTTGGTGATATTGTGCCCATCTATAGGGCCAAAATAGCGCAGTTTTAATGCTTCAAATAAATTGCTGCTTTTGCTTACCATTCCTTTTGCGCTTGCTTCAAATTTGCTGATCATTTCCCTGCTGAAATTTTTTCCAACAGGTAATTTTCCCAACATATTCCAAATATCATCTCTTACTTTATTATAAACGGGTGAAGTGCTTATATCTGTTAAGTATTCTTTTAATGCTCCCACATTCGGATCAATGCTCATACAATTATCATTCAGTATAATGAGCAAATCTGCATCGGCAACACCGGCATGGTTCATGGCTTCGAAAGAGATGCCGGCTGTAAGTGCACCGTCACCGATCACGGCAATAGATTTCCTTTTTTCATGTTTTATTTTAGCTGCAATGGCCATACCGAGTGCGGCAGAAATTGAAGTGGAAGAATGGCCCACGCCAAAAGTATCAAATTCACTTTCACTTCTTTTTGGAAAACCACTAATGCCTTTGTATTTCCTGTTGGTTTCGAAATTTTCCATACGCCCGGTAAGGATCTTGTGGCCATACGCCTGGTGTCCCACGTCCCAAACCAATTGATCATAAGGTGTGTTATAAATATAATGCAGGGCTATACTTAATTCAACGACACCAAGGCTGGCGCCAAAATGGCCGCCATGAACACTTACAACGTC
>JGI24770J26754_10002313_pt1 | contig 13189 bp, 9 predicted proteins | sample LakOneMetagenome_FD_26754 | JGI IMG/M metagenome (IMG submission 26754) | reverse complement strand
GGCTCCCCCAACACCCCTTCCTGGCGAGCGCAGGGCGCCGCGAGTTGCCCGAGCGAGCGCAGGCCGGGCCCGGGGGCGGAACGCAGCTTCGGCCCCCGGAGCCTGCGCTGGATCCGATTCGTGATCTGCACCGGCTTCAGGTGTCGGACGGTGCGAAGGGTGCGGCCCAGGGACATTCCGGATCAGGCGGAGGCCGGCGCGCCGCCCCTGGCGAGGTCCCCGGCGAGGATCGACACGCGCGAGACCTCGAACAGTTCGTCCGCTGGGATCGGCGGCGGCGCCTGACCGGCCACGGCGCGCAGGAACGCCGCCGCGAACGCGCCTTGGCCCTTGTCAATCCGCAGGCTGCGCTGCGAGCCGAGCCGGGGATCGCCAAAAGCAGTGAGGCGGCGGTAATTTTCGAGCCGGTAGATCCGTCCGCCCGCGAACACTTCCAGCCTTTCCTTGGCCACCGCCTTATGACCGTTCGCGAAATAATGGACGGTGCCGATCGAGCCATCGGCAAACCCCAAAGTGATCGTGGCCTTGTCGTCCGGCCGCTCGCCCGCCTCGTCGATCCGCGTCACCTCCAGGCTGGTGATCGGGGCCCCGGCAAGATGGCGCAGGAGGTCGATGAAATGGCAGGCCTCGCCCACGATCCGGCCGCCGCCGGCCGCGTCGTCCTGGGTCCAGTGATCCGCGGGAATCGCACCCGCATTGACGACCATCACCATCGCCTTGGGTGCCGTCACGCCCGCCAGCGCCTGCTTCAGTCGCACCACCATCGGCGCCAGCCGCCGGTTGAACCCTACCGTCAGCAGGGCGTCGCTGGCCGCGTGCGCCGCCTCGATCCGTTCGAGCTCCTCGATCGTCAGGCAGAGCGGCTTCTCGACGAAGACGTTGCGGCCCGCATCGAGCGCGCGAACGACCAGCGCGGCATGGCTGTCATGCCGCGTGGCGATGACGATTGTGCCGATCGTATCGTCGAGCAAGCGGGCGCTGTCCGTCGAGACCTCGCCGATCCCGAACCGCTTCGCGACCCGCACCGCGGCCGGGGCGCCATTGCTGACCAGCAAGCCAATCTCCGCGCCCGCCGCCTTGAAGGCCGGGATCAGCACGCGGCTGGCATAATTGCCGGCGCCAGCGACAGCGAGCGCGCCACCGCGCGGCGCGGCGCCGAGTCGCACACTCCGCTCCGGGCTTTCCACCGGCGCCGGATAATCGAGCAGGATGCCGAGCGAAGGCCCGCCCCCGGTGAGCAAGGCATAGGCGTCCGCCGCCTGCGCGAAGGGGAAATGGTGGCTGACCAGGCTGTCCGTATCGATCCGCCCCGCGGCCATCATGTCGAGTACGGCCTCGATGTTGCGCTGCTGCGTCCAGCGCACATAGCCGACCGGATAATCCTGGCCGGCCTCATAATCCGGATCGTAGCGCCCCGGTCCGTAGGCGGCCGAGACCTGGAAGCTCAGTTCCTTCTTGTAGAAATCGTCACGCAGCAGATCGAGGCCGACCACGCCGGTGAGCACGATCCGTCCCCGCTTGCGGCACATCTGGGCGGCATTGTGGATGATCTCGTTGCCTGGCGCGGCGGCGGTGATGATCACCGCGTCCACGCCGCGCCCGCGCGAGGCAGTCATGGCCGCTGCGATCGGGTCGGCACCGGCTGAGGCATCGACCGCCTCGGCGCCGAAGCTTCGGGCAAGACGGCATTTCTCGGGATCAACGTCGATGCCGATCACCCTGCAGCCATTCGCGACGAGCAACTGCACGGTCAGCAACCCGATCAGGCCGAGGCCGTAGACGGCGATGGTCTCGCCGAGCTGGGGCGCGGCGAGGCGCATGCCCTGCAGCCCGATCGCACCAACGACGGCGAACGCGGCCTGATCGTCGCTGACCGCGTCGGGGATGCGGGTCGCCATGGTCCGCGTCGCCGTGACGATCTCGGCATGCGGGCTGTTCGAGACCACCCGATCGCCGGCCCGGAGGCCGGAGACGCCGGGGCCGACCTCGACGACGACCCCGACATTGGAATAGCCAAGCTGCACCGGCTCATCCAGCTTGCTGCGGACAGCGTCGAGCGTGCTCAGCACGCCGTCGGTCTTCATCTTCGCCAGCACCTGCTTGACCTGGTCGGGCTGGGAGCGCGCCTTCCCGATCAGGCCCGCCTTCCCGAACGCAACGAGCATGCGCTCGGTCCCCGCCGAGACCAGGGTCCGGCGAGTCGCGATGACCAGGCCGTTCGCACCCGCCCGCGGCCAGGGCGTTTCGGCGAGGCTGGTCGCGCCGCTCCGCAAGGAATTGAGCAGCACCTTCATGACGCCAGCGCCCTCACGCCGGCATAGGCCTCGACGCGCTGCTGGCTGTTGCTGTCGAGCGCCTCCTTGGTGCGGAGGAACAATTCGCCGGACTCCCAGACATAGGAGACCGGCAAGCGCTTCGGGTCGCCGGGCGGGGTGCGCGCCGCCTCATAGGAAAACTGGATCGCCGCCTGGTGGCCATGATCGCGCCGACGGCTGCTCAGGTTCCGTTTCTCGGCCATCGTCTCGATGATCAGCGACTGGAAATCGTCCATGAAGACCAGCACGTCGCCGCGATGCGCGGCAAAGCGCTCGCGGACGCCCTCGAACGTATGCCCCTTNGCCGAGAAGGTCAGCGCGGCGATCGAGCCGTCGCCGAACGTATAGGTGACGGCGATGTCGCTGTCGGACTTCAGGGTCCGCGTCGGCGTGATCGTGATCGGATAGCGCGCTTCCGGCGGGATGCACTGGTAGATGAGGTCGGTCCAGTGGCAGAGGTTGCCGAGCACGCGGCCGCCTTCCTCCTTCTTGAAATACCAATGGTCCTCNTCGATCGCGTGCCCGGCGATGAACCAGTTGAGCATCGTCGGGCCGGCNTGGCGCGCGAGCGCATCGCGCATCAGCCGGCCGATCCGGCTCTCCGGGCGGTTGAAGCCAAGCCCGACCGCGCCCGGGCTCGCGGCCATCGCCGTGCAGAGCCGCGCCAGCTGGTCGAAGCTGACGACATGCGGCTTTTCGATATGCACGCTCTTGCCGCGCGCCAGTGCGGCGATCGCATATTCGGCATGACTGGCGTGGTTCGAGGCGATGTAGATGAGGTCGATCCGCGGATCGTCGAGGATCCGCGCCGCATCGTCGGTATAATAATCGAGCCCGAAATCCCGGAACAGGGAGGCGGCGCGCGCCAGGTCCGGGTCCATGCAACCGCGCAGCACCCGCCCGTAACGCTTTCTCAGATAGTAAGCGATGTTCGAATAGCCGAAATTGCCGCAGCCCAGCAGGCCGACATGACCGTCCGGATTGCGCTCGCGCGGCGCCGGCAAGGTCTCGAAGGTCCGGCGCATATGATATTGGCCGCGGACCTTCCAATAGGTGCGGTTAAGCCCGTAGAGACGGATATAGCGCGTCGCCTTGCGCAGCCTGAAGGCGAGCGGCGACTTCACATAATCGATGGTCATGCCACCACCGTCCTTGCGGCAGGTCTGGCCGAATTGGAAGCCTCATCGGCCAGCGCGATAATGGCCGCCCAGGTGGCCGCGCCCGCTTTTTCCCAGGAATAGAGGCGCGAACGCTCGGCCGCCGCTACGCCCAGTTCGTGCAGGCGCGCCGGGTCGGCGACCAGCCGGCGCACGGCGGCGGCCAGTGCCGGCACCTCATAGGGGTCGACATAATCGAGCCCCGGCCCGCCCAATTCCGGCATCGGTTGATAGGAGGAGACGAGGACGGGCCGGCCGGCGCGCATCAGCTCGAGCAGGATGTTGGGGCAATTCTCGCAGGAGGAGAGAAACAGGTTCAGCGTCGCCCGGTCGGCGAGGTCGAAGACCTGGTCGTGGCGGACCGCGCCGAGCAGGATCACCTCGTCCTCGAGTCCGTGCCGGGCGATCGCCGCCCGGACCTTGCGGGCATAAGGCGGATATTCGGGGCCGGCGAGGACCAGCCTTTCCGCGATGCCGCCTTCGCGTTTGACCAGCGCCCAGGCCTCGACCGCCTCCACCTGCGCCTTATAGGCGTCGATGATCGAGAGGTAGAGAACGAAGCGTTCCGGCAGGCGCGCCGCGAGGCCGGCATCGAGCCTGCCCGGCGTGCGCGTGACGCCGTGCGGAATCACCGCGGACCGTCCGCGGCGGCGGGGCACCGCCTTGTCGATCACCGCCTTTGCATAGTCCGAGATGAAGATGACCAGATCGGCGCGCCGGAACGAGCTGCCCTGCACGAACCGCAGCAGCCAGTTGCGGAGCCGGATCCAGCCGAGGCCGTAGCGGCGGCGCTCCCTCAGGTCGAAGGGCAGCATGTTGCGAAAGGCGACGACGATCTTCGCCCCGGGCGGCAGGTGCATCTCGATGCTGCCACCGGCGAAATAGACCGCGTCGAACTCCCGGCGCCGCGGCCAGAAGAAACGGAAATAGAGCGCGCCGAACAGGAAGCGGGTGATCGGCTTCACGGTCCAGGCGGGCGCCCGGACCCACTCGATATCCTCCCGCTCCGGGAGCCCTTCGATCGGCCGGGCCGAAAGGATCGCCAGATGATTGCCGGGCGCCGCCGGGAACGCCCCGACGATATTGCGAATGTAGGTGAGGCCGCCGCCCCGGCGGGACGAGAGCGCGCTGAAGAGGATCCTGGCCACGGCCCCGGACCTTAGCCCAATGTCACGCGATATTCGCGCCGCCACATTTCGAGGATGGCCAATTGGAAATACTGATGGGCGAGACGATCCGGCCCCGCCCCGCGCACGAAGCGACGCACGGCGTCCGCCTCGAGCAGGCCATCGCCCGCCTGGGCGGCAAGATCCTCGAGCAGCGAGGCCCAGGGACCCCGCAGCCAGGCGCCGAGCGGAATCGAGAAACCCTGCTTCCGCTGGGTGTCGAACCAAGCCGGAAGGCGCTTCCCGGCCAGCCGCCGAAGCAGCAATTTGCGATGCCCATTCTGGACCTTCTGGTCCGGCGCGACCCGGGCGAAGGCGAATTCGGCAATGGCGTGGTCGAGCAAGGGGGCCCGGACTTCTAGCGAAGTGAGCATGCTCGCCCGGTCGACCTTCACCAGGATATCGTCACACATATAGGTCTGGAAATCGAGCGCCATCGCCCGCTCCCGCGGATCGGCGCGGCCCTCGATCAGCGCCGCGCGCAAGCGTTCCGGCCCGTCGCGGACGGCGGGCGCGGCCGCGCCCAGCAGCTCGCGGCGCATGCTGGGCTCGGCGAGACGCGAGAGCGTGACGGCGGCGTCGCTCGGGTCCAGCAACCGCAACGCCATCTTCCGGCCCGCGAAGCCCTTCGGCATGATACGCCCCGCCAGCCGGTGGGCATGAAGGTGGTGAAGTCCGAGGCGGCGCCCCCTGGCGATATTGTTGACCCAGCCATATTGGAAATAGCCGCCGAACAGCTCGTCGCCGCCGTCGCCGCCCAGCGCCACCGTGGCCTGCTGTCTGACCAGCCGGCTCACCATATAGGTGGGGATCATCGACGTGTCCGCGATGGGTTCGTCGAACTGCGCGGCAAGGCGCGGGACGAGGTCCACGCTGCCCGCATCGGCCATCAACTCGACATGGTCGGTGCCAAGCTCGTTCGCAAGCCGCTTGGCGATCGGGCTCTCATCATGGGCGGCATGACCCGGAAAGCCGATCGTGAAGGTCGTGACCTTGCCGGAGACCCGCAGCGCGGTCGCCGCGACGAGGGATGAATCCAGACCGCCCGACAGCAGGATACCCACGGGCACGTCGGCGAGGAGCTGGCGCCCGACCGCCCGATCGAGCAGCGGCTCGAATTCCTCGACCAGTTCATCGATCGGCTGCCGCCTGCTTTCGTCCCATCGCGGCAGCGTCCAATAGGGCAGGACCTCCAGCCGGTCCTCGGCAAGGTCGTAACGCAATTTGTGGCCGGCCGGGAGCTTCGCATAGCCTTTCAGCATGCACAGCTGGCGCGGGACATAGCCATAAGCGAGATAGTGATCGAGCGCCTCGGGATCGGCTGCCCGCGGCATCTCCGGATGGGCGAGCAGCGCCTTCAATTCCGAGGCGAAGGCGAAACCGCGCTCGCCATGACGGTAGAAGAACGGCTTCTCGCCCGCCCGGTCCCGGGCCGCGAACAGCGTGCGCGCCTCCCGGTCGTAGATGACGAATGCATATTGTCCCGTCAGGCGGTCCAACGCCGCCTCGCCCCAATGCTGGTAAGCGGCGAGCAGGACCTCGGTGTCGCTGGCGCTCTGGAAGGTCCAGCCGAGCGCGCGCAACTCGTCGCGCAGGGCGTGATGATTGTAGATCTCGCCATTGAAATTGAGCAGCAGCCTGCCGTCCTGGGAGGCCATGGGCTGCCGCCCGGCCTCCGTCAGATCGACGATGGCCAGGCGGCGGTGGCCGAGGCCGNCCAGCCCGTCTTCGGATAGCCACAGACCCTCGCCGTCGGGNCCGCGATGGGTCAGGGTATCGCGCATCGACGCGAGCAGGCGCGCCTCGATCGGCCGGTGTTGCGATAGATATCCGACGATGCCGCACATGTCAGGCGGCCGGCTTCGTGCCGCGCCCGACGAAGAAGCCGGCGCGAAAGGTCTCGACATTGGCGAACCCCGCTGCGGCGAACCAGCCAGCCAGCGTCTTCAGCTTCTGCGGCTTGTCATAAGCCGGTGCCCACATGTCGTAGGTGTCGAGCAACGCCCATTCACGCAGCTGAGCGCGGCTGAGCGGGTAGACGTTCGTATAATTCGCCACCGGGATCAGATAGCGCAGGTACCGCCCGGCAAAGGGAATTCGCGAGATCAGTCGGCTCAGGCCATAAAGCGGCGGGAAGATCCGGTGCGCGATCCGGAGCGACCGGTGGGGGCTGATGCGCCGGGTGATCGGCCGAATCCAGTATTTCGCGAAGAAGATGTTCCGCCAGACTGCCGGATAGACATCGACCGCGAGGCCACCGCCCGGCGCGACCAACGCCGCGAGGGCCTCGAAGCTCGCCGCCGGGTCCGGCGTGTGCTGGATGACGCCCAGGCAATAGACTTTCGGGAAAGCGCCGCGCGCGAAGGGCAGCGCATTGATATCAGCCTGGATGAAATCGATGTCGCCCCGATCCTTCAAATTCTCCCGGGCGGCATCGACCGCGCTGGAATAGTCGATCGCGATCACCCGGGCGCCGAATGACAAGGCCACTTCGGCAAAGCGGCCGGCGCCGCAGCCGGCGTCGAGCACCAGCACGTCACGCAGGTCGGCGTCGGTCCAGCCGGTATAGTTTACGAAGCGGTCGCGGGAAATCGGCTGGCCGCTGAAACTGTCCAGCTGGAGCCGGCGAAACAGGTTCCACTGCACGCCGAAATTGTCGGCATAATTGCCGTCCCGCGGCACGAAGCGCGGGATGCCGCGCTCGATCGGCCAGCGTTGGCCGCAAGGCGGGCAGGCCAGCCACCCTTCTTCGATTTCGGCCGACGCGGCATCGTCACCGGCGAGGGTGAGTGAGGCGCCGCAGCCGGGGCAGCACAACAAGGCGAGCGTGGCGCGGCGCATGATCAGGCCGGTCCTGCCTTGCCCTTGCCGATGGCCGGACGCCCCGGAGCCGAGACGCGCAGTGCGAGTAACTGGGACAGGAGGATGACGAGCAGCAGGCCCGGCGCGAACTGGAAGGCAAAGCGGCCGACAAGGCTGAAGGTCGTATCGCGGAAGCTCTGGTAGACGTTGATGAACAGCCAAACGTAGACGATCAGGCGCCAGATCGAGGCTCGTCGCGACAGGAAGTTGATCGAGGAGGCGATCAGTCCGCCGAGCGCCAGTCCGCGGACCAGGGCCACGAACCCGCCACCGCCAAGCACGGATTCCGAGACCATGCCAAAGGCGAGGCCGCCGCCCGATTCCGCATAATAGGGATAGAAATTAGCGACATACCAGGTTGCCGGGTCGATCTTCTCGAAGCCCAGCAATTGCTGCGGAATAAGGCGGACGAGGTCGCCGACCAGGAGACTGGTGTTCATGTCGAGCGTCGAGCCGGTGATGTAGAGCTGTTGCACATCGAGCGCTGTGACGAAGACGGCGACAAACTCGTTGCGTCCGGCGATGTCGCTGATGGCCAGCTCTCCCTCGCGAATGAAGCCGAGCGCGAGGAAGGTGGCAAGGCCCAGGACGGCAAGCACAGCAAGCATCGTTGGCGAGAAGCGCTTGATCAGATGGTCGCGCAGAATGAAGAAACCGCCAGCGACGATCACCAGCAAGGAGCGCGAATCCGTGGTCACGGCGAAAAAGGCGAGCGATGCGATGAGCAGGGACCAGGCCACCAGCATGCGCTTCGCGGCCAGATAATGGGCGAACAGGCCGAAGACGCTCACCTGGAACATCATCGACAGGATGTTGATGACCTGGACGACCCAGACTGGCAGCGTGCGAAAGAAGAGGTATTCGTCGGCATAGTCGCCGCTGCCGCCGCGCCCGAGGAAGGCGATAATATTGATGATCACCGCAATGGCGAGACCGACCCAGAGCGCACCGATCGCNCCTTTCGGCATGGTCTTGGGCAGCGCCCCCATGCGCGGGGCGCGCAACGCAAGATAGGCCGCCCCGAAGCCGGCCATNGCCAGGCTCGAACAGAGCCAGACGTCGGCCACCAGTCCCTGGTCCAGCACGATATGATAGAGCCGAGTATCGGTCTTTGGCCCAAAGGTGTAATCATAATATTCGAAGGTCAGCATCGGGATCGCGGTGTAGACGCAGATCACGAACATGAAGAAGATTCCGGGATCCGCGAAGCTGAGGCGGCCGCTGAATTTCAGCCGCCAGAGGCCGACGAAGGCGATCATTCCCAGGAGGGTGATGACCGCCTGCGCCCATGGGGGCCAATTGAGCGCCAGGTAGGAGATCCCGGTAAGCCCGCCGCCAAACAGGGCCGCATTGAACAAGTGCCCGCCCCGCGCATGAATTGGATTCGCGCTGTCGAGACTCGCTGGGACCGTCATCTGCCTTCTTATCTGCTTCATGGGCGACCCTTCGGGATCGGCCATCAGAGCGCTCCGCATATCGAGATTGCACGGAAGTGCAATGCCTTGGCGCATTGTGAAAGCGCCCCTATCAGGTCGTCATGACCGGCCCTGGCGTCCTCATCTGTGTCCCGACACTGCAGACCGGCGGCGCTGAGCGACAGCTCCGCATGCTTGCCCCGCGGCTCGCCAGCCGCGGCATCCGGACGGCCCTGTTCAGCCGGATCGGCGACGATGACGCGGCCGCACTGGCGGCAGCGGGCGTGCGTTGCTTTCAGGCGCCGCGCGGTCATTACAGCCCGCGCCTGCTGACCGCGCTCCGCGCCGCCGCAGCGGCCGCCAAGGCGGACGTCATTCATACCTTCCTGCCCCAGATGGATATCGCCGGGGGCGCCGTCGCCCTGCTGACCCGGCGGCCCTGGCTGCTGTCCGAACGGTCCTCCGCCGCGGCTTACGGGACGGGCTTCAAGGATNGCCTGCGCTTTAGGATGGGGCGGCGCGCGACGGCGATTGTCGCAAACAGCGATGCCGGTCTTGATGTCTGGTCGAATCATTCGGACCGGCTGGTCATCCCNAACGGNATCGACCACGAGGCGGTTTCTCGCGCTCCGCCGCTGTCGCCGGCCGATATGGCGATGGCGGCCGGGCGCACGGTGATCGTCGCCGTCGCGCGACTGACCGAAACCAAGCGCCTCGATCTTGTGGTGGAGGCCGTGGGCCGCCTCGTCNCGGCGCNTCCGGATCTCCTCCTCCTGCTGATCGGCGAGGGCCCGGACGAAGCAGCGTTGACGGCGCAGGCGGTGGCGTTCGNAGATCATGTCCGCTTGCTCGGCCAGCGGGAGGACGTCTTGTCGTGGCTCGCTCGGGCCGATCTGTTCGTGTCAGCAAGCGTATTCGAAGGCCATCCCAATGCCGTGCTGGAGGCGGCGGCCGCCGGCGTGCCGATGGTGCTGACCGACATTCCCATGCACCGCGGCGCCGTGGGGCCGGANGGCGCGCGTTTCGTTCCCATCGACGACGTCAGCGCGCTCGCCGGCGGGCTCGCCGCTATGCTCGATGGCGAGGGAGAGCGCCGGCAGTGCGCGGAAGCGGCGAAGCGGCATGTCCAGCCATTGTCGATCGACCGGGCGGCGGATCTCTATGCGGCGCTTTACCGCCGGCTCGCCGCCGCCGGGTCGTAGACCCATATTTCGAACGGGCCGAATGGCCCCCCGGCCTGGCTGTCTACGCCCGTCACCTTCCTGGCGTTGATGAGGCGCGTCGTGCCGCCGACCTGGCCGAAGCTGCCGATAATGGTAAGCACGGTCGCCGGGGTGAATTCGATGTCAAGCGCGACCTTCCCGCCTCGCTGGTCGATCGTGGTGTTGATCAGGGTGATCCGGTGGCCGCCTCTGATCCTGATGCCGTTGCGGGCGTTGTCGCAGCGCACGTTCTGGAAGAGGATGTCCTGAACCGATTGCCGAAGGGTGCGGATGTCGAAGCTCCAGCCATCGGCGCTCGTGCCCTGTTCGGTGCGGACATTCTGGAATTCGAGCTGGATGCTCGCGGCCCGGCTCGCCTGGTCGTCATAGCGAAAGCCGTCGCNGCCGCCGACCAGCGCGGTGTCGCGGATCGACAGGTTGGAGAAGACGGTGCCATCTTCAACTTCNACAACCGCCCCCCGCCCCGCCGTACTGATCAGGCTGCAATTGGCGATCGAGAAGAAGTCCGCGCCGAGGGAGGAGAAGGTGGCGTTCGGCCCGATCACGACCGGGCGCGCGCAGGCGATCTCGCAATCCCGTATGCGGACCATCTCGCGGCCCTCGGTGCGGATGCCGATCGAGCCGTCCCCGCGCCAGGCGCCGCCGGCGATCCCGATNCTCTCAAGGTTGACGGAGGCGACGTTGACNAGGCGGATGGCGGTCTTGTCGATCATGTTGTTNGAGACAAAGCCGAGCCCCTCCACCCGGGACTGTACCTGGCCTCCCGGACCGGCGGTCTGCAGCGTGACCGCGGTGGCGGGCCGCGATGGCTCGAAGATCAGCAGCGAGGCGTTCGCGCCGGCGCCCCGCAGGTTCAGCCTTTGCCCCGAGAAGAGNAGCGGCGACCGCAAGTGCTGATTGCCCNCCGGGAGAAGGATCTCACCCGTCTGCGGAAGGTCCGGCCTGGACAGGATTTCCTCCTGNCCGGCCCGGGCCTGGCTTCCACCAAGGACGGCGGCCGCGGGCAAGGCGGCGAGCAGGTGACGGCGGGACAAACTGGCGGGTCCGCCAGGCATGGCTCAACCTCGTGTTATCGCGAGCGAGTCGATCCAGACATTGCCGTTCAACTGCCGGTCGAAATTGCCGCGGACATGGATCGAGACCCATTGGTGGGTGCAACTCCCCGGCACGGTGAACCGCAGGCCGAAAGGCCGGCCGCTCTCGGGTGAAACGGGCAGNTCCTGCCGGGCGAGCGACGTGCTCTGGGTGCCATCNCAGGAGATCGTGACAAACGGTCTGATGTCGGGATCATCGGCGACGCCNCCGGCCGTTCCGGCCAGCGCGTAGCTTCCCGGGGCGAGCTGGACGAGCTGCCGGGCGACCTCNGCCTCTGCATTCGCGCCANTCGGAAGATAGAGCGCNATATCGCCCCCGCGCCGCGCCCGGCGCTCCGGCGCCTGGCTGGGATCCTCGGCAAAGCCCCAGTCGAACGGCGGCGCGCCCGGGTCGGTCGAGAAATCGCCGTTCCACAGCAAGTCGCTCCCCCGGGCGCGGGCCGGCCAGGCGGCCACATAGGCCTGCCAGGCGAAGTCAAAGGCGCGCGCGGCGGTCAGGGCGCGCAACAGCANNCCCAGATGCTCGCGCTCGCCGGGGTCGTTCGGGCTGACCAGGCCGCGGGAAACGAGGAAGATGGCGCGCGGATCCGATTGGCCGCGCAACATGAAGCTGAGGAAGTCCCGGCCCCAGTTCGGGCGCGTCTTGAGCAAGGTGTTGAGCGCGACCGCGATTCCNGGCACCCGGCTCGCCTGGGACAGGACGGGGAAAAGCTGGGTCGCCATGGGCGGCGAGACGCGCAGCACCGTATCGTAGTGGCGAAGCGTGGCTGGTATGTCGTTGCGTTGGACGGCGCGCTCGATGAGCCAGAGCTGTGTGCCGATGTCCCGCCGGCTGAGCTGGTCGGCATAGACGAAGGCGCGTTCCGCCTGGTCGGGGGCCTGGCCCAGCGCCGTGGCGAGGCCGATCACCGCCACCGCATCGACAACGGTCGGGTCACGGCGGAGCGCGGCTGCCGCCATCGCCCTTGCGCCCGCGAGCGGTTCGCGATTGCGGCCGTCGCCAAGCATCCGTTTGGCAAGCACTGCCGCGGCGCGCGCGTCCGGCGCCGCCCCGAAGGCGCGGTCAACGGCAAGGACCAACTCCGGNCTCTCCTGGCGATGCACGCCGGCGACGGTGATCGGTACCACGCCCCAGACCAGGGCTGCCGCGACGGTGAAGCCGATGAGCGCCCTGAGCGCGATCCTGCCGAGGGCCAAATTGTCAGCCGGCGGCGGCACCCTTGTCTCCATAGCCGTAGCCGCTGCCGTAGCTGTACCCATAAGAGGCTCGCCGGGTCTCGAACTTGGTCAGCACGACGCCGATGATATTGGCGTGGGCGGACCGCAGCCGGCCGATGGCCAGGCGCGCCGGGGTGATCTTGGTGGTGTGGGATTCCAGCACGAACACCACGCCTTCCGCATGGGAGCCGAGCAACGGCGCATCGGCCAGCCCCATCACCGGCGGGGCATCGATGATCACATGCTCGAAATGGTTCTGCAGGGCCGGCAGCAANGCGTCCAGCCGGTTGCTCGACAGCAATTCGGCGGCGCTCGGCGGCGGCGGNCCCGCCGACATGACCGAAAGATTGGCAGTGTCGGTCTGCTGGAACAGCGTCGGAAGGTTGCCGTCTCCCGAGAGGAAATTGGAAAGACCGCGCTCGTTGTTGAGGCCGAGCAAGTGATGGACCGACGGCGAGCGCATGTCGCCGTCGACCAGGAGGACCTTGTGCCCGCCTCTCGCAAGGGCACTGGCCAGGGCGTAAGCGGTCGTCGATTTGCCCTCGCCCGGCCGGGTCGAGGTCACGGTAATCGTGCGCGGTACGCCATGCGAGGTGGAGAAGCTGAGATTGGTCTGCAGCGCGACATAGGCCTCCGAGACGTCCGACTTGCGGTCGGCGAGGGCTCCGAGCAGATCGCTTTCCTTGGACTTCGGCACCGCCCCGAGAAGCGGCAGCCCGATCGCGCCCTCCACTTCGGC
>JGI24770J26754_10002311_pt1 | contig 13193 bp, 5 predicted proteins | sample LakOneMetagenome_FD_26754 | JGI IMG/M metagenome (IMG submission 26754) | reverse complement strand
GGCAGCAGGCGTTCGAGGTTGTAGTCGGACAGGCCCAGCCTGGCCAGCGGGATCGGCTCGCCCGCCTGCAGGATGCGCATCACCACGTCCTCGACACCGCCCGCAGAAGGGATGGTCGCCACGCGCAGTTCGATGTCGAGCGGGCCGTACTTCCTGAAGCGGATCTTGCCGTCCTGGGGCTTCCTGCGTTCCGAGATGTCGAGGTCGCACATGATCTTGATGCGCGCGACCAGCGCGTTGCGGTAGCTGGACGGGATCTCGATATACGGCACCAGCACGCCGTCCTTGCGGAAGCGGATGCCGGTCTTGCCCTTGCCCGGCTGCGGTTCGATGTGGATGTCCGAGACGCCCTGGCGGTAGGCGTCCGTGATCACCTTGTTCAGGAGGCGCACCAGTTCGTTCTCGACCGCCTCCGACACCTCGACCGCGCCTTCGCCTTCCTCGTCGTCTTCCAGGCCGGACAGCAGTTCGCCCACCGATTCGACCGATGCACCGGCGCCGAAGAAGGCATTCGCGGTGTCGCGGAAATCGGCGCGCGTGGTGACGCGCCAGGCGACCTTCGCCTTCGGGAACAGCTGGCCGACGATGCGCGAGGCAGCCGTGCGTTCCGGATCGCGCGCCAGCACGACCAGGCCATCGGGACCGTCCTCCAGCGGCAGCCAGCCGTTCTCCTCGACGTACTGGGCCTTCAGGTTGCGCAGCAGGTCGGCCGGCTTGACCCGGTCCGGGCGGAAGAGTTCGTAGGGGACCTTGAAGAAGGTCGCCAGCGCCGCCCCGATGGCGGCGCGGCGCACCCGCAGCGCGCCTTCGAGCACTTCCTCGAGATCGAGGTCGCGCTCGCGCGCCTGGCGCCCGCAGGCGTCGAGTTCGGTGCGGGTGAGCAGTCCCTCCTGCACCAGCGCATCGTACTTGCCGCGCATGCGCTGGGGGCCCAGGCGCTGGCCGAGCGCCACCGAGAGCGTCGCGCACAGCTGCTGCACCGCTTCCAGCGCGGGCGGCGGGAAGGGGCCGCCGGCGCGGTGGTTGATGAACTGGACCACGCCCAGCAGTCCGCCATCGGCGTCGACAAGGGGCGCGACCAGCATTTCGCGGGTGCGGTAGCCGGTGCGCTGGTCGACGCCGCGCTGGAACTGCAGCCCGGGCGACAGGCGCCTGAGTTCATCCTCGTCGTAGACGTCGGCGATCCGGACCGGCTGGCGCGAGGCCGCCACGAAGCCGGCGATCGAGGACGGGCCGACCGGCAGGCGCAGCTCGCGGAAGGTGGCCAGGCCCGTCTTGACCTTGGAGACGATGTGCTCCTTGTCCGGCGTGACCGCGTACAGGGTGAAGCGGTCGCAGTCGAGCAGGTCGCAGAAGTCCAGGCCCAGGTCGAGCATGATTTCCTCGACGTTGGCGGTGGCATGGATGCGGTTCGTGATCGCCTGCAGCTTCTGGAAAAAGGCCAGGCGGCGCGCCGCCTCGTCGGGCGGGAGCGGCTGTCCGCTCATGACAGCGTCACCTCGAGACCCTCGAAGGCCAGGTGCACCTGCAGCTGCCCCAGGCGCGCGCGGTGGCGCGCCAGCACCTCGGCGAAGGCGGCCTCCAGGTCATCGTCGCTGCGGGTCGGTTCGTGGTGGGTGCAGTAGAGGCTCTTCGCGCCCACGCGCAGCGCCATCTCGATCGCGGCGTCGAAGGTGCCGTGGCCCCAGCCGGCCTTGGACGGGTATTCCTCGCGCGTGTACGAGCAGTCGACGATCAGCGCGTCCACATCGCGCATGGCGGCGTCGATGGCGTCCTGGCGCGCCGCCAGGTGCGCCTCGCAGGCGTCGAAAGCCGGGTCGCCTGGCGCATACGGGTTGTGCCAGGGCTCGTGGTCGCCGGTGAAGAAGAGCGAATGGCCATGGCAGGAAATGCGGTAGCCCAGGTTGGTGACCGGATGGTTCATGACCACGTTCTGCACCTGCGCGTCGCCCACCTCGATCGGCACCCCGATGTCGAGCGTGCGGTATTCGATGGTGGCGTCCATCTGGGTCTCGCTCACCGGGAAGTAACTGTTCTGCAGCTGCACGCCCATGACGTGCTCGATGCCTTGCCCGGTGACCGGGTCGTGGGCGCCGTGCAGGCGCACCCGGCTGCCCTTGATGAAGAGTGGGGTGAAGAAGGGCAGGCCGTGGATGTGGTCCCAGTGGCTGTGGGTGATGAAGATGTTGGCGCTGATCCCACCTTGCGGCAGTTTGCCCAGCAGGTGCTGGGCGAGCGGGAACAGGCCGGTGCCGCCATCGAGGATGATGAGGGTGCCGTCGTCGCTTCTCACTTCGATGCAGGTGGTGTTGCCGCCGTAGCGCGCGGTACGCGGACCTGGGGACGGAATCGACCCCCGCACCCCCCAGAAACGGAATTTCATCTGTACTCCCAGCCGGACGTGGTTTTATTTATTTTTGTGAAACATCGAGCATGATAGCCAGTTTGTGGCGTTTCTTGGCCGGAAAATTGTAATTATCCGATGGAGCATATACAGGAGAACCCAACAAAGCTACACTTCGGAAATTACCGGCTGGCAAAAGACTTTTTCATAAGAAAAGGCCTGTTGTAACAGTCGACATGCATACCGCACCCGCAATACACGCTGTCCGAGCCACCCATCATGCAAGAGCTGAACCCCTCACAAATCGCGCAACGCCTGCACCAGCTCACGGAAGTCAGCGTGGCGCTCGGGGATACGCATGACACCGCCGCACTGCTCGACCGCATCCTGCGCGTGGCCAAGCACATGACCGACGCCGACGGCGGCACCCTGTACCGCCCGAGCGAGGACCGGCGCAGCCTGTGCTACCACATCTCGATCAACGACACCCTCGGCATCTACCAGGGCGGCGTGAGCGGCCGGCCGATCGACATCGCGCCGGTGCCGCTGTGCGACAGCTACGGCAACAAGAACCTCGCTTCGGTGGCCGCCTACGCCGCGAACTTCAACCAGTCGGTGAACATCGAGGACGTCTACAAGGCGGACGTGTTCAACTTCTCGGGCATGCGTTCGTTCGATGCGGCCTTCGGCTACCACTCGCAGTCCTTCCTGACGGTGCCGATGACCGACCACGAGGGCGAGCTGCTCGGCGTGCTCCAGCTGATCAACGCCAAGGACCCGGAGACCGGCGGCATCCGCGCCTTTTCCCAGACCGACCAGCGCTTCATCGAGGCGCTCGCGACCCAGGCCGCGGTGGCCCTGACCAACCAGCTGCTGATCGCCCAGCTCGAGAACCTGCTGGAAGCCCTGGTCAACCTGATCAACATCGGCATCGACGAGAAGTCGCCCTACACCGGGCGCCACTGCCAGTTCGTGCCGGAGCTGACCATGATGCTGGCCGAGGCCGTGCACGCCACGAGCGAGGGACCGATGGCGGCCTTCCACATGAGCGATGCGGACCGCAAGGAGCTGTGGCTGGCCGGCCTGCTGCACGACTGCGGCAAGATCACGACGCCGGTGCACATCGTCGACAAGTCGACCAAGCTGGAAACCATTTTCGACCGCATCCACCTGGTCGATACCCGGTTCGAGGTGCTGCTGCGCGATGCCGAGATCCGCGCCCTGCGCGCCAGATGCGAACCCGGCGCCGACCACGCCGCCATCGACGATCGCCTGGCCTCCGAGCAGGCGCGCCTCAAGGCCGACCGCGACTTCCTGCGCCGCGCCAACGTGGGCGGCGAGGGCATGTCGCCCGAGGACCAGGAACGCGTGCGCCGCATCGCCGAGTACCGCTGGACCGGGCCGGGCGGCGAGGACCAGGCATTCCTGAGCGAGAACGAAGTGTTCAACCTGAACGTGCGCTTCGGCACCCTGACCGATGCCGAGCGCAAGATCATCAACAACCACATCGACGTCACCGTGCGCATGCTCGAGTCGCTGCCCTGGCCGAAGCACCTCAAGAACGTGCCGGAATACGCGGGCGGCCACCACGAGCGCATGGACGGCAAGGGCTACCCGAAGGGCCTCACGCGCGAGCAGATGTCGGTGCCGGCGCGCATCATGGCGATCGCCGACATCTTCGAAGCGCTCACCGCCTGCGACCGGCCCTACAAGAAGGGCAAGAAGCTGTCCGAGTCGCTGCAGATCCTCGGCAAGTTCGCCCTCAACGGCCACATCGACCCGGACCTGTTCGACATCTTCGTGCGCAACCGCGTCTACCTGCAGTTCGCGCACAAGAACATGGACGCCCACCAGATCGACGAGGTGGACGAGTCGAGCATCCCCGGCTACCGGCCGTAAGGGCAGGGCATGGGACGGATCCGGCAGCTGCTGTCGCGCTCATTGGCACGATATGGCGCGCGCTGGGCGCTCGGGCTGCTGTTGACCCTCGCCGCGGTACTCCATGTCCAGGAGGTCTGGACCAGCCATGCCATCGCCCGGCAGGACACGATCATCGCGGACCTGCGCATGCGCGTCGAACCCTTCGAGCCCGAGCCCGGCATCGTGATCGTCGACATCGACAGCAAGAGCCTGACCGAGCTTGGACGCTTCCCCTGGAGCCGCAATGTGATGGCGAAGCTGGTGGAGCGGCTCACCCGCCATTACGAGGTGAGCGCGGTGGGCTTCGACGTCTCCTTCCCGGAACCCGATACCAGCTCGGGCTACGATGTGCTCGCGAAGCTGGCCGAGCGCGAACTGAAAGACATCCCGGCGCTCAGGCAGGAACTCGGCAAGCTGCAGCCAGCGCTGGACTATGACGGCATGTTTGCCGAGGCACTGCGCGGCCAGCCGGTGGTGCTGGGCTTTAACCTCTCCCGTAACCAGCGCAAGGGCGTGCTGCCGGAACCCGCCTTCACGACGGACTTCCTGAACGGGCGCGAAGGCAATGCCTATACCGCCCGAGGCTACGAAGCGAACATCGCGCGCCTGCAGGAAGCCGCCGCCGGCGCCGGCGTGTTCACCGCCATGACCGATCCCGACGGCCTGGTGCGCTCCTCGCCCGTGCTGTTCAAGATCGGCGATGGCTACTACCCGTCGCTGTCGGTGGCGACGCTGGCCACCGCCCTCGGCGCCACCGCGATCAAGCCGAAGCTGGTCGGCACCGTGGATACCCTCTCGCAAGCCGACCGCGACGCCTCGGCATTCGACACGATGCAGATGTGGGTCGACCGCAAGCCTGTTTCCTTCCCGGTGGGCGAGGGCATGATCGCCACCGTCCAGTTTCGCGGACCCGGCGGGCCCGGCGGCGGGGCCTTCCGCTACGTGTCGGCGGCGGACGTCCTGAATGGAACGGTCGCGAAAGACGTGCTGGAGGGCGCCATCGTCCTGGTCGGCACCACGGCGCCCGGCCTGCAGGACCTGCGCGCCACGCCGGTCAATGCCGAATACCCCGGGGTCGAAATCCACGCCAACATGATCAAGTCGATGCTGGACGGGCGCTTCAAGGTTCGTCCCTACTGGGCGCAGCCGGTCGAGACGCTGCTGGTGGCGGCGCTCGGCGTCGCACTGGCCCTGCTGCTGGCCGTGCTCAGCCCCGCCTGGTCGGTGCTGCTGGCGGCGGCCGCCTTCCTCGCCTGCGCCGCCTTCAACTACCTGATGTACAGCCGCTACGACGTCATCCTGAATGTCTTCGTCTGCCTGCTCCTCGTCGCCACCCTGTTCGTCCTGAACCTCGCCTGGGGCTGGTTCTTCGAAGTGCGCAAGGGCAGGGCGCTGGTCTCGCGCTTCGGCGAATACGTGGCGCCCGAGCTGGTGGAGCGCATGGCCGAAGACCCGGAAGCCTATAACATGGACGGCGAGAGCCGCGAGCTGACCGTCATGTTCGTCGACTTGCGCGGCTTCACCACCATCTCCGAGGGACTGACACCGAAGGCGCTGCGCGAATACATCAACCTGTATCTCACCGCGATGTCCGAGGACATCCGCGCCAGCCACCAGGGCACGCTCGACAAGTACATCGGCGACGCCGTGATGGCCTTCTGGGGCGCGCCCGTGAGTTTCCCCGACCACGCCAGCCGGGCCGTCGCCACGGCCCTCCTGATGCAGGAAAGCGCGGCGCGCCTGAACCGCGATTTCCTGGCGCGCGGCTGGCCGGAACTGAAGATCGGCATCGGCCTGAACACCGGCCCCATGCACGTGGGCGACATGGGCTCGAAGATCCGCCGCGCCTACACCGTCATGGGCGATGCGGTGAACCTCGGCGCGCGCCTGGAAGGCATCACCAAGGTCTACGGCGTCGGCATCGCGGTGGGCGCCGCGACCCGGCAGCAAGCGCCGGAATTCGCCTGGCGCGAACTGGACCTGGTGCGCGTGAAGGGCAAGAACGAGCCGGTTGCGATCTTCGAGCCGCTCGGCAGGCCTGCCGGGCTCTCCACCGAGGCGCTGGAAGAACTGGCGCAGTGGGAGGCCGCGCTCGCCCAGGTCCGTGCCCAGCAGTGGGATGCGGCGCAAGGCGCGATCGCCGCCCTGGCCGCCCGTCATCCGGATCGCGGCCTCTACGCGCTCTACCTCGAACGCATCGCCCATTACCGCGCCCATCCGCCGGGCCGGGACTGGGATGGCGTGACCACCTTCGACACCAAGTAATCATGCGGCGTGGGTTGTGACACCCATGCAACAGAAATGGCCCGGCTTCCCCCTTCATGTGGGGGAAGTTTCCTGACTTGCCCCAATTTTTCTCTATTGCAACAAAATGCTCGGTAAACTGCCATCGAGCCCTGCAGTTCCCCCCACCCGGCGTCAAGCGGCGTGCGGTCATGAGAAAAACCGAACAATACGACTCTTCATAAAGCAAAACCGATGAAACAACGCTTTGCACGCCTGTTCGCAGGCTCCGTGCTTGCCGTGGCCGTGAGCGCGGCCTGGGCACAGGAGGCTGCGCCCGCAGACGACGTGGTCCGCTTCACGATCGCCCGCTTCGAGGTCGGCGGCAACACGCTGCTCGCCCGGGACGAGGTCGAGCGCGCCGTGGCGCCTTTCACCGGCCCGGCGCGCGACTTCGGCGACGTCCAGCGCGCCCTCGAGGCCCTGGAAAGCCTGTATCACGCGCGCGGCTACAACGTGGTCACGGTCCGGCTGCCCGAGCAGGAACTCAATGGCGGCGTGGTGCGCCTGGACGTGGCGCAGACCAGGGTCGGCAAGGTGACGGTGACCGGCAACGGCACCTTCGACGGCGCCAACATCCGGCGCAGCCTGCCGGCCCTGCGCGAGGGCGAAACGCCGAACCTGAAGCAGGTCTCCGCCAACCTCAAGCTGGCCAACGAGAACCCGGCCAAGCGCGTCAAGCTGAGCCTCGAAGGCGGCCAGGCCGAGGACACGGTCGATGCCCGCATCGAGGTGGCCGACGAGCGNCCCTGGACCGTNATGGCCAACTTCGACAACACCGGCACCGAGGAGACGGGCAAGACCCANGCNGGCGTCGTGCTCCAGCATGCCAACCTGTGGGGACGCGATCATGTGGCCAGCCTGCAGTACACCACCACCGTCGAGGAACCCTCGCAGGTCGGCGTCTGGGGCGTCGGCTACCACCTGCCCTTCTACGCGCAGGGCGGGGCGCTCGACCTCTACGCCAGCTATTCGGACGTCGATTCCGGCGTGGTGACGGCCGGCCTGTTCGACCTCGCCGTCAGCGGCCGCGGCGCCGTGTATGGCGCGCGCTACAGCCAGGTGCTGCCGACGCGCGACATCGGCGGGCGCGAGCTGGAAGGCCGCATCGTCTACGGCTTCGAGACCAAGGCCTACAAGAACAGCGTGGTCTTCTTCAACCAGGAATTCGGCAACGACGTCACGGTGCGTCCCCTGAGCATCGGCTATATCGGCCGTGTGGGCCTTGGCAACGGCGAAGCCAGCTTCTCGGCGACCCTGCTGCGCAACATCCCGGGCGGCTCGCGCGGAGGCAAGGCCGACTTCGAGGCGGCGCGCACGGGCGCCAAGACCGGCTACACGGCGCTGCGCCTTGCCGGCGCCTGGACCCGCGCCGTCGGCGGCAGCGACTGGCAGGNCAGGGCGCTGGCCAGCGGCCAGTGGAGCGGCGACGCCCTGGTCTCGGGCGAGCAGTACGGGGCTGGCGGCAGCACCTCGGTGCGCGGCTTCGACGAGCGTTCCCTNTCCACGGACATCGGCGCGGGCCTGAACCTGGAGCTCTACACGCCCAACCTGTGCAGCCGCGCCGGCTGGCAGTGCCGCGTGCTCGGCTTCGTCGATGGCGCCTGGGGCAAGCGCAATGACGCGCTGCCGGGCGAACTGCGCAGCACCACGATCGTAGGCAGCGGCCTGGGCCTGCGCTTCGCGGCGGGGCCCGCCGCCAGCGTGCAGGTCGACTACGGCGCGGTCGTGAAGGAAGGCGCCATCAACGGCGCCGGCAATGGCAAGCTGCACGTGCGCGTCGGCCTGGCCTACTAGGAGAGATTCATGAAGAACGGATTAGTCAAGCTCGGTCGGGTTGCGGTCTGCGTGGCCGCATGCCTTGNCAGCGNCCAGGCGGCGCCGACCTCGCCGCAGGTGGTGGCCGGCCAGGCGACCTTCTCCCAGCAGGGCAACGTGTTCTCGATCACGAACACGCCCGGCGCCATCATCAACTGGCAGAGCTTCAATGTGAATGCGGGCGAGGTGACCCGCTTCATCCAGCAAAGCGGCGACAGCGCGGTGCTGAACCGCATTGTCGGCCAGGACCCCAGCCGCATCCTCGGCGCCCTGCAGTCGAACGGCAAGGTCTTCCTGATCAACCCGAACGGCATCGTGTTCGGCCAGGGCGCGCGCGTGGACGTGAACGGCCTGGTGGCCTCGACCCTGAACATCAGCGACGGCGATTTCCTGGCCGGGAAGAAGACCTTCACGGCAGGCAGCACCGCCGGCGCGATCCGCAACGACGGCGCCATCACGACCCCCGGCGGCGGCAAGGTCTTTCTCATCGCGCCGAGCGTGGAAAACACCGGCATCATCACCGCGCCGAACGGCGAGGTGGTGCTGGCGGCCGGCCGCAGCGTGAAACTCGTCGATTCCAGCAACCCCGACCTCGACGTGGTGGTGTCGGCGCCGCAGGACCGCGCCATCAACCTGGGCCAGGTGGTGTCCAGCGGCGGGCGCATCGGCATCTACGGCTTTCTGGTCAACCAGCGCGGCGTGGTCAACGCCAACAGCGCGGTGGTCGGCGAGAACGGCAAGATCGTCCTGAAGGCGAGCGGCGACACCGTGCTGGAGGCCGGCAGCGTCACCTCGGCCACCGGTGCGGGCAAGGGCGGCGAGATCCAGCTGCTGGGCACGCGCGTCGGTCTGCAGGGCGACGCCCTGGTCGACGCCAGCGGCGCACAGGGCGGCGGCGCCGTGCTGGCCGGCGGCGACTACCAGGGCAAGAACGCGGCGCTGCCCAATGCGCAGCAGACCTGGTTCGGCAAGGACGCGCGCATCCGCGCCGACGCCCTCGTTTCGGGCGAGGGCGGCAAGGTCGTGCTGTGGTCCGACGGCGCCACCGGCGCCTACGGCAGCATCTCGGCGCGCGGCGCGGGACGCGGCAACGGCGGCCTGATCGAAACCTCGGGACACGAACTGTCCACCGGCGGCATCCGCATCGACGCGCTAGGGGGCAGGCAGGGCGGCAAGAGCGGCACCTGGCTGCTCGACCCCTGGAACATCATCGTGCGCGACGACGGCGAGACCTCGCCGCTCGACGCCGACATGTTCGAGAANATGCCNGGCGACGAAGACGCCGTGGTGAAACCCTCGGCGCTGCGCGACACCAATGCGAACATCGTCCTGCAGGCCCGCAACAACCTGAGCTTCGTGAATGACCTCGACACGGACTACAGCGTGCGCGCCGAGGCGGGCAACGATCTGACCGTCGATGCACGTATCGGCGCCAAGGGCGACATCGACCTGCGCGCCGGGGGCACGCTCACGCTGGGCGAGCGCGGCGAGCTGCGCAGCCCGGAGTTCATCGACCTCAAGGCCGATCGCATGAACCTGGCCGGACGCATCCGCGCCGTGGATGGCGCGGCGCCGATCGTGACCTTCAGCACTGCCAACGTCAGCACGCCGATCGTCGTGAGCGGCAGCGACAGCGCGGGCGGCCTGACCCTCAAGCCGTCCCAGCTGGCCGGCATGGAAGCTTTCGGCATCAACATCGGCAACAGCGGCCATACGGGCGCAATCAGCATCGACAACAGCCTGAGCATCGCCGGCCACCTGTCGATCGACACCGGCGGCACCATCAACATCAACGCGCCGGTGGTCCTGAGCGGCGCCGACAGCCGCTTCACCGCCACCCTGCATCCGCATCTCGGTGGCGGCGCCATCCAGGTCGACGGCGCGGGCTCGATCCAGGCCGGCAAGAACATTCTCATGCGTGGCGGTTCAATACGCGTGCTGGGCGACCTGACCTCAAGCAGCATCGCCATCGAGGCCGGCAGCAGCGGCATCGAGCTGCAGGAAGGCGCCGACCTGGAGGCGGCAGGCGAGATCACCTTGCGCTCGAACGGCACCCTGTACCAGAACGGCGCGGCCTCGATCAGGGCGTTGACGCTGCTGGCAAGCGGCGCCCAGGTACAGATGCTGGGCGTGAACCGCGTCGGCACCCTGGCCGGCAGCGCATCGAACGGCAACTTCCGTTTCAACTGGCGCGATGCGATGGCGATCGGCACCGCCGGCGGCGTGAGCGGCGTGCGCGCCTACAGCGAAGTGGACCTGACGGGCGGCGCCCTGACGGCGGGCGCCGGCATCGATGGTGCGGCCGTGTTCATCGACGCCGACGCGATCGGCGGCGCCGGCACCATCAAGGGCAGCTTCGTGGACCTCGTTTCGCGCGGCGGCATCGGCGCTAGCGACAGCCCGCTGCGCACCAGCGCCGGCGTGCTCTCCGCCTGGAACAGCCAGACCGGCAGCGCGCCGATCAATATCGTCAACGACCGCGCCGTGATCCTGCGCGACGTGGTGCAGGCCGGCGCCGGCAACAGCGGCGCGATCTCGGTCGAGAGCTTCGGCGGCTTGACCGTCGCCCCGACCACGGGCGAAGGACAGGGCGTCAGGACCGGCAGCGGCGACATCAGCCTGGTGACCCACAGCCCGATGACCATCGCAGGCATGGTGACGACCGATAGCGGCAACATCCGCCTGCTGGCCGACAACAAGGGTGCGCTGACCATCACCGGCAGCGCCCGGGTGGCGTCCGGCTCGGGCAATATCAGCATCACCGGCGGCACCACCTCGATCGCGGCGGGCACCGTGGTGGTGTCGAGCCCGGACAAGCTGAGCGTGACGAACACGGACAGGACCGAGCCGAAACCCGAACCCGATCCCGTGCCGCCGCTGGACACCTGCATCGGTAACCCGAACACCAGCGGCTGCGGCGCGGTGCTGGAAGCGAAGACCCGCGAGTGCATCGCCAATATGGACGGCCCGCAGTGCGGCCAGGTGCTGCCGACGGCCGCCGCCTGCCGCAACAACCCGGCGGCGCTGGGCTGCACCGTGGTGCTGGAACGCGCCGCCCTGCTGGCCTGTATCGCCAACCCGAAAGGCCAGGGCTGCGGCGCCATCCTGCCTTCCTACGACGTTTGCCGGAACGACCAGAACAGCCTGGGCTGCGCACCCGTGATCGCGGCGCGCGAAAAACTCGACGCCTGTATCCTCAATTCGAAGGGCCCGGGCTGCGGCGAGATCCTGCCTTCCTACGACGCCTGCAAGGCCGACGGCAGCATCCTCGGCTGCGCCCCGGTGCTGCTGGCGCGCCAGCAGCTCGAGGCCTGCATCCTGAACCCGAAAGGCCCGGGCTGCGGCGAGATCCTGCCGACGATCGATGCCTGCAAGCTCGATCGCAACATCCTGGGCTGCGCCCCGGTGCTGCTGGCGCGCGAGCAGCTCGAGGCCTGCATCCTGAACCCGAAGGGCGCGGGCTGCGGCGACATCCTGCCGCCGCTCGCGCAGTGCCGTGCGGACGGCAATGTGCTCGGCTGCGCGCCGGTGCTGGCGCGCGCCGCCTTCGACGCCTGCCTGGTCGACCCGACGGGCGCCGGCTGCGCCAGCGTGCTCCCAAGCCTGCCGGTCTGCAAGGCTACCCCTGGCCTGGAAGGCTGCGCCCAGGTGCTGCAAGTGACCTTCAACGCCTGCCTGGCGACTCCGGGCGACGCGTCCTGCGTGGGCGTTCTGCCGACCCTGTCGCAGTGCGTGAGCGACAAGACCACGGCCGGCTGCCAGGCCGTGCTGCCGACGCTGCAGCAGTGCATCGGCAGCCCGACCCTGCAGGGCTGCTCGGTGCAGCTGCCCAGACTGGAGCAATGCGCGGTGAACCCGAACCTGGCCGGCTGCGAAGCGGTGCTGCCCAAGCCGGACTTCTGCTCCACCCACCCGGGTGACGCGAGCTGCCAGGTGTTCCAGCCCTCGCCATCCACGGGCGGGCAGGGCAAGACCCCGGTCGCCACCGCACAGCAGGTCGCGGTCAACCTGATCAATACCCGCATCCCGACCACGCAGGAGCGTGCGCCGGCGGGACCGGCGCAAAGCGGTTCAGGCGATGGCCGCAAGCCCTCGGAGAAGCAGGCCGGCCCGGCGCAGGGCCCGAATACTGGAGCGAAGAATGAAAAACCAGCTGCAAAAATGTACTGCAACTAAGGGAATGGCCGGCGCATGGAGCGCGCTGCTGTTCGCGGCGCTGCTCCTGTTCGGCAACGCGGCCTGGGCCGCCCAGGTGGCGGGCAGGGTCGAGCGCCTGAGCGGTCCGCTGATGGCCAAGAAGCTCGACGGCAGCGTCAAGGTGCTCGGCCTGAAGTCCGAGATCGAGAGCGGCGATACCCTGGTCTCGGAGAAGAACACCTACGCCCAGATCAGGTTCATCGACAACAGCGAAATCACGCTGCGCCCCGGCACCACCTTCAAGGTCGAGAACTTCGCCTATGAAGAGGGCAAGCCGGACGCCGACCAGGCCAGCTTCAACCTGGTGAAGGGCGGCCTGCGCTCGATCACCGGCCTGATGGGCAAGCGCAACAAGGAGAAGTTCTCGCTGAAGACGCCGAACGCCACCATCGGCATCCGCGGCACCATCTTCATCGTGCAGTACGTGTCGTCCATGGATGCGCAGGAGAGCCTGGCGCCGTACCCGGGCAAGGTCGCGCGCGGCGCGGATGGTCCCGCCGCGGCCGGCTCGCAGCAGAAGCTGCCGCAGCCCGGCACGCCGCCGGCCGCGCCGGCCCTGCCGCCGGGCCTGCACGTCTCGGTCAGCGACGGCGCGATCATCGTGACCAACAACGGCGGCTCGCTCGGCTTC
>JGI24770J26754_10002308_pt1 | contig 13198 bp, 14 predicted proteins | sample LakOneMetagenome_FD_26754 | JGI IMG/M metagenome (IMG submission 26754) | reverse complement strand
GGACGGGACGGCCTGTTCGGCCGCAGTGCACCCGGTCAGGGCGAACAATCCGAGAACCGGCACTGAGAGCGCTCGCAACGCGCGGGGAGAGCGCGTGAACCTAGCCAAGGGTCACCCCGCGGGAACTCATGAAGGTCACCGCATTGGTAGGGGTGCCGTCCACTCGGGTTTCAAAATGCAGATGGCAGCCGGAGGAGGCTCCGGTGGTGCCCACCAGGGCAATGACCTCGCCGGGGGCAACCGTTTGGCCGGCTTCCACGAGGAGACTGCTGTTGTGGGCGTACCCGGTCTGGACGTCTCCGCCGTGATNGATGAGAATCCAGTTGCCATATGTGCCCTGATACCCGGACTCGACGACGGTTCCGCCCATCGCGGCAAACACCGGCTGACCGCAGGGAGCGGCAATGTCGGTCCCGTTGTGGCTATCGCTGACACCGGGAACAGGGTTGATGGGTCGGGGGCCGAAGGTGCTTGTGATACGACCCAACACGGGGAGCGCCCAGCCCTGCTCGGTGAGCTGGCTCGGGTCGAGACTGGCCCACGTTCCGTCGCCGGCTATCTCGGTGTATGAGGCAGGTTGGGGAATGTCGCTCACGGTGAATCCCTCGCGGACAACAGGCACGGGCGTCGAAGCGGAAACGTCCACGCTCTGAGCGCCGGCAGAGTCCGTTGCAGCGGTGTTCGCTGTGCCGGCCGAGGCGCGGGGCGACTCCGGGGTGACGGCCAGGGCGGGCAGAGACGCGCTCACCGCAAAAAGAGCGATCAACGCCATGGCAGCACCGGAGGTCGATTTGCGCCGACGTGACGAGCGTTTCGGCAGAGGTTGAGACGGTCCCGGCTGGGCGGGGACGGTCCGGCTTGACAGCAGTCGGTTCTCGATGGCCCGGATCTCTCGTCGAGACATCACGGGCACAGAACCGGGTTCGGATGGCGAGGTCGCGATGTGACCGGTGTCATCCATGCCTGGCCACCGAACGGGCACAGCTCGGCAAAGCGGAAGAGAAGTAGTGCATTAAGAAAATCCTTGTGGGGGTTGTGGAAAATGAAATGGGGCACGCGGAGAGGGCGCCTTCACCGACCGATGGTCGGTGAAGGCACCCCGGCAGGGCACCCGCTACAGCGTGACGAGAAGCTCCGCCATGACGGTGATTTCGGCCGTCTGCGTGGTGACGATGTTCGCGGCCAAAGCCTGAGCATCGGCATTTTCGCCCGTGTCGATTTCGAGCTGCGCCATCGTGAGTGCACCCTCGTGGTGCACCGTCATCTGCTCAAGGAACAGTCGATCGGCGTCGGTGCCTTGAGCGTTCTCAAAGGCCATCATGTCGTCATCCGACATCATGCCGTCGGAACCCCCCATGCCATCCATGCCATCCATGCCGTCCGTGCCGGACATGCCCATGTCCGTGGCGTCCCAGTCAGTCAACCAGCCGTTCAACTGAACGATCTCCGGTTCCTGTGCCGCCTTGATCTGCTCGGCGAGGTCGGTGACGCGCTGGTCGATGCCGTCCTTCGCGAGCAGGTCATCGCTCATCTGCACGGCCTGTTCGTGATGCGGAATCATCATCTGCGCAAACATCACGTCAGCGTCGTTGAAGACCGCTGATTCCGTGCCCGCCGAGGAGCTCGGGGAAGTGCCGGTGGAGGTGCCGGNAGCGCACGAGCTGAGGGCAAAAGTTGCTGCGACGGCGAGGGTNGCCGCGAAGAGAGTACGTGTTTTAAGCATTATTCATCCATTCATCGTCATAGGTCAGTCCGAGAGGCCGCAGGGCGGCGACGTGCTGGCTCGGTCTAAACGCGACTGATGGACAAAAAGATGAGACTGGGGCGAGGTGCGGGTGCGGTCAGAGCAGCGGCGACCCCGAGCAGGGCCGTGGGCGGTTCGAGCCGTCGCCGACGAGAATCGGTTAGCCGGCTGAAGAAGACGAGGCCGATGAGCACAAGCAGCAACACACACGCCATCGCCATCAGGGCGCAGTCGAGAATGTTGCCGTGCGTGCTCGCAGACAGGGTGGCGACCACGGGCGCGACCAGGCTGGCGACCACGGCCGTGGAGACGTCGACTGATGCGGACATTGCCGATGCGGACATCGCTGACTGGGACAGCGCCGACTGGGACAGCGCTGACTGGGACATCGCCGACCCGGCAAGATGCATGTCATGACCGGTCGATTCCGAATGCAGCGCAAAGACACCGTAGAGCACGGCAACCAGCGCCAGCACGGCGACGAACGGCGACAGGAACCTGGTCGAAACCATTCGTTTTTCGTGCTGCACGCTCATGTCACCTCCATCTTTCCGTCTCTCCGTGTGTGCACGGGGCCTATTCTTCCCCCCAAGGTTACGTCACGCCTCACCCGCGAGCCTGAGAGCGCTTGGAGCTTTCAAATCGGGTGTTGGCAGACAGTGGGTTAAATGCGCTTCGTGCCGGTGCGGCCGAGGCGCACGGGCAGCGCCATCAGCGGGCCGACGAAGCGACGCTGCAGCCGCCGGGCCGGTCCCCACACGTACTGCACCACGTACTGGGCGAGGATGGCGCCGGCGGCGAGGGCGAGCGCCACCGCGGCGGCGGTGAGCAGATTGAGCAGTCCGTTGATGTCGCCATTGGAGAGCTGCAGCAGGCCCCGGAACAGGATCAGCCCTGGAACCAGCGGAACCAGGGCGGTCACCATAATCACCAGCGGCGGAGTGCGCACGATCCGGGAGGCGACGGCTGCCGCGAGGCCCACGCCGACGGCGCTCATGCCCGAGGCCCACACCAGCCCGACGCCGGCCAGCACCCCGACCAGGTAGAGGAACTCCGCGAGGGCGCCGAGCAGGCACACCACCCAGAAGGCACGCCACGGTACCTGCACCGCGAGTCCGAAGCCGACCACGATCACCACGGATGCCACGAGCAGAACGGGCAGGTCAGCCAGGGTGGGTGCCCAGGTCGACTGCACCGTGAGGTCGAGCCCGAACCGGGCGACGAGCAGCGACGCTCCGGCGACACCGGTGACGAGCCCGCCGGTGATCAGCACAGCCTCGACCATGCGCGCGGTTCCGGTGAGGTAGAAGCCCGAGAGGGTGTCGTGCACGGCGCCGAACGTGGTCACGCCCGCGAGCAACATCATGATGGTGGCCACGACCACGATGGATTGGTTCACGGATGGATCGATGAGGTGCACGATGGCCGCGGCTATCGGGCCGAGGGCTCCGCCGACCACGGTTTGGTAGAACAGCGGCACTTGGCGGTGGTCGAGTGTCGTGGTGATCAGATCGATGAGATAGGTGGCGAGGAACGCGGCAATCATGACGACCGGCCCGCCGCCGATCAAGATGGCCGCACCGCCGCCGACCAGGCTCCAGCCGAGACGCCGGTATCGCACGGTCACCTGGGGCTTGGAACTCACGATGATGGCCAGGCGCTTGCGGGCTTCCGCGATGTCCACCGGGTGCTCGATCAGATCGGCGATCAGCTCCGAGGTGAGGGTGAGCTTGGTGTAGTCCAGGGTGCGGTACTTCACGTTGCGGCTGCGCGTGATCGACTCGTGGGTGGCCTGGTCCTCCTGCGTGAGGGTGATGATGGTGTGCGTGATGTTCGCGTCGGTGCCCTTGAGACCGTAGGCGCGCGTTAGGGCTTCCATCGCAGCCGTGGCATCTTCGGCGCCGGCGCCGGCCGTGAAGATGACTTCAGCCAGTCGCATGGTGAGGTCGAGAACCGCGCGGGTATAGGCCGCGTGATCGAGGGGAATCGCCCCGGTCAGGTCGTTCATGAGGGCAGGACAATAGCAGCAAGAAACTCGATCACTTACCAAGTTTACGCAGCCGTGCGCCTCCGTTTGAACAATCGAACGATGACGAGCACGATGAGGGCGATCACGGCGATCGTGCCGATCCAAGGCAACGCCACACCGAGGGCAATCACGACGCCGCCGAGGGTGGCCAGAAGGGCATTCCACCCCGTGACCACGCCGGCCCAGAAGTCATCCGGGGAACCCGGAGCCACCGTGCCGGTTTCGTTCAGGTCCAGAGTGATGGTGGAGAAATCGATCTGGTCGGCAAGGTGATCGCGTTGGCTTCGCAGCGCCTCGAGATCGGCCTGCCGGGTCGACAGTGCTCCTTCGATCGCGATCAGGTCCGTGGTGCTCGTCGCCGTGCCCAGGAGGGAGAGCAAGCGGTCGACCGAGGTCTGCAGCGCCGTCACGCGTGCGTCGAGGTCGAGGCTCTGCTGCGTCACATCCGTTGCATTGAGGGACACGAAGTTCACGGTGCCGAGTGCCTTGAGCTCCGCGAGGGTGGCATCAAGCTGGTCGGACGGGATGCGCAGGGCGAGCGAAGCGCTCGCCGCCTGATTGTCGGTGGCCGGGGTTTCGCTGCGGCTGTCCACCCGCCCGCCGGCTCGCTCGGTGATCGCCGCGGCTTCCTGCGCGGCGGCGATCGGTTCGCCCACCGTGACCGAGACCGAACCCGTGGTGACCACGTCGCGATTGGTGGTGTTTACCTCGGTCGTGCTGCCATCGGCTGAGAAATCGACCGACGCGTCGCCGACACCCGGTTCCGTCATGACAGAGGGAACACCCTGGCTGCTGGCGCCGCCGCTGCCCATGGTGCATCCCGCGAGCAGCGCAGCCAAGAGAACGGCCGCGGTCAGAGCCGCGGGTGCGCGGCCCGAGAAGCGATTCATGTTTCTCAGTATTGCCCGTGCCTGCGGAGTTGTCGTCGGCTTTTCGGGGAGTGGGCATCACGATTCAGACTCAATCGGGGGCCGCGCCTGCGGCGGCACGGCCATACTTGAGGTATGACGAGGGCGACGGAGCAGATCTCGCAGGTTCGGTCGCCCCGCGCGCCCCTTCTGCACATCGCCGCAGACGAGGGGACCGGCCCGGTCGTGATCCTCGTACACGGGATCGCGTCGTCGTCGGCGACCTTCCAGGAAGTGATCCCGCTGCTGTCGCCCAGGCATCGGGTGATCGCCATCGATATCCTCGGATTCGGTGCCTCGCCAGCCCCCGAAGGCTGCGAGTACCGGCTCGAAGACCATGTGGCCGCGCTCGCCGCCACCATCCGTTCGCTTCGCCTACGGCAACCGTTCCTGCTCGTGGGCCATTCCCTCGGCAGCCTGATCGGCACGCGCTATGCCGCACTCAACCGGCGCGGCACCCTGCAGAGTGGCTGGCATCGGCTCACCCGTCAGGGCGAGGTGTCCCGCGTCGTGCTGGTGGGCCCGCCGGTCTATCTCTCGCCGCAAGACATCGGCGACCCGAGGTTGCGGGCCCGAGTGGCCGCGTACCTGCGCGCGTACGACTTTCTGCGCACCAACAAGGTTTTCACGCTCAACAATGCGGCGTTCCTCTCCCGGCTGTTGCCCAAGGGCGTCTTCGAGATCACGACGAAAAACTGGACGCCCTTCGTGAAATCTTTGGAGAACTGCATCGAAACCCAGACCGTGGTGAGCGACATCGCCAGCCTGCACGTGCCCATCGATGTGATTTACGGTGCTCTCGATCAGTTCATCGCACCCGGCAGCATGAGCGTCATCGAGCGGATGCGGCATGTCACCATGCACCGCGTGGAAGCCAACGACCACATCATTCGCCGCGGCCTGGCCCGAGAACTGGTGCGAGTGATCGAATCGGATGCCGCAGCATCGGTCGAATCGCACGCATCCGTCGAGTACTGAGCACATCCCCGAGCCCTTGCCGCANCGAGGGTTCGTTTCAGGCCGAATCAGGCCGGGACGGGGGAGGGGAACGCCGCGCGGGTGAGTTCCTCGGACACTCGCCACAGCCGCTCGGCCACGGCGTCGTCGAGAGCCCGGGCAGGCATCCGCGCGGGTGTCGGCCCGCCGGTGAGCTCGCCGAACCCGTCGGGGCCGTAATAGCCGCCGCCGGCCGCGGCCGGATTGGTGGCGGCGTATAACGCCGGCAGGATGCCCTGCGGAATCTGCTGCCAGAGCCAGCCGATACCGTGGGTGGCCTCGCTCACGGCGAGCAGGACCTTGGCCGATGCGCCACCGTGCGTAGGCCCGGTGACCTGGAGATTGGTGATCGTGGCGCCGGGGTGCGCCGCCACGCTGCGGATTCCCCATCCGGCTGCCACGCTGCGCCGGTTGAGCTCCCGGGCGAACATCAGTGTGGACAGCTTTGAGAGTCCGTAGGCCCGGGACGGACTGTACTTCCGGCCCTGCAGGTCGTCGAAATTGATGCGACCTACGCGTGCGATCAGGCTGCTCAGGCTCACCACCCGCGCATCACCGGCGGCGATCAACAATGGCATCAGGTGTGCGGTCAGCGCGAAGTGGCCCAGGTGGTTGCTGCCGAACTGCAGCTCGAAGCCGTCCTCGGTCACATCGCGGCGCGGCGTCATCATGATGCCGGCGTTGTTGATCAGCATGTCGATCGGCCGGCCGTCGGTCTGAAGCTCCGCGCCGAGTTTGGCAACGCTGGCCAGTGAGGCCAGATCGATGTAGCGGATGCTGAGGTTTGCGTTCGGTGTCAGGGCCAGGATGCGCGCACGGGCTGCCTCGCCCTTTTCCCGGTTGCGCACGGCCATGATCACGTCCGCGCCTGCGCGGGCGAGTCTGCCGGTCAGACCGAAGCCGAGGCCGCTGTTCGCTCCCGTGACGATCGCGAGCTTCCCGGTGAGGTCTGGCACGGAAATATTCGCTTCGTTGCGTGCCATGGTTTCTCCCGCGTTCTTCTGGTGTGTGGCCTATCCAACCCGCTCCACCGGGCAAAGTCGAACGCGTGCGGCGGATTCACGGTTCGTCGGCGGTTCTTGCACGGTTAGCGTCGCTCAGACGATCGGCATGACCCCCATCGACACGGGCATGGCGCACATGCTCAGCAGGGTGCCGCGTTCGGTCCGACTGTGGCCGTGCCGAGTGACGAGCACGATCGAATAGATCACGAACGCGGCCGCACCCACGGCGGTGAGGGGCAACAGGATCGGGGACGAGTGCACGTGTGACTCCGACGCGTACCAGCCGAGGCACGCGCGAATAGACTCGTTTCATGCATACACGAACCCTGGGACGAACCGGCCGCGCAGTCTCCGTGATGGGTCTGGGCACCTGGCAGCTCGGCGGGGATTGGGGCTCAGTAACGGATGGCGACGCGCTCGACGTGCTCGCGGCATCCGCTGACGCCGGTGTCACCTTCTTCGACACCGCTGACGTGTACGGCGACGGCAAGAGTGAGCGCCTGATCGGGCAGTTCCTGGCGGGCTCCCCGGCCCGCGACGGGATCACCGTGGCCACCAAGATGGGGCGCCGTCTCGAGCAGGTTCCGGAGAACTACGTTCTCGCCAATTTTCGCCAGTGGACCGACCGGTCTCGCCGCAACCTCGGTACCGAGACGCTCGACCTGGTGCAGCTGCACTGCCCGCCGAGCGCGGTCATCGACTCCGACGAGGTCTATGACGCCCTCGACACCCTCGTGGCCGACGGTGTGATCGCGAACTACGGTGTGAGTGTGGAAACGTGCGCGCAGGCCCTCGCCGCAATCGCCCGCCCCGGCGTCGCCACGGTGCAGATCATCTTCAACGCTTTCCGGCTGAAGCCCCTCGACGAGGTGATCCCCGCAGCCCGCGAGGCCGGGGTAGGCATCATCGTGCGCGTGCCACTAGCGAGCGGACTACTCACCGGCAAGTACACCGCGCAAACGGTGTTCGCGGAATCCGACCACCGCAACTTCAACCGTGACGGCAGCCATTTCGACGTGGGCGAGACGTTCTCGGGCGTCGACTTCGCGGTAGGACTGCAGGCGGCGACCGAGTTCTCCCGGCTCGTTCCGGCCGGCATGACCGCCGCACAGGCCGCACTGGCCTGGGTGGCGCAGGTCGACGGCGTGAGCGCCGTCATCCCCGGTGCCCGTTCGGTCTCCCAGGCGCTCGGAAACGCGGCGGCCGGTGAATCGGCTGACCTCGGTGCCGAGTTCACGGCGGGCGTGCGCGACATCTACGATCGCCTGCTGCGCGAGTCCATTCACCCGCGCTGGTAGCCGCGCTCCGCGCGTAGGATCCCGCGAAGAGGATCCCGCGAAGAGGACCCCGCGAAGAGGACCCCGCGCCTTTGGCTCAGCCGAGGTCGTCGGGGTCTTTGCCGGTGCGCTCGCCCGAGTCGAGCGCGCCGATGCGGGCGAGATCGGTGGCGTCGAGCGCGAAGTCGAACACGTCGATGTTGTCGCGGATGCGGCTCGGCGTCACCGACTTGGGAATCACAACGTTGCCGAGCTGCAGGTGCCAGCGAATCACGACCTGGGCCGCTGACTTGCCATGCCGCGCGCCGATCTCGTCGAGAGTGTCATTGCCGATCGCCCGCCCGCGTGCCAGCGGGGACCACGCTTCGGTGAGGATGCCATGGGCGGCGTCGTACTCGCGCACTCCGGCTTGCGGGAGCCACGGGTGCAGCTCCACCTGATTGATCGCCGGCACAACACTGGTCTCGGCGAGCAGGCGGTCGAGGTGGTGCGTGTGAAAGTTGGACACTCCGATCGAGCGCACTCGGCCGTCGGCTCGCAGCGCCTCCAGAGCACGGTAGGTGTCGATGTAGCGGTCCTGGCGCGGGGACGGCCAGTGGATGAGGTAGAGGTCCACGTACTCCAGACCGAGCTTCGCCAGGCTGTCGTCGAACGCGCGCAGGGTCTGGTCGTAGCCGTGCTGATCGTTCCACACCTTGGTGGTGACGAATACGTCTTCGCGGGGGAGGCCGGCGCGGGCGAGACCCTGTCCCACGCCCTGTTCGTTCTCGTAGAGCGCGGCGGTGTCCACATGCCGGTAGCCGGCCTCGAGGGCGACCTGCACGGCATCCGCCGCGAGGTCGTCGGCGATCTTGTAGACGCCGAGGCCGAGCTGAGGGATGGAATGTCCGTCGTTAAGGGCGAGGAGCGGGGCAGAAGTCATACGCCCATTAAACCCGGTCAGGAAACCTGAACCTGCACGGGCTCCGTGTCCGGGATCGGGCTCGGGTCACGGCCGCGGAGGTCGGGGTGCCAGCGGCGGCCGAGCGCCGGAATGATGCAGCCGAGGGCGGCGAAGCCCGCGGCGAGGAAGATCGCCGAGGCCGCGCCGGAATGGTCGATGGCGAATCCGGCCAGAGCCGAACCCATCGCGGCGCCGATCAGCTGGCCGGTTCCGATCCAGCCGTACGCCTCGGCGGTGTCGCTGAACTTCACGCTGGCCGAGACGATGCCGAACAGCACCGCGAAGGCCGGGGCGATGCCGATTCCGGCGAGCAGGAGCGTGGCGGCGAGCCAGCCGAAGTTGAGCCACAACCCGGCGAGGCCCATGCCGATGGTGACGATGAGCATGCGACTGGCCAGGGCCCATGGGCCGATGGGGGCGTGTCCGAGGGCGAGCCCGCCGATAAGCGATCCCACCGCGAAGATGCACAGGATCCAGCCGGAGTTGGCGCTGCCGTGGCCGAAAGCGGCCACGACACCGGCCTCGAGAGCGGCGCAGGCAGCCACGAGCATGAATCCCACAACGGTGCTGAGCAGCACGGCCGGGCGTTTGAGCACGACGCCGAGCTTGCGACGGCTGCGGGGGATGCGCACCCGGCCCACCTCAGGCAGCACCAGGAACCAGATGCCGCCACCGATCAGGAACACCGCCGCGAGCAGGATACCGGCCACCGTGCTCACCTGGATGGCCACGAACGTGGCGATCACGGGACCGAGCACCCAGATGATCTCCTGCGCCGAGGCATCCAGGGAGAACAGGGGAGTGAGTTGGCGGGAGTTGACGATCTTGGGGTAGATGGTGCGCACGGCCGGCTGGATGGGCGGTGTCGCCAGTCCGGCGATCAGGCCCACGATCATCAGCCAGGGAATCGAGAGTGGAAGCAGGGCCATCGAGATAATGGAGACGGCGCACACCACGAGAGTGACCACGATGACCGGGCGGATGCCCCAGCGGCCCATCAGCCGGCTCGTGAGCGGGCCGGCCACGGCCTGCCCGATGCTCATCGCGCCGAGAACCAGACCGGCGGCCGCGTAGGAATCGAATAGGCGCTCGATGTGAATCAGGAAGGCGAGGGAGAGCATGCCGAACGGGAATCGCGCCGTGAGCTGGGCGCCGATCAAGCGAGCCACACCCGGCGTCTTCAGAAGATTCATGTAGCTGCTCACAATGTAAGTCTAAGCGAGCGGATCGAGCCTGCCGCAGACGGATGCGTCACGGTACGGTGACGGGGTGACCACACTCATTTCTGCCGAAGAGCTCGCCCATCGTCTCGATCACGCAACCGACGTACGGGTGCTCGATGTCCGCTGGAAATTGGGCGCAGCAAACGGCCGGGCCAGCTACGCCGACGCGCATATTCCTGGTGCGGTATATGTTGATCTGGACGGCCAGTTGGCCGGNCATGGCGTGCCGGCCGATGGGCGGCATCCGTTACCGGCACTCACCGACTTTCAGGACGCCGCCCGGTCCTGGGGTATCAATGACGGCGATACCNTCGTGGTCTACGACGACCTCGGCAATCAGTCTGCCGCCCGCGCCTGGTGGCTGCTGCGGTACGCCGGAATCGAGAATGTTCTGCTGCTCGACGGCGCCCTCGCGGCGTGGCGGCGGGCGGGGCTTCCGCTCGAATCGGGCGAGGTCGGAGCGATCCCCGGTACGGTGTCGCTGGCGTATGGGAGCATGCCCACGCTCGACGCGGATTCCGCTGCCGAACTCGGCCGTGTCGGCCTGCTGCTCGATGCACGGGCGGGAGCACGGTTCCGCGGCGAGGTGGAGCCGGTCGACCCCCGGGCCGGCCACATCCCGGGTGCGACCAGCGCGCCCTCCGGCGACCTGCTCGACGTGGACGGATGCTTCCTCAGCGTGGAGAAGCTGCGCACGCACTTTCGACGGCTGGGTGTGAAGGACGCGGTCGGCGTGTATTGCGGATCCGGAGTGACAGCCGCGCACGAGGCGGCGGCGCTCACAATCGCCGGCTACGTGCCCGCGCTCTATCCGGGCTCTTGGTCGCAGTGGTCCAATCTGCCGGATCGCCCGGTGGAGACCGGTGATGCTCGGGCTGATGCCGATGCCGATACCCCGGCCCCATCAGCACCGGAGGCCGGGGACAGCGCTCACAGGTTGTAGCGGTGCCGCACGTGGTGGCGATCGGTGCTCGCCTGCCAGAACTCGATCTCGGTCGGGCGCAGGGCATAGAGCTGCCAGGCGGCGTTGACCGAACCATCGGTGGCGGGTCGGGCATTCCAGTCTGCGGCCGATTCCTCGGCGGAGAGCTCGTGAACCGCGCCGCAGACCCGCACCTGACGGCCGAGTGCGGACCAGTAGAAGTTCATCGCCGCGTTCGGGTTCGCGGTGAGCTCGCGGCCCTTGCGNGAGAGCTTCGACGTGGCGAACTGCCAGTTACCGTCGTCGATATCCTTCAGGATCAGCATGCGCGAGGACACCACGGCATCCGCCGTCGCTGTGGCGAGGCTAAAGGCATGCGGCTGCGGGATGCCCTCGGCCAGGGCCTCATCGAACCACTCGCGGAAGAGCACGGTCGGGTCGGGGCTGGCGGTCGCCGGGTCAAAGTGGGGCAGAATATCGCCGAAATCGGGCAGGGCTCGCAACAGTTGACGGAATGATTCGCTCATGTGCACACCATAAGCCAGTCACCCGTGCGCTCACCCGGGCAGCTCTCTCGTGCTGCCGCCCAGTGGAGGAATCAGAAAAATCAAGCCGGGTCGCGCTTGACCGAGCCCAAGTAAGGCATGCCATANTTAGGTAATGCTTACCTTACTTGCGAGTGACCGGCCCGCCTACCGGNCCTACATCGCGCAGGTGGCCGGCATCCGCGTGCTCGGCGAACATTCCACGCGGGTCACGTTCACGGGGGAGGACTTCGACACCTTCGGCACAAGCGGACTGGACCAACGAATCAAGATCGTGTTCCCTCTTCCCGGAGTCGGAATCAGCGATTTCGGTGCGAGCGACCCGGCCACGATCGGTGCGGGCAGCTGGTACGACCGGTGGCGCGCGCTGCCCGACGCGATACGCAACCCCTTCCGCACCTACACGATCCGCGCCGTTAGGCCCGGTGTCCGTGAGGTCGATGTGGACTTCGTCACCCATGGACCGGCCGACGGCGACCGCACGGGACCGCTCGATCAGACGCCTCCGCTCGATCAGGCCGATCAGGCCGGCCCCGCTGCGCGATGGATGCGCCGCGCCGCGGCGGGCGACCAGCTCGTGATCGTCGGTCCGGATGCCCGCAGCGCCCACGCCGCCACGGGCCTCGATTGGCATCCCGGTTGCGCCACCGTGTTCCTGCTCGCCGGCGACGAAACAGCAGCCCCCGCCATCTGCAGCATCCTCGAGAGCCTTCCGGCGCACAGTCGCGCCCATGCCTTCATCGAGTTGCCCACGGCAACGGATGCGACGCCCCCCGTACTTCCGCCGGGGTGCGAGATCACCTGGCTGGCCCGTGGATCCGCACCGCACGGGACCGTGCTCGATGCGGCCGTGCGCGGTTGGGTCACCGGCAACCCGGCCCTGATCCCGGTGACGTCGAGCGCGGGCGCGAGTGTCCACGCGCTCGACGACAGTGAAGCTGACGGCGATCTGCTGTGGGATTCGCCGGCGCCGGTCACCGAGGGAAACTTCTATGCCTGGCTTGCCGGCGAGGCGGGAGCGATCAAACTGCTCCGCCGATTCCTCGTGAACGAGACCGGGATCGACCGCCGCCGGGTGGCCTTCATGGGCTACTGGCGCCGCGGCCGGGCCGAAGCCCAGTGACGCTCCGTTCGTCAGCGCCGACCCGGTCAACAGCATCCCAAGTGGGCCGACCGCGACGCCTGCGCGCCGGTTTTCTGGTGGCGGTGCTCGTGCTGGCCCTCGCCGTTGCCGCTTCGCTCGCCATCGGCTCCCGCGATATCTCCCTGGGCACCGTGATCGACGCCGTGCTGCGCCCCGACGGAACCCTCGCGGACCACGTTGTGGTGCGCGACCTGCGCATTCCCCGTACCCTCGTGGGCCTGCTGGCCGGCCTCGCCCTCGGCCTCGCCGGCGCCCTGATGCAGGGCGTCACCCGTAACCCGCTCGCCGATCCTGGCCTGCTCGGTGTCAATGCCGGTGCCTCCCTGTTTGTGGTGGCCGGCATCGCATGGTTCGGTGTCACATCCGCCCTCGACTCTGTGTGGTTCGCCTTCGCGGGGGCTGCCGTCGCCGCCGCGGTGGTGTACCTCATCGGTTCGCTCGGCCGCGAGGGCGCCACGCCGGT
>JGI24770J26754_10002305_pt1 | contig 13203 bp, 16 predicted proteins | sample LakOneMetagenome_FD_26754 | JGI IMG/M metagenome (IMG submission 26754) | reverse complement strand
GGCGATGGCGGGGATGGACGCCTGAGGGTAATATCGGCTCCTCATCCTGAGGAGCGGGCGCAGCCCGCGTCTCGAAGGATGGGGCTGCGGCCATGCTTCGAGACGCAATCCTGCGGATTGCTCCTCAGCATGAAGGAGTGTGGAGCCTCATGACCGACGACCTGTTCGCGCCGCTCGGCCAGCGCAAGATTGTTTCCGCCAACGGCATCGATTTCGAAGTGTGGGAAAGCGGCGCGGGCGAAAAATTCGCGCTTCTCCTGCATGGCTTTCCCGAACATGCGATTTCCTGGCGCTTCCAGGCGCCGCTGCTCGCCTCTCTCGGCTATCGCGTGTGGGTGGTGAACCAGCGCGGCTATGGCGGCACGACGACGCCTGCCGAGAAATCCGCCTATTCGCTGAAGAACCTGACGGAAGACGTCGGCGCGCTGATCGACGCCGCGCATGCGGCTGCGCCCACGACATCGACGACGCTGATCGCGCACGACTGGGGCGCGCTGGTCGCGTGGACTTTTGCGGCGCGGAAAATGCGGCCGCTGGAAAAGCTGATCATCTGCAATGTGCCGCATCCCCTGTGCTTCAAGCGCGAATATCAGCGCAACCCGAAGCAGAAGAAGAAATCCTGGTACACGCGGTTCTTCCAGATTCCGTGGCTGCCCGAGGCGCTGCTCGGCCGCAAGGGCGGCGCGCCGATCGCCAAGATGCTGCGCGACACATCCGCCAATCGCGCGAATTTTCCACGCGAGCTTCTGGCGATCTACGCCGCCAATGCCGCGCGGCCCGGGGGCATCCGCGCGATGATCAACTGGTATCGCTGCGCGATGAACGATCTCATGGCGGCGACCGATCTCGGCGACAAGATCGAGGTGCCCACGCTGATCTGCTGGGGCGAGAAGGATGTCGCGCTGGAGGTCTCGACGCTCGAGGGCACGGACCAGTATGTGCGCGACGTGAAGATCGTGCGCCTGCCCAAGGCCTCGCACTGGGTGCAGCAGGATGCGCCCGAGGAAGTGAATGCGGCCATCAAGGCGTTTCTGGCTTGATGCAATAAGCGATGCTCGCCTGAAAGTATGGCCATCATCAGAATCCTCATCCTGAGGAGCGCCGCAGGTGCGTCTCGAAGGATGGCGAAGCCCGGGTATTTCGCTGCGGCCACTCTTCGAGACGCCGCTTCACGGCTCCTCGGGGTGAGGGTTCTTGAATTACCAGTCAGACAGTGAGGCAATAAAAAAGCCCCGGACCGAAGTCCGGGGCCCTTTTCGACCGGCGCGCAAGCGGTATCCGCTCGCATCAGCCGGTCGTGCAGGTCATGTCGCTGCGCGCCAGTACATCCGTGACTGCGCGGCGACCGTCCTGATCAGGCAGCCTTGAGGTTGTCCGCAGAGGACTTGCCCGAGCGGCGATCGGCGACCAGCTCGTAGCTGATCTTCTGACCTTCCGCGAGGCCGTTCATGCCAGCGCGCTCGACGGCCGAGATATGGACGAACACGTCCTTGCCGCCATCGTCGGGCTGAATGAAACCGAAGCCCTTCTGGGCGTTGAACCACTTAACAGTGCCAGTCGACATAGTACGTTCCTGAGTTGAGCCACATGGGCTCGATGGCCGCGCGTATGCGTCCATTTTAGATCGAATTATGGGAGGTTTTCTTGCAGGAGCCCGGCGGTTCGCGGTGCGAAGCTTCGGGCAAGAGCGTCTTCATCTGCAATTCGATCTGACAGCAATACCAGAAACATTTCGGAAAAGCAAACGAAAACGACCGGTGCGGCAGCGTTTGCGCTGTCTGGAGGGCGCGATTGCGCGCGTTGTGCGCGCGGAATTCGCAATATTGCGTCGCAATCCCCATATCCAATGTTCGAGACGGCTGAAGTCCGGCGGTCGCGTTTCAAACCATCTTTTCGAGAGGCGACCGACATGGCGGAATTCAACTACAGCGCGCCGGCCGAATTTTTCGCAGGCCGCGGCATGCGCGCCAAGCGCGCCGCGCTCGCCTACCAGCGCTTCGACAGCGCCGCCGACGCGATCAGCTATGCGATGGAAGAGCTCGATCCCGTGCTGCTGCGCGGATCGTTCATGGAAATCGACGAGACGCGCTACAGCGGCGCCGAGATCGAAACGCTCTATGCGAGCGCGCGCTTTCCGCGCTCGCGCGGCGCTCGCGCGCAAGAGGCGAAGAGCTGAGCCGGGCTTTTTGTTTTCCGGCGCAGCGCTAGTTCGCAGCAATGCGCATCGTTCGTCTCATCGCCCTCGTCATTGCCATAGCTGCGCTGCTTGCGCCCGCTGCGCATGTTCTCGAACTGCCCAACAAGCTGCGGCTCGACGGGCCGCTGTGGCTCGCCGTGCAGCAATCGCTGTATGCCGGCTGGGGCCCGTTCGTCGGCGCGCCGACGGAGATCGGCGGCTTTGTGCTGGCGCTGGTCTGTTTCGCGTCGGCGTCTTCGCGGCGGGCCCGCGCGCTGTGGATCGCGGCTGCGGCCTGTTACGGCGTGATGCTGATCGCGTTCTTCATGTTCAACGGGCCGGTCAATGCGGCGATCGATTCATGGACGGCGGCGACGCTGCCGGCGGACTGGCCGGCCTATCGCGCGAAATGGGAAACGGGCCACGCGATAGCGTTTGTTTTCGCGGCGGGGGCGCTGATGTTCGTGATGGGCGCGCGCAACAGCGAGCGCCAGGTTGATTGAAGATGCGCGCGTCGTGAGATGATCGTCCACTCACAGTCCTCATCCTGAGGTGCGATGCGCAGCATCGCGTCTCGAAGGATGGCAAAGCCCAGGAGACCTCATCGGCCACCCTTCGAGGCGCCCGCTTTGCGGGCTCCCCAGGGTGAAGGGTTCAGAAATCATAGGCGGAATACGGCGAGCGATGCGTAGCATCGCGTTTCAACGGATGGCCGCATCATCCGGGCGCCCGGCCTTTCCTTGAAGCCAACGCCGGCAATCGCTCGTAATCTCGACGGATCAGCGCTTCCTTCTTGATGCGCGACCAGCCCTTGATCCTGCGCTCCGTCGCGATCGCTTCATCGATGCGGTCGAAATGTTCGCTCCACACCACTCTGACCGGGCGACGCTGGAACGTCCACGCTGCCGGATCGAGCCCCTGATTGTGTTCGCTTTCGCGTTCGTCGGGCGTGCGCTGGGTCAGCCCGGTATAATATCCGCCGTCCGCGCATTGCAGGATGTAGACGTAAGCGCCCGCCAATGCGGCCATCCTTCGAGACGCGATCCTTCGGATCGCTCCTCAGGATGAAGATTCAGGGCCGTGCACGCAAAGGAATGAAGCTGCGCTTGAGAAGATGGCGTGACTACCGCACCAGTTCCTTCATCGCGCCATCAAGCCCTTCCAGCGTCAGCGGATACATGCGGTTCGTCATCAGCCGCTGCATCATCTTGATGGACTGCGTGTAGTCCCACTGATTCTCCGGCACGGGATTGATCCAGATCGCGTGCGGATAGGTGCGCGTCAGACGCTCCATCCAGATGTAGCCGGGCTCCTCGTTCATGTGCTCGACGGAGCCGCCGGGCTGCGTGATCTCGTAGGGGCTCATCGAGGCGTCGCCGACAATCACGACCTTGTAGTCGTGCGGATAGGTGTGCAGCACCTGCCAGGTCGCGGTCTTGTCGGTGAAGCGGCGGGTGTTGTCCTTCCACACGCCCTCGTAGATGCAATTGTGGAAGTAGAAATGCTCCATGTGCTTGAACTCGGTCTTGCACGCGGAAAACAATTCCTCGACCTGCTTGATGTGCCAGTCCATCGAGCCGCCGATGTCGAAGAACAGCAGCACCTTCACGGCGTTGCGGCGCTCGGGCCGCAGCTTGATGTCGAGCCAGCCCTGCTTGGCCGTATCGCGGATCGTCGAATCGAGATCGAGCTCTTCCGGCGCGCCGGTGCGCGCGAATTTGCGCAGGCGCCGCAGCGCGATCTTGATGTTGCGCGTGCCGATCTCGGTGTCGCCGTCGAGATCCTTGAACTCGCGCTTGTCCCACACCTTTACGGCGCGACGATTCCGGCTCTCTTTTTGCCCGATGCGGATGCCCTCGGGATTGTAGCCATAGGCGCCGAAGGGCGAGGTGCCGGCGGTGCCGATCCATTTGTTGCCGCCCTGGTGGCGGCCTTTCTGCTCCTCCAGACGCTTCTTCAGCGTCTCCATCAACTTGTCCCAGCCCATGGCTTCCAGCTGCTGTTTCTCCTCGTCGGTGAGGTATTTTTCAGCCAGCTTCTTCAGCCATTCCTCGGGGATCTCCGCCTTCTCCATGGCGTCGAGCAGGCTTTCCAGTCCCTTGAAGATCGTGCCGAACACGCGGTCGAACTTGTCGAGATTGCGCTCGTCCTTCACCAGGCAGGCGCGCGACAGATAGTAGAAATCGTCGACCGACTTCTCGGCGAGATCCTTGTCGAGCGCCTCCATGAGAGTGAGATATTCACGCAGGGTGACAGGCACCTGGGCGTCGCGGAGGGATGTGAAGAATTGCAGGAACATGGGCGCGAACTTGCCACGGGTTGCGCGCGCGGTCGAGGGGAGGACGGCGCATGGCGGGAATGCCCCGATGCGCCGGGCCGAGAGGCAGGGGACCAGAGGCCAGAGACGGACGAGGCACGCGCCAGCGACATTCCGGGAGGGGCGCCAAGGTATTGATTGCCCGATATGATTCCTCACCGGATGCGATCGTTGGGCAATCCCAGGCGGACATTCACCCTCGTTACCCTCGCCCTTGCGACCCTGTCGATCCTGACCGGGCGGTGGATTGATAGCCCGCTGCTGTTTTGGCTGGGCGTCGCGATCAACTGCGTTGGCATCGGCTTGCTCTACGAGGAATAGCGCGTCCACCGACAGCCCTCAGGCGGCGGCGACGGCGCGCCTTTGGTCCCTGCGTGCGTGTCTGGCCTGTGTCTGACATCCCGGATACGACGATATGCTGTGGAGGGGAGACAATAGCGCTGTTGTCGCAGTGCAGCATCGGCGCGATACTCTACCCATGCGCATCGTCCTAGCTGCCATTTCGCTTGTCCTTGCCAGCTTTCTCCTGCTGGCCTTCGCGCCGCGTACGAGCGAGGCCGCGCCCAACACCGTCGCTGGCCGGCACATCGCCCAGCGCTGCAAGGCCTGCCATTCGGTGGGCGTGAAGGGCGCCAGCCCCAATCCCGCCGCCCCGCCGTTCCGCACGCTGGCCCAGCGCTATCCGCTGGAGAACCTGCAAGAGGGGCTGGCGGAAGGCCTGATCGTCGGCCACGCCAAGGGCATGCCGCGCGTGAAGCTGACGCCGGCGCAGGTGGAGGATTTCCTGCGCTATCTCAAGGCCATCCAGCGGAACTGAATTGGCCGCCGCGCCGTGCCTCTGCCCGCTCTGGCCCGGATCGCGGGCAAGCACCCCGATTCCACGATGCGACCGCTACGTCGCGCGCACTGAAGGACAAAAGGCGGCGGTTAGGCGGCTGCGCCAGCGCACATCCCGTGCGCCGCCGCAGGCCTAACGCTGAGGCTGAAGCTGAACGGGGGCCGCCATGGCGACATGCTGGAAATGTGGAGCAGACCTAGGCGAGGGCGCGCTGACCTGCGCCGCCTGCAAGGCTCCGGTCGCGCCGCCGCCGCCCCCGCCGCCTGCGCCCCAGGCGGAAAGCGAGCGCCGGCTCGCGCTGTTCGTGGGCGAGAAATATCCGGTCTACGCCCGCAAATGGGCCCGCATGCGCGAGAAGGGCCGAGCGATCTCGTGGAACTGGGCGACGGCCTTCCTCTTCGTCGGCTGGCTCGGCTATCGCGGCCTCTACCGCATCGCCTGGATCGTGATCGCGATCGACTTCGTGGAATTCGCGATCGAGGGCTTCTTCGATACGCCGAGCGCCNTGTCCGGCCTTTTCTCCGTGGCGCTCGGTCTCGCCGTTACGCTCAACGCCAATCGCTGGTATCGCCAGCACGCGGAGACCTCGATCGCTGCGATCGAGGCGAGCGCCGCGCCTGCTGCGGTCGACGCGGAGATCGTGCGGCAGGGCGGGGGCAGCTGGAAGGCCGGCGTCGGGCTGTTCGTTCTGTGGGCCGTGTCGCTTTTCGTGGCGGCCTTCATCCCCGAGCTGGTTGCGGTGATGCGCTGAGCTTCAGTCGTGGCACTGGTCGGGCGCCGAACCCGACCAGTCGCCCATCTTTATCGGTCCGCCCACGCCGCGCAGCGGCTTGCCGTTGCGCATGCCCTTGCCGGTCAGGAAATTGACGTCGCAGGTCGTGAATTTCTCCGGCCGGTCGGCGTTTTCCGGGCCGGTGACAGTGCTTGTGCGCTGCGTGTAGCCGGCGACCACGAACTCTTTGTTGCGATAGACGATGATCACCGTTTCCCGTCCCATCGGGGGATGCCAGTCGTTGACGAGATCGATCATGATCGCGCCCTTCGGGCCGATGCGCAGGCTGGCGTTTCCGCAGGCGCCGCCGCCGGTCATGGCGCCTTCCTTGTAGAGGTCCGGCGTGGTCGGCTGCGGGGCGGGCTTGCGCAGGTAGACATACAAGTCGAACCGGCAGGATCCGTCGCCGCGGTCGAGAACGACGTAATCCGGATCGCGGTTGGCGTCGCCATCGGCGAAGAAGGGTGCGGCGGCGACCACCTTGTCGTAGGCGCGCGGTTCCGCGGCGGCGGGCGCGATGGCGGCCTGGGCGAATGCCGAAGCAAGGACGAGGGCGTAGCTCTTCATCTCGAGAATCTCTGCGAGGACTGGAACGGCGCGACCATAGGCGGCCCCGGGCGATTGCCGGTGCGCCGCCGCACCGCCCGCGCCCGACCCATGCGCAAGGCGCGGGTTGCCCCGCCCCTCCGGCCCGTTTAACTTGGCGATTAACAACTCAAGGGGCTGAAATGCGCTTTACCGGAACCAAGGACTATATCGCGACCGACGACCTCAAGGTCGCCGTCAACGCCTCGATAGTGCTCGAGCGCCCGTTGCTCATCAAGGGCGAACCCGGCACCGGCAAGACCGTGCTGGCGGAGGAAGTGGCCAAGGCGCTCGGCGCGCCGCTGCTGACCTGGCACATCAAGTCGACGACGAAAGCGCAGCAGGGCCTCTACGAATACGACGCGGTTTCGCGCCTACGCGACTCGCAGCTCGGCGATCCCCGCGTGAGCGACATCAACAATTACATCAAGCGCGGCAAGATGTGGGAGGCGTTCGCCTCTGCCGAACGCCCGGTGCTGCTGATCGACGAGATCGACAAGGCCGACATCGAGTTCCCGAACGATTTGCTGCTCGAACTCGATCGCATGGAATTCCACGTCTACGAGACCGGCGAGAATATCAAGGCGGCCAAGCGCCCGATCGTGATGATCACGTCCAACAACGAGAAGGAACTGCCTGACGCTTTCCTGCGCCGCTGCTTCTTCCACTACATCAAGTTCCCCGACGCTGACACGATGGAGCAGATCGTCGACGTGCATTTCCCCGGCATCAAGAAGCGGTTGGTGGAAGAGGCGCTGCGCATCTTCTTCGAAGTGCGCGACGTGCCCGGCTTGAAGAAGAAGCCCTCGACGTCGGAACTGCTCGACTGGCTGAAGCTGCTGCTGAACGAGGACATCGGGCCGGAGACGCTGCGCGAGCGCGATCCGAAGAAGCTCATNCCGCCGCTGCATGGCGCGCTGCTGAAGAACGAGCAGGACGTGCATCTGTTCGAGCGGCTGGCGTTTTTGAATCGTCGGGAGAGGTAGTTCGGTGGACAAAACGCAACGCCTGAAAGACCTCCAAAAGGCGTCGCTAGACATGTTGGTTTTGTGCGTTCAGGCTGACTACACTGAACGCTCTTTATTTCGAACTCTCGTAGACAGCTGGTTTGCCTTCCGTGAAGGCGAGCCATTCGTTGATGCAAAATGCCGACCGATATGGCTCAACAATCCTGATCCGGTAACGCATTTACGCGCATTGGAAAGGCTTCATTTCATATCAGACGCTGCACGTGAAATTCTCGATGATCCTCCGGCTGACGCCGGGGAGCACGATTCGAGCCGCCTAGTGAAAGATCATTCAGTACCACTAAAAGAGTTGCGAAATCAGTTCGATCGCGAAAAGCCGCAAAATGCCGAAGCCGCCGAGCGCATTTTGTTGCGCCTTTACAAGCTGGGCCTCATTACTCGTAGTGAGGATCGAAAACTCGGTCGGTCAAGCATGCCAAGCGGATGGAATGGTTCAGATCCGTTTGCTCGGTATTTTGGAATCATAGGGAAAATAATTCCACACGATTGATAGGTCCAAGGGCCTCAAAATCCAAAAAGCATCCCCACCTTCTCCTGCACCTCGCGCGCAACCTCGTCGCTCACGCGCCCCGCGAATTTGAGAGGGCGCGCGAGGATGTCGATGCTGCGAATCTGATGCAGCAATATCTCGCCCGCGATCACCGGGCCCTCTGGCAAGACAACGCTCGTCAGAAACGGCCGCACGCGCGAAGTAACCGGGGCGACGATTGTGAAGCCAGATATTTCACTGAGATCGCGCGAGGACAGAACTAGTGCAGGCCGACGACCAGCCTGTTCTCGCCCACGAGTCGGATTGAAATCCGTCCAGACCAGATCGCCGGCAGCGGGAAAATAAGGTTCGCTCATTCGTCGATGATTTCTCGCCCGACGTCAGGGCCCCAGTCGACTTCTGAGCCGCGATACAGCGCGCGCCATTCTTCCGGCGTCTTGCCGTCAAGCAAGTCGCGCAAGCTTTTCGGTCGGGCGACTGGCCGCACTACGATTTCGCCATCGCCGGCAACAATATCGACTTCGCTACCCACATCGAGGCCGAGCGCGCGCGCGGCTTCGGCCGGCAGGCGAACGCCGAGACTCTTGCCCCATTTTCCGATCGTGGCGTGAGACATGCCAAACTCCAGAGATATCTCAAAGATATCTCAAGTAAGCCGAATTTCAAGTCTCGGCCCGCTACTCCCGCACCACCAGCACCGAACAAGTCGCATGCCGCACGATAGTCGTCGCATTCGACCCCAGCAGATAGGTCGACATCGCCGGCCGGTGCGAGCCGATCACCACCAAGTCCGCGCCCCAGTCCTTCGCCTCGGCCAGAATCTCCGGATAGACGCCGCCGATGCGCACGACGCTGGAGAGGCGGTCGGCGGAGAGCTTCACGTCCTTCAGCATTTCCGCCAGCGCCTTTTCGGCATTGGCCTTCTGCTGCGCGTCAAAGTCGGCCGGCACATAATCCATGAAGGTCGCCGGCAGCAGCGATTGCACGTTGATCAGGCGCACGCGACCGCCCGCGACATTGGCGAATTCCACGGCTGCGCGAATAGCGGGCTGCGCGGGCGCGGGTTCGGCGAGGTCGACGGGGGCGAGAATGGATTTGAACATGGCCGGTCCTTCCCTGTTTTTCGCAATCTAGGCGCGGCGCGCGCGACCCGCCTTGCCCGGGATCAACGCGTAGCGCGTGTCCGCCGGCGCACTGCATTCACCCCGAACGCTCGAGCCTGTCCGGACGACGGGAGCGCATTGTTGAACCAATCAACGCCTGTGGCAAACGCGGCTGTTGAAGCGCGTGAGCCGCAATGCCGCTCGATTTCCCGCGCGACTATTCGCCGACGGACGACCGCCGCGCGCGGTCGATCATGTAACGAACGACGCAACGAGCGAACAGCTGCACTCTGCCGGTGATTGGCTGTCGCTGGGCGCGATCTGAAGCCGCTGAAACCTTACTTCGTTTGCTTGTCGTAGGGCGAGCCGCCAGGCTCGCCGCCGGCCATGCCGCCGCCGCGCGCTGCGGGATCGGGCATCTGCGCCTCGTTGACGGTCATGCAGCCCGCAAGCGCGAGAAGCAGAAACAATGAGGCAAGCACGCGCATTCGATATCTCCTGAAATTCACTAACGCATAAGCCTCAAGACGCGCCCGCGCAATCGCGGCGCGCTCAGCTCTCCTGCTCCGTCTTGCCGACTTCGGCCGGCGTCATGTCGCCGCGTGGCGACAGCGCGTCTGCGCTGCCGTAGGAGGTGATCGCATCCTCGATTCGTCGCGCGATCTCCGGATTGCGGGCCATCAGCGTGCCGAGATCGCTGGCGTCGAGCACCAGCAGTTTCGAAGGCAGTGTGGTGCGCACGGTCGCGGTGCGGCGCGTCTTGCGCATGACCGCGATCTCGCCGAAGAACTGGCCCTCGCCGAGCCGCACCGTGTCGTGCTGCAGTTCGACCTGCACCTCGCCGGCGGCGACGAAATACATGCAATGAGCTTCCTCGCCGCGGCGCACGACGATCGTTCCGGCAGGCACCGTCTGTGCGCGAAGATATTGCATGATCTCCGCGATTTCGGAGGCGTCCAGCGTCGCAAATAGCGGCACATGCGCGATCATCGACCAGGTGACGACGAATTCGCGGCGATGGATTTCTTCCGCGAAAGCGGTCGCGACAATGCCGACGGGCAGGGCGAGCAGCAGGAAGCCCATGAAGGCGGTGACGCCGGCGATCATTTTTCCAATGACGGTGATCGGCACGACATCACCATAGCCGACTGTCGTGATGGTGACGACCGCCCACCACATGGATTCAGGGATCGAGCCGAACTTGTCGGGCTGCGCCACATGTTCGGCAATGTGCATGGCCGACGCCATGATGAGCACGACGCCGAAGATGATGACGGCCGACGCGCCGAGCGCTTTTCGCTCGGCTTGCAGCGCGGCTGCAAGCGAGCGCATGCCCGGCGAATAACGCGCCAGCTTGAAGAAGCGCGCGAGCCGCAGCAGCAGAAGCACGCGGAAATCGCCCGGCAGGAACAGCGCGAGATAGAAGGGCGCGATCGTAAGAAGATCGACGATTGCATAGGGCGTTCTGGCGTAGGCCAGCCGCGCGCGAAACGGCGTCATGCCGAAATAGGGCGCGCTGTCGGGCGCGCTCCACAGGCGCAGCCCATATTCGACGGAAAAGCCGATGAGCGCGACGAGTTCGATCGCGTCGAAGATGAGCGCATATTTCCGTTGCAGTTCGGGCACCGTCTCCAGCACGACGGAGGCGACCGAGAGAATAATGAGCACGACGATGAAGGCATGCGCGATCCGCGCCGTGCGGTCGGCGACGCCGCCATCGAGAATGAAATGGACGCGCCGTCGCAGACGCGCGATGCGCGCGCGACGGCGGGCGATCATCCCGCTGCTTTCTGACGGAGCGCGCTTTCGATCGCCTCAAGCGCCGCGGGAATCTGGGAGCCATCCGGGCCGCCGGCCTGCGCCATGTCGGGCCGGCCGCCGCCGCCCTTGCCGCCGAGCTTTTCGGAGGCGATGCGCACGAAGTCGACCGCGTTGAAACGGTCGGCGAGGTCCGACGTCACCGAGACGACGACGCCGCCCTTGCCGTCGGCGCTGGCGTTGCCGATCGCGACGACGCCCGAGCCGATGGTCTTCTTGGCCTCGTCGGCGAGCGCCTTCAGATCTTTCATCTCCACGCCCGCGACCGCGCGCGACAGGAACCTCACGCCGGCGATCTCGCGGAAGGGCTGGGCTTCCGCGGCATTGCCGCCGCCCATGGCGAGCTTGCGGCGCGCATCGCCCAATTCGCGCTCCATCTTCTTGCGCTCTTCGATCAGCGCGGCGAGACGGTTCGCGGCTTCTTCGGCCGGGGCGCGCACGAGATGGGCGATCTCGCGCAGGCGGCGGCTTTCTTCGTTGAGATGGTGACGTGCGCCAGCGCCGGTCTTGGCCTCGAGGCGGCGCACGCCGGAGGCCACCGCGCTCTCGCCGACGATGGTCACCAGCCCGATGTCGCCGGTGCGCGAGACATGCGTGCCGCCGCAGAGTTCGATCGAGAAGGCGCGATTGGCGCCGGGATTGCCTTCGAGCGGGCGGCCCATCGAGACGACGCGGACCTCGTCGCCGTATTTTTCGCCGAACAGGGCGCGGGCGCCGGATTCGATTGCGTCGTCCACCGCCATCAGGCGCGTCTCTACGGCCGAATTCTGCAGGATCACCGTATTGGCGATGTCCTCGATGCGCGCGAGTTCGTCGTCGTTGATCGGCTTGGGATGGGAGAAGTCGAAGCGCAGGCGGTCGGGCGCGACGAGCGAGCCCTTCTGTGCGACGTGATCGCCGAGCACGAGACGCAGCGCCTCGTGCAGCAGGTGGGTCGCGGAATGGTTGGCGCGGATGGCCGAGCGCCTGGTGTGATCGACTTCGAGTTCGACCGCAGCGCCGACTTTCAACTCGCCTTCCTCGACCACGCCCTCGTGGACGAAGAGATCGCCGAGTTTCTTGCCCGTGGAGGCGACACGGAACAGGACGCCCGCCGTGCGGATGAGGCCGGTGTCGCCGGTCTGGCCGCCGGATTCGCCGTAGAAGGGGGTCTGGTTGAGGATGACGGCGGCTTTCGTTCCTGCGGACGCCACCGCTGCTTCCGCGCCGTCGACGAGGATGGCCGTGACAACGCCTTCGGCGGTCTCGGTCTCGTAGCCCAGAAATTCCGTCGCGCCGAGTTTTTCGCGAAGGCCGAACCAGACGGCCTCGGTCGCGGCTTCACCGGAACCCGCCCACGCCTTGCGGGCTTCGGCGCGCTGGCGCTCCATGGCGGCGTCGAAGCCGTCCGTGTCGACCGAGAGATTGCGCGCGCGCAGCGCGTCCTGCGTGAGGTCGAGCGGGAAGCCGAACGTGTCGTAGAGCTTGAAGGCGGTCTCGCCCGACAGCGACTGGCCCGGGACCAGCGTGCGGGTTTCGTCCTCGAGGATCGAGAGGCCGCGCGCGAGCGTGGTGCGGAACTTCGTCTCTTCCGTGCGGAAGGTTTCGACGATGAGCGGCTCGGAGCGGATGAGTTCGGGATAGGCCTGACCCATTTCCCGCACCAGCGCGGGGACGAGCTTCCACATCAGCGGGTCCTTGGCGCCGAGCAGCTGCGCGTGGCGCATGGCGCGGCGCATGATGCGGCGGAGCACGTAGCCGCGGCCCTCGTTGAGCGGCGTGACGCCGTCGGCGACGAGGAAGGCGCAGGCGCGCAGATGATCGGCGATGACGCGATGGCTGGCGGCCTGCGGGCCGTCGGGATCGACGCCGGTCTCTTCGGCGACGGCGCGGATCAGCGCGCGGATGAGGTCGGTCTGGTAGGTCGAGGTGACGCCCTGCAGCAGGGCGGCGATGCGCTCGAGGCCCATGCCGGTGTCGATCGAGGGGCGCGGCAGCGGGACGCGTTCGCCGGGCGCGACCTGCTCGTATTGCATGAACACGAGGTTCCAGAATTCCAGGAACCGGTCGCCGTCCTCGTCGGCCGACCCCGGCGGG
>JGI24770J26754_10002298_pt1 | contig 13210 bp, 10 predicted proteins | sample LakOneMetagenome_FD_26754 | JGI IMG/M metagenome (IMG submission 26754) | reverse complement strand
GGTTACACGAATTAATTCCGTTTTATTTTATAAAACCAGTTTGTCGATCTTTTCGGCCAGTTTATGATCCTTTTCTGTAACGATATCACCGGCATCATGTGTGTTTAACCATATCTCCACGCTGTTATAAACATTGGTCCATAGGGGGTGATGATTCATTTTCTCTGCGGCAAGCGCTACCCTTGTCATAAATGCAAAAGCCTCAGAAAAATCCTTGAATTCAAATTTGCGGTATAGCTTGTTGTTGGTTTTTGTCCACATGGCGAAAAAGTTTTTAGGTGAATTGGTGAATAAGTGAATAGGTCAACATGTAAGAGGGCTTATACCATACATCAAAGATCATACCTCATAATATCAGGTGCTGTTTGTTCTTTATTTTTTCATGCGTCATTTCAGTTACCAGCTGCACTCCCGGTAAAGATCTTAAAGACTGTTGCAATGCACTCAATTCATCCTCTTCCATTTCTTCTCCTTTTGCCAGCCACAAAAAGTCGAGGTGTTTGAATTCGGGTAACAGGTATTCACCGTCGTGCTGGTTGTTATACAGGTAATATACCATGCAGCAACCCGGCACTTCGTATTCATAAATGGAGAAGAAATAATTCCTGTCCTTTTTTCGAAGCTGTATCTCCAGGCTGTTGTTTATCCTGAAGCGAAATCCCAGGGCCTGGTTGATCAGCCAGCTGAACTGGTAATCCTTAACAGGCGCAACAATGCCAAGCAGCCTGGTGCAGTCGAAAAACTCCTCGACCAGTGTTTCGTTGTCAATTTTTAATTTCATGGTTGTTTACTAAAATTAAAAATCATTATTGAAAGGTAACATCTAATACAATTTCGGTTTTGCCACGCATTAACTTAACCCTGGTAGAATCGCCTTTGTTGAATTTGTTCAAAGCGTTCATATAAGTTTGCACATCGCTGAATTTATAATCGCCCAGCTGAAACAATACATCTCCCGTTTTGATACCGGCCTTTTCAGCGGCCTTTCCTGCACTTACTCCATCCACATGAACGCCGTTGCCACTAAAAGTATAATCAGGCATGATACCGAGGCTGACCTTAAAAGTATTTTTACCACCTGCAGTTTCCCTGGTTTTGGTAAATGCAAGCTTGTCTTTATTATTGGCCGCTTTGATGATATTGTAGATGTATTTGATGACCTGGAGTTCGCCGGTATAATTTATTTTATCTGCATCATCACTCGGTTTGTGATAATCTGAATGTGTGCCGGTGAAGAAGAACAATACCGGGATATCTTTCCTGTAAAAAGATGTATGGTCGCTGGGGCCTGTTCCGCTGCTATCGAGTTTTATCTTAAAATATTTACCCGTTGTATCTATTAATTGATTCCATGCAGGAGATGTGCCGTAACCACCGATGGCCAATCCGTGCGTACTGTCATTCAGCCTTCCCACCATATCCATATTGATCATGTAATCCACTGTGCTGAGATCAACAGACGGATGCTCTGTAAAATATTTGGAACCGAAAAGGCCAAGCTCTTCACCAGAAAAAGCCAGTAGCATGTAATTGTTCTTTTTCATATCCGAAGCAAGCAACAACTTGCTTAATTCAATGAGTGCTGCCGTACCGCTTGCATTGTCATCAGCGCCGTTGTGGATCATGGGCACAGTGCCCACATACAATGAATTATGATCTTCACCATAGCCCAGGTGATCATAATGGGCACCGATGATGATGGTTGTTTTTGCATTGTTATTGATGAACCCGATAACATTATGGCCGGTGCGTTTTTTTGATTCCAGAGTTACGGATAATTTTAATTTCTGCATACCGATCTCATCGGCCAGGTATTTTGTTTTGGCATCGCGGCTGAGATAGATGACCGGGATCTTTGCATTTTCTGTTTTATCCTTCCCGTCAAATTTTATATCATCCGCAATGGAAGAACTGTTATAAAGGATCAAACCTGTGGCGCCTTTCTTTGAAAAATCAGCAGCTGTTTTTGTGATCGCATCCTGCAGGTCGAAATGAGGGTTGTTGGCATTTTGTGTCAGCAGGTCGCCGAGGTCAAAGAACCATATTTCTCCTTTTTCTTTTAAGGATTGATAAACCTCACATTGGGCAGTACCGTTGGAAGAGAATGCCAATGGAAAAAAATCCTTATCCAATACAAGCTGCTGGCCATTGACAGAAAAAGATGTTTCTTTATTTACCTGTTTTCCTTCGGGCACATCAAAGTCCTGGATATAATTGCCATCCTGGGTAACAGGAGAGATGCCTGCTGTTTTAAATTGGGCAGTGATATATTCATAAGCTAACTTTTCTCCTGCCGTGCCGGTACGCCTTCCTTCCAGCTTGTCATCGGCCAGGTAGTTGATATGGGCCTGCAGTGCTTTTATTATTTTCTTATCGGCTTTAGAAATTTTTTGTGCAAAACTGAACTGGCAGCACAGGAGCAAAAGGGCTAAAGTATATTTCATAATTGCAGGAGATATGGAGCAAAGTTAACGACCGGCTGCTTTAATCACAGCAATTTGTTGCTTCTTTCTTAATTCGTAACCTGATGATGGTAACTAACGTTATTTTTGCAGGCTCAACAGCGCATCTTAAAAATCAGTTTGGCAAAAAAAGTAAACATAGCATTGGTTGGTAACCCCAACAGCGGTAAAACATCCCTTTTCAATGTACTTACCGGTTTAAATCAAAAAGTAGGGAACTTCCCGGGGGTTACTGTTGATAAGAAGACCGGCAAGAGCAGCATCTCAGAAAATTTTGATGCAAATATCATAGACCTGCCGGGTACTTACAGCCTTTATCCCAAGCGTTCGGATGAGTGGGTTTCTTACAAGGTGTTGTTGCAGCAGGATCAAAGCATCAAGCCGGATATGGTGGTGTTGGTTGCGGATGCCAGCAACCTGAAAAGGAATTTATTATTTTGTTCGCAGATCATCGACCTGAAAATACCGGTTGTGGTAGCGCTTACCATGATGGATCTTGCCAAGCAAAAAGGGACACAGATCGATATCCCGGGATTGGAAAGAGAATTGGGTGTACCGATTGTTGCTATCAATCCAAGAAAGAATAAAGGGATCGCTGCGTTGAAAAAAGCGATACAGTTATCTGCGGAAAACCTGGAGCAGGTTCCTGCCAGGGATTTTATTGAATCTTCCCCACATACTGAAAATGCGATCAATGATATAAAAGAATTGTACCCGGGTATCAGTAATTATATGGCGGTTCATTACCTGATAAACCACGAACATTTTTTGTTGGCTGACGATATGCAGGAAACCATCGAGCAGATCGAGATCAAAAATAAATTCAACCCGACCCGTACACAGGCAGAAGAAATCATGCAGCGGTATGGGAGGATCAAGCATATCATGCAGCAAACGATCGTGGAAAGCGATCCGTTGCAGCAGTCCCTGTTCACAGAAAAGCTTGACAATATCCTGTTGCACCGCACCTGGGGTTATCTCATTCTTATAACCGTATTATTCCTATTGTTCCAAAGTATATTTTGGGTTGCCCGTTACCCGATGGATTTTATTGAATGGGGATTTGGCCAAATTTCGGGATGGCTGTCGTCTGTTATGCCGGTAAACTGGTTCAGCGATCTTTTTATCAATGGCATCGTTGCCGGGCTTAGCGGCATTGTACTTTTTATTCCGCAGATCATGATCCTTTTTGGACTGATCACTTTACTGGAGGATACCGGTTACATGGCACGTATCAGTTTCCTTACAGATAAGCTGATGCGAAAGGTTGGGCTCAATGGAAAAAGTGTGATGCCGATGATCAGTGGTTTTGCATGTGCTGTTCCGGCGATCATGAGCGCACGCAATATCGAAAATAAAAAAGAACGGTTGCTTACCATCATGATAACGCCATTGATGAGCTGCAGTGCAAGGCTGCCGGTTTATACAATACTCATTGCACTGGTGATCCCTTCTAAATTATATTTTGGCTTCCTGAGCCTGCAGGGTTTGGTGATGATGGGATTATACTTGTTGGGAACGGTGATGGCTTTAATTGTTGCCTGGGTAATGAAGTGGTTCATCAGGTCTGCAGAAAGAAGCTATTTTATATTGGAACTTCCTGTTTACAGGGGGCCACGCTGGAAGAATGTATTATATACCATGATCGAAAAAGCAAAAATATTTGCATTCGATGCAGGAAAGGTCATCATGGTCATCAGTTTATTGTTGTGGGGATTGAGCACTTATGGTCCGCCCCGGCAAATGAAAGCAGTATCAGAAAAATATGATGCGATGATCAGGACCGATCCCGGGAAAACGACTGAGTTCACCAAGCAAAAAAAAACCGCATTGCTGCAAACGTCTTTTGCTGGCGCATTGGGGAAAACAATAGAGCCCGTTATCAGGCCGCTTGGCTATGACTGGAAAATTGGAATTGCATTGATCACATCTTTTGCAGCAAGAGAAGTTTTTGTTGGTACCATGGCCACCTTATATAGTGTAGGAGAAGATGCGGATAAAAACAACAATACACTCCGGCAAAAAATGAATGCGGCAGTAAGGGAAGACGGAACGAAAGTGTATACACTGGCTGCCGGGTTATCTTTATTGATATTTTATGTATTGGCCATGCAGTGCATGAGTACATTGGCTGTTGTAAAAAGGGAAACACGTAGCTGGAAATGGCCGGTGATACAACTGGCATATATGACCGGACTTGCGTACCTGATGAGTTTTATCGTTTTTCAATTGTTTAAGTAAGCTACAAGCTACAAGTTGCAAGCTGTTAGCTATAAGCCATTAGCTATTTAATGCATTTCAAAACCCATAATTCTTCCCGATCTTAAATATTTTGTACGAACTAACCAGGCGTAGGAAACAAGCTAATAGCTTGCAACTAATAGCTAACGGCTTTCCCTTCTACCAATCCACCGCATAACTGATATTATTTTTCACCTGTGGGTATATCTTTTTAAAAAGCTCGCTCAGCACATCTTCTCTCCTCGGAGAACCGAACCCCGAATTATTGATCAATGCCCAATCCTGTCCGCTTAAAGCACGGCTATCTCCATTGTAAGTCGCCCTTTCCTCCTGCCAGCGATAATCTTCCCGGAAATTTCTAAAGCTTATATTTTTTCCGGTTGCAACATCTGTGATAGTTACATCCATATCAGCCCTTGCCGTAAAACTGCTTCTTGTAATATTCATCCTTGCATAAACTGTTTTATAAACAGGATTGCCGGAAGTGTCTGTACCTATTTGCACCTGTGAACTTGCATTCCTGGTGTAATTATAATTCGATGGATAAGGAATATCAATATTCCGAAGCTTGAGGTCTACGACCCAATCCGGCTGTATATTGTCCCTTCTTGCCTGCCAATCGGAATAAAAACGAGCAGGATACCTTTCTTTATTTATCCCGTTCAGATCCCTGACAAGTGTTTGCTGAAAATATTCATTGCTGAAATCGTAACCTGTATTACCCCAGCCGCTGTTGAAGAAATAGGAATTATCCTGTATCGGGTTGATCACCACATCTACGATCGCTTTTTCATAAGCTTCATTTGACTTTGCCTGTGCATCTTTATAGCCGGGAACAAATTTCTCTGCCTTTTTAAAATAAGTGTAGGCTTTTTTGGTATTATCCCTTCCCGTTTTTTCAAGAAAGCTTAAACCGTTTGCATAATATTCATCAGCTGCCGATTGCCTGGCATCATAGATATTACTGCTGTAGCTCTCCGCATTCAGCAATTTAAAAGCCGCAGGAGTATTTATAATAGCATCGTATGCGTCCTGCAAATATTCATATTCCCGGATGATCTTATCCCAGCGTGCCGGATCTGTTTCTTTTTTCAGATCACTGATCCTGGTAAGATGATTCGCTTTAATAGCTGAGTATAGTAGCGGTACTGCGGTTAAAGCGTTCTCATCAGTGGGGCTTTTGCTTAACTTTTTGATGGCATCTGATAAAGCCTTATCCTGGTCATTTCTTTCTAAATAATTTTTGCTGCCGGCACATGCAGAAAACATAACTGCTATGAGGCCGAGGTAAAAGAGATATTTCATTTTGAACTCCTTTTTTATGTAAGACGCATGAAACGTTCAATAATAACACCGGTAAGAACCAACAAGTTAAGACTTATAAATACTTTAACACTGCATTGCTAAGCCAGTTGTTTCTCAAAACATAAAAATATACCATTCATAATTTGAATAAGCCATTCATACAAATGGCAAAAATATTTATTTGAATGTTGTCATCCATTGAAACCCTTATTGGTATTGGTTTATACTAAAATAACCCCTACCGTTCACCACCAGCTACTTTAAAATAAATGGTATTATGTGTTGCATAGTACTAAAATGTTTATATCTTTGTGTTATGAAGGTAAGCGGTAGTNGTAAATAGGAAGTGGGAAGATCCGGAAATCCCCACCAACTANAAACTAAACCCACTGGCTTTCAGAAAGTATAGCCATGAATTTTTAAAATACAAAGCCATGAACATTGATAACACAGCAAGCCAAATGCGCAAGGGGGTCCTGGAGTTTTGCATTTTGTCGGTAATAAAACAGGGAGAAGCTTATCCTTCTGATATCATCGATAAAATGAAAGCAGCAAACCTCAATATTTTCGAGGGAACATTGTACCCCCTGCTGACAAGGCTGAAAAACGCAGAACTCCTAACATATCGCTGGGTAGAAAGTAATAGTGGCCCGCCACGGAAATACTTTGCACTTACAGACAAAGGAGCCGAATTTTACAAAGAACTGGAAGCAACCTGGAACGAACTGGCAAATGCCGTACAGGCACTTACCTCGCCGGGATAGCGATTAAAAACTTCAACCATCATATAAGGTATAGCCATGCTTTTGTTGATCACAACTTTAACTAAAGAAACAAAATTAAAAGCCATGATTTAGTTGTTCAGGAGAACGGACTAAGGCAAAACAAAAACAATTATTACGCCATGAAACAAGTAATAAATATCAACTTCCAGGGTCGTGTAGTACCTATAGAAGTTACCGCTTTTGAGATATTAAAAGATTATACGGAAAGTCTCAACCGGTACTTCGCTTTGGAAGAAGGTAAAGACGAAATCATAAATGATATTGAAAGCCGCATCGGTGAACTTTTCCAGGAGCGCCTGAAAGAGGGATCTACCTGCATCACGGATGACGACATCAATGCGATCATTAAAAGTATGGGCAGGCCCGAAGATTTTGAGACAGACCAGGCCACTGCTGATGCTGCTAATGAAAGCCGCAGGCAAAGCACAGCCAGCCAGTCTGCTGCATTTACAACTGCAGGCGCTCCTAAAAGATTATACAGGGATGAGAATAATAAAATTCTCGGAGGTGTGTGTAGTGGTGTTGCAAGTTACCTTGGCATTGATGTAGTGGTAGTACGGATAATCTTTGTAGTATTATTCGGCGCCTTGCTGGTTCCCTACCTGGTATTGTGGGTGGCTGTTCCAAGCACTGCATCAACAGAGATCGGCGGTGTGAGAAAAAAATTATTCAGGGACAATGACGACAAGATCATCGCTGGCGTTTGCAGCGGTATCGGTAACTATTTTGGAGTGAATGCATGGATACCCCGAATCTTATTCCTGCTCCCTTTCCTGAGTTTCGTATCAAGATGGAGCCACTGGGGTGATTTCGATTTCCCTAATTTCATCAGGCTGGGCTTTAGCCCCGGGGCGCTCATTGTGTACATCATTCTCTGGCTTGTTATTCCTGAAGCATTGACAACTGCTGAAAAATTAGAGATGAAAGGTGAAAAGGTTGACATGAATTCCATCAAGAACTCCGTGATGGAAGAAATGAAAGGCGTACAGCAGCGTGCAGAAAAATTTGGCAAAGAAGCCAAGGCCTTTGCTGAAGAAAAAGGAAAAACATTTAGCTCGGAAGTTGGTACGGTAGCAAAGAAAAGCGGGCGCTCATTGGGTGATGTCATCGCTTTATTATTCAAGATATTTGCCTATTTCATTTTAGGATGTATCGGGTTTGTTGTTGTGATGGCCCTATTTGGTTTGGGCATTGCTGCCATCGGTTTATTCCCTTTAAAAGATTTCGTGTTGAATGGTGTTTGGCAAAACGTATTCGCATGGGGCACATTGATATTCTTCATTGCCACACCGATCATCGGCATACTTACCTGGATCATCAGGCGCCTTGCAAAAATGAGAAGCAGGAGCAAGACCATGCGTTTCGGTTTCATCGCACTGTGGTTCATCGGCCTGTTCTGCTTTATCTCACTGATAGCCTCCGTTTCAGGTGATTTCAGGATATCCAATAAAGAAACAGAACAAAATGTGGTATTGACAAACCCTACGGTGAACAAGCTTGAAATAACATCTTCTTCNCCCGATAAAAAGTTTTTCCGCAACAGGTGGTTCAGGCTNGAGCCATTTGAAAACCTGGAAGAGGATACTGCCATTGTAAAGAATATCAGCGTTCATATAATTAAGTCTCCTACCGACAGTTTCAGGGTTACCATTATGAAAATGGCTTGTGGTCCGGATAAAGTTACAGCCAATAAACTGGCGGGCCTCATAGAATTCAATGCAGTGCAAATGGATTCACTGCTCGTAATTGACAAAGGNATCATGATAAACCGTACCGATAAGTTCCGCAACCAGCGTGTGATCATCACAGTGTANGTACCTNTTGGAAAACATATCAAAATTGACAGGAGTGTTGGCTGGGGACATGATATCCATTTCGGCGGCCCATGGAATGATTACCGTGATATTGAATTCGAAGACGTGGAAGAAGGATGGGACGAAGGCATTGATTACATCATGAAGGCAGACGGATTATATTCAGCAGATGATAATAAACCGGCAGCAGAATGGAAACACCCCGAACTCAAAGGAAGTAAGAAAGGTAATTCAGATGACGATAGCTCGGGAGATAATTACCGGTACGATAACCGGAACAATCCTTCTAATAAAATGGATACCCTGAAATCAACATTGGATACAGAACAAAAAAGGCTGAAAGATTCGCTCGAAAAAGCAAAGCAGAAAATTGATAAGCAACTGGAAAAAATGGATGGCAATACAGGCAAACCAACGGCATTTGTTTCTTATAGCCTTCCGGCATACAATCCACTGCTGATATTTAATTAAAGAAGTTTCAATAGTTGAGTTGAAGTTGAAGCAAAAAAGATCCTGCTGTAAAAGGCAGGATTTTTTCATTGGAAGATTTGTTGCCACTGATTCACTGATTGTATAGCTTGTGTGCCCTATGGTCCTATTGGTCAAAATTAATTTGACAATGCCATTGCTGATATTAAATTAAAGAAGTTTCAATAGTTGAGTTGAAGTTGAAGCAAAAAAGATCCTGCTGTAAAAGGCAGGATTTTTTCATTGGAAGATTTGTTGCCACTGGTTCACTGATTGTATAGCTTATGTGCCCTATGTTCCGGTGTGGTCAAAATTAATTTGACAATACCACTGCTGATATTAAATTAAAGAAGTTTCAATAGTTGAGTTGAAGTTGAAGCAAAAAAGATCCTGCTGTAAAAGGCTGGATTTTTTCATTGGGAGATTTGTTGCCACTGATTCAGGGATTGTATAGCTTATGTGCCCTATGTTCCTATGTGGTCAAAATTAATTTTAATTCTATTCATATCACCATTTATCATTCTTTAACAGGGCTAAAATTATTTCCCGCTATAACTTTGCAGGCATGAAAGATAATTTTTCTACGCAGGCCGAAGCTTATGCAAAACACAGGCCCACATATCCCCCGGCATTATTTGAATACATAGCAGGTTTGGTAAAACACAAAAAACTTGCATGGGATTGCGGAACAGGCAATGGCCAATCAGCGTTTGAATTAAGTAAATACTTTGAGAATGTTTTTGCCACCGACATCAGCCAAAAACAAATTGACCATGCAAAAAAGCAACAGCATATAACCTATGCACTTGAACCTGCAGAAAAAACAAGCCTTGCGGATGCAAGTACAGATCTTATTACAATTTCGCAGGCCCTGCATTGGTTTAAGTTCGAAGAATTCTACCGCGAAGTAAAAAGGGTTTCTGCTCCCGGCGCAATGATCGCAGCATGGACCTATAGCCTTCTCCACATTGATGAAGCAACAGATGCCATCATCCACCAATACCATTTCAATACATTAAAAGACTTTTGGGATGAAGAGCGTAAATATGTTGACAGCGGCTACCAAACCATTCCCTTCCCCTTTAAACAGCTCCAAACACCCGCCTTTCACATTGAAGTGAACTGGGGCCTGCAAGAACTGGAAGGATATTTTTATACCTGGAGCGCATTGCAAAAATTCATTGCAGCTAAGAACGAAGATCCCATCCCGGCATTAATGGAATCAATAAAACATAACTGGACTGCAACAGAAGTTAAAAAGATCATATTTCCCATACATCTTAAACTGGCCTATGTACATGACGAATTTCTGCAGGATTTTTGATTTACATTTGCGGACTAAAAAATAAAGTATGAAGAATACGCCTTTTACGGATAAACACATTTCACTTGGAGCAAAGATGGCCGAATTCGCAGGGTTCAATATGCCCATTTCTTATTCGGGTATCAATGAAGAACACGCTGCCGTAAGAAACAAAGCAGGGGTGTTTGATGTAAGCCATATGGGTGAGTTTATTGTAAAGGGTCCTCATGCGCTTGAACTGATACAACGTATCACAACAAACGACGCATCCAAGTTGACAGCAGGAAAAGCACAATACAGCTGCCTTCCCAACAATGAAGGAGGAATTGTAGACGACCTGTTGGTTTATTGCCTGGAAGAAAACAATGCCTATATGCTGGTGGTGAATGCGGGTAATATTGATAAGGACTGGAAATGGATCGTTGATCATAATACCAACAATGCAGAAATGCATAATATCTCCGACAAAACATGCCTGCTTGCAATACAAGGTCCGCTTGCAACAAGGATATTACAAACATTGACCAACGTTGATATCCTGAACCTGAAATATTACACATTTGAAAAAGGAAAATTTGCCGGGGTGGATAATGTGTTGATCAGTGCAACAGGTTATACCGGGGCAGGCGGAGTAGAAATATATTTTGAAGACAAAGACGATGCAGCCAATATAATCTGGGATGCCATATTCAAAGCCGGGGAAACAGATGGCATCAGGCCTATTGGCCTGGGTGCAAGGGATACCCTTCGCCTGGAAATGGGTTATTGCCTGTACGGTAATGATATCGACGACACAACATCACCACTGGAAGCAGGGCTTGGATGGATAACAAAATTCTCGAAGGATTTTATCTCGAAAGATATTTTTGCCAAACAAAAGGAAAAAGGGCTTTCCAAAAAACTGGTAGGCTTTGAAATGATCGAAAAAGGAATTGCCCGCCATGATTATGAGATCAAGGATTTTGACAGTTCAACAATAGGAAGGGTAACATCCGGAACCCAGTCACCGTCTTTGGGAAAAGCCATCGGCATGGGTTATGTAGATGCTAAATATGCCGCAGTGGATACAGAAATATTTATCAAGGTACGTGCAACACTGCTGAAAGCGAAAGTTGTTAAGATCCCTTTTGTTTAATCATTGAATGCTAAAGAATGGATAATAATAAACCGGCACTTTTTACTTCACTTTCTCCCGTATTACTGAATTTGTATGATGTAAGCCAAAGTATCATTGTTATCATTGATGTGCTGAGGGCAACATCAACTATTGCAACAGCTTTGGAAAACGGCGCCAGGTCGGTCATACCTGTCGACAGTGTTGCGGAATGCATCCGCATCGGCAAACAGATCAATGCCATCACAGCCGGTGAGCGTGATGGTAAGATCGCAGAAGGCCTGGAGTACGGTAATTCCCCTTTTGAATATCCCAAAGAATTCATTGAAGGGCAAACGCTTGTCCTTACCACTACCAACGGAACCAGGCTCCTGCACATGGCTCTGAATAACGGCGCCAAAGAGATCATCACCGGGGCCTTTGCAAACCTGGACGCAGTTTGCGACCACCTCGTTGCAAAAAAACAGCCCGTGATACTTGCCTGCGCTGCCTGGAAAGACAGGGTGAATATCGAAGACAGTTTATTTGCAGGAATGGTCATCGACAAAATAAAAGATCATTTCAACATCAATTGCGATGCGTCTCAAATGGCGTTGGGTTTATATAACGCAGCAAAGCCCGACCTATACGCATTTATGGAACGCACCAGGGCATCTCATTTTTTAAGGCTTTCTTCTTTTGGGCTGCAGGAGGATATAAAATTCTGTTTAACAGCAAACACCGCAAAGGCATTACCACTTTATGCAGAAGGAAAGCTTATAAACAATATAGTTTAGCGATTGTTTAAGTAAAAATTCCTCCAATCATTTTCCCGACTCGGTTATTTTCCTTTACTTTTGCAAATTGCCTTTTTCTGAACGGGCTGACATTCCGTATGGCCAGGCGCAATTCTAACAATCGTAAATAAAAAGTACCTATAACTTGGCATTACCACATATAATCAAGCACATATACAATAACGGAACCGACGAAGTGATCAGGCGTGGAAAAAAGATCCACTCGCTGGGATCGGTAGAATTGGTTGAGCATGATGAACTCATGAATGGCATTGTATTCAGGGTGAAGGATGACAGCTACAGCACTTTTTATAAAGTGTATATTCAAAAATATGCCGACGCCAAAATGATGACCCTTCGCTGCAGCTGCCCTTACAACCTGGGCGAGATATGCCGGCATGAAGTGGCTGCATTGTTACGCCTGCAGGATATGGTAGACAAGAATATGCTCGGCAGCACCAGCATTCAGTACAACCAGTTGCATACCGTTGCCAAGATGAAACATATTGACCTGAAAACGATCAAGATGCTTTCTTCCCCTGCTATCTATGAAGAGGCCGAAAACATGCTCCGTACGGTTAAGGCAACCATTTTAAGTGCAGTAGACGAAAGGGTGGAAGCCGAACTCACCTACAACGGCCAAACCTTTCCGTTAGTTATACAAAAGAACGAAGAGCGCAGTTTTGACACTTCCTGCATGTGTGGCGAATCGATGCACCCGCTCTGCGAACACAAAACACTGTTGTTCCTCCAGCTCCTGAATTCATACGGCCCTAATTATTTCGACAGCATCCGCAACTGGGATAAAGAAAAGAATAAATTGCTGCAGATATATGGTTACAGCCTCAACGATGACCTGCAGGGAAAGTTCGAATTCACTTATAAGGACGGCAAACCGTTTTTAAAATTACTGGATACTTCTATCCAGCGGGTAGCCTCATC
>JGI24770J26754_10002290_pt1 | contig 13255 bp, 11 predicted proteins | sample LakOneMetagenome_FD_26754 | JGI IMG/M metagenome (IMG submission 26754) | reverse complement strand
ACGAGGCCGGGGTACACGCCCATCGCCAACGTGATCACGGCCGTGAGCACGATCGCGGCCCGCAGGGACACGGGCACGGTGATGGGGGTCATGTCGCCGTCAGGCACCGGGTCGAACCACATCGCCTTGGCGACCCGGGCGTAGTAGAAGGCCGCGATCACCGAGTTGATGCCGATGAAGATCGCCAGCGAGTAGCCCATGTAGTTGTTCGCCGAGACGAGGGCGGTCCAGATGCCGAACTTGGCGAACCAGCCCCCGAGCGGCGGGATGCCCGCCAGCGAGAACAGGAAGATCGTCATGGCGAACGTGAGCCCCGGCGCGTACTCGCGGAGACCGCCGAAGGACGACAGCTCGGCGGAGCGGGTCTTGCGGGCCACCGCGATCACGACGGCGAAGGCCCCGAGGTTCATGACCGCGTAGATGATGAGGTAGGTGACGATGGAGCGCAGCACGGCGTTGCCCTCGGCGTTGCCGAGCACGGCCAGCGGCGCCAGCATGTAGCCCGCCTGGGCGATGCCGGAGTACGCGAGCATGCGCACGAGGTTGGTCTGGCGCAGGGCGATGAGGTTGCCGACGAACATCGTTGCCACCGCCAGCGTCCACATGAGGGGCTGGAAGACGTCGGCGCGGAACCGGAAGCAGACGAAGAGCAGCGTGGTGAGCGCCACGAAGCCCGCCGCCTTCGACGCGACCGCGAGGAAGGCCGTGACGGGGGTCGGCGCGCCCTCGTAGGTGTCCGGTGCCCACGTGTGGAACGGCACCGCAGAGACCTTGAACGCGAACCCGATCAGCACGAACAGGATGGCGAGGGTGATGACGGGGGTGGACACCTTCGGGGTGCCGATCGCGGCGGCGATGTCTGCGAGCACGGTCGAACCGGTGAGCCCGTAGAGCAGCGACATGCCGTAGAGCATGATCGCCGTGGCGAACACGCCCATCAGGTAGTACTTCATGCCGGCTTCGTCGGACTTGAGGTCTCGCTTGCGCCAGGCGGCGAGCATGTAGGCCGGGATGGACAGCAGCTCGAGGGCGATGAACATCGAGATGAGGTCGCGCGACGACGCCATGATCGTCATGCCGAGCACCGAGCAGAGCAGCAGCTCGTAGTACTCGTGCTCCCAGTAGTCGCCCTCGCCGATGTAGTTCATCGAGAGCAGCACGACGATGTAGCCCGAGAGCAGGAACACGCCCTTCATGACCAGCGCGAAGTTGTCGACCATGTACGCGCCGTTGCCGAACATGTCGGCGTCGTGTGCCGTCATGGCCAGCGTGACCAGCGGGATGGTGGCGCACAGCAGCCCGAGGCTCGCCACCCAGGCGATCGTGCCGGAGCGCTGCTCGGTGAGCAGGTCCAGCAGCAGGACGACCACGATCGTCGCCGTGAGGATGATCTCGGGCGCGAGCGCGTGGTAGTCCAGGGTGGGGGTCGCGAAGGCGAGCAGGTACATGGGTTCAGCTCCCGCCCGTCGAGCGGGCGACGGTCTCGTACATCTGCGCCACCGTGTGCGTCACGGCCGGGTTCGTGATGTTGAACATGATCCCGGGCGCCACGCCGAACACGACGATCAGCACGAGCAGCGGGATCCAGGCGGCGTACTCGAAGCCGGTCGCGTCATGGATGTGCGGATCGTTGGCGAACTCTTCCTTCGGCGTACCGAAGGCGACGCGCTGGTACAGCCACAGCAGGTAGCCCGCGGCGAAGACCGTGCCGATCGCGGCGATGACCATCAGCACGCGGAACAGCGGCTGGCTGAGCCCGAAGCTGAGCTCGACGCCGGCGACGTTGGCGATGCCGGCGTCGTAGGCCGACAGGATCGCCGGGAACTCACCCCAGAAGCCGGCGAGGCCGGGCAGACCGAGCGAGGCCATCGCGCAGAAGCCGAAGATCCAGCCCATGCGCGGCGCCTGGACGAGCATGCCGCCGAGGCGCTTGATCTCGAGCGTGTGGTAGCGCTCCTTGGCCGAGCCGGCGACGAAGAAGAGCATGCCGGTGATGAGGCCGTGGGCGACCATGCCGAAGATCGCGGCGTTGATGCCGAAGTCGGTCATGGTGGCGATGGCGAGCATCACGAAGCCCATGTGGGCCACCGAGGAGAACGCGATCAGCCGCTTCATGTCGGTTTGGGCCAGGCAGCACAGCGCGCCGTAGATGATGCCGATGCAGGCGAGGATGCCGATGGCCGGCGCCCACTTCGACGCGGCGGTGGGCAGGATCGGGAGCGCGATGCGGATGAAGCCGTAGGTGCCGAGCTTCAGGAGCACGGCGGCGAGGATGACCGAGCCGACGGTGGGGGCCTGGGTGTGGGCATCGGGCAGCCACGTGTGGAAGGGGAACATCGGCACCTTGATGCCGAACCCGATGAACATGCCGCCGAAGATCCAGATCGCCGCCCCTGACGACACCGACAGCGCCGCCTGGGGCAGCAGCTCCATGTTGAACGTGTGGGCCATGGTGCCGTCGGGCAGGCGGACCATGTCGGAGAGGAAGTACAGCGCCAGGAAGGCGACGATCATGAGCGCCGAGCCGAACAGCGTGTAGAGGAAGAACTTGATCGAGGCGTACTGGCGCTGCTCGCCACCCCACACGCCGATCATGAAGTACATCGGCAGCAGGACGATCTCGAAGAACACGAAGAACAGGATGAGGTCGCGGGCCAGGAACGAGCCGATCATGCCGGTCTCGAGCACGAGGATCAGGATGAGGAAGGCCTTGGGGTCCTTCGGCTCGGGGAAGTGATCCCAGCTGTAGATGATGCAGAGGGGGACGATCAGCAGGGTCAGTGCGATCATCGGCAGCGAGATGCCGTCGAGCCCGAGGATGTAGCGGCTGTTGATGGCCGAGATCCACGGCAGGTCGACGCGGAACTGCATCTCGCCGGCACGGTCATAGGCGAAGGGGATCAGGATCGCGAAGACGCCGATGCCCGCCGTGACCAAGCTCGTGACGAGCGCCACGACCTTGTGGAGGAACTCCTCCTTCTTCGGGATGAGCATCATGATCACGGCCCCCACGAGCGGGGCGAAGATCAGATAGGTCAACGGGGTCCCGAAGAACGTCCCGTAGTCGACCTGGCGGATTTCGGCGAGCAAGTGCTCCATGGCTTGGTTCCCAGATTCCTAGCGGTTGGATGACCCTGAGTGTGACGAGCGACTGGCGACGAGCGGAGCGATCGACGGATCGATCAGCGGATGATGAGGACGAAGCAGATCGCGAGCACGAGCACGCTGCCGAAGAGCAACGAGGCGTACTGCTGGACCTTGCCGGACTGGACGCGGCGCAGGTACTGACCGCTTCCTTCGGACGCGTGTCCGGTGCTGTTGACGATGGTGTCGACCACGCCCTGGTCGATGAACCGGTAGACGAACCCGCCGACGGCGCGGGCGCTGACGCCAGCGGCGTTGACGACGCCGTCGATGATCTTGTTGTTGATCCAGTACATGGCCCGGGCGATCGAGCCCTTCATCGAGCCGGCGATGCCGTCGGTGTAGAGGCGGTCCAGGTAGTACTTGTTGACGAGCAGCTGGTAGCCACCCCGCAGCACCGGGTTCTTCTCGGTGGCGCCGGCGTTGATGCGGTCCTTCACGACCTTCTTGCCGAGCAGGTAGAAGCCCACCGCAGCGGCGAACGACGCCGCGGCGAGCCACCCGGTGAACGGCACCACCGGGAGGTCACCCGCGGACGCGGGACCTGCGGGCGGGAAGGCGAACGTCGGCTGGACGAAGTGCTCGAAGCGCAGCGCCCACCACGGTGCCGGCTCGACGCCCGTGAAGTTCGGGATGTTGGCCAGCACGAGAAGCACGGCCATCGTGGCGAGGATCACCAGCGGGATGGTGATGACCTTCGGGGACTCGTGCGGGTGGGCGTGGCCGCGGTACTCGCCGTGGAACGTGAGGTAGATCGCACGGCCGGTGTACGCCGCCGTCATGCAGGCGGTGATGGCGCCCATGATGAACATCGGGTAGTACCCGTTGTTGAAGGCCCCGGACATGATCTCGTCCTTCGACCAGAAGCCGGCCATCAGCGGGATGCCGGCGAGCGCCAGACCGCCGACGACGAAGGTCCTGTAGGTGGTCGGCATGTACTTCTTGAGGCCGCCCATCTCGCGCATGTCGAACGTGTGGTGGCAGGCGTGGCTGACCGAGCCGGCACCGAGGAAGAGGCAGGCCTTGAACATGGCGTGGGTGAAGAGGTGGAAGGTGGCGCCTGTCCAGGCGCCCACACCGAGGCCCATGACCATGTAGCCGAGCTGGCTGATCGTGGAGTACGCCAGCACCTTCTTCAGGTCGTGCTGGACGAAGGCCAAGGTGCCGCCCACGAGCGTGGTGATGCCGCCGGCGAGCGCGACCCAGTTGATGAAGAAGTGCGAGCCCCCGATGCCGATCGTGAGGCCGCTGCCGATGTCCATGCCGGCGAAGAAGGCGCCGTACATGCGGGCGATGAGGTACACGCCGGCGACGACCATGGTGGCGGCGTGGATGAGCGCGGAGACCGGGGTCGGTCCGGCCATGGCGTCGGGCAGCCAGGTGTGCAGCGGGAACTGGCCCGACTTGGACGTGACGCCGCCCATCAGGCAGAGCACACCCAGGAACAGCAGCGCCTTCTGACCGGCGCTGGCCTGCAGCGCGTACTCGTTGATGTGGAAGACGTTGAAGCTGGTGCCGCCGGCGGCGAAGAACGTGATGATGACGCCGAGGATCAGGCCCACGTCACCCACGCGGTTGGTGAGGAAGGCCTTCAACGCCGCGTCGGTGTTGTTCTTCTCCTCCCACCAGTGCCCGATGAGCGCGAAGGAGCAGACGCCGACCAGCTCCCAGCCAACCAGCATCTGCAGGGTGTTGGTGCCCAGCACGTAGAACAGCATCGAGGCCGTGAACAGGCTGAGGAAGGCGTAGTAGTGGGTGAAGCGCCGGTCCTCGTGGAGGTACTCCTTCGAGTACACGTGCACGAGCAGCGAGATCAACGAGACGGTGAAGAGCATCATCGCCGAGAGGCCGTCGAGCAGCATGCCGGCCTCGTACTTGTTCTCGCCGATCGTGAACCAGGTGACGGACTTGCAGACCGGAACGACCGACTCGTGCTCGCCCTCGGCGGCGGCATGCTCGCCGCCCTCCGTCGTGCTCTCGGTCTTGGTGCCCTCGGTCGTGCTCTCGGTCTTGGTGCCCTCGGTCGAGGTGCCTTCGGCGACGGTGGTCGGGGTCTCGCCCTCCTGAAGGCCGGCCGCGTTCTCCCCCTCGCCGACCACAGGGACGAGGCGCGGGGTCGTGGTGATGACCTTGTGCTCGGCGGCGGGCTCAGTGGTCTTGGTCTCGCCCTCCGTGCCGCCTCCGGCCTTCGCCTCGCCCTCGGCCGCGTGTTCCGTCTCGGGCTTCACGCCGCAGGCTTCCTGCGCGGCGGCGGACTCGGCCCCAGTCGGGGGGTGGTTGACCCGCTGGATCCACTGGCCGGCCACGACCAGGGACATGACGAAGCAGGCGAGCACGGCGAGGATGCCGATGCTGGAGGTGATCCGCTCGGAGAAGCGCTTGCCGAGGAACAGGATGATCAGGAAGGACCCCGCCATGATGGCGGGGAAGAGCCAGACCTTGTCGAGGAGGTAGTACCACTCGTTCATGGGTTCCGATCAGCCCTTCATCAGATCCATGTCGTCGATGTTGATGTCCCGCTTGTTGCGGTAGAGCATCAGCACGATGGCGAGTCCGACGCCCACCTCGGCGGCGGCGACGGCGATGATGAACAGCGCGAACACGGGTCCCGCCGTGGCGGCGCACTCGACGTTGGGGGCGCACGCGGCCGGCGTGCCGGCGGTCTTGGCCCCCCAGTAGGCCGCGAAGGCGATGAGGTTGATGTTGACGGCGTTGAGGATGAGCTCGATGGACATGAGCACCATCACGCCGTTCTTGCGGGCGAGGGCGCCGTACACGCCGATGGCGAAGAGGATGGCGGCCAGGAACAGGTACTGGTTGAGCAGCATGGCGGCCTCAGTCCCTTCTCGCGAGGACGATGGAACCGATGAGCGCCGCCAGCAGCAGCACGGAAGCCGCTTCGAACGGGATGAGGTAGGTGCTGAAGATCGAGTCGCTGACCTGGGGCGTGGTCTGCCCGAGCTGCACGGTGTTGTTGTGCACCAGGTCGAGACGGTCGTCCTTGAACTGGCTCTGGGCCAGCACGACGATCATCAGCCCGCCGAGGCCGAACGCCACCGCCGCACCGACGATGCGCTGGATGGGGTTGTTGTCCAGGTCGTCGGAACGACCGAGCTCGGCCTTGGTGAGCATGATGCCGAACAGGAACAGCACCACGATGGCGCCGATGTACACCAGCACCTGGGTGATGCCGACGAACTCGGAGGCCAGCAGGATGTAGAGGGCGGCGGCGCCGGCCAGCACGCCGATGAGCCAGAGCGCGGAGTGCACGACGTTCTTGGTGGTGACCACCCTGAGGGCGGACACGATCATCAGCAGGGCGATGATGCCGAAGGCGATGTTCTCGAGGGTCATCAGGTGGCCGGCACTTTCTTCACCTTGGCTTCGGAGCCCGCTTCGTAGGGCTCGAAGGCCGGGACGGTCTCCATCCACTCGCCGAGGCGCGACTTGTCGTGCAGCAGGTCGGCGATGCGAACCTCGGAGAACTCGAACTCGGGGCTCCAGAAGAGCGCTTCGAACGGGCAGACCTCGACGCAGATGCCGCAGTACATGCACAGCGAGAAGTCGATGGAGAACCGGTCGAGCGCGTTCTTGGCCCGGGGCTTGCCGCCCTCACGGCGCGGCGGGGCGAGGTACTTGTGCCCCTCGATGTAGATGCACCAGTCGGGGCACTCACGGGCGCAGAGCATGCACGAGGTGCAGTTCTCCTCGTGCAGCGCGATGACGCCGCGGGCCCGGGGGGCGGGCTCCTCCTTGACGTGCGGGTACGGCACGGTGACCGGGCCGCCGCTCGGCTTGAGGGTCTGCACCATCTCGCCGAACGTGACGCCGAGCCCCTTGATCATGCCGGGCAACTTGGGCTTCTTGGGCATCAGCGCACCTCCTTGGGAACTCGCACCTTGACAGTTCGCATCTCGCTCACTTCCACACCACCACGCACACGGCAGTGATGCTGATCCACACGAGCGAGAGGGGGATCAGGTACTTCCACGCGGCCTTCTGCAGCTGGTCCTCACGGAACCGGGGGTACGTGAAGCGCACCCAGAAGATGATGAAGGCGACGACCATGATCTTGGCGAAGAGGATGATCGGGCCGAGCACGTACCAGAGCGAGCTGTCCATCGCGAGACCCGGGATCGGCAGGTACCAGCCNCCCAGGAACAAGGTGGCGGCGATGGCGGCGAAGCCGAACGCGCTGGCGAACTCGGAGAGGAAGAAGGTGAGGAAGCGGAAGCCCGAGTACTCGACCTGGTAGCCGGCCACGAGCTCGGACTCGGCGACCGGCATGTCGAAGGGGGGCTGGGTGAGCTCGGCCTGGACGGCGGTCAGGAAGACGAAGAACAGCGGCAGCTGGACGATGATGAAGGGCAACTGGATCGCCGTGCCGAACAGGTTGAAGTGGGCCTGGGCGGTGACGATGTCCTGCAGGTTCATCGAACCGGTCAGGATCACGATGCCGACCACGGCGAGCACCATCGGCAGCTCGTAGGCGATGAGCTGACCGGCGGCGCGGATGCCGCCGAGGAGGGCGTACTTGTTGGACGACGCCCAGCCGGCCATGAGCACGCCGATGACCGACAACGACGAGACGGCGAGGATGAAGAAGACGCCGCCCGGCGTGTTCATCGCCATGGCCGGATCGGGACCGGCGGGGAGCGCCACGAACAGCAGGAAGGTCGAGGCCAGCACGACGAACGGCGCGGCCTTGAACACCAGGCGATCGGCGCGCCCGGGCACGAGGTCTTCCTTCTGGAGCCACTTGAGCAGCTCCGCGATGAGCTGCAGCTCGCCGCGCCCGGTGCCGCCGTCCTTGCGGGGCAGCAGACCGGCCTCCATCGGGCCCTGCCGGCTCTGCATCCAGGCCATCATCTTGAACAGGAAGGACACGGCCATGACGAGCGCGGCCGTCGGCACGACGATCGCGACGATGACGACCTTGAGCAGGGTCGACTGCCAGTACGCGGGCGTGAGCTCCGCGAGCAGGGAGCCGCCCGTGCTGAAGTCCGCGAGGACAGAGCTTGTTGTCGCCAGGAGGCTCACCGGTCGATGTCTCCGAGGATGAAGTAGAGGCTGGCGAGGATGGTGATGACGTCGGCGACGTACACGCCCTTGGTGACCCAGGGGACGATCGAGATGTTGTTGAACGAAGGCGTGCGGATCTTCACGCGGAAGGGCGTGAGGTCACCCTTGGAGATGACGTAGTAGCCCATGGCGCCGAGCGGGTTCTCGGTCTCGACGTAGGCCTCGCCCTCGGGCACCTTGATGATGCGCGGGACCTTGGCCATGATCGGCCCGCTCGGCATGGAGTCGAGCAGCTGGTCGACCATCTTGGTGCTCTCGCGCACCTCCTGCAGGCGCACCCAGGAGCGGGCGAAGCAGTCGCCGTCGGGGTGGGTCCAGACCTTCCAGTCGAGCTTGTCGTAGGGCAGGCCGGGCGGGCAGTTGTCGCGACGCAGGTCCCANTCGACGCCGCTGCCGCGCAGGTTGGGGCCGCTGAGCCCGTAGGACAGCGCCACGTCGGCGGGGATCACTCCGACCCCGCGGGTGCGGGTCTGGAAGATCTCGTTGCCGATCAGCAGGGTCTCGATCTCATCGCAGAAGCCGCGGACCTTCTCCATCGCCTTCTTGGTGTCGGCGATCCAGCCCTTGGGCATGTCGTCCTTGATGCCACCGATGCGGTCGAAGTTCGGGTGGAACCGGCCGCCGGTGAGGGCTTCCATCTGGTTCAGGATGAACTCGCGGTCGCGGAAGGCGTAGAACACCGCGGTGACGCCGCCGAGCTGCGCCCCGAGGTCACCCAGGAACAGCACGAGGTTGGCCTGGCGGGCCATCTCGAAGAGGATCGTGCGCACGTGCTGGGCCCGCGGCGGTGCTTCGATGCCCATGAGCTTCTCGGCGGCCAGGATGAACGGGACCTCGTTGGCGAAGTGCCCGACCCAGTCGATGCGGTTCACCAACGTGGTGATCTGCGGGTAGGTGCGGACCTCGGTGAGCTTCTCGTAGCCGCGGTGCATGTAGCCGGGCGACGGCTCGCACGACACGACCTGCTCGCCGTCGAGCTTCGCGATGATGCGCAGCGTGCCGTGGGTCGCCGGGTGCTGCGGACCGATGTTGAGCGTCATGCCCTCGGTCTCGAGCTCGAGGTTGACGCGGGCGTCGGCCGCCTGCGTGGCGATGTAGGCGATCTTCTCGGACTCGGTGATCGTCATGCGCTCTCACCTTCTGGTTCGTCCTCCGCGCCGGTGCCGGGCATGGGCTCGACGTCGACGATGCCCGGCCACGGCTTGACGCGGCGGGCGATCAGGGGGAAGTCCTTGCGGAGCGGGTAGCCCTCGAAGGCCCCCGGGAGGTACAGCTTGATCAGGTTGGGGTGCCCGTTGAAGGTGAACCCGAACATCTCGTAGGCCTCGCGCTCGTGCCAGTTCGCACCCATGAAGTTGGGCACCCACGAGTCGAGCGACAGGTCGTCGTCGGGCAGGTCGACCTTGAACGTGATGCTGTGGAACCTCGTGGGGTGCACGAGACGGGCGAAGACCTGGAAGCGGGTGTCACCACCGGCGTAGCCCTGGGTCATCGGCAGGGGCTCCTTGGTGTCCTTGCCGTGGACGATGGTGTCCTCCTGGCTGTCCATGTCGCGCCCGAAGGGGGACGGCAGCCAGTCGATGCCCGAGAGGAAGTCGAAGAAGGTGAGGCCCAGCTTGCGCTTGGCGATGTCGCCGGTGGCGGCCCAGNCGTCGCGGGTGACGCGGATCCAGAGGTCGTCGTCGGGGCGGATGTGGGTGCCCACGATGGCCTCGNCGCCCAGTTCGAGGGTCATCGCCTCGATCAGGCCCTCGCGCAGGTCGTCCTTGGGCGCGTCCGGCTCGGCGGCGGCCTCTGCGTCGGGCGCGGCGGTGTCAGCCGACGACAATCGGATCACCCTTCCAGCGATCGGCAGGATCCTCGTTGAGGATGCGCTCCTGCAGCAGCAGGATGCCCTCGAGCAGCGCCTCGGGCCGCGGCGGGCAACCCGGGATGTACACGTCGACCGGGATGATCTGGTCGACGCCCTTCGTGACGGAGTAGGAGTCCCAGTACGGGCCGCCGCAGTTGGCGCACGAGCCCATCGAGATGACGTACTTCGGGTCGGGCATCTGCTCGTAGAGGCGCAGCAGGGCGGGGGCCATCTTGTCGGTCAGCGTGCCGGAGACGATGACCAGGTCGGCCTGGCGCGGGCTGGCGGGGAACGGGATGACCCCGAGGCGCATGATGTCGTAGCGGGGCGACACGAACGCGGCGCCCATCTCGATGGCGCAACAGGCGAGGCCCCACTGGTAGCACCAGAGCGAGTACTTGCGCGCCATGTTCAGCACGGTCGTGATCTTCTTCGGCATCTTGCCGGATTCGACGAGGCCCACTAGATGCCCACCTTCCGATGGATCGCCTGACTGCCGGCAGCGTTCAGAGCCACTGGAGGACCTTCTTGCGCCACGCGTACACGAGGCCGAAGACCAGGATGAACATGAAGAAGAGCATCTCGATGAGCCCGAAGAAGCCGTAGCCCTCGAAGCTCTGCGAGCCGTTGATGCGCATCGCCCACGGGAAGATGAACACGGCCTCGACGTCGAACAGGACGAAGAGCAGGGCGAAGATGTAGTAGCGGATCTGGCCCTGGGTCCACGAGTTGCCCACCGGATCCACGCCGCTCTCGTACGTGAGGCGCTTCTGATCCTGGTAGCGGCCAGTGCGCTTGTTGCTGGGGCGGAGGATGGACGCGACGCCGAGCATCGAGGCGACGAAGCCGACGCCCAACCCTGCGAAGATCACCACCGTCAGGTAGTTCTGGAGCAGATCGGTGTAGTCGTTGCAGCTTGTTGCGGCCGTGCAAGAGGCCGCTGCGGTGCTCGAGACCTGGCTAAACATCGCGCCTGACCCTAGTGAACCGAAGCACAAACAACGAAATCCGCACGGGGATCACGGGACTCCTCGATCACGCCGCCCGGAAGCGGTCGGCAGACAGTTGACGAACGGCTGAGGGATGGCCGCGAGAACGGTGGAACGGGCAGCGCCGCGACGCTCAGGGAGCGCTCGCCGGGGTGGTCGCCGCCGCCGCCGGCTGCCCGGTCGAGGCCCCCGAGGAGGCACCCGTGGACGCGCCCGTGGACGCACCCGTCGAGGCACCGGAGGGCGTCGCGGAACCGGTTCTGCCCGTCGAACCCGTTCCACTGGGCGTCAGGCCGGTGGGGATCGAGGGGCTGGCCGTCGGCGGTTCGCCGATGTTCACCAGGACCGGCTGGCCCTCGTTGGAGAGGTCGGTGAGCGGTCCCGGGAAGATCCCGACCCAGAGCGTGACGAACAGGCAGATCGCCAGCCCGATGCCGGCCATGGCCGGGATCTTCAGCTTCGGCGTCGCCGGGGCATGCGTCGTGCCGTCCTCGGTGTCGCCGCTCATGTACATCGAGACGATGATCCGCAGGTACAGGAACGCCGCCACGACCGACGAGACCATGGCGATGATGGCGAGCCAGGTGGCCTGGGCCGCGATCGAGGCGATGATCGTGTACAGCTTGGCGACGAAGCCCGAGGTGAACGGGACCCCGGCCTGGGCCAGCAGGAAGACGGTCATCAGGAAGGCCAGGATCGGGTTGCTCTGCCCGAGTCCCTTGAAGTCGTCCAGCGTGGTGGCGTTGTCGCCCTTCTGCGCCACGATCGTCACGACGCCGAACGAGCCGACGACCATGAACGTGTAGGTGATCAGGTAGAAGAGCACCGCCTGGTTGCCCTCGGTGGACACCGCCGCCATGGCCATGAGGATGAAGCCGGCGTGGCTGATCGACGAGTAGGCGAGCGTTCGCTTGACGTTCGTCTGCACGATCGCGAGGAGCGAGCCCAGCACCATCGACAGCGCCGCGAGCGCGGCGATCGCCGGGCGCCAGTCGGTGGTGTAGGCCTGGAAGCCGACCGTGAAGATGCGCACGAACGCCGCGAAGCCGGCCGCCTTGACGCCGGAGGCCATGAAGGCGGTGACGGGGGTCGGGGCGCCCTGGTAGACGTCCGGGCTCCAGAAGTGGAACGGCACCGCGGCGACCTTGAAGCCGAGGCCCACGATCATCAGTCCGAGGCCGAGGAGCAGCAGCGGGCTGTTGAGGTGGAAGTCGGTGGCGCTGAACGGGCCGACGTCCTGCGAGCTGATCGGGGCCGGGATGCTGCCCGCCAGCAGGTTCTTGATGTTGACGAGGTTCGTGCTGGCCGTGGCGCCGTAGACCATCGCGATGCCGTACAGGAAGAACGCGGACGAGAAGCCGCCGAGCACGAAGTACTTGAGCCCGGATTCCTGGGACTGCACCTTCTTGCGGTGGAACGCGGCGAGGACGTACACCGCGATCGAGAGGGTCTCGAGACCGAGGAAGACGACGATGAGGTCGTTCGCCATCGCCATGACGATGCCGCCACCGCCCGAGAGCAGCAGGAGCACGTAGAGCTCGGGCCCGTCGAGGCCCTCCCGGCGCAGGTAGTCGCTGGCGAGCATCGCCCCGAGCGCGATCGAGATGCAGATCAGCATGGTGATGGCCAGGCTGAAGCCGTCGATGCCGACGGCGCCGCACGATGGTCCCGACGTGGAGCAGGACGAGCCGAGCGTGCTGAACGGACCGGTCACCTCGGTCTGGAGGTCCCACCAGAAGATGTGGTTCCACCCCTGCACCCGGGCCCACAGCGGGATGGTCGCGACCAGCGCGGCCAGCGCCACGACGACGGTGTAGAGCGCGTACGTGCCGTGCGCCGGCTTCTTCTTGAGCAGCGACGTGACGGTGAGCATGATCAGCGCGCCGACGCCGATGATGATCAGCGGCAGCAGGGCGCGCCACGAGACGTCGGGGGTGACGAGCACGTCCGAGGTCGACACCGGGTTGGTCTGGGGGATGCCGGGCAGCGTGTCCGTGGTGGCCTGGGCGAGCACGCCGAGACCGAGGACCGGGCTGGTGACTGCGCTGGCGATCGGGCTGGCGATCGAGGAGGCGAGGAGGCTGAACATCAGTGGCCCCCTTCGCTTCCGGTCGTCGAGCCTTCGGTGGNGGCGCCCGTGGAGCCGCTCTCGGCCTTCTCGCCGCCGTGCTCACCGGCGGGCACCGCC
>JGI24770J26754_10002285_pt1 | contig 13273 bp, 12 predicted proteins | sample LakOneMetagenome_FD_26754 | JGI IMG/M metagenome (IMG submission 26754) | reverse complement strand
CTGATTGCATTGGGTATGACCAGCCTGATCGGCTTAATGATCACCCCTATCCTGATCGCCGGTTATTTCGGCTTACCTAAAATGGGGATTATTGCACCGGCTATTGCGACTATTGTGGGCTATCTTGCGGTGCTGGGCTTTCTTGCAGTTTATCTGAATAAAAAACATCATCCTTTACGTCCAGACCGGGAGCTGTTCAGTTATATCCGTCATCAGCCAAAATTAAGTAAAATTATTTTAAGGCTAGGTATTCCTACTGGCATCCAGATGGTAACCACCTCTGTAGCTGGCCTGGTCATTGTGGGGCTGGTTAACCGTTTTGGTGCCCATGCCACAGCAGCTTATGGTGCAGTTAACCAGGTTTTAAACTATATCCAGTTCCCAGCACTCTCTATAGGTATCGCAGCTTCAATTTTTGCAGCCCAAGCGATTGGAGCGGGTAAAAATGATTTACTGTCACGGGTGAGCCGTACTGCGCTCGGCATGAATTTTGTCATCACTGGCATTCTGGTAATATTAGGCTATCTTTTCTCGAAGTATCTGATGGCACTTTTTATTACCGATCCAGAAGTAGTCGAGCTGGGTCAGCAGTTACTGTTTATTGTACTGTGGTCTATTCTGTTTTTTGGAGCCAGTGCCATTTTCGCCTCCATCATGCGTGCCAGTGGCACCGTAACTGTACCGATGCTCATCAATATCTTTGCTATTTTAGCGATTGAACTGCCATGCGCTTACTGGTTTAGTCAAATCTGGGGCCTTAAAGGAATCTGGTATGCCTATGCACTTGCTTTTGTAAGTCTCTGTATTTTACAAGGTTTGTATTACCAGTTCGTATGGAAGAAAAAAACTGTAGAGGTATTAATTTAAAATAACACTCTCTTTTTTTAGGTATTAAAAAGCCCAGAACCGATAATAGGATCTGGGCTTTTTTTATTTAGTATATTAATAAACAGTTATACGATCTGGTTACGTGGTTTTTTATTCATGCCAGTCAGCAGACCAGTAATATATTGGTATTTGGCCGGCATAACGCGCTGCAAGGCATCCAGAAATTTTGCATCATTACCAATCAATAGACGGCGCTTGTCTTTCAGTACCGCATCCAGAATTTGGCGAGCAGCCTCTTCTGGTGGAATACGGAGCAGTTTGTTAAATGAACTGACTGATTTTTCGGGATGCATGCCTAGTGATTTAAGACTTTGATTGACTTTAGCAGCATTGGCAATATTGGTACGAATACCGCCTGGATGCACACATAAGGCACTTACCCCACATTTTTGCAGGTCCAGTTCCTGACGTAACGATTCAGTAAAACCACGCACTGCAAATTTGGTCGCATTATAGGCAGACTGAGTAGGCTGAGCTGTCAGACCAAATAAACTGGAAATATTGACAATATGCCCATCACCACTCTTTTTCAGATAAGGTAGAAATTCTTTAGTGCCATATACTACGCCCCAGAAATTAATTCCGACAATCCATTCCAGCTCATCATAATTGGCACCTTCGACTGTTGAAGCTAAAGCAACGCCGGCATTATTAAAAATCAGATTTACCGACCCATGATTTCTGACGGTTTCTTCAGCCCATGCTTTTANTGCTTCACGATCTGCCACATCCACTATCTGGGTNGTGACTCGTACATTACTGTCTTTTAACAGTTCGACAGTCTTTTGNAGGCCTTGCGCATTAACATCACTTAAAGACAAATGGCAGCCCTGTTTAGCCAGCAAAACNGCCAGCTGTTGGCCAATCCCTGAGCCTGCACCTGTAATGGCAGCAACTTTATTTTTAAAATTCTTCATGCATGTTCCTTTATTTTTCTCTCTGCAGTGGCAGATAGATAGCAAATTTCCTTTTCAATATAATTTTGACAATTCATATTGTCAATATTTCTTTAAAGTTAAAAATGCATAAAAAATAAACGGCAGTATCTGCCAGCACTTTCGTTTAAAAAACTTGTTAAAATGGCTGCCATAAAATTCTATAAATAATAGGTAAAGATGAGTCAGTCAGAATATGCTCAGGAGCCACAGGCAGATACAGCTACCAGTTTGAGGGAACGTCAGTTCAAGGGATTATCTCTGTCAGAACGTAAACTGGCACGTCGCACCAAGCTGATTGAAGCGGGAATTGAGGCTTACGGTACTCAAGGTTTTTTTTCAGTTACGGTTAAAGATATTTGCCGTGAAGCCGGACTGACTGAACGTTATTTTTATGAATCTTTCAAGAAAAGTGAACAGCTGTTCCAGACTATTTTTCTCCAGCTGATTGAAGAGCTACAGCAAAGGGTAATGCAGGCTATTATGCAGGCTTCGCCTAATCCTGATAAAATGATTGAAGCCGGCTTACGGGCTTTACTCAACATGTTAAAAGATGATCCACGGGTTGCACGTATCATTTATGTGGATGCCATGCTGGTTCAGGAATTGCATAACCAGGCCACCATTCAGGAAACCATGCTGCGTTTTGATCGAATGATTCAGGCTTTTGTAATGTTAATGATGCCGCATCTAAGCCGTAGCCAGCATGAAGTTTCACTGATCGCGACTGGCCTGAATGGTTATGTCACACAGCTGGCAATTCGCTGGGTTATGGGCGGTTTTAAACAGAGTCTTGAAGATATACTGGCAGCAGCCCAAGTGGTATTTATGGCATTATTAGAAAAATTTGAGAAATAGTCTTTCTTTAAATTGTGAGCTGATCGCTTATCTTTCTTAATTTAATATTCTGACAATTTCTGAATTATTAATACCATACTTTTGCAGAGCTGCTATTTGAATGTAATATTTGTCACAAATAATTGCTAAAATAGACTTTGTCCCCATTTTTGCAATGATACTGTCATAATTTATCTTTGTAATAAGCCTGTCATAAATAAAAACGGTTCACCGTTAATAACGAATAGGGTATTGCGCTGTGAAAGATGATTATATTTTAATTGTAGATGATGAATTACCGATCCGTGAAATGATTCATACCTCTCTGGACATGGCAGGTTTTCAATGTCTGCAAGCTGAAGATGCCAAGCAGGCTCATCAGATGATTGTTGATCAGCGCCCAGCCCTGATTCTTCTGGACTGGATGATGCCAGGCGGTATCAGTGGTGTTGATCTGTGTCGCCGTCTGAAGCGCGATGAAAATCTTTCTGAAATTCCGGTAATTATGCTCACTGCTCGTGGCGAAGAAGACCATAAAGTACAAGGCCTTGATGCCGGTGCAGATGATTACATGACCAAGCCATTCTCAACTCGTGAACTGGTTTCCCGAATTAAAGCTGTACTGCGCCGTGCCAATGCCTTGAGCGGTGAGAAAACAATTGATGCCAATGGCCTGCTATTAGATCCGGTCAGTCAGCGTGTGAGCTTTGGTGATTCTATTCTGGAAATGGGGCCAACCGAATACCGATTACTGGCGTTCTTCATGACTCATCCAGAGCGTGCTTATACCCGTGCCCAGTTACTTGACCAGGTCTGGGGCGGAAATGTATATATTGAAGATCGTACCATTGATGTACATATCCGACGTTTACGCAAGGTGCTTGAGCCTTATGGTGCCGACCGCTTTGTACAGACTGTACGTGGAACCGGTTACCGCTTCTCGACCCGTGCTGATGTCGCTCTAGGTTAAACTGACTTTATGTATGAACCATATCCGGTCCCTGAGCTGGCCCGGGACTACAAAAAATTCCGATACAGCAGTTTATGGACTTTTGCTAAACAGGACTTACGGCTGCTGGTCTTTCTACTGCTCGTTGCCAGTCTGATCGGTTTCGGAATCGGCTATTTCTGGAGCTGTATTTTCATTGGCTTTGTCGTGTTTTTTGCCTTTCAACTACGGTCCTTATATTTAGTAAATGAATGGATTTCCAACCGGCCTTATGATGCTCCACCTAATTTAAACGGTATCTGGGGAGCACTCCTGTTTAATGTATACCGGGCCCAGCGTCAGGAACGCATCGTGCAGGCAGAAATGGTCGGACTGATTGACCGGGCGCAGTCTTCATTAGTCGCACTGTCTGAAGCAGTAATGCTGATTGATGATCTGAACCAGATAGAATGGTTTAATCCGGCTACTGAAAAACTGCTTGGTATACAGCCCCTGGATCGTGGTCGTAATCTGCTCACGATATTACGCCAGCCTATTTTTATTGAATATTTTCAAAATATTGATCAGGCGCCAGATGGCATCAAAATGAAGTCGCCCGTGCATGAAGACCACTATGTGCAAATCAAGCTAACCCGTTTTGGTGGCGAAAGTCATTTGCTGGTGGCTTATGATGTTACTCGCATGCAAAACCTGGAACAGATGCGTAAAGATTTTGTCGACAATATTTCGCATGAATTACGTACCCCGCTCACTGTATTAAGTGGCTACATTGAGACTTTTACCGATCAGGAAGATTTGAATCCACGCTGGAAACGGGCATTTGACCAGATGCAGGCACAAACCAAGCGCATGAATTCTCTGGTTAATGACTTGTTGCTGTTATCACGTCTTGAAAATAACAAGAAAATTGCTAAGAACCAGATTGTGGAAATGCCCGGTCTAATGAACCAGCTTTTTGATGATGCTCAGGCCTATAATGTCGATTATGGCCATACACTTAATCTGGATATAGACAGCCATTGTGACCTGATCGGTTCAGATATGGAACTGGCCAGCGCCTTTAGCAACCTGATTACCAATGCCATTAAATATACGCCCAAGGGCGGTACGATTACTATCGGCTGGCATGATGATGGTGAACATGGCTATTTTACCGTACAGGATACAGGCATCGGAATTGACCCACGGCACCTACCAAGACTGACTGAACGTTTCTACCGGGTGGATAGTGCCCGCAGCCGGCAAACCGGCGGTACCGGATTAGGCCTTGCGATCGTCAAGCATGTACTCATGCAGCACAATGCCTATCTGGAAATTGAATCAAAGGAAAATGAAGGCTCGACCTTCAAAGCTGTCTTCCCTAAAGAACGCCTATATCATTTAAACTAGATCTATAAAAAATGCGCCTCAAGGCGCATTTTTTATTATTGGTCTTCTAAAGAGCCTGACCCAGTTTCTGTCCCATAGTCACCACAGAATTGGCCTTAAATTCCGCATCCCAAGCCATTTTATCCTGTTCAAATAAAATTACAGCAGTTGAGCCCAAGTAAAAACGTCCCAGTTCGGCACCCTTTTCCAGTACCACGTTATGCTGGTTCAGCTCAAGACGACCGGACGGTTTTACTTTTCCAGTAACCACTGTTTCAATTCCAGCCACAATCATGGCACCTACCATGACTACCGCCATGCGTCCCAGTTCGGTATCGAACAGACAGACCATACGCTCATTACGTGCAAACAGGCCAGGAATATTCTCGGCAGTAATCTGGTTAACTGAAAACAGCTCACCTGGAATATACAGGGTTTCAGTTAATGTACCCGTTATTGGCATATGGACACGATGATAATCCCGCGGAGAAAGATAAACCGTAGCAAACTGGCCATGTTTAAATGGCTCTGCCAGTTGTGGATCACCGATGAGTTTCTCGACAGAAAAACTTTGTCCTTTCGCCTGAAAAATATCACCGTCATGGATCGTACCCAGCTGTGAGATAGCGCCATCGGCTGGTGAAACGATACTCTTAGGATCAGCATCTACCATACGCACACCTTCGCGTAGGGCACGGGTAAAAAACTCGTTAAAAGATTTATATTTTAAAGCATTAACCTGCTCGGCAATTGACATATCTACGCCATAGCGGGTTTTAAAAGTCTGAATGACTGCCGCACGTACCAGCGGGTTCTCACTGGCAGCAATTTTACCAACTACCCGGCTTAGCTGATGCTGGGGAACTAGGCGCTGGGCCCGAATAAAGATATTTTTTTTCAGACGTGATGTGAGGCTCAAAATGGCAACTCTCCGGTAATAATAGGGCTGTCGAGGCGATTGCCCCATTCACTCCATGCACCATCATAAGCCTGTATTTCCCAGTCGAGAAGTCGGCCCAGTATATAAGCCAGCCCAGAGCGATGATGCGATTGACAATACACCACGACAGGCTGGTCCAGCTGAAAACCTGCATTCTGCAGATTTTGTCGGGTGCGTTCTAGCGGATGCAATTTTAGATGATTTTGTCGGTCAAGGGCAGTACTCCATTCAAAATGGCGAGCACCTGGAATATGTCCACCACGACGGGCTGCAAGACGCAGGCCAGTATACTCATCAAAGGTTCGGCAATCCCATAGCTGGGCGCTATCTTCTTTAATCATTTGACGAAGTAGATCATATTTTACCCGATATTTCTCACTTTGGCCAAGGTCAACCTGTACCAGTGTATCAGCGGCTTTAATAACCGCCTGTTCAGATGAAGTAGGTAAACCGGCAGCCAGCCAGCCATGAATACCACCATTTAGCAGACTGGTCTGTTCAAAACCCAAGCAATGCAGGTTCCAGAGCAAGCGTCCTGCCCATGCCCCGCCTTCATCATCATAAGCAACTACATGATGTTCTGGAGAAATTTGTAAATATTCAATTAGTGCCTGCAGGCCCAGCTCATCTGGGAGCAGGCCAGAGGCTTGCTCTTCATGACGCACCAATAATTTAGGTTTTAAATGTAAGGCGTGCGGAATATGCAGTTGCTGATAAACCGATTCTCGGCTTAAGTCGACAATACGCAGTTTCGGATGACCCAGCTGTGGTAAAAGCTCCTCGGCTTCGATCAGTAAACCAAAGTTAAAATCAGGTGTCATTATTACACTTATTTCAGGTTATTTTTTATCTGAAGCCAATTTTAGCATAGTCTAATTTAAAGCCATTGCGGTTTTTTATAGCGCCTTTATAAAATAACTGCTATGTAAACCAGCTTAAACTTCAGGTTCCTGAATATCAAAAACCTGTCGTAAATAGGCCAGAAAGGTATCGTTATCGGTCATGGTTTTACCCGGACTGTCTGAAATTTTGGCAACCGATTGTCCATTGCATTCCACCAGTTTTAAAACAATATTTAAGGGTGTCTGACCCATATCATTAGTCAAATTAGTTCCAATACCGAAACTGACCTGAAAGCGGTCTTTAAAGTACTGATGAAGTTTCCATGCTTTTTCCAGATTGAGTCCATCACTGAAGGTCAGCATTTTAGTCCGGCTGTCAATTTTTAGCTTGCGGTAATGCTTATAGGCCTTGTCACCCCATTCATAAGGGTCACCACTATCATGCCGCAGACCATCAAACAATTTAGCAAAATACAGGTCAAAATCACGCAGGAAGGCATCCATACCCACAACATCAGTTAAGGCAATGCCCAGATCACCACGATATTCCTGTACCCAGGTTTCCAGTGCAGCTTTCTGAAAATTGCGCAGCCGTACATCCAGTGCCTGAAAGGCCTGCAAGAATTCATGTGCCATTGTGCCGATAGGAGTAATACCCAGCTCTTTTGCCAATAAGACATTACTGGTACCACGAAAAACACTTGGACTGGCCTTATGGAACTCTTCAATTACATGCTTTTGCCATTCAAAACTGTAGCGACGGCGTGTACCAAAGTCTGACACCAGAAAAGGAGGATCATTTGGCTGCTGTCCACGCTCATAACTCTTGATCAGTTCCAGCTTGGCTTGCAAACGTCGTTCACCTTCATCCAATACTTCTTTACTGCGAATACGGCGAAAATATAGTTCGTTAACCAGTGCCAGTACAAAGATTTCAAACATCATGGCCTGAACCATTGGGCCTTCAATCCAGATATCCAGTCGGCCTTCTGCATCTATACTGGCTTTAATAAAACGACGCTTGAGCTGAAACAGTTCCAGATAGTCGACAAAATCACTCTTGATAAAACGCAGATTGCGCAGATACTGCAACTCATCTTCTTTAAATGTGAGCTGGCATAAATAATCTAGTTGCTGATTGAGCTCATCCAGGATATCTGACAAAGGATATACAGTATCTTCCAGATTCCGGCAACGAAAATGATAGACACTGTCAGTTTGCGGAAACTTATGTAATACCACCTGTAGCATGGTGAATTTATATAAGTCGGTATCAAGAAGGGAGTGAATAATTGCAGACATATGCAGAAAATTTTTGCTTTAATCTTTTAATTAAAACATATTTTGATGAGCTATAAGCCAAGTTTTTCATGTAGATACGTAAAGCAAGACTATGGTCTTATACTGTTCAGAATCCACTTGTAAAGTGTCCGCTAAATTTTTATCTATATTTTAAAAACTTAGCCAGTATATATTATTCGTTCAATAGCTCTTTAAGAGCCTGTTCCTGTCCAATCACTTTAGCAAATTCTGCTACAGTTTTTTGTCCGGGCTGCTGTGTATTCATATCACAGTCGACCTTACGCAGCTGTCTGGCAATTGCCCATTCCATTTTAAAAATAGCACCCATCAAGGCTGTATTACCTTTATTGTCTCTGGCACAGCGGTCAGCCCCGGATGCCAATAATGTGCTGACAATATTTTGCTGGCCATAGTAAGTTGCCATCATCAAGGGAGTAAAACCTGCATGATTTCTGCTATCGACCGGAAATCCATATTTTAGGAATTCATCAATTACTTCTTTATTTCCTGNTTTTGCAGCAGCNAAGAAAAGATCAACCAGTTCCTGCTGGGCTGNCAGCTTACTGTCTTGCACAGGAGNCTCAGCTACTTCGGCCATCACGACGGTACTGCTCAGGCAAAATAGTGAAATCAGGAAAGTGCTTTTTAAAAAACTCATCAGGATTCCCNTTAGTCTTCAAAATAATAAAATATCTCTAACATATTGCTGTAATCACTCCACTTTAAAACTAGTGCACCGTATGAGGTAAAGGTGATTAAGTTAACTCACCTTACCTCACTGAAGGGCTGACCTGACACTTAGTCTTGCAGTTGCTCTGCTTTTGCCTTAACAGTAGCCAGGTTACCTTTTACCGCCTGGGTCAGCCGTGTACCATACTCTGCATCTGCCTTATAAAAGTAGGACAGCATGATGTGTTTGGTTTCGGTATCTTTTACTGCACCCAAATCAGCTGCCAAGTTACGGATCAGGTCATTTTTNTCAACCGCTGAATAGGAGCGATAGAGTTCACCGGCCTGTTTGAATGNTTGCTCTTTCTTGATTGCCTGCTGTAATACACTTCCTTCAAGTGGTGTCATGACTGCTTTGGCATGTGTGGTTGNAGGTTTAGGTTCCTTGCGGCTTGGTTCATAGTTCACATCTGAATCACGTTCAGATACATTCATGNAGCCTTCCTGGTTATTGTTATTGACNTTGACCAGAGGACGGTTTACTGGAATCTGCTGATGGTTTGCACCTAAACGGTACATCTGNGTATCTGAATAAGAGAAGATACGGCCCTGTAGCAGACGGTCCTCAGAAGGCTCAATGCCTGGAACCAGATTACCTGGTGCAAATGCCGACTGTTCAGTTTCATTAAAGAAATTCTTCGGCATACGGTTTAGCGTCAAAGTACCTACTTTAACTTCTGGAATCAGNTGAGTGGGCCAGATTTTAGTNGCATCCAGTGGATTAAAGTCGAATTTGTTCAGATCTTTCGGGTCAAGTACCTGAATATATAAATCCCATTTTGGATAGTTTCCGGCATAAATATTGTTGTACAGGTCATTGGTCAGGTGATTAAAGTCCTTACCTTGCATTTCACGGGTCTGTTCCATGTTCATACCTTTAACACCCTGTTGAGTACGGAAATTGAATTTCACATACTTATACTCGCCTTTAGCATTGTACAGTTTAAAAGCATGCACACCGAAGCCATCCAGGTTGCGGTAGCTGACTGGAGTACCGAGGTTAGAATACACGTAGGTCAGCATATTTACAGCCCAAGGCTGACTTTGCAGGAAGTCAAACACACGGTTTGGATCCTGAACATTTGTCACCGGGCTTGGCTTCATAGCATGAATAAAGTCGGGAAATTTAATAGCATCGCGAATAAAAAATACAGGCAGGTTGTTGCCGACCAGGTCCCAATTGCCTTCCTGAGTATAAAACTTCAGGCCAAAACCGTGCGGGTCACGTAATGTCTCTGGTGAACCTTTAGGATGGATTACAGTAGAGAAACGCAAGAAAACCGGTGTTTTGGTTCCTGCTTTAAATAGTGATGCAACCGTTAAGTCCGATAAGTCTTTTGTCGCAATAAACTCGCCATATGCTCCTGTACCACGTGCGTGTACTACACGCTCAGGAATACGCTCACGACCAAAACGCTGCAATTTTTGANTCAGCTGTACATCCTGAAGCAAAGTTGAGCCATTCTCGCCGGCAGTGATTGAATTCTGGTTATCCCCTACAGGTGCTCCATTGTCTTTGGTCAAAGGCGCTGCGTAACTTGCTGACATGGTAACACCCAGCATGGTGACCAGTAATGAACGCTTAAACATAACATCATCTCTTTAATTTTCTGCAGCGGCACTTTACTAGAGTCTTTAAAATAGTTAAAAATGATAATAAAAATAAATATAATCGGTTATTCAAATATTTAAAAATAAGCTATTGTATAATATTAATAAAATATATATTCAAGTTTAGAAAGCGAGTTTTGATACACTATTAACCCAGTCTTTAAGTAAGCAAAAAAGAGAGTGAGATGCGGGCATTATTACAGCGTGTACTTGAGGCCAAAGTCATAGTGGAAGGCAAAATTACCGGTGAAATTGGTCATGGGATTCTGGTATTTTTAGGATTAGGGAAAGAAGACACGCTGGATACAGGTAAGAAATTAATCGATAAAATTTTAAAATATCGGTTTTTTGATGATGAGCAGGGAAAAATGGGTTGGAATGTCAGTCAGGCAGGGGGTGGTATTTTACTGGTTTCCCAGTTTACCCTGATGGCTCAAACCCAAAAAGGGTTACGTCCGGACTTTGGACCAGCGATGCCACCGAGTGAAGCTAAAGTACTTTATGAAGAACTGGTTGCCTACACGAAGTCTCAGTTTGAGAATGTACAAACCGGTATTTTTGCAGCAGATATGAAAGTCCATCTGGTAAATGATGGGCCGGTTACCTTCAATCTTGAAATAGAGTAATTTTAAAAAAAATATAAAGAAGCCCTCTATTTTAAGAGGGCTGGGTTTTATTATTTACCCGTTTTTTCCTTTAAAAACTGGCGAGCCATTTTAATTTTTTCTTTAACCGGCTTTGGCAGTTTAGGTGGAAGCAGTTTTGCTACCTGGTTAAACCAGACCAGTAAACCAAAATCACCTTCCATTTTAATACTGCCATTTTGCATCCCTGTCATAAAAGCAGTTGGATCACCTTTAAGCAGCGTCTTCACCCCCTGCTCACTATCNGCAAACTGTAAAATAAAGTCAGCTTTTTCAGCAGAACCAGATACAGTTTCTACNTGCCCATGATTAATGACAAACTGACGTGCCATCCCCTGTTCTGTCCCAATCTGGATACGGAACTGGCGATCATGGGTCAGTTCAATAAACTTTGGACTGGTACGGGCCAATTGCTTCATACGTAGAGCTAATCCCATCAGGAGTAAATCGAGAGGATCAGTACTCAGGTCAACCAGAGGCAAGTGAACAACAGGAATTGAAGACAGTTTCATGACATGCGCGCCTATTATATTCTTATAAAAAATAATCTTATGATCGTAGCATAAAAGCTTATTTTTAAATAAAGTCTTTGTATATTAAAAATTATCAAACGTAAAAAAAGGTGTACGGACAGGTACACCTTTTTTGTTAAGTCAGCTNATTTTTAGCGACTTGAACACTGTTGCTGGTCGTCTTCATAAACTGGAGTATGCTCAATNTACTGGCGTTTAGCCANGGCTTTTTGTGCACGGTGGTCTTCACGCAGCAAGAGCATGGTAATCGCCAGCATGGCCAGGCTGAGTGCACATAAATAACTGTAAGTGAGTGGAATAATAAAAACTGACTGAATACCAAAACGTACCATTTCCAGTAGTCCCCAGAACACCATACCGGCAAGCATAAAACTCAGCCAACGACGGTAAGGCGAAAAGAAAACAGCAACAAGTGCAGCAACAATTAAACCAAATCCCATGATGGTTGCATAATTCGCTGTCCACATACCAATCTCCGTCATTAATGATGTCGTTAGGCCCTTTCTTAGACCATCATGTTATTCCCCAAATGCCCTGCAAAATTGATTATTCTGCTTAGCCTGTTTTGTACTTGTTGGCATTATGAAGAGTTTTCTATAGAAAAAAAGCCCTGAATTCCGATTACACGACATACCTTGTCGCAACATTCTTTTGTCATTACATTAAAAAAAAATATAGAAATGTCTTATCCCAAGCTGTATCAATCTTGGCGCGTCATTACAAAAAAATATGTTGCTTTTTTGAGCAAAAAATAATTTTTTTAGTTTAATCTACACATATACAAACCAAGATTATTTTTTATTAACTATCTGTTTATCAGAAGTTTACCAACAAAAAGTGCGACTCCTGAGTCGCACAAGTTGTAACTGTATTTACGCATCAGGCACGATTCAAGTCCTTATCGTGTACACCCAGTAAATAAAGAACACCATCTAGGCCTACACTCGAAATTGCCTGATTAGCATTTTGCCGTACTAGAGGTTTGGCACGAAAAGCCACCCCTAAGCCCGCGATTGAAAGCATAGGCAAGTCATTAGCACCATCTCCAACAGCAATTGCCTGTTCCAGGGAAATACCCATTTTTTCTGCCAGTTCACGCAGTAAGAAGGCTTTGCGGGCACCGTCGACTATATGTCCTTTCACTTCACCAGTGACACGGCCATTTTCTACATCAAGTATATTGGCATGTACTTCGTCAATCCCGAGTTTGGCCTGTAAATATTCTGCGAAATACTGAAAACCACCCGAAAGAATAGCAGTTTTATAACCCAAAGCTTTTAACGTTGAAATCAGACGTTCTGCACCCTCTGTCACTGTCAGTCGTTCGGCGATTTTTGGTAGAACTTCGGCATCTAGCCCTTTAAGCAGAGCAACCCGTGCACGGAAACTCTGCTGGAAATCGAGTTCACCTTGCATGGCACGCTCGGTAATTTCAGCCACCTGCGCACCAACACCAGCTTCTATTGCCAATTCATCAATGACTTCCTGTTCAATCAAGGTGGAATCCATATCAAAACAGACCAGGCGTCGGTTACGCCGGTAAGCATTATCTTCTTGTACAGCAACGTCAACATTAAGCTCAGTTGAGAGCCTTAGACAGGCAGCTCGCATAGCTGCGGCATCAAGCATTTGTCCGCTCAAGCCAAACTGTATGCAACTACGCTTAGGTTCTACCTGTTCATGATTCAGATGAGG
>JGI24770J26754_10002283_pt1 | contig 13281 bp, 11 predicted proteins | sample LakOneMetagenome_FD_26754 | JGI IMG/M metagenome (IMG submission 26754) | reverse complement strand
GCAGCATCGCGACAGCTGAGCAGAAGAGACCGCCGCCGACAACTCACGGTCAGCGGTTTCTGCGCTCAGTCGTCCTCATAGGCGCCGGGACCGGTGAACATCTCCGGGTGCCAGCGTCTCGGGGTGGCGATGAGCGCCCGCGGGTAGTCCTCGAACAGCCAGCGCGCGAAGTTGCGTCGCGTCCAGTCGGTGCTGCCGGCCAGGCGCACCGCGATGCGNACGCCNTTGCGNTGNCTCATNGCTCGNGACAGCAGGGCCGCCATCTTGTGGTCCGCCACCAGGCCGTTGTGCACCGACGCTTCGTAGGTCGCGGTCACGGAGGGTGCACTCGCGCCGCCGCCGGCCATGATCGCGTCCGCCGCCCACCGGCCGGTCAGCAGGGCCTGGCCGATGCCCTCCCCGGTGAGAGGGTCCGTCGCCGCCGCCGCGTCGCCGACGAAGAGGGCACGGCCGGCGCTGTGCGCGACCTGGTCGACGCGCGCCGGGATCGGCCACGCCCGGTGCGGGCTCTCCGGCCGNGCCGCCTCGCCGAGGAGCTCTCGTATGTGCGGTCGCTCGAGGAGCTCGGGCCAGAGCGACTTCATCGCTCCGACCGTGAAGGAGCCACCACGGCGGATGCCGAAGCCGACGTTGGCACCGCCCCCCGCGATCGGGAACGACCAGAAGTACCCGGGCAGGAAGTCGGGCTCGAACGAGACGTAGAGCTCTTGCTGCGCACGCGGGCTGACGTCGGTGAAGTACTGCCGGAAGGCGTGCCAGTCGCCCCGGTAGTCCGGGACGGCCGCGCCGAGCATCTTGCGCACGGGGGACCACATGCCGTCGGCGCCGATCAAGAAGGGCGCCGTCAGGGCCCCGACGCCCGTCACGTCCACCTGCACGTGGTCATCGTCCTGGGTCGCGGCGGTGCAGGCGTGCCCGTCCAGCACCTCGGCCCCCGCTTCACGGGCGAGGTCGAGCAGGGCGGCGTCCAGCTCGAAGCGGCGGGCCACCGCGGCGTAGGTGCCGCGCCCACTCGGCAGGGGGAGCTCGACCTCGCGCCCCGAAGGGGTGCGCAGGCACATGTGATCGACCGCCACCCACGACGGGACGACCTCGGGAGCCAGGCCCAGTTCCTCGAGCACCCGCAACGCCCCGGTGGTCAGACCGTCGCCGCAGAACTTGTCCCGCGGGAACGTCGCCTTGTCGACGACGACGACATCACGACCGGCCCGCGCCAGCGTGATCGCCGCGGCCGCACCGGCCGGGCCGCCCCCGATGACCACGACATCGCACGCCCGACGCACCATGATCCGACCCTACGGGGCCGTCCCCCTCGCGACCCAACCCGNCCCGGCGGGCCGGGCTTCGCCGACCGGTGCAGCTACTCCTGCTCGAAGTCGAGGACGTCCTTCGTGTTCCAGTGATCGCCCTCTGCGGCGGCGGCGGCGGGATCGAGTCGCAGGGTGGTCTCCCGGGCCGAGATCGGTCGCCCGTAGTAGAAGCCCTGGGCGAGGTCGACACCGAGCTTCTTGAGGGCCGTCGCCTGTTCGGCGTTCTCGACGCCNTCGGCGACCGCGACGAGACCGAGGTCGTGGGCCAGGCCCACGATGTGCTTGATGATGGCCCGGTCCTCCTTCGAGATCGTGACGCCCTCGACGAACACGCGGTCGACGCGCAACAGGTCGAGCGTGAACTCGCGCAGGTAGGTGAACGACGAGACCCCGGTCCCGAAGTCGTCGAGCCCGAGCTTGACCCCCATGTCCTTCAGCTCTCGCAGCGCCGCCCAGGCCGAGTTGCGGTTGAAGCGCAGCGCCTGCTCCGTGATGTCCAGGCACAGCTGCCAGGGCTGCACGCCGGTCGCGGTGATCGCGTTGACCACGTGGTCGCGAAAGCCCGTGTCGGCCATCTGGCGCGCGCCGATGTTGCAGGTGACGAAGAGCGCGGGCCGGTCGGGGAAGCGCTCGTTCCACTCCGCCGCTTGCCGGCATGCCTCGTTGATGACCCAGTCACCGACCCGCACGCCGAGTCCGCTCTTCTCCAGCAGCGGCATGAAGTCGCGCGGGAACAACATCCCGGTGTTCGTCGCGCTCGGAGCCTTCCAGCGCAACAGCGCCTCGACCCCGATCACCTGGTCGGTGTCGACGCGCACGATCGGTTGGTAGACGAGCATGAACTCCTCGTTGTCCATCGCCGAGCGCAGGCGGGACTCGTCGATGCGCGTCTCGTACCGGCCCCGCTTGCTCTCGTCGTGCAGGGCGTAGGCACCGGGTCCCTCGTCGCGGGCGCGCACCAGGGCCTGGTGCGCNTCGCGGATGAACTCGTCGATCGACGCGTAGTTGTCGGTGCTGAGCGCCGCCCCGACGGTGGGCGTGATGCCGATCACGTCCTGGCCGATGTCGAAGCCCGGCGTCAGCAGCTCGATGATGAAGCGAGCGACCTCCTCCGCCATGTCGTAGTGGAGGATGCCCTCGAACACGACGGCGAACTCGGCGCCCTCGTGGCGGATGACCCGCGTGTTCGGCAGGTCGATCGTCCCGAGGCGCTCACCCACCAGTCGGAGCAGGCGGTCGCCAGCATCGGCCCCGTACGAGTCGTTGACGTCGCGGAGCAGCCCGATGTACACGAACGCCACGACGGCACGCGTGCTCTCGGGGTGGCTGTGGTGCACGGCCTCGACAGCGAGCTCGTGCAGGCGGGCGCGCCCGGGTAGCCCGGTGATCGCGTCGATGTCGGCGCCGGTCGCGCCGAGGGCGTTCGGCTCGGCGTCCGTCGAGACGTTCTGACGCCGCAACATCAGCGGGTGGCCCCGTGGTCGAACCCGCCGTCATGCCCAGGCGCGCGTGCGCATCCAGCTGTCATCGACAATCCCCTTCGTCGCCGTGGTGGTCCGGCTCTCGCAACGGATCGCGATAGTAGGACACGCAGCGTCACCCGGTTCCCTCTGCGGCAGGTTCGGGTTCGTGGCTGCGGCGATGGCACACGCCGGGAGGCGGTGCGGGACCGCGGTGGCGAGGTGGTGGGGGAGGTCTTACTCGTAGGCCGCGAGGCGGGCCTGGACCTTCGCCAGGAGCTTCGCCAGCTCCGAGTCGGCGGCGTCCTCGTCGAGCTCGAGCTCGGTGGCCTGGCTCGCAGCCATGATGTCGTCGGCGGACTCGACGTCCTCGTTGATGACCGCGGGTGCGGCCGTGAAGCTGAACGCGCCACCCGATGAGGCTCCGGCATCGGCGGCGGCCGGCGCGTCGTCCTCGGCGTCGATGACGACGAGGTCCTCTTCCTCGAGGTCGAGGCCGCCCAGCGCGTCGAACTCGTCCTCGTCGAGCGCATCGAGCCGCTCGACCTCGGCGATGGGGTCGATGTCGTCGAGCTGGTCGAGGTTGTCGAGCGGGTTCGTGGCGTCGTCGGTCAGCGTGTCGGTGTCGCCGTCACCGGCCCACTCGGAGTCCCAGGTGTCCCAGTCCGCCGCCGGCTCGTCGGCCACGACGGCGATGTCGTCATCGGCGGCGCTGGTGTCAGGGCCGCTCCAGGTCGGGAGGCCGCCGCCCGGCGGTTGGCTCGCTGCGGGCCGCGCCTTGGTCTTCGTGTCGTTGGTACCGCCCTCGATGAGGGCGTCCAGGCGCTTCTTGCCCTGCAGCTGCTTCTTCTTCGGGCGGGGGGTGCCAGTGCCCTCGTCCGTGTCGCGGTCGTCGTCTTCGGGCAGGCGCTGGTACAACGCTGCGACCCCGAGGCCTCCGAGGATGAGGATGCCCACACCGACGAGGGGTGCGATCGCGATCATCCCCAGAAGGGCCAGCACCACCGCCACGCCTGCAGCGATACCGAGTTTGGCGTTCTTGCCCACTTCCTACCTCCGATAGGCGGCCTGGTATCCGTGGCTTCTACCAGCAGATCTTTTCCCTATCGGCACCTCTCGCGAGAACTCCAGTCGAATTCTTCGCGAGCAGCCGACACGGTCGGAGGACCACGCGCCCCCGCCACGTGAAGGGTACTCCTCGCCCGTGCGCAGCTCTGACGGCGCCCGCCGACCCGGATGGCACCCCGGCGACAGCCCGGCGGCGTCTGCTCCCACCGCGAGGATGCAGCCGCCAAAACGAGAACGGGTTACAGTTTTCGGGCGGACAGTAGGCTCTCGGGCTGCGTCGGATGCGACCGCGCCCGGCCCCACCCGAGACCCGGCTCCCGAACACCTGCTACCCGACGACCAGCCTCCCGACGACCAGCCTCCCGACGACCAGCCTCCCGACGACCAGCGCGAGCCGATGCCTGAGAACTCGACACCACCGCCCACCCCGACGCTCGAGCGTGAGAGCGCCGTCGCGCCCGACGGCGACCAGCTCACGAAGAGCCAGGCCGCTCGACGCCAACGGGTGATCATCGCGGCGATGGAGCTCGCGTCCGAGGGCGGCTACGACGCGGTCCAGATGCGGGACGTCGCGACCCGGGCCAACGTCGCCCTCGGCACGATCTACCGCTACTTCGTCGGGAAGGACCACCTGCTGGCCGCGGCCCTCGTGGAGTGGGTCACGGACCTCGAGCGGCGCGTCAGCCTCCGGCCGCCGAAGGGCGAGACCATCTCGGCCCGCATGGTGGACATCCTGCAGCGCGCCACCCGCTCGATGGAGCGCGACCCGAAGCTGTCCGCGGCGGTGGTCACCGCGCTGTCCCAGCCGGATCCCCAGGTCGCCGAGTGCCAGCAGGAGGTGGGCGCCGTGATGTACCGGATCCAGGACCTCGCGTTCCCGGAGGACTTCGATCCCGACCTGAGCGCCCGGATCAATCGGGCGCTCGGTCACGTGTGGTTCACGGCGCTCGTCGGGTGGGTCAACGGCTGGGTCGGCATCACCGCCGCGGGTGACGAGCTCGCGTCCGCCGTGCACCTCATGCTGGATCAGTACGACTGAACGTATGAGACGACTCCGTCCGGCCGATCGCAGCCGCGAGGCTCGGTCCCGGGGGTAGTCCACCCGAGCGTCCGTTCGCCCCTAAACTCCCCCGGGGCACCGATCGAGGCGCCCACGTCGATCGTGCCCGCGCCCGCATCGACCTCCACGCCGCAGGCAGTGATAGGAACGCAGGATGACTGACAGTCGATCCGTCGACCTCGACATAGAGGGCCTCGAAGACCCCGTCGAGATCGGGGTCGGCGGGTTCGCCACCGTCTTCAAGGCGTATCAGCCCGCGTTCCGGCGGACCGTCGCCGTGAAGGTCCTGGCCACGCTGAACCTCGACGACGCAGCCCGTGAGCGGTTCGAGCGCGAGTGCCAGGCGATGGGCTCGCTGTCCGAGCACCCCAACATCGTCACGGTGTACGGCGCCGGGTTCACGTCGAGCGGACGCCCGTACCTGGTCATGGCGTTCCTGCCGGGCGGCTCGTTGCAGGAGCGGATCGACCGTGAGGGTCCGGTCCCGTGGCAGGACGCGACGCTCGCCGGCGTCCACCTCGCCGGTGCCTTGGAGACCGCTCACCGCGCCCAGATCGTCCACCGCGACATCAAGCCCGGGAACGTGCTGATGTCGACGTACGGCGACGCGCAGCTCACCGACTTCGGCATCGCGCGCATCTCTGGGGGTCACGAGACCCGCAGCGGCGTCATCACCGCGTCGATGGCCCACGCGCCACCCGAGGTGCTCGACGGCCAGCGGCCCACGATCACGGCCGACGTCTACTCGCTGGGCTCGACCATCTTCGAGCTCATGAACGGCTCCCCGGCGTTCTCCTCCGACGAGGACGAGTCGATGGTGCCGATGCTGCGCCGGATCCTCACGGAGCCCCCGCCCGATCTGCGGCCGCGGGGCGTGCCCGACCAGGTGTGCCAGGTCATCGAGCGCGCCATGGCGAAGGACCCCACGCAGCGCCAGAGCTCCGCGGTGCAGTTCGGCCGTGAGCTGCAGGCCGCCCGGCGCGCGCTCGGCGTGGATCCGGGCAAGCTCACGGTTCCGTCCGATGTGTCGCTCGACGTCGTCGAAGGGGAGGAGATCTCCTTCGTCGCGGCGCCGTTCACCGGCCAGGTCGATCCCGCGACGGGTGGGATCCCGACGACCCAGCCCTCGGCGGCGTACATCCCGGCGCCGCCCACCCCGCAGCCTGCTCCCGGCTACGCGCCGGCGGCGGCGACGATCTCGTCGCCCGCACCCTTCGTGCCGCCCCAGGGGCAGCCGCAACCCCAGACCCAGTCGACGGGACAGGTTCCTTACCCCACGGTCACAGGCCCGTCGCCGGTCGTCGAGAAGAAGCGCTCGAAGGGCCTGCTCATCGGGATCGCCATCTTCGTGGTCCTGGCGCTCGGCTCCGTCGCGGCGTACGCCGTCATCTCCTCGGGCAAGACCACCGACCCGGGAACAGCGTCTTCCACGACGATCACCACGGTGGCGTCAGGGGTCACCACGGTCACCACCGTGACCGTCAGCTCCGAGACGACCGAGACGACCGAGCCGACAACCGCGACGACCGCACGCAAGCTCGACTACACCCCCGAGCTCGAGGCGACCTTCGTCGAGTCCTGCGTGAAGAACCAGAGCAACACCCGGCTCTTCTGCCGGTGCGTCTTCAAGGGCATCAAGGACAACGTCCCGTTCGATCGCTACGCCGAGATCGAGAGCCTCATCGCCGGCGGGACCGACATCAAGACCACCGAGATCCAGCCCATCATCGAGGACTGCTCGCGCAAGAACCCGAGCACCCCGTCGTCGAGCACGACGGCCGCCACCTGACGACGGCGGCGGGCGGCCTGGGCCGCAGCTAGTCTGAACCTTCGTTCAATCCTCTGGATCCTGCTTTGACGGCAGGCGGTCCGAAGGCTCGTGGGGGAGGTCGTCGCGTGGCGACGGAGGTGTGGGGACAACAAGGTCAGCCGGCTCCGCGCATCGCCGCGGTGACGGGCGCATCGGCGGGCGTCGGTCGGGCGATCGCCGTGGCGCTCGGGGCGCAGGGTTGGACGGTCGCGCTCGGCGCTCGACGTCTCGATCGCCTGGAGGTCACTGCCGCAGAGGTGGAGAGCGCCGGCGGCACCGCGTTCGTCCACGAGCTCGACGTCACGGACGCGGAGTCCGTCGACCGGTTCTTCGCCGGCGCCGAGGACGCGGTCGGCGTGGTCGACGTGCTCGTGAACAACGCCGGGTTGGGGTACCTGGGGGCCATCGCCGAGACGACCGCGGAGCGCATGCGCGCCGCGGTGGACACGAACCTGCTCGGCGTCCTGTTCTGCACCCGTCGGGCCACGGCGGCGATGCTCGAACGGGGTGGTGACGGCGACGTGGTCTTCATCAGCTCGGACTCGATCCAGAAGCCCTACCCGCACATGCTCGTGTACGGCGCGACGAAGGCCGCCGTCGAGTACCTGGCCGCGGGGCTCGACGTCGAGCTCGGGGGAACGGGGATCCGCATCAGCACGATCCGTCTCGGGCCGACCGTCAGCGAGTTCAACACGAGCTGGCCCGATGAGGACATGGTCGCCTTCATGCACGCGTACGAGCGGCTCGGGATCAAGGAGGACTTCAACTACATCCCCGTCGACCGCGTCGCTCGGGCCGTGGTGATGGCCGTGACCGCGCCCAGGGGCACCAAGGTGAGCCTGCTCTCCGTGCGTCCCGAGGTGACCCGGACCCAGGACGATCGCACGCGCTGGTCCACGGCCGCGACGCAGGGCCGAGACCGCTGAGCACGCCCGGGACGTCCGTCCCGCGCCGATACCAATTGCCGACGACCAATTGCCGACGACCTGAGGAGAAGGACCTGTGAAGTTCGGAGTCTTCGCGGCACTCGCCAGCCCGTACGCGGACCGCGCCGTGATCGAGGCGCTCGGGCGCACCGCCGAGGAGCGGGGGGTGGACGCGATCTGGGTCCCGGAGCACGTGGTGCTCTTCGACGAGTACGCATCGAGCTACCCCTACTCGCCGGACGGCCGCATCCCGGCGCCGCCCGGGTCGGGCATGCTCGAGCCGTTCACCCTGCTGTCGTTCCTGGCGGCGTGCACCACGACGCCCCGGCTCGGCACGGCGATCTGCCTGCTGCCCCAGCGGAACCCGGTGTACACGGCGAAGGAGGCCGCCGCCGTCGACTACCTGAGCAACGGTCGCTTCGACTTCGGGATCGGTGTTGGATGGCTCGAGGAGGAGTTCCGGGTGGTCAACGTCGACTGGCCGCAGCGCGGCAGGCGCACCGACGAGTACATCGAGGTGATGAAGGCGTTGTGGGGCGACGACCCGTCCGAGCACCACGGCGACTTCTACGACCTTCCCGCGTGCAGCATGTTCCCGAAGCCGGTCCAGACGCCGCACCCGCCGCTGCACTTCGGGGGCGAGAGCGATGCTGCGCTGCGACGGGTGGCGCGCGTCGGCCAGGGGTGGCACACGTTCAACCGACTGCCCGACGAGGTCGCGGCACCGCTCTCGCGGCTCGTCGGTCTGCTCGAGGAGCACGGGCGCACGAGGGGCGATGTCGAGGTCACCGTGAGCCCGTACCTGCACGGCCTGACGCCGGAGATGGTCGAGGGCTACGCGGAGGCGGGAGCGGACGGGGTCACGGCGATGGTCTTCGCCACGTCCGCGGACGAGGTGCGCCAGGCCTTCGACGACCTGCAGCCCTGCATCGACGTCGCCCGATCCCTCAACGCCTGAACAACTGGTTCAGTCCCACCCGCCGAGGTGGGTGATGTCATGGGGCTGGGGAGGCAGGACGCCGGCGACGAGATCGGGCAGGAACTCACGCAACCGGTGCGGCAGCATCCGCTCCTGGGTACCGAGCACCTCGTCGAGCGCCCACCAGCGCGGCGCACCGAACGCGAGGGCCTCGAGCGCTTCCAGGTGCGCCGGCCGCACGTGCTCGATCTCGATCGGGTCGCACCACGCGACGTGGATGCGCTCGTGCTGATCGAAGTCGAAGCCGCCGAAGCTGAACTGCGCGTGCTGCGTCCAGACGCACGGCCCCATCTCGGCGTCGATGATGCCGGTCTCCTCGTGCAGCTCGCGGCGCGCGGCGTCGAGGCTGGACTCGTGGGGGTCGATGCCCCCGCCGGGGATCTCCCACCACCCGGGCTTCGCCCGGTCAGCGGGATCCTGGGCCGAGATGAGCAGCACACGACCGGCGGTGTCGAGCAGCACGACGCGGGCGGCCTGACGGCGGAGGGTGAACGGGCTCATGCACGGCGCATCGTACCGGAGCCCGGGCGCGCCACACCGGCGCCGGTCACCGGGAGGTGATCAGCGCCGGCGGGTCAGATCTGGTGCGGGCTTCGGGAGGAGTCGGGGGCTCGAGGCGATCAGCTGACGCTGATGGCCTCGTGCTCCGCGGTCTCCGGGTCGTCCGACGCCCAGGTGGGGCAGAGACCTTCGTAGCCGGGGGTCGGCCCACTCAACCAGCGAGGGGAGTAGGCGCAGAGCAACGGCGTGGTGCGGTTGTCGTTGCTGCGGTTCGGCGAAGTCGTTGACGTGGCTGTGCGTGGCATGTGATCCGTCTCCTCGTTGAGTCGGGTCGTTTGCTGATGAGTTGTAACGAAACCGTAAAGGGTTTCGGCCCTCGAATCCAGTCGCTTTCCGAGAAGTCCTCGGATCGTGGCCGTTTCTGGGCCCTGACCTGCATCTTTCATCGAGCTCGGTCCGCTGGGATCGGTTGATCTGACGGGCCGAACACGACTGGGCTGCGGGTCCTGGCACTGTAGGTCACCCTTCGACCCGCGCCGAGGACCATGGGTTACCTGCCCGTTCACCCGGTGTTCATGCGGTCGCGACCCTTCAGGTGAGCGGCACCCCCGTCGCTCCGTCGAGCCAGTCGATCCAGCGGCCGTGGGCCTGGGTCCACGCGAGCGCCCGCGCGTCGCGCTCGCCACCGCGCCAGCACAGCCACCCCAGCGTGGTCGCGCCCTGAGCTGCGTCGTCGATCGCCGGGCGCTCCGGTCGTGGGACCCACGGTGCGATGCCGGGGTACTCGGCGCTGATGGCCACGAGGTCGCGGCGCGAGCCGACGTCGTCGAGGAGCGCGCCGACGGCGAGCCGTTCCTCCTTCGAGAAGTACGCAAGCACCCACGTGGAGAGCACCACGGGCACGGCGTCGGCGGGCACGGCGTCCAGCGCCGCCGGCAGAAGGTCGAGCGCCGCACCCTGCTGCAGGAGGGGTGGGTCCTCGCGCACCAGTGCGGCTGCGGCGCGGAAGCGCTCGGCGCGCTGGGGCACGAGCGGCCAGATGCAGGCTTCGAGCCACCGGCAGTCGGCGTCGTGGCGCACGTCGATCGGGTTCAGGTCGATGCCCTGACGCGAGTGCACGGGGGGCGGGGCGGCGTCGAGGGGCGGGGCGAGCGAACCGCGGATTGCGCACCGGAGCTGGACGGGGGAGTCGGGCACCCCCGCGCGGGCGAAGATCGTCGCACCGTCGTCGTCACCACCACCGCGGGCGCCGTCACCACCATCACCATCCGGGGCACCGGCGCGGTCGTCCGGCGACCTCGTGTACTCGACGGCGTAGCGGTCGAAGAAGAGGTTCAGGCCCGCACTCGGGCCGATCTCGACGATCGCGAGGGGACGCTCGAGGCGGCGGTGCGCCGCGGTCAACGCCGGAAGCAGCACCGCCGAGCGGCCGACCTCGTTCGTCTGGATGCTGCGATGCGCGACGACGTCGCGCAGCACGTCGAACCGGTCGACCACGAGCTCCTTGAACAGGGGCGTGGGATCGCCGGGCGCGCCGCGGTAGATGCGGGCGAGCGCCAGGTCGGGTTCGGCGAGGAGCTGATCGTGCACGGCGGCGAACAGCAGCACCGGGATGATCTTCGCGGGCGGCGCGAGGGTGACGATGCGCTCGAGCAGGGCGGTGTCATCCGCGAGGTCGCGGGCCAGGGTCGCGTACAGGTCGCAGTACGCTTCGAACTCGGCGTCGGCGAGGTAGCGGTAGAACTGCGCCAGCTCGGCCACGTCGGCAGGCCCTGGATCCTGGTCGAGGTAGGCGCGCTGGCTCGGGCTCGCCCCGTCACGGGCGCGGGTCGGTGGGCCGAAGAAGCTCGACGGCCCGGTCGCGGCATCGTCGCCCGCCGTCTCCGCGTCCCGGGTCGGGTGGTCGTCGGACTGCATCGGAGGCACTGTACCGAGCGCCCAGCCCACGGCCCGGGTGGAGGTCCGGCGGTCGGCCGGGTGGCGGTCCAGGTGGCGGCCCAGCCGCAGTCACGCCGCCCGTCGACCGTCACCTGGACACATCTGACGCCGCGTCAGATGTCGGACTAGCGTAGGTCCGCCAGACGGAGCGACGAACAGGGGTCACGAGTGACGAACCCGGACGCGGGCACGAGAGGCGATCTCCAGTGGGGGACCACCCCGAAGCTCGTCATCGACGCGGCGGCGAAGTGGCACGACCAGCCGGCGATCGTCGACGGCGAGCAGACCATCACCTTCGGTGCGCTCGCGGCCGACGTCGAGAGCGTGGCCCGGGCGTTCGTCGCCCACGGCCTGCAGAAGGGCGACCGGGCCTCGATCTGGGCGCCCAACATCCACGAGTGGATCCTCGCCGCCCTGGGCCTGCACGCCGCGGGCGGCGTCCTGGTGCCGCTCAACACGCGGTTCAAGGGCCAGGAAGCGTCCTACGTGCTCGGCAAGAGCGGGGCGCGACTGCTCTTCACGGTCACGGACTTCCTCGACGCCGACTACGTCGAGCTGCTGCGCGCGGCGAGCGTCGAGCTGCCCGCGCTCGAGCAGATCGTGGTGCTGCGGGGCGCCGTCCCGGACGGGGCCATCTCGTGGGCGACGTTCCTGGAGCACGGTGCGCAGACGCCGCCGGAGGTGGCCCACGAACGCATGGCGGACGTCCAGCCCACCGACCTCTCCGACATCCTCTTCACCTCGGGCACCACCGGCGCCCCGAAGGGCGTCATGACCGCCCACGGGCAGAACCTGCGCGGGTTCTGCGACTGGGCCGACGTCGTCGGCCTGCGCCCGGGTGACCGGTACCTCATCGTCAACCCGTTCTTCCACGCCTTCGGGTACAAGGCGGGCATCCTGGCCTCGCTGATGACCGGGGCGACGATCTACCCGCAACTGGTGTTCGACGTGCCCCAGGTGATGCAGCGGGTGGCCCACGACCGGATCACGATGCTGCCCGGACCACCCACGCTGTACCAGACGATCCTCAACCACCCGGACTTCGCGGACTTCGATCTCAGCTCGCTGCGCTTGGCCGTCACGGGCGCGGCCGCCATCCCCGTGGAGCTCATCCTGCGCATGCGCAAGGAGCTCTCCTTCGAGAACATCGTGACGGGGTACGGCCTCACCGAGGCCTGTGGCATCGCGACGATGTGCCGGTTCGACGATGACCCGGAGACGATCGCGCTCACGTCGGGGCGCGCCATCCCCGGGATCGAGGTGCAGTGCGTGGACGACGAGGGTCGCGAGGTGCCGCGCGGCGAGGTCGGCGAGGTCGTGGTGCGGGGCTACAACGTGATGCAGGGGTACTACGACGACCCGGCCGAGACCGCCCTGGCGATCGACGCGGACGGCTGGCTGCACACGGGCGACGTCGGCACGATGGATGCGCGCGGCTACATCAAGATCACCGATCGCACGAAGGACATGTTCATCGTGGGCGGGTTCAACGCCTACCCCGCGGAGATCGAGAACCTCCTGCTCGGCAACGACTTCATCGCCCAGGTGGCGGTCGTCGGTGTGCCCGACGAGCGCATGGGTGAGGTCGGCTGCGCCTTCGTCGTGCTGCGCGACGGCGCCGCCACGACGCCGGCGGAGCTGATCGCGTGGAGCCGCGAGCACATGGCCAACTACAAGGTGCCGCGGCGCGTCGAGATCGTCGACGCGCTCCCGCTGAACGCAACCGGCAAGGTGCTCAAGTTCGAGCTGCGGGCGCGGCTGGCCTCGGGCTGACGCCGCTCAGCGCCGCCGATTGCGCGGGCGCATGAGCATCGTCGGCAGGAACAGCGCCACGGTCCCCAGCCACAACAGGAACCAGATGATGGCGTTGAGCTGGATGTGCATCGACAGCCAGAGCAGCGCGACCGCCGCCACGAGCATCGCGGCGACGGTCAGGAGGTCGGCCAGCCCGCGGCTGATCGAGATCGGGATGCCACGCCGCCGCTGGGCCTCGATGCGCACGCGGTGGGAGTCCTGGAGATGCGCTTCATAGGACGGGTAGTCCGCGATGTGGAGCCCGCAGAACGGACACGGGGATCCCGCTTTCTGCGGACCCGCCCACCACGGCCCCTCCGCCTGTGGAGGCGCGTCGGTCGCGGCGCCGGCCGCCGCGCCGGGCGGGGTCGCCCGGGGGCGCGCGTGCGCGCGCTCACCGTCGCCGGGCCCGGTCGCTCCCGTCGCGGCGCCCGG
>JGI24770J26754_10002274_pt1 | contig 13296 bp, 10 predicted proteins | sample LakOneMetagenome_FD_26754 | JGI IMG/M metagenome (IMG submission 26754) | reverse complement strand
TTCCGCCGCTCCCACAGGGACTTCTCATGCTTTTGTGGGAGCGGCGGAAGCCGCGATGCTTTGGCTCCTGCTTCTGCGCGCAGGAGCGCGCCGCTCTTCCACCGGGGTCCCGTTGCGGACCGGCGAGCGGGTGGAGGATCGGCCCGCAGGGGCGCGCACGATGCGCGCGCTCGTTGCGGTCCATGGATGGACCGCCAACGAAGCCCGCAACCCGCTCGCGCAGTCAGCGGGCAGGAGCCCGCGGACCGGGCCGCTGGGGTGTCCTTCTCTTGGGTTACCTTCTCTTGGACAAGCAAGAGAAGGTGACCGGCCCGCAGGTATGCGGGACGAACCTGCAGGGACGTGGACAGGTGTTCGCGAAGCAGCCGGGTCCGTGAGCACGCGAAGGGAACGGCAAGAGCGCCCTCACCCTGCCCGCTCCCGCAAGCGGAAGAGGGGAAGGCAGACCGCAGGGGTGCGGACCAGAGCCGAAGGCCAAGCCCGACCCTGATAAACTAGCGGGCTGCCCGCAACATCCCACGGCCATGCCCGACCACCTGACCGAAACCCGCCGCCGCCGCACGTTCGCGATCATTTCGCATCCGGACGCCGGCAAGACCACGCTGACCGAAAAGCTGCTGCTGTTCGGCGGGGCGATCCAGATGGCCGGCTCGGTCAAGGGCCGCAAGGCGGCACGCCATGCGACCTCCGACTGGATGGCGCTGGAGAAGGAGCGCGGCATCTCGGTCACTTCCTCGGTGATGCAGTTCCCGTACGAGGACAAGATCGTCAACCTGCTCGACACGCCGGGCCACGCCGATTTCGGCGAGGACACCTACCGCGTGCTGACCGCGGTCGATTCGGCGCTGATGGTGATCGACTGCGCCAAGGGCGTGGAGGAACGCACGATCAAGCTCATGGACGTGTGCCGGCTGCGCGACACGCCGATCATGACCTTCATCAACAAGCTCGATCGCGAAGGTCGCGCGCCGATCGAGTTGCTCGACGAAGTCGAATCGGTCCTCAAGATCCCGTGCGCTCCGATCACCTGGCCGATCGGCATGGGTTCGCGCCTCAAGGGCGTGTACCACCTGCTGCTCGACGAGGTGCACATCTTCGAGCAGGGGCGCAACTTCACGCGGCAGGACTCGACCATCTTCAAGGGCCTCGACGATCCCGCGCTCGCCGCGCGCATCGGCGCCGAGGCACTGGCGGAACTGCGCGACGAGCTGGAACTCGTGCAAGGTGCGTCGCACCCGTTCGATCTCGACGATTACCTCGCCGGCCGCCTGACGCCGGTGTTCTTCGGTTCGGCGGTCAACAATTTCGGCGTGCAGCTGCTGCTCGATTTCTTCGTCGAGCACGCGCCGTCGCCGCGCAGCCGCGGCACGACCTCGCGCGAGGTCGTGCCGGACGAGGAAGCGCTCAGCGGTTTCGTGTTCAAGATCCAGGCGAACATGGACCCGATGCACCGCGACCGCGTCGCGTTCCTGCGCGTGTGCTCGGGGCGCTACGACGCCGGCATGAAGATGCTGCATGTGCGCACGGGCAAGGAGGTGCGCATCGCGAATGCGTTGACCTTCATGGCATCGGACCGCGAGATCGTCGCAACCGCGTATCCAGGCGACGTGATCGGCCTGCACAATCACGGCACGATCTCGATCGGCGACACCTTCACCGCGGGCGAAGCGCTGTCGTTCACCGGCATCCCCAACTTCGCGCCGGAGTTGTTCCGCCGAGCTCGCCTGAAGGACCCGCTTAAGATGAAGGCGCTGCAGAAGGGNCTCGCNCAGTTGTCGGAGGAAGGCGCGACGCAGTTCTTCCGCCCGCTAATGTCGAACGATCTNATCCTCGGCGCAGTCGGCATGTTGCAGTTCGACGTGGTCGCGTATCGCCTGAAGGACGAGTACGGNGTCGAGTCGGCNTTCGANAANGTCGGCGTGGTGACCGCACGCTGGATCCGCTGTGCGGACGCGAAGAAGCTGGAGGAGTTCCGCGAGAAGAACGCGACNAACCTCGCGATNGATGCCGCCGGCGAACTGGTCTACCTCGCGCCGTCGCGGGTGAACCTGCAACTGACGACGGAACGCTGGCCGACCGTCACGTTCGCGGCGACGCGCGAGCACGCGAGCGCTCTGGAAACGACGTAGCGTCCTTCCTTCCTCCCCCGTTCGCGCCGTTGCGCACATCGGGCCGAGCACGCTCGGCAACGTTGGATCGACGGCGGCCGCACGCGCTTCGACTTCGCGCCCTTCGCCGCTGCGCCCTGCGCGGACGGATTGGGGTCGACCCGATCCCGGTTCGCCTTGGGCGCGGGCCGCAGGCCGGAGTCGAAGGGATCGGTGCGGTCAGTGCAGCGGCTGGCGGCGCTGCGCGGCGATTGCGTTCTCCATCGCCGTCATCAGCTCGCGCAATTCCTTGTCCTGCGGATCTTCCTGCAACGCATCGCGNACCACGGCGAGGTAGCTGTCGGCGTGATCGAACCAATGGATCTCGCGCAGGCGGCGGTGGGCTTCGGTGTAACGCATGGCATTCTCCTGGGGTTCGGCCGTACGACGCACGGCCGATGGGAGACAGCCTAGGGAGGATTGCGACCGGACTCCGCCGCAGATTCGACGGTGGACGCGTGACACACTTCACATTCCGGACCGTCCACGGCTGGGCCAGACCCGAAAATACGAAGCCCGGCCAAGGCCGGGCTTCGTACGTGCTCGGGACAGTCTATTTTTTCAGCCGCCGGCGGAGAAGCGCCCGCGGAAGATCTCGTCACCCGGCGCTTGCGCGACGGCGTCGTTCCCTGCGGCGAAGATGCGGTCGTTCGAGGCGACCACCTGGCTCGGCGGACTCATGGANTCCGCCGCGCCGGCAACGTTGTTCCAACGCTGCTCGTGCGGCTGGCGCAGCGAGAACACGCCGATCGCGAGCGCAAGGCAGGCAGCGAGTGCACCGATCCAGCGTGCCGGTGCAACGCGCCGACGACCGCCGGCCGCGACGCGCACCCCGCGTCCGCGCAGCGGATGAGCGGGACGCTGCACGCGAGCGACTTCGGCGGCGAGCGCTTCCGACTCCGGTTGCAGCTCGCGCAGCAGCCGGCCGAGCTCGGCTTCCGGCAAGGCCGGGCGCTGCTCGGCGAGGCGACGATATAGGCGGGAAAGCGACATTTNGTTCATGGCATTCAGTCTTCGAAATCACCGTAACCCAGATCGCGCAGGCGGGTCTTCAATTCATCCATCCCGCGCGACACCAGTTTCCTTGCCGCCTCGACCGAGGGAATCCCCGCGAGGTCGGCGATCTCCTGNAGGGAAAAACCCTGCAGGTTCAACGCGATCGGCAATCGCCGCCGCTCGGGAATCTCGGCCAGGCAGCGCTCCAGGCCTTGCATCTTTTCCACGTCCCCGGCGCTGCGCTCGGGGCCGACCGGCCCTTCACCGAGGTCGGTCGGTTCATCGTCATCGTCCGGCAAGGGCTCCGTGGCGCGAACCTGGGCCCGCCGGAGGGCATCGATTACCGTGCTTGAGACCACCCTCTGCACATAAGACGCATGGAAGGCGCCGGACCGGTCACGCTCGAGGGCATGCCACAGCCGGATGCGGACTTCCTGCTCGACATCGGCCGGATCGATCCCGTGCTTGTCGAGGCCATAGGTCTGCAGCAGCCGCTTGACGCGGGCGCCATAGGCGACGAACAGCTCCTCGAGGCGGGCATGGAGGGGATCGCGGGGCATGGGCAGGCCGGAAAGCGGGGCGGCTATGCTCCCCGAGGCGTCCCGGCGAAGCAACTGCCGTATCGGCCTGCCCCTGCACAGGCGCGCAAGACAGCGGCCGCCAACTGCTGCCGCGGCCTCGTCGACATGCCATCCACCATGGACAAGAAAGGGGCCGCGCGGACCAGCCGCGCGGTCCCGAAGGATCGCAGCAACGCAGGATGATCAGAACTTGACGGTCACGCGACCCCAATAGTACCGGCCGATCGGATCGTACGTGTTGATATCGATGTTCGCGTTGGTGACCGACTGATAGAACCGCGGTGGCTGCTTGTCGCCGACGTTGTCGATACCGATGTCGATGCGCGTGTTGATCGGCTCGATGTCGTAGCCGAACGACACGTTGTGATACACGACCGCTCCGGTCGGCAGGAATCCGCCCGGCAGGAAGCTGAATTGGCCTGCCGTATTCTTCAGGCGACCGATCACGCGCTGCTGCCAATTGGCCGAGAAGGCGCCCATCTGCCAGCCGATGCTGCCTATCGCGCGCCAGCGAGGGAAGCTGCCGTACTGGTTGTTGTACGTGCCTGCCACGTGGTCGTCGATGCCGAGGATCGCAGAGGAGTTGTTGTATTTCGTCAGGTAGGTCGCGTTGAGGCCGAGCGTGAAGTGGCCGAACGCCGTCTCCGGCAACTTGTACACGCCGCCAAAATCCACACCCGTCGCATCGAGACGCCCGAGGTTCTGGTACGTCAGCTGCCTGATCGTCTGGATGCTGTCGCCGGAGAACTGCAGCAGCGCGCAATACGGATTGCTGTCGCCGCCGTAGGAACCGTTGGCGTAGCAGATGTCGACCACGTTCTGGCCGGTAGGACGCACGATGTTGTTGAGCAGGTAGATGCGCCACACGTCTGCGCTCAACGACAGGCCTGGCAGCCACTGCGGGTCGTACACCACGCCGAAGTCGAACGACTTGCCGTTCTCCGGCTTGAGCGGATAGCCGCCGACGCTCGCGCCGCTGAACACCGTCTCGATCTGCGGGCCCGAGGTCGAGCGCGGCTCACCCGGACCACGGGTGTACGGATCGAACGAGGAACCCACCGGCGCGAATGATTCGGTCGTGTTCGGCGCGCGGAACACCGTGCTGACCGTGCCGCGCAGCAGCAGGTCCTCGATCGGACGGTATTCGACGGCCAGCTTCCAGTTGTTGGTGCTGCCGAACGTGCTGTACTTCGACCAGCGGTCACCGCCCGTCAGATACAGGCTGTGGACGAACGGCAGGTCGCGCAGGATCGGCACGAATACTTCCGCGTAGGCTTCCTTCACGTTGTAGCCGGCCGTGAACGGCGTCGCGCACAGCGACGACGAGCCGGCCGGACACGTCCCGGTAGCCGGGTCGGTCGTCCTCACCGTATCGTTGTAGTTGCGCACGTAGAACTTGCGGTAGTTGGCGCCTGCAGCCATCGAGACCGAGCCGGCCGGCAGATCGAACAGCGTGCCATTCACGTCCAGGCCGCCCTGTCTCGAAGTCGACAGCGCACCCGCGTCGGAGTTGAGCGAGTAGAAGTGCTGCAGGGCATACGCCGTATTCGGATCGTTCTGGTCGAACAGATTGAGGCAGTTCTGCGGCGTGACGGTCACGCCCGGGGTCGGGAGCGTGCAGTCGCCCGACAGGGCGAACGCCATCGACGACGCATTGAGGTAGTTGAGGTTCTGGAACAGTCCCGCGGTGTGTCCGTAATTGCCCCACAGGTCGTACTGCCAGTCGCTGCCGAAGATGTTCCCGCGCAGGCCTACGCGCGCCTGGTCAGTGCTCGACTGGAATTTGATCACGCGCGGACCGAGCGCCTTCAGGCGGATCTGCACGTTCTCGCCATTCGGCGAGGCACCTTCGCCGGCACCGATGTCGATGCCGAACGGGTTGTACGGGTTGTCGGCGCTGAGGGTCAGGCCGGTGTTGCTGAAGATCAATGGCACTTCGGCGCCCTGGCCGGCCGTACGCGTCGCATTGTGGAAGACCTGCATGTAGGCCTCCATCGAATCGGTAAGCTTGTAGCTGCCGTTGAGGAAGAAGTTCGTGCGTTCCTGNGGCGTCGTGATNAGGTTGAGGCTCTGGTAATTGTAGGTATCGGTCGGACCCGCGGGATCGCCGGGACCACGGAAGCAACGGTAGCCCGCAGGGGCGCCNTTGCCGCCCGGTGCCGACGGATCGAAGGTGCCGTAACCGTAGTAGCTGCAGTTGGCGAACTGCGGAAAGTTCGTGAACGAGCCCCCCGGCGAAGCGACCGAGCCTGCCGGAACGACGCCGGAAGGAAGGAAGAACAGTGGCGTTGCGGAGAATGCGCGATGCCCNGCCAGGATCTGGTCGGTCTTGTTGTAGTCGATGCCGCCGACCAGGCTGCCCTTGTCGGACATCTGGCCGAAGGTGAACGAGAAGCCCTTGCGCGCGCCGTCATCATGGTCGCTGATGCCGTAGTTCAGCTGGATTTCCGCGCCCTGGTAATCCTTGCGCAGGATGATGTTCACGACACCGGCGATCGCGTCCGAGCCGTANACCGCCGAGGCGCCATCGGTCAGCACTTCGATGCGCTCGATCGCTGCAGACGGAATCGCGTTTACGTCGGGATTGATGACACGNTTGCCGTCGACGAGCAGCAGCGAACGGTTGGTGCCGAGGCCGCGCAGCGAGATGAACGAACCACCCGTACCGCCGCCGTTGTTCACGTTCGGGTTGTTGGCGTTGCCGGCGATCGTNGGCAGCTGCTGCAGCAGGTCACCGACGGTCAGCTTGCCCGATTTCTGGATCTCGGCGCGGTCGACGGTGATGACCGGGTTCGAGGTTTCGATGTCGACGCGACGGATGTTCGAACCCGTGACCGTGATGGTGTCGAGTTTCTGCGTACCGCTGTCCTGTGCCGCATCCTGCGCGACCGCGGACGCGGCGAAACCGAGGGCAAGCGTCGACAAGCCGACGGTGCCGGAGGTTCGCAGCACCTGGTTGATCGCGCTTCGAAGCAGTGCGTTTGCCATGTTCTTCTCCAAAATGTCCGAAGGACTGCCGCGAANGGCGGCAATCTGCTTCGCACATTAAAAAGATGTGAAGGCTTCGCCTTGGCAGGGCGCACGGCGCCAATTTGCGAAAATTGCGCGCTCGCTAGGCCGCGACTGCGTCGCGTGATGCGGCGAGCTTGCGCGCGGCGCCGGCGGTGATGCCGAAACGCTGGCGGAACAGTCGCGAGAATGCACTGGCGTTCTCGAAACCGCTCTCGAGGGCGATCTCGTTGATCGCCAGTGGACTGACGCGCAGGAGACGACGCGCGCGCTCGAGTCGTTGGCGGATCAGGAATGCGTGCGGCGTCTCTTGGTACACCGAACCGAAGGCGCGGATGAAGTGCGAAGGTGAGTAGTTCGCCATGCGCGCGAGTTCGTCATTGTCGATCTCGAGGTGGCAGTTCGAGGCCAGGTAGTTGCGCACCCGCTGCAGGCGCACGAATACCTGGCGTCGCTGCGCATGCGTGCGCCCGGGACAACGCGCGATCGCTTCGGCGAACCCCGCCTGCAACCCGGCGATCCGCTCGAGCACGTTTTCCACTGCGATTTCCACGGCGTTCTCCGCCGCGACTGCGCGAGCAAGTGCCACGGCGCGGCGTCGCAGGTCGCGGTCGATCGCATACCGGGCCGGGAACAGCCACGCCTGGGCGGCGGGAACGCCCAGGCGCCCATGCATGACCTGCCGCCACACGCCGGGCGGGGCGAGCAGCGCGATCCACAACGAGTGCCCGCGACCGACTGCATACACGCAGGCATCGGCCTCGGTCACGCGTGCCTCGCCGGTGCCGAGCAGGCTGTCGCCGCCGTTGCCCACCTGGACGCGACCGCGTAGTGGAATCCAGATGATGGATGCCGCCCTGTCCGTGCGCAGTTGGCAGCCGCGACCACCGCCGACCACGGCGACGATGCCCTTGTGTGCGGATGAGGGCACGATGGCACTCATGTCCATGCTCGCCCCATGCCCGATCCACTTCGAGGCAACGGGCAGACGCACCTCACCCACCCTGCCGACTTTCCTGCCGGTATCGCGAAGTGTCGAGATCATTTCGATCATCCGGTGCTCCTTCGATTGCATGGAATGGATTGATCCCATGTGCCGATGCTGCGCGTCCACGAACTTTCGACGTGGCGTTGCGGGCTTGCGTCGAGCGGAATGGGAGACCGCGATGGGTGGCTCGACGCATGGCCAGTGCTGCGCGCAGCCGTGTGCAGGCGGAATGGTTGCTGGCCACGTCGGATGCATCGGCGAGGGAATGATCCGCGTCGGCGAATCGGCGTGCTCCGCATGTTGGCCGCGATGACTGCCGCCAGCGAGTCCGGCGGATTCATGCATTGCGCTTCGTGCCGAAAGCGAATCGACTCCGCCATCACCCGTCCTCCGTACTCCGACCGACCAGGGGAAATCGGCAGCCGTTGCGAAGGCGCTCGCAGCCGGTCCGCGATCGAAGCCTAGGACGTTCGCGCCAACTAGTCAACGAGGCGCTTCGTACGTCAATGTACGTCTAACGGGCGTCGCCGGGACCGTGACGCAAGGAAAAGGCCACGCGGCATCGCCGCGTGGCCCTCGGTGGGAGGATTCGATCGACCGCCGACTTGCCGGCGGTCGGTCGGTTGGTTGCCGGACTTCAGAACTTCACGGTCACGCGCCCGAAGTAGAAGCGGCCGATCGGATCGTAGGTGTTGATGTCGATGTTCGCGTTGACGGTCGACTGGTAGTACAGCGGCGGCTGCTTGTCGCCGATGTTGTCGACGCCGATGTCGATGCGCGTGTTGATCGGCTCGATGTTGTAGCCGAACGACACGGCGTGGTACGTGACCGCACCGATCGGCAGGAAACCGTCCGGCAGGCCACGGAACGCGTTGACGTTGTTTTTCAGGTGGCCGATGTAGCGCATCTGCCAGCTGGCCGAGAAGTCGCCCATCTGCCACGACACGCTGCCCAATGCACGCCAGCGCGGGAAGGTGCCGAACTGCGTGTTGAACGCGCCGGCAACATGCGATGTCGGGCTCGCCGGCACCGCGTTGTTGTACTCGGTCAGGTACGTCGCATTCAGGCCGAGCGAGAAGTTGCCGAACGAGGTCTCCGGCAGCTTGTAAACGCCCGCGAAGTCGACACCCTTGACGTCGAGGCGGCCGAGGTTCAAGACCGAAACGCCGCTGATGTTGGTGATCGTGCCCTGCGCATTGAGGTTGATGTAGCCGCAATACGGATTGCCCGGATCGTAGGCGTGCGTCGGGATGTAGCACAGGTCGACGATCGTCTGCCCTCTCGGACGCTGGATGTTGTCGTTCAGGAAGATGCGCCACAGGTCGGCACTCAGCGACAAGCCCGGCAGCCACTGCGGGTCGTACACGACGCCGAAGTCGAACGACTTGCCCTGCTCCGGCTGGATCGGGAAGCCCGATACCGCGGCGCCGGAGAAGATCGTCTGCACCTGGTTGTTGGCGGTCGAACGCGGTTCGTTGTACGCCGGGTTGAACGTGTACGAGTCGAACGAGCTCGACGTGCCGGTGAAGAGCTCCGCCGTGTTCGGCGCGCGGAACACCTTGCTGATCGTTCCACGCAGCAGCAGGTCTTCGATCGGGCGGTACTCGACCGCAAGCTTCCAGTTGTTGGTGCTGCCGAAGGTGTTGTACTTCGACCAGCGATCGCCGAGCGTGACGTTGAGGCTGTGCACGAACGGCAGGTCCTTGAGCACGGCACGAATGCCTCGACGTAGGCTTCCTTGACGTTGAAGCCGCCCGTGTACGGGGCGTTGCACAGCGATGCCGAACCGGCCGGGCAGGTATTGGTGACCGGATCGGTCAGCGTGACGGTGTCGGCGAACTGGCGCAGGTAGAACTTGCGGTAGTTCGCGCCCGCGGCGACGCTGACCTGGCCCGCCGGCAGGTCGAACAGGGGGCCGTTGAGGTCGAGGCCACCCTGGCGTTCGGTCTGCAGGCTGCCGTTGTCGACGCCGAGCGAATAGAACTGGTGCAGCAGCGTGGCAGTGTTCGGGTCGCGCTGGTTGAAGATGTCGAGGCAGGTATTGGTGTCCATCGGCACGCCCGCCTGCGGCAGGTTGCAGTTGTCACCGAGAGCGCGCGCAGCGCCCGCCGCGTTGAAGTAGTTGATGTTGCGGAACACGAACGACTGATGGCCATAGTTGCCCCACAGGTCGTACTGCCAGTCGGTGCCGAACAGGCTGCCCTTGATGCCAAGGCGCGCCTGGTCGGTCTTCGAACTGAAGTTGATGATGCGTGGGCCGAGCGCCGTGAGGCGCACGCCGAAGTCGTAGCCGTCGGCCGAACCCGCGCCGACGTCGACGCCGAACGGGTTGTACGGGTTGCCGGCGGTGACCGTGACGCCGGAGGGACCGAACTGGATCGGCAGCGGTGCCAGTTGTCCGGCGGAGTTGGTGCCGTTGTGGAAGACCTGCATGTAGGCGTCGGTCGAATCGGTCAGCTTGTAGCTGCCGTTGAGGAAGAAGTTGGTGCGTTCCTGCGGCGTNGTGATCAGGTTGATCGGCGCGAAGTTGAACGTGTCGCCGGTGCTCGTCGNCGATGCCGGCTCGTAGCANCGGTAACCCTGCGGGATGCCGCCGCCGCCCGGCGCGCTCGGATCAACCGTGCCGTAGCCGTAGTAGCTGCAATTGGCGAATTGGGGCANGCCGACGAAGAAGCCGCCCGGCCCCGTGAACGAACCGGCGCGACGCACCGCGGTGCCGGTACGGTTCAGCGACAGCGAGTACTGCGAGAAGTCGCGGTGGCCGGCGAGGATCTGGTCGGTCTTGTTGTAGTCGATGCCGCCGATCAGGCTGCCCTTGTCGGAGGTCTGGCCGAACACCACGGTGAAGCCGCGGCGGGCGCCATCGTCGCGATCGGAAACGCCATAGTTCAGCTGGATTTCCGCGCCCTGGTAGTCCTTGCGCGTGATGAAGTTGACCACGCCGGCGATCGCGTCCGAGCCGTACACCGCCGAAGCGCCATCGGTCAGGACTTCGATGCGTTCGATCGCGGCGCTCGGGATCGCGTTGACGTCGCCGTTGGTGATGCGCTTGCCGTCGACGAGTACCAGCGAACGGTTGCTGCCAAGGCCGCGCAACGAAATGAACGCACCNCCGGTGCCGCCNCCGTTGTTGACGTTCGGGTTGTTCGCCATGCCGGCGATCGTCGGCAGCTGCTGCAGCAGGTCGCCAACCGTGAGCTTGCCGGACTTCTGGATCTCGGCGCGGTCGACCGTGATGACCGGGTTGGACGTTTCGATGTCGACGCGACGGATGTTGGAACCCGTCACGGTGATGGTGTCGAGCTTCTGCGTATTCGTGTCTTGCGCGGCGTCCTGCGCGACCGCGGGAAGCGCGATGCCGAGNGCAAGCGTCGAGGCTCCGGCGATTGCGTAGTTGCGCAATGCATTGTGGATGGCATGTCGGAGCAGTGGGTTTGTCATGTTGTTTTCTCCAGTCAAGCGATGGACCGGCCGCCGCTGCGGCAATGTCATGCGAACCTTAAAAACCCGTGAAGTCGGCGCGGTGCCGATGCCGGGCAGCACGCGTTGCAGGATTTGCGCTTTCATCGGGACGCGGCCGCGAGCGGCACGCCGGCGCCAGCGCTTGCCTGCCGACGCACCGTGCCGGCGGTGACTCCGAAGCGCTGGCGGAACAGACGCGAGAACGCGCAGCGGTTCTCGAAACCGCTCGCCANTGCGACCTCCGCGATCGCCAACGGGCTCGCGCGCAGCATGCGGTGCGCGCGCTCGAGGCGCTGTCGCACGAGGTAGGCGTGCGGCGTCTCCTCGTACGCGGCGCGGAATGCGCGGATGAAATGCCACGGCGAGTAGCTCGCCATGCGCGCGAGCGCCTCGTTGTCGACATCCAGGTGGCAGTTCGCGGCGAGGTAATTGCGCACGCGCTGCAGGCGCAGGAATACCTGGCGACGCTGGGCATAGGTTCGCCCGGGACAGCGCGCGATGGCGTCGGCGAATTGTCCCTGCANGGCGACGATGCGATCGAGCAANGCTTCGGCGGGCGCTTCGGCAGACGTCCCGACGGCCGCGCGCGCCAGCGCGATCGAACGCCGTCGCAGGTCGTGGTCGGCCGGATGCCGCGCCGGCAGCAGCAGNGGTTCGGGCACCGGGTTGCCGAGCAGGCCNCGCAGTGCGTTGCGCCACGCCGTCGGCGTGCCCGCGATCGCGACCCAGATCGCGTTGCCGCGACCGATCGCATGCACGCGCGGCTCGGTCTCGGTGACGCGGGTTTCGCTTGGATACGCGAGCGCATCGCCACCGGACCCGAGTTGCAGGCGTCCGCGCAGCGGAATCCAGATCGCCGCGACCGGCCCTTCGATGCGCAGCACGCAGCCACGACCGCCGCCATGGATGACCGCCAGCGCGGGCTCGCGCCCGACCGCGATCGTGCGGGCAGCGAGTTCGAGGCTCGTGCCGTGGGTGAGATGGTGATGGATGATGTGCATGCGACCTCCGCAGGAACGACCGGCGTCCTGCATAGGACCGATCGCCAGCGGGGTCAGGAAATTGTTGCGAGGTTCTCGCGAATTCGATCGATGGAATTCGCGAAGCGCTTTCCGATCATGGGCTTGCAGGCGACGCCGGCAGACGATGCGAAGTCCCGCGCGGACACCGGTTGCGTCCCGAACCAGCGCAATTGCATCGACAGGCGCGCAGCATCGGCAACCATCCGCGCGGCGCCCGCACTAGGCTGGAGTGAATCCCGCGCGAGGTCGATCGATGCACAACCGCCTGTTTGCATGCCTGCTGGCCGCCGTTCCCGTCGCAGGCTCCGCTGCCTGCGTCGCGACCGGCGCCGGAGACCGTCCGCACCTGGTTGAGCTGTACACCAGCGAAGGGTGCAGTTCGTGTCCGCCGGCCGAGCGTTGGCTCAGCGCATTGCGCGGCAAGCCGGGCTGGGCCGGGCTGGAATACCACGTCGACTACTGGGATACCAAGGATTGGCATGACCCGTGGGCGGATGCGCGTTTCGCGAAGCGCCAGAAGCGGCTCGCGCAACAGGATCGGCGCGGCATCCTCTACACGCCGCAGGTCGCGGTCGACGGTCGCCTGTGGAAGGACTTCCCGAAAGGCGCGCCGCCACTGCCGGTCGAAACCGACGCGTCGGTGCTGAACCTTTCGGTCACNCGCGCGGCTGCGACGTTGAAGGCGAAAGTGGAAACCGCNNACGGNAAAGNCAGCGAGCGCGTGTTCATCGCCTTGGCCGAAGATGGTCTTTCGAATGCGGTCGATGGTGGCGAAAACCGCGGCAAGACCTTGCGCCACGACCACGTCGTGCGCGCGTTTGCCGGTCCGCTGCCGATGGGCACCAGCGAGGTCGAGCTCGAGCTGCCGAAGACGCTCGATCTTGCGAACGCGAACGTCGTTGCGTTCGTGCAGGACGAGCGCGACGGCTCGGTGCTGCAGGTGGTGCCCTTGGCGCTGGGGGCGTGCTTGCCCTGACACCGGGAACTGCTCCGTCGTTTTCCGACCGCGTGGCCGACCTTCCGTGTCACACCGGAAGTTGCTCGTGCATTTCCGATCCACATGGACGTGGGGAGTGTTCGCGGATGCCGGG
>JGI24770J26754_10002272_pt1 | contig 13298 bp, 11 predicted proteins | sample LakOneMetagenome_FD_26754 | JGI IMG/M metagenome (IMG submission 26754) | reverse complement strand
AGCATCGCCATATCGAACAGCCAGGCCGCCGGAGTGTGCTTCCAATGTGTGTCGTCGGGCATCAGTGGCGCCGGTACCAGCCGGGTCAGATCGATCGTCGANGCCGACGTGGCGAACCCCCATCNGGCCGGTGTCACCCAGGACAGCTGATCGAGCACCACTCGGCCCGTCACCGGGATCAAGCCGCCGGAGAACACCAGCTGACTCATCACCGCGACCACCAGCAGCGGCATGATCTGTTCGGCCGAGCGCGCCAGCGCCGACAGTGCCAGGCCCGTCATCGCCGCCGCCACACACGTCGCTGCGATGTCCACGAAGAGCTCCAGCGTGCGGCCGTGCAGGAAGGCGCCGGAATCGACGGAGCCCGCACCCCAGCCCTTGCCCAGGACGGTGATCGTGGTGACGATCGCCGACTGGATGATCGCGAACACGGTGAAGACCGCGATCTTGGCCAGCAGATAGGCGGTGGTCGACAGGCCGACNGCCTGTTCGCGGCGGAAGATGGCCCGCTCGCCGATCAGTGCNCGCACCGTCAGCGCGGTGCCCATGAAGATGGCGCCCACGTTGAGCATNACCAGGATCTGACCCGGCTCGTTCGGTGAGGCNCCGCCCTGGATCGCGGGGATCGGCAGGCCGAAGCCCACGCTGGCACCGTCNGGTCCGCCGCCCGGCACGGACAGNGACAGCACGCCCATGATGAACGGCAGGAACAACAGGAACGCCGAGTAGGCCCGATCGGACACCACCAGCCTGACCTGCCGGCGGGCGATGGTGAACAGCTGCCGCTTGACACTGGTTTTCGCGGGCTTGCCCAGATCGCTGGGGGCGGCGGCCTCCGGGGTCGGCGGTGGCGGGCCACTGCGGTCGACGAACCGCCGGTGGGCTTCGGTCGCATTGCCGGCCACCGAGCTGAAGATGTCGGCCCAGTTGGTGGTGCCCATCGCCGCACCGATGTCGCTGGGCGGTCCGCAGAACGCCGTCAGCCCGCCGGGTGCCAGCAGCAGCACCTGATCGCACACATCGAGGTAGGTCAGTGAGTGGGTCACCACCAGCACCACCCGGCCCGCGTCGGCGAGCTGCCGCAGCATCGTCATGACCGCGCGGTCCAGCGCCGGATCNAGGCCTGAGGTCGGTTCGTCGAGGATCAGCAGCGACGGCCCGGTCAGCAGTTCCATGGCCACCGAGGCCCGCTTGCGCTGGCCGCCGGACAGCTTCTCCACCCGGGTACCGGCGTGCTGGGTCATCTCCAGCTCCTCGAGCACCTGCGCGACGACCTGCTCGCGATCCTCCTTGGTGGTGTCCGGCGGCAGCCGCANCTCGGCGGCGTACATCAGNGCCTGGTGCACGGTCAGCTGCCCGTGCACCACGTCGTCCTGCGGCACCATGCCGATCCGGGACCGCAGCGACGCGTACTCGGCGTGGATGTCGTGGCCCTCGAAGGCGACCGTGCCGCTGGTCGGATGCGTCAGCCCCGCAACCTGCCGGGCGAACGTCGACTTGCCGGCTCCGGACGGGCCGATCACCGCAGTCAGGGTGCCAGGCCGGGCGTCGATCGAGATGTTGTCCAGCAGCGTCTTGTTGCCCTCGATGGTCCAGGTCAGTCCGCGCACCTCGAGTCCGCCGGTGCGGGTGGCCGCCTCGGTCTCCGACCGCCGGACCAGGGTGCCACCGGCGAAGACGAGGTCGACGTTGCCGATGGTGACNACGTCGCCGTCGCGCAGCGTGGCCGCGTCGACGCGCTGGCCGTTGACGAAGGTGCCGTTGATGCTGCGGTTGTCGGTGATTTCCCCGGTGCTCGGGATCAACGTTGCGTGATGGCGGGAGGCCAGCACGTCGGGAACGACGATGTCGTTGTCGGTGGCGCGACCGATCTTGATAGCGCCCGCCGGCGCGTCCTGCGACCGGCCCGGCCGCAGGATCTTGAGCATGCTGGTAGCGAGGTTGGTGCTGTCACCGGTGGGCAGTGCGGTGGGGCCCATCTGGGTCGGCAGGTTGCCCGGTGCCGTCATCGGGGCCGACGGAGGCGGGGNCATCGGCGGCGGCGGGTACGAAGGCTGCGGGGCGCTCGGGTAGGACGGCGGCGGGATCACGGTGGTGGCCGGGATCGCGGTGGTCTGCGGGGGCCGGCCTACCATCCCGGTGGCCTGGCCGACGTCGAACCGCAGCAGCGGGCCATCGGGATTGCCGATGTTGACCGCCGTGCCGTCAGCGATGTCGACGGCGGGAACGCGACGGCCGTTGACGAACAGGCCGTTGAGCGAGCCGTTGTCGATGGCGACCCACCGGTTGTGGTCGAACCGCAGCAGCAGGTGTGCCCGCGAGATCAGGGGGTGCGCGATGCGGACATCGGCGCGTAGATCGCGTCCCACCACCACGTCATGGCCGGGAGCGAACGTGCGCCGTGTCCCCTGAGAACCCTCGTGCCGAACGGTCAATGCGGGAGCGACTGGTCGACTCATCGTCCCCAACTGTATCGGCTGGCGGGCCGGGAACCGGTCTGCCGCAGCCGACGCTGAACCGATTTCGGGCTACCGGTCCGGCGCGCCGGTCACCACGCAGTGCGTGTGGCTGTAGATGGTCGGCATGCACAGGTTGCAGTGATCGCAGAGGGACTGCACGGCGGCGTCGGCCTGGATGCGGTTGAGCAGGTCGGGTTCGGCCAGCAGCGCTCGGCCCATCGCCACGAAGTCGAACCCGGCGGCCATCGCCTTGTCCATGGTGTCGCGATTGGTGATGCCGCCCAGCAGGATGATCGGCAGCNTCAGTTCGGCCCGGAACTTCTCGGCGTCGCGCATCAGATACGCCTCGCGATAGGGGTATTCGCGGAAGAACTTGTGGCCCGACATCCGTACACCCCAGCTGATNGGGGGCTTGAAGTTGGCGGCGAACTCCTTGACCGGCGCGCCGCCGCGGAACAGGTACATCGGGTTGACCAGCGAGGACCCCGCGGTCAGTTCGAGGGCGTCCAGGCCGCCGTCCTCCTCGAGCCACTTCGCGGTCTGCAGCGACTCCTCGATCGGGATGCCGGCGCGCACCCCGTCGGACATGTTGAGCTTGGCCGTCACCGCGATCCGGTCGCCCACCTCGGCGCGCACCGCGCGAACCACGCCGCGGGCCACCTTCGCCCGGTTCTCCAGCGAGCCACCGAACTCGTCGTCGCGGCGGTTGAGCAACGGCGACAGGAACGAACTGGCCAGATAGTTGTGCCCGAGATGGATCTCGACGGCGTCGAAGCCGGCCTCGATGGCCAGCCGGGCGGCGTTGGCGTGCTGCTCGGTCACCTCGCGGATGTCGTCGCGGGTGGCCTTGCGCGCGAACCGCATCGACAGCGGGTTGAAGAACCGCACCGGCGCCAGGGCGGGTGCCTGGTTGGTGCGCGAATTGGCGACCGGCCCGGCGTGCCCGATCTGCGCGCTGATGGCTGCGCCCTCGGCGTGCACGGCGTCGGTCAGGCGGCGCAGACCGGGAATGGCCTCGGGCCTCATCCAGATCTGCCAGCCGTCCGTCCGGCCACCCGGCGACACCGCACAGTACGCAACGGTGGTCATGCCGACACCNCCCGCGGCGGGGCGGCGGTGGTAGTTGATCAGGTCATCGGTGACCAGGGCGTCCGGGGAGGCGGCCTCGAAGGTGGCGGCCTTGATGATGCGGTTGCGCAGCGTCAGCGGGCCGAGCTTGGCCGGACTGAACACATCGGGCTGGGTGTTCACCGCTGTGACTCTGCCAGAATGTCCCCGTGGGAGCGATAGTGCTGGACGGTAAGGCCACCCGTGACGAGATCTTCGTCGACCTGACCAAGCGGGTGGAGGCGCTGNGCCGGCCAGGACATGGAGTGGCCCGGACGCCCGGGCTGGGCACCATCCTGGTTGGCGACGACCCNGGTTCGCAGGCCTATGTGCGCGGCAAGCACGCCGACTGCGCCAAGGTCGGCATCAACTCGATCCGCCGTGATCTGCCCGCCGACATCAGTCAGGCGGAACTGGACGCGGCCATCGACGAACTCAACGCCGACCCCGACTGCACCGGATACATCGTTCAACTGCCGCTGCCGCGGGGTCGATTGGACGAGAACGCCGCCCTCGAGCGCATCGATCCCGACAAGGACGCCGACGGACTGCATCCGACCAACCTCGGCAGGTTGGTGCTCGGCAAAGAAGCACCTNTGCCGTGCACTCCACGGGGCATCGTGCATTTGTTGCGCCGGTACGACGTGCCGATCGCCGGCGCGCACGTGGTGGTGATCGGCCGCGGCGTGACAGTGGGTCGCCCGCTGGGCCTGCTCCTGACCCGGCGCAGTGAGAACGCCACGGTGACGTTGTGCCACACCGGAACTCGTGATCTGTCCACATTGACGCGACAGGCCGACATCATCGTCGCCGCCGTGGGGGTGCCGCACATGGTGACCGCCGACATGGTGCGGCCTGGTGCCGCGGTGGTCGACGTCGGGGTCAGCCGGGTCGACGGAAAGCTCACCGGCGACGTACATCCCGGCGTGTGGGACGTTGCCGGGCACGTGTCACCCAATCCCGGCGGGGTGGGGCCGCTGACGCGGGCCTTCCTGCTGGCCAACGTGGTGGAACGGGTCGAGGCGCTGGGGCAGCCCGGATGACCCTCCGGACCGCCGTTCGCGCGCAGTGGCCGATCGCGGCTGTCGGGTTCATCTTCCTGACGGCGTTCGTCCTGGTGGCGGCGGGCTTCTGGCGACGCGGCGCATTGCTGATCGGCATCGGCGTGGGGGTGGCGGCGGGTCTGCGACTGGCGCTGCCCGACGATCGGGCGGGACTGTTGGCGGTGCGGTCCAAGGGCCTCGACTTCGCGATGACGGCATCGGTGGCGGCGTCGGTCATCTTCACGGCATTCACCATCGACCCGCTGGGGACCAGNTAGAAGTCNCCGCTGGCCAGCGTCACTGCGCCCGTAGATGATTCGGTGGCGACAGGGCTGCAGAAGCTGGCCGATCTGCATGCCAGCGGCCAGCTCAGTGACGCCGAATTCACCGCCGCGAAAGCGCGGCTGCTCAACGGCTGACACCGGGTTCGGTGAGCGGTGCGGGTCCGCGAGTACGAGACCCGGCGGCAACCGAACTGCCGTCAGCCCAGCGTCGACCGGATGCACACCGTGATGTAGGGCAGCGCCACACCCGTGGCCTGTGCCAGGGCGGGATGCGTGGCGAGCAGATCGCGTACCTCNTCCAGTACCCGGCTGCGNACGTCGGTCGGGGAGGTGATGCAGTAGCTGCGCGATGCCACCAGGTCGACAACCGCTTGCGGTGTCAAATAATTCGTCCACTCGACGTGCAGCCGTTCGGGTTCGGTGAACGGCGCGGGCAACGTCAACGTGTGGCTGAATGGATCGTCCTCGGGTCCGATGATCCGGCCCAGATCCTTCACCCAGCCCAGCCGTTCGTCGCGCGTGTTCCACACCAGACCGAGGCGCCCGCCCGGCCGCAGCACCCGCGCCACCTCGGGGATGGCGCGTTCGGGATCGACCCAATGCCACGCCTGTGCCACCAGTACCGCGTCGACACTGTTGTCGGGCAACGGAATTTCCTCCGCCGTCCCCAGCAGCGCGGGCGTGTTCGGCAGGGCGTTGCTGAGGACCTCGAGCATCTCGGCGATCGGGTCGACGGCCACGACGTTGAGGCCGCGTTCCACCAGTCGGGTGGTGAGCTTGCCGGTTCCGGCGCCCAGGTCCAGCACATCACGCGCGTCGGNGGGCAGCAGCCAGTCGATGGCCTCCGGCGGGTACGACGGGCGGCCCCGTTCGTAGGCGGCGGCCTGCGCGCCGAAGGACAGTGAGCGATCGCTCACCGGTCGGCCAGCTCGAGGGTGCGTCGGACCAGTTCTCCCACGGCATCCGTCTCGATCAGGAAACCGTCATGGCCGCAATCGGATTCGATCACGTCGAGCCGGTCGCAGCCGGGCAGCAGCTCGGCCAGCTCATGCTGCAGACGCAGTGGGTAGAGCCGATCGGAGGTGATGCCGCCGACCACCACCGGCACCGGGCATGCGCGCAGCGCGGCGGCCACGCCGCCGCGGCCCCGGCCCACGTCGTGGCTGGACAGTGAATCTGACAGGGCCACATAGCTTCCCGCGTCGAAGCGGGTCAGCAGCTTGTCGCCCTGATGCTGCAGGTAGCTCTGCACGGCGTACCGCCCGCCGTCGAGGGGATTCTCGTCGCCCTGGGCATCGTTGGTGAACCGCTCGTCGAGGTCGAGTTCACCACGGTACGTCANGTGCGCGAACTGCCGGGCGATCTTCAGGCCCGCGTCCGGTGTGCTCCNGGTGTCGTAGTAGTCGCCGCCCTGCCANTTCGGGTCGGCCTTGATGGCCGCGATCTGGGTGCACTGGGTACCGATCTGGTCGGCCGTGGCGCGGGCGCCGACGGCGAGCACGAGGGCCGACCGAACCGAATCGTGATGTCCGACTGCCCATTCCAGCGCCCGGGCGCCGCCCATCGAGCCACCGATCACCGCGGCAACCTGATCGATGCCCAGTGCGGCCAGGGCGGCCACGTCGGCGGCCACCTGATCGCGGATCGTTATGGCGGGGAATCGGGAACCCCACGGCTGGCCGTCGCGCGCAAGGGAACTGGGTCCGGTCGAACCGCGGCAGCCGCCCAGCACGTTGGTGGCGATGGCGCACCATTTGGTGGTGTCGATCGGGGCGCCGGGGCCAGCGATGCCGTCCCACCAGCCCTCGGTGGGGTGGCCGGGGCCGGCGGGCCCGACGACGTGCGAGTCGCCGGTCAGTGCGTGCAGCACGACGACGACGTTGTCGCGGGCGGGGGACAGTTCGCCCCAGCGTTGGACCGCGATGCTGACGTCGTCGAGCACCGCACCGCTCTCGAGCGTCAGCGGGCCGATGTCGATGATCGCGGTTTCGCCCTCGGCGGGGAGCGTCACGGTGGTGGCGCGATCTTGAGAGATGGTCATGTCAGGCTCGCTCAACTGGCCGTCACTGCCTGGGCGGCAACGGATCTCGCAGCGGCCAGTCCGCGCGACAGGTCGGCCAGGATGTCGTCGATGCCCTCGATGCCGACGGCCAGCCGGACCAGGCCCGGGGTGACGCCGGTGGCCAGCTGCTCCTCGGCCGCGAGCTGCTGATGCGTGGTGGACGCCGGGTGGATGACCAGCGAGCGCACGTCGCCGATGTTGGCGACGTGGCTGTGCAGTGTCAGTGCGTCGACGAACGCCTTGCCCGCCGGGACGCCGCCGGCCAGCTCGAAGGACAGCACGCCACCGGTTCCCTTGGGCGCCAGGGTTTTTGCCCGCTGGTGCCACGGCGACGACGGCAGTCCGGCGTAGTTGACGCTGAGCACACCGTCGGCGGCTTCGAGGAACTCGGCGACACGCTGGGCGTTAGCGACGTGGCGTTCGATGCGCAGGCTCAGCGTCTCGAGTCCTTGCGCGATCAGGAACGCGTTGAAAGGTGAAGCGGCCGAGCCGAGATCGCGTAGCAGCTGCACCCGGGCCTTCAGCGCGTAGGCGGGCGCCCCGAGGTCGGCGAACACCACACCGTGGTAGCTGGGGTCCGGTTCGGTGAAGCCGGGAAACCGCCCGCTGGCAGTCCAGTCGAAGTTTCCGCCGTCGACGATCACCCCGGCGATGGCCGAACCGTGGCCGCCGAGGTACTTGGTGGCGGAGTGCACCACGATGTCGGCGCCGTGGGCGATGGGCTGGATCAGGTAGGGGGTGGCGATGGTGTTGTCGACGATCAGCGGCACCCCGTTATCGTGGGCGACACCGGCCACCCCGGGGATGTCCAGGATGTCGATCTGGGGGTTGGAGATGGTCTCGGCGAAGAACGCCTTGGTGTTCGGCCGCACGGCGGCACGCCAGGAGTCCAGGTCGTCCGGATCGTCGACGAAGGTGGTCTCGATGCCCAGCTTCGGCAGCGTGTAGTGCAGCAGGTTGTAGGTGCCGCCGTACAGCCGCGGTGACGACACGACGTGATCTCCGGTGCCCGCGATATTCAGGATCGCGAACGTTTCGGCGGCCTGCCCCGAGGACAGGAACAGCGCGGCCACGCCGCCCTCGAGCGCCGCGATGCGCTGCTCAATGGCATCAGTCGTCGGGTTCATTATTCGCGTGTAGATGTTGCCCGGTTCGGCCAGGCTGAACAGCGCCGCGGCGTGGTCGGTGTTGTTGAAGGTGTACGAGGTGGTCTGGTAGATCGGCAGCGCCCGCGCGTTGGTCGCGGCGTCCGGGGACTGCCCGGCGTGGATCTGCTTGGTCTCGAACGACCAGTCGATGGTTGGGTTGTCAGCACTCATGAGGCCCTCCAGGTCAGGGGCCCGTCCATCGGACCCGCGCTTGCCGTGCAGCTGTGAAGCTGCTCAACCTGGTCATCACCCGGGGCACCCCACCGCGGTTGGAGGGTTGCCGGCCAGCGAGCCGGGGCTTGACGCTGGCGCTCATGACCGGCACCCAGGATATCGCAACCCGGCGGTGCGCTGCCAACAAGTTGTCCGAACGGCCGCTCAGGCGTGCCGTTCCTGCTGCTGGGCTGCGCTGTACTTGTCGAGGAAGTCGGTGATCAGCCCGGCGATCAGGTCGGGCGCCTCGAGCATCGGGATGTGTCCGACGCCGTCGAGGTGAGTGACCTTGGCCACGGCGGGCAGGTGCTCATGGAAGTGCCGGCTGAACCGCGGATGCGGCAGCACCCGGTCGTATTCGCAAGTGACGAAGTGCACGGGCGCCTTCGACTGGGCCAGCTCCTTGAGTCCCGGTGCCAGCAGTGACTTGATCAGCAGCTGGACATAGGCCGGGCAGTGGGCGGCGTCCTCGATGAGCATCAGCAATTCGTCCTCGGGCGGCCCGTCGGCCGGACCGCTGATCGGCCACGTCGCCACGCGCCGCGCGTAGGGCAGGCGCAGGATCAACGGGCCCAGCCAGCGGGCGGCCAGCAGTACGGGGCCGCCGAGCAGGAACTTGGTGACGATCTCGAACTTGACCGGTGACAGGTCGCTCCAGCCGCCGGCCGGGGCGATCGCGGTCAGGGTGCGGGCCCGGCCGCGGCGCTCGAGTTCGAAGGACACCCAGCCGCCGAGGGAATTGCCGACGATATGGGCGGTTTCCCAGCCCAGTTCGTCGAGCTGGCGTTCGATGTCGTCGGCGAAGACGTGGGTGTCCAGGAGCAGCGTGCCGGCCCGCGGGCCGCCGTGGTGGCCGACCATGGTCGGCGCGTGGACCTCGTAGCGGCCGGTGCCGGCGATNTTCGGGGCCACGTTGGTCCAGACCTGCTGGGAGCACAGGAAAGGGTGCAGCAGTAGAACGGGTTCGCCGGAGCCCAGGTGAATGGGGTCGCGCAGAATCGCCATGCGCCAGACTGTACCGGTTATCCAGTACCGGCGGTACCGGGTGATTGACCTACCCGCGAGGGTGCACAGAAGCGCGGGTCGCGGGCCTTTGTGCACGGTCGCCGTTGGGTGGCAGTTGCCGGATAGGGTCGGCCCGTGATCGTCACCACCATCAATGTCAACGGCATCCGCGCGGCCGTCAAGGAACGCTCGACCGACAACCTCGGCTTGTTGGCGTGGCTGAAGACCACCCGCGCTGACGTGGTGTGCCTGCAGGAGACCCGCGCCGACGATGCGCAGATCGCCGACGCGTTGGCGCCCGCGATTGCGGACGGCTGGCATCTGGCCTCCGCGGTTCCGCACGTCAAGGGCCGCAACGGCGTGGCGGTGTTGTCCCGGACGCCGTTCGATGGAGTCCGAATCGGTTGTGGTGCAGCTGAATTTGCAGCACACGGCCGCTACCTCGAGGTTGACACCGCGGGGGTGACGATCGCCAGTGTGTACTTCCCGACCGGCGAGGCCGAGACCGATCGGCAGCTCGAGAAGGAACGTTTCATGGCCGCCGTGGCNGTGCGGATGGCCGTGCTCCTCGACGCCAATGCGTCGTCCGGCNCCGAGGCCGTCCTGTGCGGTGACTGGAACATCGCGCACACCGAGGCGGACATCAAGAACTGGAAGGGCAACGTCAAGAAGGCCGGGTTCCTGCCGCAGGAGCGCCAATGGCTCAGCGAGGTGCTGGCCACCGGCTGGGTGGACGTGGTCCGGCAGATGCATCCCGGCGTGGCGGGACCGTATGCCTGGTGGTCGTGGCGGGGTCAGGCCTTCGACAACGACGCCGGCTGGCGCATNGACTACCACCTGGTGACCCCGGGCCTGGNCGCGCGCGTCGTCGCCGCCGAGACCGAACGTCCNGCCGCGTACGCGTTGCGGTGGTCCGACCACGCGCCGGTGACGGTGGAGTTCGGCATGAAAAGATGAGTCGATCATGAGCAAACACGTCGTTTTCTCCGGCGCGCAACCCACCTCCGACTCGCTGCACCTGGGCAACGCGCTGGGTGCGGTCAACCAGTGGGTGTCGATGCAGGATGAGTACGACGCCTATTTCTGCGTCGTCGACCTGCACGCCATCACCGTCGCGCAGGACCCGGCGGTNCTGCGCAACCGCACGCTGGTGACCGCCGCGCAGTACCTGGCCCTGGGNATCGACCCGGCCAGGGCAACCGTGTTCGTCCAGAGCCACGTTCCCGCTCATGCCGAATTGGCTTGGGCGCTGGGCTGTTTCACCGGATTCGGGCAGGCTTCGCGGATGACGCAGTTCAAGGACAAGGCTGCCAAACAGGGGGCGGACGCCACCACCGTGGGGCTGTTCACCTATCCGGTCCTGATGGCCGCCGACATCCTGCTCTACGACGCCGAGCTGGTCCCGGTGGGGGAGGATCAGCGTCAGCACCTCGAGCTGACCCGCGACGTCGCCCAGCGCTTCAACGCGCGCTTCGGTGACACCTTGATCGTGCCCGAGGCGATGATCCCCAGGGCCACCGCCAAGATCTTCGACCTGCAGGACCCGACGGCCAAGATGAGCAAGTCGGCGGCCACCGAAGCCGGGCTGATCAGCCTGCTCGACGATCCGGCCCGCACCGCCAAGAAGATCCGGTCGGCGGTCACCGACAGCGATCGCGACATCCGATTNGATCCCGACACCAAGCCGGGNGTCTCCAACCTGCTGACCATCCAGTCGGCGGTCACCGGGACCGGCATCGACGANTTGGTCGCCGGATACCAGGGCCGCGGCTACGGCGACCTGAAGAAGGACACCGCCGAGGCGGTNGTCGAGTTCGTCACGCCGATCAAGGCCCGGGTCGACGAGTTGGTCGGTGACCCGGCCGAGCTCGAGGCGGTGCTGGCGGCCGGCGCGCAGCGGGCCCGAGAGGTGTCTGCAAGGACGCTGAACCGGGTATATGAGCGGATAGGGTTCCTGCCTGGATGACCGACTCGGCCACGCCCGGCTTCGTCGACAGAGNGCGGGCCCGGATGCCGTGGTTCGACCACGTCATGCGGGCCCAGCAGCGCTACAACGACAGCAAGGGCGACTTCTACGCCGCCGGCATCACGTACTTCACCATCTTCGCGATGTTCCCGATGCTGATGGTCGGCTTCGCCGCCGGTGGCTTCGTCCTAGCCGGCCAGCCCGAGCTGCTCGACCGGATCGAGAACAAGATCAAGGAGGTCGTCAACGGCGACCTGGGGCAGCAGATCGTGCAGTTGATGGATTCGGCGATCGCCTCGCGCACCTCCGTCGGCATCATCGGTCTGGCCACCGCCCTGTGGGCCGGGCTGGGCTGGATGAACAAACTGCGCGAGGCCCTGAGTCAGATGTGGGGCACCTACCGCGGTGAGCGGCCGGGATTCCTGCGGACCAAACTCGCNGACGCGGTGATGTTGGTGTCGACGTTCGTGGCGATCCTGCTGACATTTGCGCTCACGGCGCTGGGCAACCCGTCGCTGATGGCAAAGGTGTTGGGCTGGATCGGGATTCACGACACGCCGGGGTTGTCGACGGTCTTGACGATCGCCTCGCAGGTGATGTCGCTGACCGTGTCGTGGCTGCTGTTCACCTGGATCATCGCGCGGGTGCCGCGCGAGAGGGTGACGTGGCGCAGCAGTGGCCGGGCCGGTGTGATCGCCGCGGTGGGCTTCGAGATCTTCAAGCAGGTCGGTTCGGTCTACCTGCGTTCGGTGATCACGGGCCCGGCCGGTGCGACATTCGGGCCGGTGCTNGGCCTGATGGTGTTCGCCTACATCACCGCGCGCCTGGTGTTGTTCTCCACCGCCTGGGCTGCGACTGCCAGTGACACGCCGCAGGCGGTGGAGGCCGGGCGGCCGGNGCCGCCGCCACCGGCCGTCATCAACAACCGTGCGACCCCCGGGCTCGGTCCCCTACAGGTGGCCGGCGCGGTGNTGGCGGGAGCCGTTGGNGCACTGGGTCTTTCGCGACTTTGGCGGGGCCGGTGACCCTCTCCACGTCGTGGTCCCGGNAACTGGGTCTGCGGGTACCGATCGTCAACGCGCCGATGGGTGGCGCGGCCGGTGGCCGACTGGCCGCCGCGGTGTCGCGGGCCGGCGGTCTGGGGATGATCGGAATGGGCAGTGCCGCAACGGCTTCGGTACTGCGCACCGAGCTGGATCAGCTGGGCGACACCGGGCTGTTCGGCGTCGGGTTGGTGCACTGGGTGATGGCCGATCGGCCGGATCTGTTCGAGACGGCGCTGGCTGCGCGGCCGGCCCTGCTCAGCGTCAGCTTCGGCGACGACTACTCATGGGTGTCCCGGGTGCATGACGCGGGCAGCGCCGCGGCGATGCAGGTGGCCGACGTGGATGCGGCCCGGCGAGCCGTCGATGGGGGCGTCGACGTGCTGGTGGCGCGGGGCCTCGAGGGCGGTGGNCACGGGGCGCCGCTGATCGGCACCCTGCCGCTGCTGGCCGAGGTGCTCGACGCGGTCGAGNTGCCGGTACTGGCGGCCGGCGGTATCGCGTCGCCCCGGGCCCTGGCCGCTGTGCTGGCCGCCGGTGCGTCGGGGGCCTGGGTGGGCACCGCCTTCTCGGCCTGCGCCGAGTCACTGACTCCCGAGTCGGCCCGCGCAGCGTTGTGCGCGGCCGGGTCCGGTGCCACGGTGACCACCCGTGAGTTCGACCTGGCCGCCCGCTACCGCTGGCCGGCCACGCTTCCCGAGCGGGTGCTGGTGGACCGAGTCGGGCTGCCGACGCCGGTGAACGCGGGTCAGGGGGTCGGGTCGGTCACCTCGTCCGAGCCGGCCGCGGCGGTGCTCGACAGGCTGGTCAGCGGTGCGGAGGGGCTGTTGCGGCGCTGGGCCTAGCCAATATGTCGGCGGTCGAATGTATGTACTGCTTATCTGCTTAAGTGGACTAATTCTTCAGAATTCGCCAAAAGTGTTGCTAGGGATGGATTCTCGCGTTTCTTCGGCCAGTGATTCGGGTTC